>Ga0326514_10000123_pt1 | contig 47374 bp, 81 predicted proteins | sample 3_2548_0518_D_FD_203653 | JGI IMG/M metagenome (GOLD analysis project Ga0326514, IMG submission 203653) | Bovine rumen microbial communities from UC Davis, California, United States - 3_2548_0518 | ecosystem: Host-associated > Mammals > Digestive system > Stomach > Rumen | place: USA... | reverse complement strand
TTAAATGAAGTATTTTTTTTCTTCATTCTAACTAAATATTTTTTTTCTTTTCTATCATATACAACTTCCATATAATCAGCTTGTACAGTACTCTAAACTCCTCCAAATACTGATGATATTATATTATAGTTTCTAGATATTCCATTTGACATTGTATCTTTTCTTGATATATGATAAAGACCATTCTTCTAATTAAAAAAATACTAATAAATTGATTCTAAGTTATCAATATCTAAGCTAGTTATTTTATTATCATCCTAACTAACACGCATTAATGTAGAAGTATATCCATTAGCAATAGATTTATGTACTAATTCCATTACTTCTCTCCATCCTTCTTCTAGATTTAGATCTGTTTTAATAAAGGCTTTTTTTAAGTCAGATAAAGTTTTATCTGAACCTTTATAATGTTCTGCAGTATATCTTAATTTTAATAATGTTGTAACTACATCATTTTTAGTTAAATATCCAATAGAACCATATAAGGGAATTTGTTCCATTATTTTTGTTGCAAAACTTCCCTATTCCTTTAATCCGTCTCTTACTGTATTAACTTCAAATCCAGAAATTAACTAAGATTGTTTTCTATTTACTTTATATTTATATTGTTTTGTTCCATCCTCATTTATAACAATTGGATCACTTAATCTTCTATCTATATAAAAATATTTATCATAATGTTGCTTTAATAAATCATTAAAATACTAAACAGATAAATAAGCATAAGCGGCTTTTAATATTGGAAAATCTTTTCTAGAATATTTATTATTAAAATCTTGAGCTATTAATGCTTGTGCATCATCTAAATCTCTAATATATTCTATAAAAAGTTTTAATAAATCTTTAGCAGAAGGATTTTCATGTCCATAATCATCAGATGTTTCTTTCATTACAAACATGTTTGGCTTTATTTTTTCAAGATTCACACCTCGTTCTTTTAAGAATTGATAAATTACTTTATATTGTTCATTCATGTAATTCATCATTCCTTCTGTTATTGTTCTGTTATCTCTAATGATTCTACTACTATCTACATTCTCTCCAATGTAAGCAATACTTATCTAAAAAATATTTTTATTAAAATAATTAAAGAAATCCTACATCATTAAACGATCTCCACCAAATAAATCTTTAAGATTTTGTTTAAGAGTTTCTTTAGTTCTATCTTTTAACTTAGGTAAATCCCCATCCGGTATTTCAGGGGATTTACCTAAATCTTCTTCAGGAACATCATTAACTAAATCTTCAACATTTTCTAAAAGATCCATTCTTACTTGTTCTACTGCTTGTTTTAAATTTAAATTTCCAAACAAGTCAGCTTTTCTTTTTAAAGAATCAAAAAGTTTGTTTATAGAAATAGTTAATCCTTCTGGATTCTAGGATTCACGTTTATTTTTAGCAAACCATTTATTTTTTTTAACCCAACTTTCTATAGTTTTTACATAACCATCAACAGTATCTTCTTGTTTAAAAGTTATTGATACTTCTTTATCTTGAAAGTTTTCAAGTTTACATGTTATCTTTGCCATTTTAACATTTTAAATAATTATTTAACAAAATATTTAAATCTTCTTCAGTCCAAGAACCATCATTACCATGTTCCTCTAATGCTTCTTTAACTTTTTTCTTAAATTCATCTTTCATATTATCATCTGATATAATAACTATTTCATCATATCCTATTACTGTTTCATATTCATCTGGAGGATAAGATGTTATCAAAGGACTATCGTCTTCATCTTTATTATCATCAGATTCATAAAATTCTTTCCAATATTCTATAAAGTCTTGTATAGAAACTTCTGAATTAGTAGCTTTTTCTAAACTACTATTCATTGTTACATTTCCATCTTTAGTTATTTCATATACATTATCAAAATCTGTTATTTCAAAAGATTCTCCATTCTAATGTATTGTAGCTGACGTAGATGGAATTTTATATCCTTTTTCTCTAAATTTATCGATTATTTTAGTTACTTTTCCTTTATTATCAATACTTATAGGACAATTTAAAAGAGTTTGAAGTGTAAAAGAAGAACTAGTTCCAAAATTCTTATCTAAATCTTTTTGTATTTTTTTTCTAGCATTCTTTATTAAATCTTCAGTAGTTTTAATTTCGTCCGTTATCCAACTAGAATTTTCTGAATCTTCAGTAAACAATATATTTAAATTATTTAATAATGTTGTAAATTCAAAATTAATTTCTTCATTATCTTCTTCTTTATCAGGATTTTCAGAAGTTGTTGTAATAGGACTGAAATCAATAAAAGTTTTTGCTCCAGATGGAATCATATTTGCAGCATAAAATTTAATTGATGTAGCAACAATACGATGCCTTGCTGTATCATCAACTTTTCCTCCTAATATAGGATCTACAAAAAATCCATATGGAAATAGTACATCTCTGGCATGAGCTTTCCGATCTTTCAAAAAGTCATTTCTATTATCTTTACCTTCCCACAATGAAATTGCTCCATGAAATAGGGTATTAAACATATTTACAAGTCTATTATCATAGAGTGTATCTCCATATATTCCAGGTTCCTTATCAGATTTATGTCCAATTTCTTCAAATCCTCCTTTTAATATATCTAAATATTTAATAAATTGTTCTCCTTCTTCAGTTTTTAATTTAACAGCATAATGATTTTCATCATCAGAATCATATTTAGAAAATCTATCAGATAACTAATATTCTGACATTCTCTATCTAGCCTATAAATTCTTTACAATCTAAGAAAGAATAATTGGAATAGCTCTTAATCCTTTTTCTCCAGGAATACTAACAGTAACATCTTTTTCTGAATTATCATTTTCAGCTAAAGTTAGTCTTATAAATCTGTTTTTTTCTGCATTTTTAATCCAACTTTCTTCAAATTCTTCAAGTTTTTTATAGTCTGTTATATCAGAAAATGCATCTATTCCAGTTAAAGATTCAGGAGGAATAATTTTATCTAATACTACTTTAAATATTTTGTCAATAGTATGTAACCACTATTCAGCAATTTCTGGATTTATATAATTTCCATTATAATCAGCGGATATATTTCTTACATAAACTCCAGAATCCTCTGAGTATCCAATTCTAAACTATTTTATATCTTTTAAATCTACTTCATTAAATTTCCATAATTTTTTAATATCGTCTAAAGTAATTCCATTTTTAATTAATGATGGATTAGAAGTTAACCAATTTTTAAATTGTGTACTTGTTAAATTTGGATTTCCATCAGCTTTATGTTCCAAAAATAACCTACTTTCTTCTTTAGCTACAGCAATTAATTTATTTTTATCTGGATATACTTCTTTTACTTTATCATTTAACTTTAAAAGTCTAGCTCTAAAATTATGTAATGCTGTATACATTCTTATTCCCATTGGAAGTAAATCAAATGGGAAAGTAAATGTTTTGTCTCCACTTCCAACTGTTGTAAATAATTCACGGTATCGCTCGTCAAATAATGATTCAAAAGATATTCCCATAGAATCTAACATTATTCGTCTAACTGTTATAGGTAGAGAAGGATTGTCTATTTGTTCTTCGTAAACATCTATCAAATCAGATGGACTAAGAGATCTATCAGCAGATACTAATATAAATGGTTTTCCTAATTCTTTATTTAAAATTGGATTTCTTGGATTATTTAAAGAGGAATCTACAGCGGAATATACGGGACTTATTATATAAGAACTTGTTCTTGCATTATATCCAGAATTAAAAGAATTAACTTCTTCTAATCTTAAATGATATTTTTTATCTCCATTCTTTAAATATCTAAGTCCAGTCATTCCAATGAAATTAGGTTTATTTATTTCTCTTTCATCAGTAATTTCATTTACAGTATCTTTTAACTCTTTAAATTGTTTATCAAAGAAACTAGAATTATTTATTAATTTTTTATACCATTCACGTAATTCTTCATTTTCTTTAGTATCTGGTATTTTGGCTAATTCTTTACTTAAAGAATCTTTATATATTTTTTTGTCTATATTTTTAAAATCAGGTAAAGTTGCCAAAGTTACAATACAATCATTTCCTTTAGAATCCTTAAATCTTGCCTATACAGTATAAAATACTGTTCCTGGAACTAATTCTTTTAAGTTATCTTCTAAAGTAACATGATGATGTATTTCTGGATCAAACGTTTCTTTTACTACAAAATATTTAGCATTTTTTACATTCTCTCTTGGAATATCAGAGAATGGATTTGATATATAAGAAGCTTCAGTTTTTCCAAATATAATTGCTGATTTTAAATCGAGTAATTTATCAGTATATAACTATTTATCTTCATCAGTAGTTAATTCTGTACCTTTTCTTAAAAATATTCCTATATCTCTATGTGAATCATCTTCATTATACCAAACACCTTTTCCATCAACTAAACGTCGTTTTGTTCCTAAATAATTAAAATTAGTATAAACATGTAACTATAAAAATTGGTGATATGAAACTTCTGGTTCAAAATCAACTTCTCCATTTCTTTCATTATCATCATTTACAGGTTTTACAATAGGTGAATCATCTTCTGGTTCTGCCGGTATTTCAACTTTAGGATCTACCTTTTTTGGAGTAATTGTAGTTTTTTCTTCAGAAGGACTCCACGTATGTGAATTTATCCAATCTATTTCTTTTTTTATAAATCTATTAATAGATTCTTTGTCTAAATTAATGGTTGGAGAATTATAATTCTGAGCTTGAGAATTTCCTATTATATCAGTTAACCCATTATCAATTAATATTGTTCCATTTTCACTTCTTGTTATCATTGTATATAAAACTTGCATGAAATTTAACAAGTTTATAGGATTTTTTAAATTATTTCCTAAAGTTTTCCAATTATAATCAACGACAACGTATGGATATTCATGACCCTATACTTCTTCAATTGTTTTAACTTCTATTGTTTTACCTAAAGACTATAACTATTTATATATATCTGAAGATGTGCTTCCAACAAAACAGATCTTTCCATCTTGTCTTTTTAAAGCATCTAATTGCTGTTCAGATAATGGTCCAGAAGAAATCATATCTCCAAAAAATTCTCCATCTTTTAGATAATATTTTAATTTAAATTTCTTTAAATCTGTATCATTTAATCTTGCTGCAACAGCATCTGTTTCAGATAATTTATCAGTATCACGTAATGAATCTTCAAGGTTTTGCAAGGTACCTTGGTTCTAATATTTCCAAAGATTTGTTTCTCTTAAAGATAATCCCATTTTAGGAACTCTAATTGATAAAGTATTTTCTCGTGACATATTCCATCCTGTACCATTATGTCCATTTTGATTTTCATCACCTACTAATATTAGTTGTATTCCATTTTCTTTACAGAACTTACTTATTACCTATAGTTCTGCATTTGAAAATAATGTAGCTTCATCAATTATAAGTTGTTTATAAGGTTTATCCATTTTTTTGACATTTACTTTAGAAATGTCATAAAAATTTCCAGAAGTATTTTCAACAAACTTTAATAAAGATAAATTTTTGGTTGTTGTTTGTTCAGTATTAAACTAATCATACTAAGATTCTAATATAAATTTAAGTAATTCAGTTTTATTATATGAATCAAAATCTCCTAAAGATCTTTTTAAATTAACAGTTTGATCATCAGTAGGACCTCCTAGTAAAATATTATCTGTAACAACTCCTTTTGCTACTACAGATGTTTTTCCAGATCCTCCTATTCCAGTTGTTATACTAGTATTATATAAAACAACTCCCTTAAATTTAGTTTCCTCTTTAAGTAAATCCAACATTTTATTAACAAAATCAGGATTATTTTCCTAAGATTTTATAATTCTAATAGCATGTTTCTAAAATGATAAAGGAGCTATATCTTCATTCTATTTTATAAATTCTTTATAATCACTATAAAAATTATCAGGATTATAAATTATACAAGAAGTAATATAAACAAATTTATCATATTCTGTTAATTCTTTAAGACTTAAATCTAATTTAGAAGTTTTCTACTTTATAGCTTCATCAAAATCTATTATTTTACTATACATTTTGAAGAAATCACTTTCTGATTTTCCATTAGAAATAGCTTTTTGTGCATTAGCATAAAATATTCTCTCAAATGATAAAACAGATTCTTTTGGATCTTCTGTTGGTTCAAAACCTTCTAATAAATCAGTTCCATCTTCTAATTTCATTTTGTCACGATTATCCATAACAAATTTTAACTTAACGGATTCAAAGTTAGTATCAAATTGTTCAAACATTTTAACCTTATTTATTCCGTTTCGTTTAGAAGCTTTAATCCAACTATTTATTTCTTTTTGATATTGATATAAGTCCTATAATAAAACATTTGCTGTATTTTCGTCAAGTTCTGGAAGTTCTTGTATTTCTCCATCTATTTCAGATTTATGTGCTCTATTCCACTCATTTATAGTCTTATTATAATTCCATGGAGTAAAATAAGAATCTCTTCCACTTGCAGCAGTTATTGCAGCTTTAGTTAATTCTATTAAATTAAATGCATTTTCTAAAGCCTATATTTGAGGATCAGTTAATCTAAAATCAGATGTTTCTGGTAATCCTTCATAATATTGAAATATATCTTGTAATGTAGTTTCTATATCAGAAAAATTAATTCCTATTTTATTAGCTATTGATTTTAATAATCTCAATGTAGGGCGATTTTTAGAGTCAATTTTCTTAGGTAACTTTATTAAAGTATCATACATTATATTTTCTTTAATAAGTTTTATTATATTATCATAATCAGCCTTAGCGTATTGAGCTACTTTCTATTCAAATTCTTTATCTTTAAATTCTTTATCATACAATAAAGGTGTACTAGATTCTCCATCATAATAGTTTCCAATTATTTTATCTTGTACTTCTCTTAAAAATTCTTTATTACTAATAGGACCCTCTATTTTAGTTCCATCTTCTAATATATAATTTCCATATAAAGTTACTCCATCCTATGCAGATCCGTTTAGAAATCTTCTAATGTTATATAAATCTTTTATATCATTTTTAACATTTTCGTCTAATCCAGATTCATTTAAAAAAGTAACTAAATCAAAATAACTACCACTAAAATCTATATCATCATCCCATAAATAATAATATGGTATTTTAACAAGTTCTTTAGTTCCATCCTCTTTTTCATTTTCTTCTTCTCTATATTCTGCGTAATCTTCTGTTTCTTTTTCTAAATATTCTACTATTTCTTTTAGTCCAATAACGCCTTTATCTTTTAATGCTTTAGGAAGGTTAGGATGTTCTATAGCTCCATTTAAATCTTCTTCAAATTTCTAACTATGTTCATCACGAAGAATTTCATTAATTTGATTCCATATTTCTTCTTGATTACTAAAATTTTCATCTAATTTTTCTAAAATTTCCTAAATTCTTGAATAATTCGAACTATCTTTAAATAGATCTATTAAATAATTCTTTTTAATATCTTTAGCTCTTCTACCTAAAGTTATTAATAATTGTCTATAAGTATTAGTATCTATAGATGCATCACTATCAACAAGTTTTTTTAATAGTTCATACTATTCTTTCTCATACTATTGTAATAATCTATTTATTCTTAATTTTTTTCTATTTTCGAATTGTTCTTCTGTTTCGTCGTCCAATTTAGCATTTCTATTCTCATATTCTTTATCAGTCTCTCCAGTATTTCTTTGCCAAATTGGAATTTTTATATCTTGAGAATCATACTATTGTATATTAAAAGTTGCAAATAAAACTCCAAATATTTTATCAGCTGATTCCCCAGTTATTGTATAAGAATTTCCATCATTTGTAACAACCTATACAGATTTTGTATCATCTGAATTTATTGTTATTTTTTCTACTTTAAATGATTCTAAATTTTTAGATGCTTCATTCCAAGCATTTTCATCTGTCCAACTATCTTTTGGTCCTAAAATTTCTTCTGGAGTAACTCCAAATGTAGACATTTCATCTTTGTTCATTTTTCTAGCAGAATCAGAACTTCCACTATGAACTATATTCCAAGTCCCATTTATATCCCTATCGCCAGTATATTTTCCTTCACTTTCTGATCCTTCTTCTGATGTTCCTTTAACAGTCCATTCAAAGTGATTTACTTGTTTAGTCTTTGCATCACGTTCTCCAGATTTTATAAATCTAATCTATCCAGTAAAGTCACTTTGAGCAAATCTATCTAAACCACTGATACCACCAGGAGTTAATTCTCCATGAGTAGACAAAAAATCTCCTTCTGGAATTACCAAAGCAGCAGCTTTAAATAATCTTTTCTTTTGATTTTCTGTTAATCCAGAGTAAGACAAATTCTTATCTGTTCTATTAGGATTATCAGTTTTAAAATAAATTGACCAATAATTAGATTCATTATCTTTAACAATTTGAAAAAACATATTAGGATTTTCCTAAAGCTATAAATCAAAAGCTTTGTTATATTCATCAGTACGAATTACATGGAGTAATTCTAATTCTTTTTCAACATTTATATCTAATGGTTTTATCCTTGTATCATAGCTAACTTTTTCAAAATTTGGAATTAACTAATCTAATTGTTTTCTAGTCTATTCCCATATATCAATTTCACCTAAGTCTAAATCCTATAATGTAGGATTTATTTTTTCAGTCATTTCTTCCCAAGCGTCAAAAGCCTCATCAAAATCTTTCTATTTTTTATTTTTTACATATTTTTCATATAACTATTTAGATTCTACTTTTTGAGCTTCTGTTAAGTATTCTTCGTCTTTTCCATATTTTAACTAAACATATTGTTTATAAGTCATAGGTAATAATGCTCCACTTATATCTGCATTAGTTCCAAACATAGTCTTTCTTAAATAACGCTATGTTCTATTTTTGAAAAAGTCTTCCTTACGTTCATTTAATTTTTCTCTTTTTTCAATTAATTTTTGTAAATCCTCTTCATAAGACTCTGTTCTTTTAGTAGGATCAGTCTATTCCTATAATTGTTGAATTTGAACTTCATTATTATATATATCACTTACTAAATCTTCGTATTCCTTAAAATACCCACTCATGTAAGTACCATTCTATAAGAATTCTTTTAAATGAGCTAATTTTATATCTGAAAGAATCATTCTTTCAAATAGCTAATCTTCATTTAAATTTAATTGATTTCCATTTATAATTTTATCCATTTGCTAAATTGCAGTTTTCATCTAGTTATAGATAAAATCATTCTATGAAATATTATTTTCATCAGCTGTAATATATGTTCCTGTATCTTTTTGAGTATTTATAGATAATTCTTTATTTCCAAGTAATCCTCTATCTCTCATTACAGCAAGTTCTTTTAATATATCTTGAGTTCTGCCTTCCTTAACAAGGTGTAACAATTCTTTCTATGAATTTTTATCAGCAACACTTTTTGGATTTTTAATAGCATCAACTGCTCCAAACATTGCTCCACCAATAGTTCCTCCAAAGAATGACATTAGATATCTATCCATAGCATTATCCCATGCTCCTACATTAGTCTAAGATACTAATCCAAACTATCCAGCTACCTAATATAAAGATTTCATCATATCAGTAACAGCTTCTTCAGACATTTCTTCCAAACCTTCACCTATAGATTTTCCAAAAATACCTAAAGATCTATCTTTAATCTCATAATGATAATCTTTAATAAATTTAGAAGCAGATTGTTTTCCTTTATTAAATAAATTTAACAAAGCATTTTTAGATTCTCTCTATGTTTCTGGAGCAGAACCTAATCGTCCTATAGCTGGAGCTACATCTTTTTCTAAAGATTCTGTAAGAGATTTTCTATACATTCTTCTTGCTGCAGCTTCTTCATCATCAAAAAACATTTCTCCTAAATGACCATATTTATCAACTGCAAACATTCCAGCCATACTACCTAAAGCTACTATTGCTGCCTCTGCTTTTGTTGCTCCATGTTCTATCATTGAGTCATATACATCAGTATTTGAAATAAGAGACATATACATCAATGATAAGTCCTATCCTAATTTTGTTCTTTTAGCAAATATTTTTTCTATTTCTGGATAATATTTTTCAATAGCTTTTTGTCCAACTATTGTTTTACTCCATAAATCATTATTTATTAAATTTTTTATTTCGTCTAAATTTTTAGCTCCTACTAAATCCTAAGCTTGTTTTAAAGACATTCCATTAGATCCAGCTCTACTTAAAATATTAGCTGATTGTCTTTCATATTCACCTATTGCTTTAGCCTTAGCTACATCCAACATAGCTTTATTAGAACTTTTTATTTTTTGAATAGTATTTGCTATAAGTTTCTACTATCCCCACTATAATGCAACATCAGAAACAAGATTTCCAAAATTCTCAAAAGAAAAAGTACTAGATTTAGACTTTTCTGAACTTCCAGAAGTTAAACCCTAAGCCCATCCAGCTAATGTGTTAATAGATTCTGGAACCTCTGAATCAGAAAGCATTGTTCCTATATTATATAACATTGGTAAACTTTTTAATATCTCTCTTCCAACATAAAATCCTGAATACCAAGGTCCTAAAAATGCCATTGGAGCAATAGCTATTAAATTTTTGGCAATTACTCCTTCTGGAGATTTTTCTATATCATCAGAATCAAAGAAATCATACTTATTAATAGCAGAATCTTCTTTTGTTAATAAATCTCCTAAAGATAGTACATTTTTTCCTAAAATAGATCTTCCACCTAAAGTTTCAAAATAATATTCTCCTTCGTCATTTAATTTATTTTCTCCAGCTTTATGCTAAACCATTTGTCCAGTAAATGGATCTCTATGTTCTCCATCCTCTTCATATTTAGCTAAAACTAATGGGTCTGAAAATATTCTATCTACAAATTTAAAAGGATTTGAAAACAATGCACTATCTTCAGGAGTCTCATTTATAAATTTTCCTTCCTTCCAATTATATATTTGTTGTTTTTCAGCAAGTTCAAAATCACTTTTAGTTTTTTCTCCTTGTAAGTTTATACCTATTACACCAGTAGATTGATGAGTAGGATTACTTACCTTGTCAATACTAAACTATGGATTTCTAATACGAGATTTTGGGGTTTTAAAAACATCCCAAAATCCGTATTCATAATTATCTAACATACTATCTTGTTGAAAATTTTGAAATTTCTATGCCTAAATATCATAAAAATCTTTAAATATATTTTTATCAAAATTTCCACTATTATTTAAAAACATTGGATTAGTAGTTATTTTTTCTTTTGATAAATAATCTTCAAAAGGCAACAGCTAAGTATTTTCTAAACTTAATCCTCCAATATTTTTAAAATCAGAACTTGTAAAATCTGGATTATTTATGTTTGCTACTATCCAATCGTTCTATTTCATATTAATTTAAATTATTATCACTATTATATTTTATACTTTTATTTTCAATCTGGTATAATTCTTCTAAATCTTGTTGTTGTCCTATTTTTGTAGATGTTCCCCAACTAAGCATAGCTGCATTAGGATTATTATTTATAGGAATAAATACACTTCCTCTATAAACATTATTATACCCCCATTCAAATAATAACCATCTATCTTTTATATCTACTTTATAATTAGATTTTTTACTATCAGTACTTAAAGCTCTTGATAATCTCTTTTCTAATTTTTCGTCAGGATCTTTAACTTTTTCAATATACTAAGAATTTTCATCTAATTTAATATTGTCTGTTGCATAAGCTTCTACTATTAAAAACTATCCAAACATATTTTTATTAGGTAATCCATTTTGATCTAATAACTAATCAAGATGTCTTTTCTATAATTCTTCTCCTAATTTTCTGATAAACTATTCAGAATTTCTATTTCCTACAGCTTTTAATGCAGCTTGTTCAGCTTCTTCATAAAGATTTTTTATTTCTAAATTAACCTATTTATGTCCATTAACAATTTTGCATGGAAGAGTTGCAACCATTTCTCCAGTATTAGAATACATTATGTCTTTAAGATTTTCAGGAGAAATTTGCTAATCTCCAAATGTAATTCCATATTTGCTATCCATTATTCCAGAAATTCCACTTTCATATAAATAATTATCTATACTAGTGTCATCTTTAATTTTAGGATTAGATGGGTAAAAAGTTCCATTAACAGAAATTCTTGTATTAGAATCTCTTGTTACTATATTGTATCTTTGAGGAATTCCTCCCATTTCCCTTTGTCTTGCTAATAATGGATTTGAAGAAATATCATCTAAAGAATCTTTTCCATCTTTAGCTGCTTTTCCAGTTAAAGGAGATATACTAATTTCTTTAGTATAATCCTATTGAGAACCTAAGAAATACATAAGATTCTATTGAACTCCTCCATGAGCTTCTAATGTGGCTTTCTAAGCTGGAGATAACATATTATTAATATACTTTAAGGCAGCATTTATTTGCTCTTGTTGAGATTTAGTTGCTGTGGATATTTTATAATGTCCATTAGGAGCTTCGGCTAACATTTCTAATCCAGCTTTAACTTTTCCAGACTCTACTTGAGATATTCCTTCTAGTTTTCCTTCAGTAGAACCTATATTTCCTGCCAAGGCTTTAATTTGAGCACCTATTTTATTAATGCCCATTCCATTATTAATAACATTTTCTATAAAGTAATCTCCTTTTTGTAATAATAACTATGGATGATGTTCTCTAAGGAATAATAACTATTGATTAGTTACAGGAACTAAATTTTCATTATTTTTTAATTCTTCTAAACTTTTTACTTCAATTAGTTCTCCAGTATCATCTTTCTTTTGAGCAATATATTTTCCATCAGCTGTAACAGCAATTTCACTTAAAGCATCATTTTGAGTAGCATATGCTTTTGCTTTATCATAAACTTCCTTACTATGCATTACCCCATTAAGTTGTTGCATAGATTGCAAATACATTAAAGCAATATCATTAGTATCTAATTCTTCTCCAAAAGCTTGATATTTAGAGAATAAATTAGTCATCTAAGTATATATAGCATTAACATCAACAGGAAGTCCTTTTCCAGCAACTTCTTTAAATAAAGATTTAATTAAATCTAAAGTCTCTTTTCCTTTTGAGTCTTTAGAAGAATCAGAAGAACTAGAAGAACTTGATTGTGAACGAGTTGTAGTTTCTCCTCCAAGAGCTACTGGAGTAAATACTGTAAACGGAGCTACTCCACCTTGCTAGTATCTTCTAGCACTTCCGGGATGTGGAGCAAGTTTTTCAATTTTTGGTTTCTTTCTATTCTAAGCATCAGAAGAAATCTTAGACATCTTTCTAAAATGTTCTACTGCATCTCTAGTAGATTTATACAGTAAATCATCCTTCTTCTTTTTAGTCTTAGTTACAGATATTTTTCCTCCAGACTTTGCAAAGAAAGATCCAAGAAATCCTCTATTCTAATAATATTCTTTCTTCTTTTTATATAAATCTATACTTACTTCATATTGAGCCTTTTGATAATCTCTCTTAGCTTTAATTACTTCATCATTATAAGTATCATAAGTTCCATCAGCTTTCTTATGAGCTTCTAATACTTCCTAATACTTTTTTCTAGCTCCTAATATTCTAGGATCATCAAGTAATTCTGACTATGTCTATAATGCAAATATTTGATCATCAAATTCTTGCTATTCAGCCTATCTTTGACGTTTACGATATTCAATATCCTTTAAGAAATTATCAATAGAAGTCCATTGTGCAGAATGTTTCTAAGCTAATAAATTATGTTTTAAAGCATTAGCTTGATTAATAGAAGCTATATTAGCATTAGCTACTTCTGTAGCTCTTTGAGTATTTGCCCATTGATGTTGATTAGATTCATCAGAAGTTCTACGAATTTCTTGATTATCAGCTATATCTCCCTGAGCACGAAGTTCATCACCAATACGTTTTGCTTCGTATTGATAAGCCATTTGTCTATCAGCATCAGAAGTAAAAGGTCTAGCAGCTTTAGTTTGTCCCTAAGCAGCTCTTCTGTAATAAGCCTATTTAGTAGCTTCATCACCAACTACTTGTCTATGAGTTAAATAAGTTTGTCTTAAATCAGGTCTAATACCTTTTAACTATTCATCATAAACTCTAGCATTATTAAGTAAATTACCTACTAATCTTCCAGTTGCTATAAACTCTGGACTTCCAAATAATTTAGCTCCAACTTCTTTTATTTTGTTCCAATCAAAACCATATTTATCGTGTTTTACTGGGACTTGTCCTCTTTTTTCTTCCTCTGTAGGATTAGGATTGTTTGGATCTTTAAGTCCTGTTAATTCATAATCCTACCAATAGATTCTTTTATCAGGATCTTCATCCCACCCTTCTTCTACTGGTTTTTCTGAAACATTATATTTAACAGCTTCTTCTGGAGAAACCCAATGATATTTTCCTTCATTGTCTACATAGAAATATCTTTTACCTTTCTATACAGCTACATTATGTCTTCCTCCAATAGTCTAATCTTGTCTAGTATGTAATATATAATCTTTTAATTCCTAAGGATTTCTTAAATTAAAAGTTTTAACAACAGGAAGTTGTCCATGAGCATCTCTTAATTTAACTGTAATACTATTTTTTATAGATCCATCAGAATTAAATATTCTTGCGTTATGTCCTACAGGTAAAAGATCGTCTGTTTTCTATATCCACCATTTTCCAAAATCAGTTAAGTTATTATTGGCATCAAACATACTATCAGTATTGTATTTATACCAATTCTAACCTTCAACAGACTAAGCATAATTATAGTGATTTTGACCAACTCCCATAGTTCCATATTCAGGGGATAGGTCAGTAGGAGCATAACGTCCTGGGTCTAATCCTGCCACCCTTGAAGCCCAGGCTGGCATACGACGAGTTTTGGTATCTCCAGCAATTACTCCTTTTTCATAATCCCATTCTCCGGTATATTTTGTAGGATCATAATCACTTATATCAGAATACCAAAACTTGTCGCCTGCAGCATATTTTCTTAACTGAATTTTCATTTATATTGTTTTAAAAAATTATCAATTTGCGAATCTGTGATTTTTCCACCTTGTTTTAATAACCCCTTAGATTTTAAAGACTTAAGTATTTTTCCCATTTCTTTAGCATCTATTTTAGTTTTTTGTCCAGAAGAATTAGTTTTAACTCTTCTTTCTCTTATAATTTTTGAGATTTGTTCCTGTAGTTGTTTCTAATTATCAAATCTAATAGTTTGTTTACTTCCATTTTTAAAAGATATTTCAACAAATCCATTAGTTGCTCCGGGTCTAGGAATATCTACATTAAAAGTTAAATCTCCAATTTTATGAGTTCCACCCTATATAGCATTATTACTAAAGTTGCCTTTTAACATTTCTCTATATTCTTTAGCTTCGTTACTTAAAAAGCCTTTATTATTAGAATTAGATTGTTCTTCAACCTAAGAAACAGGATTATTAGACTATTTAGAAATGGTATTTTGTTTAGTATTATTTAAACTCTAATATGTTTTTCCAAGAGCCATTGTAGTATATCCTCTATTAGGTCCACCACTAGTCCACCAATTTTTGTAAGTATTAAGGGAAAAGGGATTAGCTATTAAAGGTTTATTTTTATCCTATACTAATATTCTTCCAACAGCCATTTTAGAAGCTGCAGCAGGAGTTCCTTCTAATTTCTATTCATTACTAACAGCATTTCTTACTCTTTGAGAATATCTTGCTAGATTATACCATTTTCTACCTTCCGTATTAAATTGAAAATTTCCTTCTTTTGCTTCTTCTTTTGTAATATCTTTAAATTTCTTATTAGCAGCTTCCTATCCTCCTCTTCCTCCAGCTTTATTTATTTCTTTTTGTTGTTCTGTAGTAATAGTTCTTTTTCCATTTTTAGTTTCAACAACTACTTTATTTTTATTACCTAATTTATTCTATAAAGCTTTATCAGAAAAATGACTTCTAACAGTATTATGAGCTCCGGTAACTGCATGTAAAGTCCATTTTAAGTTTTCAAAATCATGAGAAGTAAAGTCTTCTCCATTTATAAGTTTTTTCCATGATTTATGCACATCTGGATCTGTTATAATACCATAAGAATTATATAAAGCATATAATTGTGCAGCACGTTTTCCTAATTTAGCTAATTTAGCTCCTGGAATAAGTCCAGCAAATCCCCATGCTGTATTTTTAGCTAAGTTTTTTGCAGTACTCCAAAAATCTTTACCTCTTTTTATATCAGCATATAAATCAGAAACTATAGTAGTTAAACCTCCAGCAGCTCCAGCATATCCTCCACCTAAAGATACTATATCTCCCAACATAGATATTGTATCTGCTCCAATAATATCCCAATCTTCTTCTTTTAAAGTTTTGGAACTCTATAATTCTAATCTTTTTTTCTCAAGCATTTCAGGATTATTCTAATCAAGAATATCCTAGAAAGAAACCTAAGGTTGAGTTCCTCTAGAATAAGGTTTAATTATTCTATTACCTATAGTATCCCAATATAATCCATTTAATCCATTAATTTTCTTTAAACGATTTGGGTGATTGGCATAAGCAGAACCAAATTTTTGTAACTCTTCTTTAGTTAAATTTTGGAGTTGATTACTTCTAGCTGCAAGTTTAAATGCTCCAACTAATTCAGATTGTTCCTCCCCATTAAGATTATCCTTTTGTGCTAATCCATTTAAGTATTCTAAAGAACTATGTTCAGAGGATAAAGGTTTTCCACTTAATCCTATTCCATAAAACCTAAAATTTGAATATTGATTAGCTCTCTACTAAGCTAATTTCTATTTTTCAATTTTTGCTTCTTGTTGAGCTTTAAGTTCTGCTTGTTCCTATTGATATTTATTATACTAGTTCCAAGTTAAAGATTCTCCTGTTTCTTTATTAGTATATCCACTAGCATCATTCCCTCCATTACTAAAGTAATTTCTATATTTTAATCCAAGAGCACTAAATGCAGGTAAATCATCCTCTTCTGTTTCTGTACCTAGTGCATCTATAGCAGCTTGAATTTTAGCTTTAGCATCCTCTTTATCTTTGAAATTACTTCCTTCAAAGTTATATTCTTTTCCTTCTAAATCAGTAAGATAATCTTTAAGAGCTTGTTGCATTGCTGCTCTTCTTTTTTCAGTAGGTCTTAATCCATTATCCCCTCTTTTATCTTGAGAATCCCAACCCTATTCTTGGTCAGCAAACAATTCTGCTTTTCCAGCATAAGGTTCAAGTAGTTTCTAATGGAAGGATTTATAAAAATCAAACTTATCTAACTCCTTTTTCTCTTCTTCTTCTTGACTAGATTTAGTAGGCATTCCAGCCATTTGTTGTTGAATAAAGTAGGCAGCTTCTTGATACATTTCTTTATCTTTCTTTCCCTTAGAATCAAGATCAATGGTATCTCCTACATCAATCATCCATTGTCCAGTACTATTAGAAGCACCTAAAATTCCTTTATTCATTATATCTGAGTAGGCTGACATAAATTTCTCTTTACGTTTATTGCTCCAAGGTTGTTTCTAAACATATCCTTGTACCTAGTCAGCTAGGTTCTTTAATAAAGCCTACTATTCTATTTGCTAATCACCATAATTTAAATATTGTATATCAGCCATAATAATTTACTAATTAAATAATAAAAGGCAAACACGACTTTTTTCGTGTCGTATCTGCCTTAATAATCATTTCTAAATCCATTTACTGAGCTTTCCGCCCTTTTTGTAAACTGGTTGCTGTCCTTCTGGAGCAGCAGGAGCTTCTTGAGCTCCACCTCCTGCCATTTCAACAATTGCTTGACAAACTTGAAGAGCCAATTGAGCATCTTGAGTTTGAACAGCTTGCATAGCAGCTTGAATTATCTATTCTTCAGGATTTCCACCAGCTTCTTCAGGAGCTGGAGCAGCTTCTGCAGGAGCAGCTTCTGGAGCAACTCCGCCTTCTTGTAAAAATTTTACAAATTCTTTGTCTTTTACTTCAAATTTCATAATTTAATAATATTATTAAGTTAATAAGGTATAGAAACCTTTTTCTTCTTGATTTTCAATAAATTTATTATCTTTTTATAATTAATCAAAATTTTAAGACTAATTAACAGACTTACTCCAAATGGAAGTTACACAATCTATTCCAAGTAATGAAGCACTTGTAATTGCAATCATTTCAGCAAATTCTGGAATATTTTTATCTAAAATAAATCCAAAAATAAGAATTATTAAAACTACAATCCATCCTAGTATTCCCATTACTCTCTTACTTGAAATCCCTCCACTATTTTTAACAAATATTGTTCTCCAATCAAATCTTGAGTTATCCATAATTATAATCGTTCTAATACTTGTTTAGCATATGCAAGTCTACGTTTATCTAAATCCCAATGATAAGGTGATTTGCCAAATCTTCTGTCATTACTTCTGCCATACCAATCAGATAAAGCTTTTGCTTCTTGACGTGTAGGATGTGTATCCCAATTCTTAGATTTACCTATTCCTCCAGTAATTAAAACAGCCGTAGCAGAAGCATCCTCTAAATTATTACATCTTCTTAAAGCATCATAGTAACGTTTCATTCTACCATTTGAATCTAATACAAGCAGTCTAGATTGTTCCTCTAAACTTAATTTCTCTATTGGAGTATAAGGTTTATAGCCTCCTTGTTTTAACAATTCATTTTTAGTACTTTCAAATGTCCAAGACCCTATTCCAGCACCATATCCAAATCCCCCAGTACCTCTAGCTCCTTTTCCTTCTTTTTCTGATTTCATATAAGAAGATGGATCTACTTTATTTTCGTCAATCATAACTCCTGCAACAGCAGCAGCTTGTTCTTTAGTAAAGTTACCATTATCTACTAAATATTTAGCAACTTTAACTGCTCTATCCATTGTATCTTTTGATGCTTTACTATAATGTTTAGTTTCTCTTTGAGAATCGGAATTATTATAAGGAATTTCTTCAGAATGGGATTCAGACATTTTATCTATTATTTCCTAATAGTTATTATTTTCTGAATTAGTAGTATCTGCTACAACTGGAGTTCCACTTGGAGTTATTCCCTATACTAAATCTGTGGAAAAATCAAAACCTCCTAATGGATAATCTTTATAAACTTTTCTTGGAGTTTCTACTCCTTCAAAGGTAGTAAAACTGTTATCCAAAAAATTATACTCCATCATTCACCTTCCTTTCCCTTTGGAGCATCTACATATTCAGGTTCACGAGAATCTTGTCCTTTAATTACTTTAAACATATATTTTCCTAATGCTTTATAATCTTTATCTTCTTTAGAAGCATTAGCTTTAAGTGCTTTTTTAATTAATACTAAAGTTTCTCTTCTACTTACTATACGTTCTCCGCCCTCTAAATGCATTTGAACAGAGCCATCAGGAGATAGTACTTTCATTACATAATCATGAGATTCTTCATCATCTAATTCAGCTTCATCTCCTTTTTTAATTCCACTGTCAGCATTTATTTCAAGAACATAAGATGCTTTTCCTTCAATTCTATCATCTTCTGGATTTCCTCTTTTAACATCTAATACTTTAAATTCATCATCCATAAAGATTAAATCTAAAGGAAATGGTACATTATGCATATGAAAGAAAGTTTCGACAGGATTTTCTTCATTGATTACAAATAACATTCCTTCATCAATAGGAAGTGATTTGAAGTTTTGTAAACCCTATTTTTTCTACTCTTCAGATTTAGCAATAAATATATCATACTCCTATCCTCCAAGTTTAATAGTTCCAATATTTTTAGTTTTCTTTGCTTCTAACATATTACATTTTCTATTCCACCTCCTCTATTAATCCTGTTCTATCATCTGTATTATTCATTAACTCACAAGTAATTATTTTACCCATTTCTATTGCAATCTTATCTTTTTCAGATTCTTTTGTTTCTTCAGAACTATATTTTTTATATAATTCTTCTATTTTATCAGTTATTTTCTTAGAGAATATTACTTCATTTCTTTCAATTTCAGCTTGTTGTTCTCCTTTGTTATCAACAACTGGAATTCCTTTACTAGTAATATCTTCTCCGGCACCTTCCATATTATTTTTTCTAGCATGTAAAGCACCTTCAGGAATAACTGTCATTTGACCTCCTTCTTTTAGAAATTCAACATTTTCTTGACCTACTGTCTAATTAACGTTATTTTCTTTCTAGCCCAGGGTATTTTCTTTTTGTGTATTTTTGGTATATGTCCAACAATCTTTTTCTTCATTAAAAGTTCTTATATAACCACCAAGTTTTAACTCCTTTACTAATGGAATAACATCATTATCCCAAACACGAATATCTTTAGCTACAGTTTCATTATCTTCGCCTTTATTAAGATATTCATATTCATCTGTCTCTTCGTTATATCCAATAGATGGAAGTTTATAGTTATTTTCATTTATAGGTTGAATCATTCCATACCATAAAGCTGTTTTATAATCTTTTGGAGAACCATAAGCTTTCCAAGCAGCTTCTAGACGATAATTATCATCAATTTCTATAGGAAGAGATTTTTTAAATTCATTAAAAGGATCTCCAACAACTTCTTGTTTATTGGAGAGTTCCTTTGATTTATTAATTATATTTTTTAATCTTGAACGTTTCATATATTATTTATTAGTATTATATAATGTAGCTGCTGTTGTGCCTCCTAAGAACCAAGGTAACCAACTATATCTAATATCATTTATATTAAAGTTGTCTCTTTCTCCTAAAGGAATTCTAACACCGTTATTATCATAAGTTACTGCATCTGCTGATTTAATATGATTTGGATTACCAATAATTACTTCATGAGGCCTCCCATCTAATGCTTTACCTACAATTCCAACCGTATTTGGCTCTTCAAAAAAATCTCTTTCTGGATTTCCAACATTAAATTCTCTATCTCCTTTAAGGTAAGTATACATTTTGTTTTTGCCATAATTCATGGTTGGTATTTCTCCCTTAGGACCTTTAGCAATAGAATATATTGAGGGATCTTCAGGAATCCTAGTAGTTGAAAAATAAAATCCTTTACCATTAAAACCTTCATCTGTTTCTCCAAAATGTGATTTATCAAATTCTGTAAATTTAGCATCTGTAGTGTGTGCGAATACTGTGTTATCATTTCCACTTTTAATCTTAAAATGCAAATCCCTTAATCTTTGAGCTTCAACCATATCACCCCTAGCAATAGCAGCATCTTGTGCAGCAGTCCATTGTTCAGGAGTTATTGAAGCAGCATTTTCTGCTGTTATTTTTGGACTTTTAATAAAACTAGTTCCTTCATAAGTTCTTACAGTTTTTCCATCTTTATCAAGATACTATAAAGTTCCTTTAGTTCCTGGAGTAAATCTAGGATCTTTAGCTAATCTTTGTAATCCTGCAACAGTTCCTCTTGTTCCATAAAATCCAGGACCTGATTTAGGAAATAATATTTCAGCCCCTTCTGGAAGTTCATCATACAATGCATCAAATAATTGCTGCTTTTCTTCATTAGTTACATTGGAGGCTGGAATTTTGTTTTCTACGTCGTCCCACATTCTCATATGTACATAATATTTGTTATCTCCAGTAGGAGCAGGTTCTAATACAAATTGTCTTGGTTTATTATCTGTATGTGAAGGAAGTGATAATCTTATTTTACCATTATCCTATACACTTTTAGTTATTCCAGATTTTAATTGAATAGTTTTTTGTACAGGAACTTTAACTAACTATCCAGCTTTATTAAACACCCATCTAGATCCTCTTTGTAAAAGTGGAGCAGCACTTACAGCTAAATCAGCCATTAAAGCGGCTTCTCCAATTTTTTCAGCTTCGTGAAACTTTTCAACTTTTTCTTGTCTCTAATCTTCAGCAGCTTGTTGATATTCCTATCCAGTAAAAGGAGTTTCATTAGCTTGTTGATTCATAGCTGTCTAAACTAAATTAGCTTGTTGATTAAATCTAGTAGCAGCTTCTTCTTTTTCTTTTATTTTTCTAGCAATTTCTTCTTCCTGCTATCTTTTTTGTTCTTCTTCGTGCTACTTCCACCATTCTTGTTCTTCTGGAGTAAGACCTCTAGATTCGTCACCTTTTCTATGTGCTCTCATTCTAGGAGGTCTTGTTACTTTAGTACCGCCTTGTGCAGAAAGAATCATTTGTTTGTTGTCTATTAATGCAGCTCCAGATAATAGTCTCATTCCTATATTATGGTTGGTTGCATTATTAAATATCTTCATTCCTCTTTTTCCAATTGCAAGAGGGCTCCATCCACCTTGAATCATCTAAGCATATCTTTGATTATTTATAGAACTCATATACTAACTTCTAATATTTTGTAAATTATTCTAATCAGCCATACTTAATATTGAATCCCAAGCCTAATTTGCAAAATCTATATTAGCCTAAGCTCTTCTTTTTGCTCCTTTAGAAAAAGTTCCATAAGTTTTTCCTGCTTCTTCACGAGCTTTATCAAATCTATCATTTAAATTACCAAAAGCATTTCCCATAAAAGAATTAGCTTTCTAAGAATTTTGCCAAGACTAATCATTAAAAGTTCCAGTTTTAGAAGCTCCCCACATATTTAACCATTTTACAGGAGCAGGCATGAAAGCAGAACCTAAAATAGCATCTTGAACAGTCATACCATCAGTAGAACCAAATACATTAGAAAGTCCCTTATTAAGAGCCAATATTCCGCCGACAACAGGATTAGCTAACGATATTCCAGCAGTAGCTAAATCATATACAGTATCCATAGTTCCTGTAATTCCACCATACTTTCCTGCATATTCTTTAGAAGGACCAGTTGCTGCTCCTATAGCTGCTCCTGCAATTCCCATTCCTAAAGCTGCTGGATTTATACTTCCTAAAGCTGCTATAGCATTTTTTCCTTGAACAGCAGCAGAAGCCATAGTACCTCCAAGAGCTCCTACTCCAGTAGAAAGTCCTGCTCCTACAGCTTTACCTAGTCTAGAGTTCCCCATTAAAGAAGTAACACCCTAACCCATATAATTAGCAGCTATTCCAGCTCCAGCGCCTGCTAAAGAACCTAAAGCATTTTTACCTAATCCATTTAATAGAGATGTTCCCTTAACAAGATTGTTTCCTATAGTACTTCCCATTGAAGATACTCCAGAACTGAAAAGAGTACCCATTACTCCTCCCAGTTCCGAATCATCAAACAACTAATCGGAAGCCAAACCAGATAAATAATCAGAAGCAACATCTGTTCCCATTGCTAATAAATTATCTTTAGAAAATATATCCTTAAATTTAGGAGACTTTCCCTATATATTTTTGGAAACATCAGATGTAGTTTGTTTTACAACCTGTTTTACCTAATTTCTTATCTAATTAGTAGTATCTCTTATTGTAGCCATAATTAACTATAACTTAAATTATATAAAGTAACTATACTATGAATAATAGCTAGATTCTTTCCACTATATCTAATTCTTACTTTCATCCATTTATCTCTTATTTTAGTTTCTTTGCGATAAGTCCAGTCTTTTGTTTTAATATAATCTCCTAACTAAATATCTTCATCAGGATGATTCATTTTTCCTAAATAAATATTAGGTAAATTATCTGCACTAACATCACTACTAGTTAAATCCTTAGGAACATATTGAGAATTAATTACTATAGGAGGAACATTTATTCCATCGCTATTTACAGGCCATTCATCTTCATTTTTCTAATTAAATATAATAGAAGGTATTTGAATACACCATTTTCCTTCTTTATAATAAGAATTTCCTCTTAAACGTCCTACAAGATTTACTGGACTGTTTTTAATATGAGTAATAATATTAAATTGATTTAAATCTCTATTCCAAGCTATTTCAGAACCAGATAAATTCTAAAAATCATACATTCCATCAGATCCATTACTACTTTTCATTCTATGATATTTATGATAGATATCATTATAAGTATCAATCCTTTCATAATAAAGTGGAAATATAGTAGACTTAACCTATTGAATTAACCCTTCTTGATATATTGGATAAACTCTATCTTGTTTAAAATAATTATCCTTATAATCACTAGAATTTTCTCTATAATATTGTTCATGAGTATATTTTGAAGCTGCTATATCTTTGTAATTCCTATTAAATAATATATCAGAACCTAAATTTTGATATAATTCTTTAGTAGCTTCCTATCTAAAGTACATAGCTCTTTTATCATTAGAGAATTCATAATTGTCTCCTTCTATTTCAAAATGGAAAGATTCTGGTTCAGCTTTATTAGCTATTATTACTAAATTATTAAATATTTTCTACTATCCTACTTTGTCATTTACTACAAACTCAAATTCAAATGGATGTGGTTTTCCATACCAATATGTTGGATATAAATTCTCTTTAATATCAAATATTCCAGCTTGTCCATGTAAATAAAAATCAGTTGTTAAATAAAGATGCTGTTGCTATATATTAATTAATTCTGAGTTATCTAATATATTATTTAAAGTAATAGCAACAGTTTCTGCCTTAAAATTATACTAGGGATCTAATCCATATTTATTAGTAATCTCAGTAACTTTAGGCTAAATACATAAAAACATTATAGGATTTCTATTAAAATAATTTCTAAATTCTACTTTTTTATTATCTTTTAAAACTAACTAATAGGCAGGAACGTTAATAGTCTACTCTTCCTTTTCATTATTAAACACTATTATTTCTATTGGATTATCTTCATCCTCTAAAATATCAAAATACTAATTATTTCTTTCTCTATCATTTAATAATTCAAAAGTAATATTAGGAATAAAATTAGGATTAGTTTTTGTTTTTAATATACTACCATCTTCAGTAATAATAGTAGTGGTAGAAACTCCCTAACTTCTATAATAAATATTTATAGGAGATAAATCATTCTTCATAACTGGAGAATCTAATAATATCCCATAATTAGTATTTATATTATAATTACATCTATTTAATAAAGATAAATATTTAGAAGATTCTCTATCAAAGCTAAAAAATTTAGTATCAATGTTAGCAGAATAAGAAGGAATCCAACTATAAAATGTTATAAATTGTTCTAACAATTCATTATAACAAAGATTCCAAACTTTTTCTTCATCTTTATAAATATCATCATAGAAAGTAAACATTATATCTTTTTTGTTATTATTATAATGGGTTTTAACATTTTTCAATCCAATAATTGGATATAATTCTCTTTCTCCTAGTGTAATATTATCTATTAGGAATTTGTTTACTTTAAAATCGGAGAGTATTTCAATACTCTATCCTTTAACTTTCCAAATTTTCTTAGCTATAGTATCAACTCCATAAACATATCCTACTTCAGATTTAATTACCGATTCAGGCCACTAAGTACCATATGTATCAGAAATAATAGTTAGTTCTTCTGGAAGAACATTTTGAGTATTTATAAATACAGGTTCTCCATCTCCTCCTCCAGCTAAAACTCGTTCATTTATTATAGCAATTCCTATAGCATGTTCAAATATTACCAATAACTATCCTCCAAATTCTATTAATTTTTGAATAGATCCATATTCCTAAGAATAATCTCTAAAATAAGTAGACAAGGAATCTCTATAATTATTTTTAAAAGAATCTTGAATAGCAATAGCTGAATACTATATTCTGTTAGAAAAAGTATCTTTTATATAATTAATGTCCTATAAAGCAAAATAGCATTTAAATCCTAAAGAAGCTCTATATGCATCATTATATAAATAAGAATCAGGTATCTTATTATTGCCTCTCCACGTTAATTGACATGCCGGATAAAAACTTCTAGGAGAACCCATTAAAGCTTCTTCAGAAACATATGAATGATCTATTGAACGTAATGCATAATTTATAGCACTTCTAATTTTAAGTGTAATCCAACTACCCATTTGAACCGCATTTAAATCAGAACGTGATATATTTTCCCATTTAGTAGAATCTCCAGCATCATAATTATCTTTCCAAGTATTTGAATCAATAATTTTATCATTATTAGGTAAAGAAGGGTCATTAAAATTTCTATTCAATCTATAAGTAAATAAATTTATATAGCAATCTCCTCTCCAACATGTTATATTTTTATATAATGTATCAAAATTATATCTATTAGAAATAGCATAAAAAGGTTCTGAAGAATCCATTCTATTTTGAAATTCCTATTTATAATTAGAATTAGGATTATACTAATAAATATTATATAATTGTCCTGTTTGAAGTCTTTGTCCACTATAAATAGCTAAATAAGGAGAATATTTTCCTCTTACTATATTAGTAGCTTTATTTATTGCTTCTATATCATTATCTCCAGCATCATATGTTCCATTATCTATTTCAGCATATTCAAATTTATAAGCTTCTTCTGTTTCTCCTATTGTTAATTTAAATACTTTATCTTTTAAAGCAACCATAGGAACATCTTCTGTAACAGAAGAAATAATTATATTTTCCGTAATTTGTCCTTCCTAATATTTTTTATCTTCTTCCTCATAAAATCTTGGATTACTAGATTTATTTAATGAATCTTTACTTGTTATTTGTTTTAATACAAATTTATTTCCATTAAATATCTAATTATAATAAGGCTAATTTAATAAAAAGTCTGGACATATTGCAGCATAAGCTTTCTAACTTATAGCACTTTCTGGATCATCTTCAGAATATTTATAATGATATAATCTATTCTCATATTCATTTCTAATAAGTCTATCATCCTTTATTTCTGATTTCTCAAATTCTTTTCCTAAAAGATTAATTTTGTATTTGAATTCTTTTCCCTAAGTAACAAAACATTCGGATAAATATTCAGAAGAATTATCAGCACCTATTTTTATAATGGGAGCTTTTAATGTTTCATCCATTGGGAGTATATAACACTAAGCTAAGATAGTAGGAATACATTTTTGTCTTACAAAGAACAATCCTCTTATATTTAATTCATTTTTTAAAAACTCCTTTATATCATTAGGAATATAAAAATTAATTCCTAATATTGTATTATCATTCTATATTCCCAAATCAAATTTACAAACTCCTTTGCTGTTTAAAGTATCATCAAAATTTTCAAAAAAATTCCCCGCATTTTTTATCCAGCCTTTATCATCAATTTCAATATATTTTCTTTTTTTATATATATTATCTACAGTCTGAAATAAAGTATTTTCTTTATAACTAAGATAATTATTATCATGTTCTTTTAAATTTGCTCCTAAAGTATTATAAACATTTGATAATGTTCCATTCTAATAAATAAATACTACTCCAAATCTATAATATTCTTCATTAAAATACCCAACATTATTATACATATTATTAGAATCATAATATCCAAATTCTCCTTTCTAAGAGTTATATTGATAATCCAAAGTATTTAATGTAGATACTTTAATAGAAGGAACAATTCTTAAAGCACAATCCTAAAGTTCTTTATAATTATCAGAGTTTTTAACAATATTTCCAAAAAATAACATATTCTTACACTGTGCCTAAGTAAGAACATTTTTTGGATTAAATCTAGAAATATTTAAAATATTTGGATCTAGATCTTCTGCTTCTTCGTGTCCTGTTATCTATAAATAAATTGTTCCAGAATTTATAGGATATTTCTTATATATTTTTTTACATTCATATACTCTATTTTGTTGATAATCTGCAAAATATCTTACATAATAAACTTTGAAATAATTATATGATTTGTCTATGTTTGTTAATTTAAGTCTAATTCCCTTTTCAGTTAATTCATTTTTTATACCTCCATTCATAGAAAAAGCTTCTTTATCCCCTCCAATAAATACAGGAATTAACCCAGATTCTGCAATAAAATCAGATTCATTATCATCGGAATCACAATATGTTAAATAAAAACAGTATTGTCCTACCTATAAATTTCCATTTATAAACCCTTTATATTCTATAATAGGATTTGTTTCATATTGAAAATATAAAGAAGTATCCTTATCAAAAGTTTTTGAATTGTAAATATTGGTATCATTTTCTCCAATTCTATCTACAATTTCATATGTATTTTTCTCTCTAACAGAAAATCTACTATTAATTAATCTTGGAATATTTTTGTCATCATTAAGAATAAGATTAACCGATCCATCATAAGATGGCTGAACTTCAATATCCACAGGATGATCTAAATCGAAATTTAATTTATCTGTATCTAAATCTATTAAAGAACCAGCGGAAGCATAAAGAGTCATAGTATTTGGATCACATTCTATTGCATCCTTAATAATTATTCCATTTTTATCTGTCCATTGTTTTGTGCTATTTTTTTCAATATAAGATCTTAATATTTCTCCATTTTTAAAATTTAATGCACAATTTTTTGGAATTAAGTATTTATTATCATATAAATATAAATCCTCTTCAGTTTGATAATTATGAAAAGGATTATATTCATATGCTAAATATCCTTTTTGTCTAAGGGTATTTAAATAAACTTTAATATTATTCATAAATTCTAAAATGATTTATAATCAACTGTTTTTAATGCTCCTCCACTAAATTCTAATACAGTATTACTATCAGAATCTCCATTTGCTCTTAAATACCTGGAAGCTAAAGGAGAAGGATTACTTGTATTTTTTGAACATATTAATGAATTATAATATTCTCCAAAATCATATAACTAGAAAGGACTTCCATATAAAGGTTTTAATTTTCCATTTTCTAATCTATATATTGTACTCTTAGATAATTCATCTCCATTTATATCCTAAGAAATTCCACTATCTAAATATATATTCTATAATGAATCATTATTCAATATTTTATTAATATTATCTTCAAAAGATTCAGAAGAAGAAATATGAATAGATAATTTGGTCCCTTCATTAAAATCCTAAATATTTCCAGTGTAAAAAGGTAATATATTTTTTATAGAAGATAAATTATTAATATTAGTAAGTTCTTTATTAACATTCTAAGAAGTTTTTATATTACTTTCAGAATATCCAACTTTTATAATAACATCTCCTTTATACTATCTATTATAAATATAATTTATATCACTAATAGAATATAAGTTATGTTGATTTAAACTTGTATTATTATATAAACAAAAAACTATTCTCTAATTAGGGTCTAAAAAATTTAAAATCTACTGTTTTGTATTAGTATATACGTATCCAGGATAAGCTCCAGTACTCTATCTGTATAATTTATAATAATTATCTGAATGTCCCTAAGCAGAACTTTTATCATATGGAATTAAATTTGATTTATTGATATCTCCAAAAACTCCAGTTTGAGAATTTAATAAAGTCCATCCTCCTAAAGTATTTCTCCACCATACTTTACAACAAAACTAAGAACTAAATCCATTTGAATGTCCTGAAGTTCCAGACAAACCATCAGCCCAAATATCAGATACATAAGCTAAAACTCGATCATAATCACCAGCTCCAACTCTATTAATTGAAGAATACATAAAAGCAAAAGTTTTTTCAGAATTAATATAAGACATTGCTTCATACTAATCTATTATATCTGCATCATTAAAATCTTTTCTCTGCCAATCTTCTTCATCATAACTTTTATATTTTCGAGCATATCTTGAAACTTCACCTCCACCTCTTAATCCTATATTTAGATCAGAATGATCTATTACAATTGCATAATGATGTTCATCAGCAGGACCATCATGATCCCAGTTGGTTACAAAAAATCCAGTATATGAAATATTATTGTCTGATAACAATAATGATTTAGTTTCATCGCTATTTAATATAACAAATCCATTTTTAATACTTTTATTATTAATACTTTCTGCATATATTATATCTCTATAAATTAAATTTCCTGTAATACTATTATTTGTAGATTGTATACTATTTGTTTCTACTAAATTTCTGAAATGGGTCTAATCATATTTTATTTCTCCTGAAGCTGCATCAAAAGAATGTCCAGATCCTGCCTATTCTACTTCTATATTTATATCATCAAAACTTATATTAACAGCCCCTCCAGAATCAATAGTAAGTTGAGGATTCAAAATACTTAATTCTTCAGGATATAAATCTTGATTTTTTATACTATAAGTATCCGAAACCTATTCATTTAATTCATACTTTTTAGTATTAATATAATTAATAGGATCTGTACTTGCAGATAATCTATGCTAAATTAAAGAACCTTCAGGAGAATTTTCTTTATATTTTCCTTTAGAAAGGTTTTTATAATTAATCTTAAAATCTATTTGCAATTTAGAATAAAGAATAGCTAATTCAGAATCTGTAATTTCTCCATTATTTTCAGGATTACTTACTGTTTGTCTGTAGTCTTCTACAAAATTTTTAGATTGAATATAATAACAATCATTAAATAAAGAAGTAGTCAATAACCAACGTATTCCTAAAGAAATATCCTTTCCTAATGTTCCTTTAGTAGTATCGGTAGAATCATATAATAATTCTATTCTATATAAAGTTCCTTCTTTAATATAACTTTCATCAGAACTTCTTACTTCATTCCAATTAAATGATATTATGCTTCTTCCATTATTTACTTCCAAATCTGATGTTGTTGAATCTGGATAATAATAAATCTTATTAGTTACTACATCAGTAAATTTAAATCGTAAATTATTACATATTTCATCTAATTTAGGATAAGAATCTATTACATAAGTTATAGAAGTATTTGTATCCTTTACATTATTATAAAATCTAAAGGATTTTAAATTTGATTCTCCAGATCCTAATTTACTTAAATCTAAAATTCCTTTAGTTGATAAGTTTTCTAAATAATAAGTAATATTTGCTGCTGATATTCCAGAATTTACTCCTATAAAATATTCTAATTCGTTTTCTTCAAAATTTCCAAAATTTTTACAGGTATAAGTTGCTGTTGTTTTATATAAATTAGTAGAAATATCATAAGTTGGGGAATCTATATTAAAAGTAACTGTACTTCCTGAAATCTCTTTTACATTTGTATAATTACCATTTTTCTTTATATAAAAATCAAATGGAGTCCAATCTACAATCTATCCACAATTATAATTATTATAAATGTCTCTAGTATAATCTCCAGAATCTAACTAAGCATTATCTGGACAATTGTATATTATTGTAGCTGTAATTCTTATTTCAGGTTTATATTTTTTAATTCCCTAGTCCGTAACTTTTTCAGCTGAACCAGTAATATTAAAGCTAAATTCCTAAATATGATTTAATTCAGCTTTCATATACATAGGCCCAACTAATTTATAACCATATGTATTTACTGGCTAAACCTATCTTTCTAATATAAGTTCTTTATCACTTTTAGCATATGTAGAAGAATTCTGTATTTTTTTACAAGATATGAAATATCCATCATTGAAAATATAATCCTCTGAAACAGTGTCTGAATAGGAAATAGGATCTCCCTATTCATCCCATCTTTTCAAATATTTTGTAATATCAACAAACTAATTTTGAGAGTTTAAAATTCCAACGGATAAAGTAATTAACTTATTTTTTGGAGATATAATTTTATTATTATTAGTGTTAAAGAAATTTGTTATATATTTTTCCCAATTAGTAGGATTTTCTCCAACATTTGAAAACATTGTATCAGTAGTATATATTTCAAATTTATCTCCTGCATGTAAAGAAAGGTCTCCAGTTATTGGAATTAAAACAACATCTGTTTTAATAAAATTAAATCCATCTGAATCTTGTGTTGATAAAAAATCTTGTAAAAAGTTAAATTCTCCTCCTAAATTCTCATCATCTAAATAATTTATTTTTCTTTCAGGAGATGGAAAACTTCCAATCTATGATTTATTAGTAATAGGATTATAGGCTGCTACATAGATAATTCCTCCATATTCTTTTATTCCAACGGGTTCATAACCAGATGGCAAAAACGCATTATCTACTCTCCTATTTCCCATATCATTCTATAGAATAACCTCATTACCATTCATCGTGATTAAAGTTCCATTTAAACAGTCTGTTAATGTTTCATTATCCTATACCATAGGATTAGTATCCATTTGAAGACCTTTGGTAAAACTATTAGTTGCCTATTCCATATTACTATTGTATATATTTAAATTTATTTTCAGATACAAGAATATCTTTCATCTTTAAAGGATCTCGCTGAATAATTAATTCAGCTTTATCAGTTCTAATTTCTGGATAATACTTCTACATCCAAGATGTTTTATCTTCTGCTAATCTAAATATATATTGTCTAGAATGTTCTTTTATTTTACATTCTTCTAATAGTTTATATAGATTAACATTTTTAAATGTTTTATATTTTTTTCTTTCTTGCTATAAATATTCCAAATACTAACTTTCAGTTCTTCCAAAATAATAATATCCATCCCATTTAGATTTAGTTCTTTTAAACATATACTAAATTCTTCTGGCTAATTTATAACAATAATTATTGAAAGTTGATAAACCCGATACCGGAATCCTTCCAATAAAAAAGAAAGATTTTGGAGATAAAATAGAAATATCATTTCCAGAACTTACATACTATAATATCATCTTCCATCCATAAACTAAAATTCTTTTTATTTCTTCTTTTGGTAGTTCAGGATGTTGTTCACATACAGCATCTACATAATCATCAATTTTTGTTAATTTCATTAGCAATATGTTTTTCCGTTATTAGCTAATTCCTCCATTTTCTATTTTTCATAATTACTTATGTAAATAGGAACTTTATTTCTAGCTAAAAAATTATCATATTTTCCATGATAATATAAATATAATTGGTAACCAGTAAATAAAGTTTCAAGAAAATCAATTCCTTTAAACTTTCCTTTAGCTCTAAGTTCTTTAAACTCTTCGCCCTTTACTGGTTCATAATGAATCTCTCCTCCATTATATTTAAATGAAGGAAGTTTAAATGTACTATTATTTTCTATAATATCATTTATTATAATTTCAACTCCAGTTCTGAAAACTTGTTTAATTTTCTATCGCTGGAGTTGTTTAGTCTTATATTTTTTAATTAAACTTTTACACTTTTCATAAGGAAACCTAACAAAAATATCATTAAGATTACATGCCCACCCTAATGCTAAATGTCTCATTTATGTATAGGTTTATAAGAATAACCATAAGAATGTCTGTTCCAAGAATCCTTTATGTTTAATATCTCATTCATATCATTCTAGCTTAAATTAGTAACTCTGGCCTAATCACATTGTTTTAACCATTTTTGTTCCAAATTCTAAGCTAAATTAATCATAACTGTATTATTAGTTTTTAATCCTTCTTTATACTTATCAGTATAAGCAATAAAAGTAGCAATAGCTGCGGCTTCCTTATCAGTTAACTAAGGAAGTCCATCTTCGTCTGCAACAATTCCTTTATATAAGATATTTATAACTCCATAATTTCTTTTAAAATATAAAGTATTTCCAACCTATTCATAAGCTATTAACTTTCCAGATTGGTAATAAGGACTAGAATATATTTTTTCTGCTTCTATATGATTTTCTATAAAAGAAGTTCTCTAATCTCCATTTTCTGAAAAATTAGTAACTCTATTCCAATCTTCATAAGAAGTTGTTACAGATTCTACAGATGTAGCATTGCAGGGAAGTTGAATAGAATTATCAATTGGATCTACACAAGAACTATAAGAATATAATTTTACATCTTTATTTCCAATTAAATCCCAAGCTCTAAGACCTATTTCTTCTAAATCTTCATCTTCCATTTCTACTCCATATAACATATCTAATAATACTCCAACATAATGAAAATTTACTTTTTCCATAATTATCCAGCATTATAAGTCTAATCATTAGGAAGTACCGGAGCAGCAAACTAACGATAATATCTAAGCTTTTGCTATGTTAGTCTATCCTTTATTACAATATCTAAGAAATTTAAATTAGCATCCATTTGAGTAACTACTTCTTCAGGATTTTCAGATTCACAATTACATTGATATTCTTCTAATTGTCTAGGATCTTTGAAAATTGCCACTACAGAAACCTATTTAATAAGAGGTGCTCCAAAAATATAACAATCTAATAATCCTTCGTGATTAGGGGTTACATCTATATAAACCCAAGGTTTATTTTTACCTCTTTTACGATATTTCTAATAAGTTTTAATTTTATCTATTGATTTAGTATATACTAAAAATGAATGTTGTTTATCAGAAGAACCAATATACTTTATACTCTTTCCTAATCCAAAATCAAATAATATTTGAGGAATCTAAAAATGAGCAGTAGGTTTTCCACAAACTGTTCCTCCACATTTACATTTATCCAAAGTATCACAATCTACGGGAACACAATTTAATGACATTACTAAATCATCAATCGGAAATATTCCCTTTAACATATATTCTTTAATAACGGCTAACCTCATTTGTACAATTTCTTCTTCAAGCTAATCTTTAGACATTGACATATTCTAATGATAACCTCGAAGTCCAGAAACTACATCATTAAATACAGCATCAGCTAGTCGTTTAATTGATGTCCATGCCATAGTATAAAAAAATAAAAGCTAGACTAGACCATTATAAGGTCCGGTCTAGCTTATTATAGTTTAATAATTTTCAATTAAGCAAAAGGTGCTACTAATTTAGTATCAGCATCTGTCTTAATCTTAGTAGCTGCATCTGTGCTAAGTAAAGTTGTGAAAGCATCTTTAACTGCTTTAGCAGCAGAACCAGTTGTTCCAACCAAACCTGCTACATAAAGAACATGAGTTGTCACAGACTTAGCTCTAGCTCCAACAATTTCTCCAGAGATACCATCTCTTTCCTTGCAAATTCTAACAATAAACTGAGTATATTGTTGTCCAACAATAGGCATTTCTCCTTTTGTAGGAGCCCAGAAGTTGGTATTTGCAGCAGTAGGAAGTCTAAGGTTATGGATAATCCAGTTATAATCACCAAATGCTTCAATACCAGGAGCAATTGCTATTTCATTACTTCCAAGAGCAACAGCAGAACCATCTTCTCCAACTTTAGTTTCTGTAGTAGTAACTGCACCAGTAGCATCTGTAGTATAAATTACAGGAACACCTACTTTTACATCTACAAATTCTCCTTGAGTAGAGCAGCAATCAACTTTCTTAGCTGCGGGATCAAACTTTTGTAATACAGCTTTCTTAATTTGTTGATAACCATTAATTCCAGAGAATGTAACAGTTCCTTTTTCTGAATTTTCAGTACTATCTGTTTCAATAGTTACATCAAGAATCTTTTCTTGAGCTGTAAATAATAAATACTTATCAGCAATAGCTTTTACTCTCTTAGCAATTGTATCAGGAGTTTCATCTTTATTTACTGGGAATTCAATAAATAAAGGCTTTCCTTTATAAACATAATTATTAGCATATAGAGCATCTTGACTATTCATAGAAAGTCCAATATAAAGAGCAATTCTATAAATAACTTTAGCTTCAGTAGATTCAACAACATCTGCCATATCAAATGTTATAGAAGCAAGATTCTCAGCAGTAGGATTCTTGATCTAAATATCTAAAATATCTGCTGCATCAAATCTTGTATTTCCAATTCTTAAAGCAGGAACTTTAGAATTAGTTGCAACATACATGTTTTTGTTAGCACCTGTAGTACTAATTTGATTGTAAACTGTTTGAGTTGTAAAATTAAACATAACTTAAATTAATTATAAATTATTTTGCAGATTGTCCTGCTGCTTCAGGAGCCTATGCCTGAGTCGGATTAGCAATAGACTAACTAACTACTGGATGTGTTTGGAGTCTCTAATCAGAGATATTCTCCATAATAATATGAACCAACTCATTTATAATCTCTTGACATACATAATCAGGAAATTCTAACATTTGAGATTTATCCTCTGTATAATCAATTTGTTCTTGTGTAAGACGTATAAATTGAGGTGCTTTTATATAATCAATATAAATTTTACCTCCTTTTTTTCCTGCTATAGTATCTAAAGTAAATATAGAATTATCAGTTCCATATCTAATTTCTAATCTAACTTTAGATACATTTCCATACCTAGCTTGAGCAGTTTTTTCTACATTACTTATTGTAGATTCTCCGATTTTAATTGTTTTAGGAAGTCCTCCATCGGGTTTTCCTATTAAATTATCATCTTCCTATGTAGTAGTCACTCCACTAATATCAGTCCCATATCCTGTAGTAGGATCATAGGGAAGTGTAGGATTACTTTCATTTTTATTTATATTGTGTATATAATAATAAGGTCTCTTATAGGTAGGTTTTAGCCAGAAATTATCGAGAACTTGAGAATATGCATCTGCTGTTAGTCTTGTTGCAGCAGCTCTCCAAGTATCTCCAGCATTATAACATTTATACGTTTTCTTAACATTATAAATACAAATACAATTAAGTAAATGTAAATAATCGGAAGGAAGATCTACATAATATGTAGCCATTCCTTCATCTACTAAACTTAAAGAATCATAATCTGTAACTCTTTGAGGAGTTAATAAAGCAGTAGCTTTAAGGACTCTTAAGTCATCAGTAGTTTGTTGATTTATGTCATAAATATTATAACGTTTATTGATATACTAATTTATGGCTTTATTTGCGAAATAATTGAAATCTTCTAATAAAATATTAGGAGCATCTTCTTTATTTAATTCAATTAATACGTCTTCATAAAGTTGCCTTGCAGTCACGATTTAATAACCATTTAATCGTAATCTCCAAAATTAATCTTCCTTTTTATTCTTTTTATCGTCTTTAGAATCTTTTCCAATTAATTCTGGATATGTATCTTGCTTAATGAGTTTATACACATTAGCATTTCTGGGATCTTTTAAAAACAATATAGCAGCCTCATCGGTAGCACCTAGTACTACGTTATCTGCATATGTATAAACATTGTCCTTACGAATGATTACATGTTTATCCCTAGCTTCTATAAATAATAATCTAACAGCAGTATCTCCTCCAGTATAAAGAGCAATAATCTTTTCTGGATCTCTTTCTGCTACTTGTAATAGATAATCTGTTACATCAGCATCTGCCATTCCATCCATCTTATGCCCAAGAAGCCTTGCTTTGAGAACTCTTCCTTCAGCACCTCTATCATCAGTATAGATATAGGTTTCTGCATCATGCTTAATTTTCTTTCTAGATACACGACGACTAGCTTCTACTCCAGGTCTTTCTACAAAAAGTTCTGCTACTCCAAATCTAGGAGTTTTAGAATTCCATCCAGGAGTTCCGTTAATTAAAGAGTTACCATTTCTGTCTTTAGCATAATAATCTGGAGCAATTAAAGGACAATATTGAATTGCTTCCCAAATGAATCTTTGTCTAATATTTTCTAAATCAAAAGTAGTTCCATCTACAACATCGAAAGTGTCAGTTTCCTTAATAAAATAAATTCTATTAGGATCATTTCTTTCTGCTTCAGATAATATCATATCTCCATTGGAATCCACCCTTTTTACACAATCTGCATATTCGCTTGTTTCAGGGTTTTTACAAGGTTGTATTTTAATAATATTTCCTACTTTTCCCCTTACACTTCTAAGCACTATCTTCTAAGATAGATTAACTTCTTTTTTATTTTCTGCCATATTATTCATCAAACATATTAAAATTTATCAAAGTAGGCTCCTCCCTTATAGGGAAGAGGCTACTTGATAGTATCTATAAAAAACTAAATTTTATTATAATTAGATTTCTCTCATTACATAAGAGCGATATGGGTTAAATACAGCAAGTGAGCTATATCCCCACATGATAAGTTTAGAACCAGCTACTGGACTAGCAACTTCTCCTGAACTCAATCCATTAAGACCACCAACTCCAAGATATTTGTTAGAAATCATATCACCACCTTTTAATGTGAACATTGCGATAGGAGGTTGAGCGGATGTCTTATCGGCTGTTAAATCAAGAGCTAACATATAACCTTTCTCGTAACCAAATTCACGAGAGAATGTTCTATCAACTTTGAAGGAAATTGAATTTCCACCATAGTTATAAGTATCGAATCCTTTAGCACCTACAGAAACATATTCACCAGCCTTTGCAGACCATAAGTATGTTCCATCTGTATGATATTGAGCAAGATAAGTATCAAGTACATCTTGTAAATCATACCATGCTTTTTCGTTTACAATAAACATGTAGTGGTTTCCAGTTGGTTTTTCAGCTTTTTCATTAAGAGCTTGTAAAGCAGTCTTAAATACTCCGATAGTAAGCTTATTATAAGCATATTTGCTTGCAAAAGCTTCTACTTGAGGAATTAAACCATCAGAAATGTAGATAGGACGATTAGTGTCAGGATCTACAATAGTTGGTTTTTCTGTCTTAGGATCTACATTACCCTTAGAGAATAGTAAAGCTTGGTTACGTCCTGTTAAGAAAGTATCAAGAAGATTCTTTTGAACTTTATCCATCTTATAGATAGTTTCAGTCATAGAACCTTGGTCTTTACCTTCAGCAATCTTGATAAATACATCTTCTTGAGCAGCATATAAAGCTGAATAAGAAGCATCAAATCTGTGAGTTTGAATGTATCCTCTGTGTTTTTCAACATTAGATTGCCATTTTACATAACCTTCTTCATGTAATTCAGGCATATGAGCACTAATCCAACGTGTTTTATCTCCAGGTTGGCAAGCAGTTACATCAAGAATAGTGTCGTAGTTGTTATCAACTAAACGAACAGCAACTTCCCAATAGTTATCACCTTTTCTAACTGGTCTACTTACAACCATACATTGTTGTCCAGAATTTTCAATCTTGAAAGTATCATACTTTTCGTAATATCTCTCACGGAAAGCCATAATAATTTCTGTTCCGCCAGCACCATCACCTTCTGGCAATGCAGCGAATTCAATTCTCTTAATATAATTAGTAGAAATTTCCCAATCATATGCAAGAGCATTTACAGATTGATATTTGTTTCCACTACCTTTGGCATCTTGGTAGAAAATATTCTTAAGAGATTCAGTTAAGAATGAAGCTGTTAAATCATCATACATTCTAGAAACAACACCTAAACGAGTAGGCTTAATTCCAAGATATTTGTAAAAATCCTCGTAAGTTCTAGTATCACCCATAGTAGGGATATTAGAAGTAAATGAAGCAATTTTCATATATTCTTATTTATTCATTATTAATCATCATCGTCCAAATCATTTATGCTGTTATATGTAGGACGCTGATTATTCTATTTATTATTAATAACTACTGCAGGTCTAGAAGGTTCTTTTCCTTGTTTTCCTTCCTCAAAACCTTTTTTGTATTGATTTTCTGAAACCAATTTTATCTTCTTTATAAAGTAATCTGATATATTATTTAAAGCCTCGTCCCCATTAAGAATGAACCAAGCAGCTTTTACTAAGGTATCTGGGTCTTGTAAGGCTTGCCATAAATAGTTATTTCCAGCTTCATCTCTAGCTAGCATAAACTATGCTAACTCTTCTTTATCTGAATCATCAAAATTCAAATCTAAGTTTCCAATAGAATTAAACTGTTCGATAGAATCAATAATAGAATCTTGGAATCTGTTATAAGCTTCCTATTGCTCTTGTTCTAATGTAGCCTATTCCTATTGTAACTAATAATCTTCTCTTTCTTTATATTCTTTACGAATTCCTTCTACTTGTTTCTTAAATAACTCTTCATTCTGCTTAGCATTAGTTAATGCTTGAGCAGCATCATCATCTGATAATTCTCCAACTCTAGATTCTAAATCTAAAAGGAATAATTCGTCATCAGATAAATCATCAATCTTATATTGTGGTTCTGTAGAAACTTTTTGTCCCTACAAACTTTCTAAATATTGTGAAGGAGTCATATTACTTTGTCTAATTTGACTTAATAATTGAACTTCTTCTTCACTTAATTCATTATCATCATCTTTGGTAAATACTGGAGTATTAAGAATATTAAATTTTTCTTCCTTTGTTAAAGAATTCCAATCTCTTTCTTCAATATTTCCATTTTCATCTTCAAATTTAATTTTAGAAGCATCATCAATACCTCTAGTTTTCAAAAAATCTGATAAGAAATCTTCCTCTTCAGCAGGTGGTTCCTAAGCAGGAGGCTCCTAATTAGTAGGAGGCTCTTGATTCATAGGTGGTTCCTGGTTAGAAGGCTCAAATCCCATACCGAAATCGTCGTCATCTAAATCATTAATACCTATTTGCATAATATATAATATTTAAAAAAATTATTAAAATTCAATTAAAATTATAATGCTCTTATTATAAAATATAAAGCATAATAAGGAGGTCTATTTTCATGTCCTTCATTATTACCTGTTTCTTTTGTGTCATGTGTTTTATAATAAAGATAATGATTATCACTATCACTAGCTCCAGAACCATGATACCCATTTGGTAATGTATCTTTTCCAGACAATCCCTAAATATGTTCATGGTCTTCTATATAATAATAATCATTTACAGAATGACTATGTTTGGGCAATTCTCCTGTTGTTAAAGTATGAGTTTTTTCTCCTCCAATATCTCTTAAATTATATTCTTCTCCAGCTCCTACTATAAATCTGTTTCTTAAATCAGGTAATCTAGTAGAATTCAAAATTTCATATAATTTAGGATAATCTTCTCTATTAAAATTAGAACCATCACAAATTAAATATCCATTAGGTAGACTACTTCCTGGCCACATTAAAATAGTTCCTATAGGAGTAGAACTAGAAGAACTTTCTACAATCATTGAATCAATTTCTTCTTTATTGTAGGTTTCTTCTTTAGTATAATATTTACTAGCGTCAAAAATTCTTGATATTGGAATATTTATATCTTCTTTTCCAGAATCAGTATTGAAAGTAATAACTATATTGTCACTCTCTATCTTTACTTCAGAAACCATTCCGTCTTTTATAAAATCTGTAGCATCAATATTAAACAAATCATTTTCAGAATAATCTCTAAAATAAATTTTTTTATCAGACTTTTTATATTCTGCGGAATGTACTAACTATAATTTCTTAATTAATCCTAAAGGAGGAATAACATAAGTATAATTAGAATCTTCTATATTAGAAGATAATTCATTATATAATTCTTGTGAATAAAATGGAAATATACTTTCTCCTGTTCCTTCTTTATCAAACTTAGTTGAATAAAAAAGATTCTATTTAGAAATAATTCCATAATCTTTAGAATTATAAATATTTCCAGTTTTTCCAATTACTAAATCATCATCAACTAATCCTATAACTTTATTTTTTATTTCTAATAAATTATATGTAGTAGAAACTTGTTCTATTCTATAAGATAAATCATTTATTTTCTCAAGAATTTTTAATTTTACTTGAACTAATTCATCATTTACAGTATAGAAAGTAGATAAAATATCATTTACCTAATAATTAGAAATATATTTTACTCTTAAAAAATACTAATCCTAATTATTCCTAGTAATTTCTACTAAAATATTTTCCTATTTAAAATATTCTATCGGAAGTATATCTAAATTGTCATTACTTCCATTTTTTCTTACTACAAGATTATCTACTTCTAAAGTAGATTCTCCATTTATTGAATATAATCTATATCCAGAAGAAGAATCTGCTACAATAGATTCTATTCTATCTGATCGAATTCCTTTAGAAGTATTAAATATTATTTTTCCCTCTGACTCAAATATTGAAGATTCATTTTCAGAAAAAATATTTAAAGAATTAAATTTTATTCCATTATTACTTCCTTCTCCTTTAATAACTAAAGCACCTTCTTCTTCCTAAGAATTTTTATAAATAACAAATCTTCTTGGATATGGATTTTCAATATCAGCTAAATATTTTGTTATTTCTCCATCAGAAATTATATATAAAGATTTCTAATCTTCTACATAAATAATTCCTTTCTAAAAAGATTTGACTTCTGATAAATTATCATAATAAAAACCTATATTATGTAAAGCAATTATTTTTTCATCTTCGGAAGGTTCCTAATCAGTTACAAAAGAAACATAAGTATTTTCAGAATTTGAAGATATTACTATCTGTTTTCCATTAACCTATGCTATTAAACTTTGATCATCTATAACATAATATAATCCATCTTTACTTATCTAATTCACGGAAGAAATTTCTTTTATGACTTTAGATATTCCAGAATTAATATTTCCATTGTTATCCAGCAAATCTATAAATTTGTTTCCCCATTGAATTTTAATTTTTCCTTTAGTTTTTAAAATTAAATTACTATTAGAGGATCCAAATTCCTCATAATTACTTCCAAAAATATTATTCATTTTTTCTTCTATATAAATGTATCTAAATCTTTCTTATACCAAAATTTTTCTTTAAATCCTATTCTTTTTCCATAAGGTCTTCCTTTACTAAGTCCAGGTTTTCTGGACATTGGTTTTGGTCTATCCATACTTTATCAGTTTTTAAGTTGTACACTTTAATATTATTTACTATATTTATAAATCAAAAAAAAAGTGAGTTCTTATTTGGAACCCACTTTCTATTTTAATTTTTCTATAAACTAATAAGAATACATATTTAAATCTCCATTTAGATATGCTAATTCTTCTTTAAAAAATTTTGGAGTAAAACAAAAATAGCTAGAAACATCTAAAAAGACATTTCTAGCTATTTTTATATATTAAGTAATAAACTATTTTAAGAAGAATACACTTGAGTAGTCCATCCTGAAGGTAAACCTGATGATCCACTTACAAATGTTGTGCCAGATAATGTTTTAATTACTCCGGTTGATGAAACGTTTTTAAGCCAATCGGTAAATGATTTATCAGTTCCGCTAATCAATACTGTAATTTCTACTATATTACCATTACCACAGAATAATTGTTGATATACATTAGTATAAGAGAGAGGATTTGTTATTCTTAAAACAGGTCCCTTAGTCATTGCAGCTGTAACTTTACTATTTCTATTCATACAGAACATTCTATTTAATGCTGTATTACCACTAACACTTGTTGCTAATATTTCTGGAGCTTCAATTAATTTAACACAACCTTCAAACATAGAACTATATCCATCAGTCGGAACATCTAGTGAAGGTAGTAATTTAGGACCATATTCAAGATTTGTACATCCTCTAAACATTCCATTATAACAAGAAGTATATAATGTTGTTGCTGGAAGTATTAAATTACTAGCGTCAACAAGTGTTGTTACACCATAAAATAATCCGCATAAGTTATAACCACCAGAATCAAGTGTAGAATTACTTATAAAATTATTTCCATTTAACAACGACATTGCGTTGCCATAAACCTTAAATTGTTTGGTTGTATTAAACTTATTATAAGTATCCCACGTAGTTGCTAATTTTGCGTTGTTTCCTCTAAACAATATTGTATCTCCGGTATTAATTGTTGCAAAAGTTATTGCTCCGTTTATAGTTATGCTTGTCCAAGTCTACCCGTTGTCCAGCGAATACTCTAATACAGGATTGTTAGGAGTTTTGTTTCTTTGCATTTTAATTTCGTTGCCGTCCTACAAAGATTCTATAGTAAAGTAATCCTAAGAATAATCATGCTCCTACTAACCTCCTCCAGATTTCTACCATATCAACGTACTACCTATATACATTGCAACAGCTTCGGTAGTACCTAACATTACTTTACTAGCTGCTGCTATTTCTGTACTTGTCATGATGAGGCTGCAGTTATAATGTAAATAGTATTAGGATCTGGAGATTGAATAAGGTCATATTGAGCTTGTGTACCAGTCCATATTTGAGGAACTTCTGCTGCAACTTTATCTAATTTTTCATCTATTTCTGATTTAGTATATGCATCAACGTATTTAGAATCAATCTGTCTTGTTACTAATTGTTCACCACCATCTTTCACAAGTTCTATCTTATGTTGTCCGCTACCTAAGTTATTAATACATATATTGTAAGATTTTCCATTATTAGTATATACGCTCCAAGTATCATTAAAAGGTGTACTATTAGTTGGGTCTTGTGGGTCTTGATTAATCCAATATCCACCACTTGAACTTTGATATACAATACCTACACCATATACATTATCATCAAGAATAAGTTTAACTTCATCACCAACACTTAGATTAGAAGTGTCAATGATAATACTGCTTACACCATAGTGAGAAGGACCATTCTGTGTTGTAGTACCTTCATAAGTATATATTGTTTCACCCATTTGCTCAAGGAAATCACCAAATGGTCTATTATTTAAATCATTATAAGAACCACTTATAGCAACAGCAGATGCATTTGATGAAGTAAGCATTGTATCAAGTTTGTCTTGCAAAGAAATATTTGGCACATTATTATATTTAAAACTTGAATTGTAATTTGGATTACCTTCTTTCAAGAAACTTGTATCAGCAATGTATATATCACCATTTTCTCTAATTTCAAAAGCGTTGTGACAGCCATCATAACTACTACCGTTACCTACACTAAATAAAGTATTCCTAGATTCTCCAAATGTAGTTGAAGCACTAGTTGATACATTATACTGTCCACTAGCGTGTTCTGCCACGTTTTTTGCTTCTGTATAATTACCTTCAGCGTGAGAAAAACTACCACTTGCTTTTGTATTTACGCCTTCAGCGTGAGAATAATCTCCGCTTGCTGTTGAAAATTGTCCCTCAGCATGTGACCTATCTCCGCTTGCTGTTGTTTTCCATCCTTCAGCGTGAGATTGACCACCAATTGCTTGTGTATTACTTCCTTCAGCGTGAGAAGATGTGCCACTTGCTGTTGTCTGAGCACCTTCAGCATGAGAAGTTTCTCCACTTGCTGTTGTATCATATCCTTCAGCGTGTGAGTAATTAGCAGTTGCTGTTGACCACTTTCCTTCAGCGTGTGAATAATCACCACTTGCAACTATATTTTCATTAGCGCTACCATCACCCTCAATAACAGCGCCATTGCCAATATTAGTATCATAATATTCAGACAGACTATTAACAAGTCCCTTCTTTGTGCTATCACTTGGATTTGTTATTACTGTGAAGCCACCACTTGATGAATCACTACCTCCCTAAGGACCTTGAATACCTTGAGCATGAACTCCTGTGTCAGTATTACCAATAAACCAGTTACCTGTTGTTGGATCAATATGTGGAGTGATACCATCTTGACCGTTAGTACCATCTTGACCATTAGTACCGTTTGTTCCATCTTGACCTTTAAGTGAAAGCAACCACTATTGAACTGTACCTTGATAACCATTTTCTACAGCTAATTCATAAGCGGACTTTCCAGCAGAACCTATATTAGATAAATCGGGTTTATCTTTTAAATCATTATAGGAACCTGTAGTTGCTACTCTAGCTAAATCACTTTTATCTGCTTTTCCTGAAATATCTGTAATAAATCCAGCATCATTAGTTAATTGAGATAACTTAGTTGGAATAGTTGCTTCCTAATTATATCTAAGAATTAATAAATTAATAGCATCTATAAGGGAATTCCATTCAGATGCAGTCAGTTTTTCTCTTTTTCTTTTATTATTTAAATCTAATGTTTCCATAATTTATATTAATAAGACATATATGCATCTATAATTCCATCTGTAGGTTTTCCAGCCGTAATCCAATCTGCTTCTGTAAGATAATGAGTTAATTCATTCATACTCTTGAATGTAACTCCTTTTGCTATTAATGTAGACCAATCTGCATCAGAAGTATATGTAGTTAATGCTGAATCAGGAACATATATATAGGTTATATGACAATCTCCTGGAAAAGCTTTATTTTTTGACTAAGAAGTAATATCTGCTACTTCTTCATCTGTTTGCTTTAATGAATTATACCAGGTTGGAGGAGTTGTATTATTTATAATAAGACTTGTACAAGTTAATGAACCAAAAGAACTTGGATATATTTCTTCTAAATCTTTGAAATATACAACAGGAATTGTTGTTGTGCCCCTTCCTCCAAAAAATCCAGAAGAGTAAGTATTGTTACTCCAATATCCTCCATAAACATCTTTAGTTTTAGGCATATAAAGAGCATAAGCACTTCCATTTTTACCATCTGCAGCGAAAGTATTTCCATTATCACCCGAACTCATATTAGTACCATAATAACATGTAGTATCTACATTTTTAAGATATAATACATGATTCAACTAGCATCCCTATAACGCACGTCCGTATATTTTTGTAACGTGATTTATATTTGTTATAGATTTTAACACAGCATGACCAAACACACTTGTTGGTAAAGTTGTTTGAGAACTAGACCAAATGACATTATCTATATGTGGACCAGCCCAGAAAGCGTGGTCACCGATAGTATTAACGTTACTCAGATTAAGCGTATTTATACTTATTGCAGAACACCCATAAAACGCAGAGCTACCTATACTTACTGCACTACTTAAATCTGATACTGTTAGAGATAACAACTTACAATTATAAAAACAATTGTTGCCAAAATTAGTTATTCTAGAAAGATTAGTAAATGTGGGAGTTTCACCTTCAGCATAATCAGTTAATGATTTATTATACTAAGTTACACTACTCAGTAAAGTATCTCCCTAAAAAGCCTAGGTTTTTAGTTCAGTACATTCATAGGGAAGTTTTACCGTTTGTAAAGCAGTATCTTGCATAAAACAGGCCTCAGGTATACTACTTATTTTACCTAAACATTCTATATTAGTCAAAACTTTGTTTTCACGAAATGCACTTGTGCCAAGACTTGTTAGATTTGCACAATTTATAGATGACACAGGAACGTACCAAAAGGCACTGAAATCTATCGTCACAGCTGATTGCAAATTACTTGCAGAAAGTTGCAATTGTTTTTGTCTATAAAAACATTCTCCTCCAAAATTTTTAACATGATTTATTCCATTTATTGTTTGTAAAATTCCATCCTTAGTAGCTCCAGAACAAAATCCTCTATACTATATCTCTACACATTCGTCTGGTAGGTTTACAGTTTGAATATTATAACAATAATGAAACATAGAATTTGTTATACTTGATAAATGTCCTAAACTTACTATTGTTGTTAAACTAGGATTTCCGCTAAATGAGTTTAATCCAGAAGACTATAAATTAGGAGCATTTATACTCGTAATACTAGTATCTTTAAATTCATAATTTGAGACTGTTAACATTTCTGATAAATCTACTTGTGAAAGATTTGAACATCCTTCAAACATATTATTAGAAGGATTTGTATTAGCTCTGGTAAAATACTTAAATTCATTAAAACTAGTAATATTTGTATTTCCTTTAAGTAATGTTCCAAGGTTGGCAGTAGAAGCATCTGAAACAGATACTCCAATTCCATCTCCTATAGAATTATTTAATAATATAGTTTTTACATTATTATCTGCAAATCTAATATAACAATTTCCATTACTAATATTTATAGTAAGATTTGGAAATTTTTCTCTCAAATATATAACAGCGTCCTCATACGCTGCAGAAGGAGTTATAGATCCACTTAAAACCATTGTAGGCACTCCTTCATCTTCATTCTATAGAGCAAGTTGATATAACTTGTCTATCACTAAAGGAGACACATTTTCAGGAATATTTACCTATTGTATATTTAAATTTGTCATATTCTAAAATTATTA
>Ga0326514_10000122_pt1 | contig 47394 bp, 43 predicted proteins | sample 3_2548_0518_D_FD_203653 | JGI IMG/M metagenome (GOLD analysis project Ga0326514, IMG submission 203653) | Bovine rumen microbial communities from UC Davis, California, United States - 3_2548_0518 | ecosystem: Host-associated > Mammals > Digestive system > Stomach > Rumen | place: USA... | reverse complement strand
TGATCTTAGTGTTGCCATCCTGACCCTCAGGAATCATTGCATATACGAATCCGCTGTAATCGTCAGAATCCATTGCGACCAGATCGTAGCCTTCCGGCTCACCTGTAACCGTATAAATGCCTTCGTATTCATCAATACCGATCGCCTGAAGCCTTGCGATTTCCTCATCATATTTATCGCCGTAATCAAGCGTCATGTACACAATATACTGGCCGTCCCACGGATTGTAATAGGTCAGCTGGTATTCAGTTACATCTCCTTCGATCTTCTCCGGCATGACATCGAAAAGCGGGTTTGAGCCCATGCTGTATTCGGTATCATAGTTCTGCTCATTGTGAATGTATTTATTGAATTCTGAAGCGTCTGTGCTGACCTCGATCTTAGCACCATAGAAGGACGCAAAGAATAAGCCTAAGACCAGGAATATCACAAGCACATAATGAGTTACCAGAGCCATGACGACTATGGTGGTGATCTTTATGGCTTTAACGAGCTTCCTGTGTTTGGTTATCTTCTGCAGAAGGCCTGTTACATAGAGCGTGATAATGCTCATGACAACAAATACCACAAATGTGATCAGAATGGCCGTGGCGCGCCTGAGATCGGGTTCATAAGAAATCGTCTGCAGAACCAGTGACAAAATGGTCAGCACGATTCCCGATATGCCCGCTATCTGGACAAACCTTAAGAGTTTGCTCTTTTCATTTCCCGCGTAGTCTGCCATCTTATCTGCGACTTCGCGTGTCTCTTTATCCATCATCTCGCTTTTCCTCTCCCCGTCTATGATCTCCCTTACATCGACATCATAGAAATCGGCAATCTCGACCAGCAGTGAGATGTCCGGAAGATTTGTTCCGGTCTCCCATCTTGAGACTGATCTGTTGCTGACATTGAACTGCTTTGCCAGCTGCTCCTGAGTAAGTCCTTTTTCATTACGCAAAGACTTAAGGAACTGTCCTGTTTTCTTCTGATCCAAAGTTCGGGCCTCCTTCCGGATAGAGTCAGGATATGATAATCCTGCTGAAATTAACACGACACAAAGCGGGAATTGCCGTGTTTTCGGGGTTTAGACACGGTGTGTCCGTCTTAAAAATGCTTAAATCTGTTCCCTGTCGGCTTGCCGTGACCATAGTAAATGGTTCTCTCACCGAGCCCGTCGATCTTCCCGGCACTCTTCCTGATCGCATCAAGATCGTTATAAAGATGTCCCGTCGCGGGGCTGATCCAGTTATCAAGTTCGTCGCCGACGATGAGATATTTTCCTTCGACATCGACACCGACCGATCCTTTTGTGTGACCGGGAAGTCCGATTATCTTTGCGTCAAATCCATATGCCGACAGATTGTCGCCGTCCTTGATGAAAATGAGATTGTCAGGTTTCTCGACTTTTGTCTGTCTCAACACCTTAAGTGACGTGCCGAGCACGACTTTGCCGACGATGCCGTACGATTCCATCGGCTGTTTGTCGAAGCTCTCGAAAAGCTCGACATCTGCCTCATGACATGCCACCGGAATGCCAAAATGCTTCGACAGTTTCGCAGCGTTTTCGGCGTGATCGAAATGCGTATGCGTCAGAACGATCAGCTTCATGTTGTACTTGCTGCATTCTTCCAAAACCTTGTCGTAACTTTCCGCACTACCGGTATCGACAAGGAATGCGTCTTTTCCGTCCGAGACTAAATAACAGTTATCTGTTTTGCACTTTATCCATGTTACCGTGCTCATATCCATATCCCCTTTTTATATTCTGTCTTATGTTATCACATCAGGAGGATAGCAAGATCTCTTAACCTGGTGAAGTAGCATGACCCATGTGCAATTGTTACTCCAAAAAAACGCTGACAATTGCACAATATCGTCTTTTTATGCAATTGTTGCCCCTAAATTTGATCAACAATTGCAAAGAGGATGCCTCGTTGTATTGAGACATCCTCTTATGTAAGTTTTCGAAAAGATCAAAGATCAGTCGTCAACAGACTTATCTGTAGCCTTAGCATAGATTGCTTCGACTTCCTTGCCCGGAGCCTTTGTTGCGAGTGTAACTACGACTGCAATGATAAGGCCTGCAATGAAGCCCGGAACGATCTCGTAAATGCCTGTGTCGGAGATGGCTGCAGGTCTGATCGTGCTCGTGAAGAGAAGGAGCCATGCGATATCTGCAACAGCGCCGCCGATGATTCCTGCAACTGCGCCTGCGTAATTAAAGCGTTTCCAGAACAGTGAGAGGATAACGACAGGTCCGAAGGATGCACCAAAGAGACCCCATGCGTTCTCAACCATGTTCATGATGTCTGCAGCCCAGGACTGTGAGTCATCAAGGCCCTGACGTGCGATGAAGAAAGCAACGACTGCAACAACAAGAACTACGATACGGCCGACCCAGAGCATCTCCTTGTCGGAAGCGCTGTTCTTGCGGAGGAGCGGTTTATAGATGTCGCTTGTAAATGCGGAAGAAGCAACGAGGAGCTGGGAGTCAGCAGTAGACATTGCAGCAGCGATGATCGCAGAAAGAAGGATTCCTGCGATGAAGCCGGGGAAGGTCCTGCTTACGATCTCGATGAAGATGTTCTTACGGTCATTGGGAAGGAGAAGTTCAGCAAGAGATGTTCCGTCGCCCAAGATGAAAGTTCTTCCGAGATAAGCGATAACTGCTGCAGCGCCGAGAGTAAGAACTACCCAGATGATGGCAACAGTAGCTGACTTCTTGATCTGAGAAGGCTTCTCGATAGACATGAAGCGTACGAGAATGTGAGGCATACCGAAGTAGCCAAGGCCCCAGCCGAGACCTGTTACGATCTCCTGCCAGGGAGCAGCGAAAGGATTTGTGCCGAATGCGGCAACTTCCTCGCCGGCTGCATTTGTGAAAGCATTATAGTAAACGGGATCGAAATCGCCGACAGCCTTCATGACGATCGGTACTGCAAGGAGTGCGATGAGCATCATGATGCCCTGGAAAAAGTCAGTCCAGCATACAGCCTTATAGCCGCCAAGGAATGTATACATGAGGATCAATACTGCGAAGATGATCATTGCGAGGTGCGGCTTGTCAGCAAGCGTCGGAATGACAGCTGTGAAAACTGCTGTGCCTGCAACGAAGCCGGATGCAACATAAACCGTGAAGCTGATGAGGAAGATGATAGCGCATACGACCTTCAGCACGGGGCTCTGGCTTGCAAATCTGTTTGTGAGGTACTGAGGGAGAGTGATCGAGTCACCTGATGCCTTTGAGAAACGGCGGAGTCTTGTGGCAACGAAGATCCAGTTGCCTGCCGTACCCAGTGCAAGACCTATTCCGATCCAAACCTGTCCCATACCGAACGCGAAAAGCGAACCCGGGAAACCCATCAACAGCCAGCCGCTCATGTCCGATGCCTGCGCGCTCATCGCAGTAACGAAAGGACCCATGTGACGACCGCCGAGGAAATACTCTTTCTCGTCGCTGCCCTTGCTCTTGAAGAAGAAGAAAATACCGATACCAAGGACAACCACGAAATAGAGTATGAAAGCAATTAATTTGTCCATAACATACTCCTTTGGAATTTCATAACTTCCGTATTATATCAGATTATTACTTTTATTGACTAAAGATACTCATTCCTCAGAGCTATTCTGTCTATCTTTTCCGAATTGTTGAAGAGCATTGTCTCTCTATGTTTATAAGCTGAAGGTATCATGTAATCCTGTAGTTTGGTTTTAAGAATGTCATTCAACTCATCCTCACCTATTTCTCCTGTATAGACAAGGATAGTCTTTTCGTTGTCCTGATCGAAAAGACAACAGCAATAGTCGACGCCTTTCACAGATAATGCGGCAGCTTCGATCTCACCCAGCTCAACCCTGTAACCATGAATTTTGACCTGATAGTCTTTGCGGCATACATATATAAGTTCACCTGCTTCATTGTAGAAGACAAGATCGCCCGTTTTATACATCAGCTCAGCTTCATTTGAACTAAACGGATTAGGGAGAAAAGCTTTCGCCGTCTTTTCGGGATCGTTATAGTAACCGTCACTTAAGCACTTACCACTTATATAAAGTTCTCCTGTTACCCCGGGCCTGTCCGCAAGCGCGCCCTCTTCTGTAATCACATACACCTCCGTATTTGCGCAGGGCTTACCTATTGGAAGCGCTTCATTATCTTTAAACTTCCTGTCTATCGTGTAATACGTACATGCATCTGTGCATTCGGTAGGACCATAGAGATTTGCATATATTACATCCGGGTAATTTTCAATCCAGTAATTGAGTTGCTTTACCGGCATGACCTCGCCGCAGAAAAGAACTGTTTTTAACGGTGCTTTCTCAACATGAGACAGCACATCGAAATTTGCAAAAAGACACAGGACGGAAGGAACCCAGAACAGTGTATTTGCTTTGTGCCTGATAATCTCTTTCCATGCGCGTACTGGTGAGGCAAAAAGCCTGTTGGGTATGAGTAATGTAGTAGAACCATTTCTTAACGGTGCATAAATATCCTGAATTGAAGCATCAAAATACAGCTGGGCCTGATTGGCAAAAACAGTTTTCTCATCAAAACCGTAACAATCACTTATCCAGTCAGTGTAATCAACTGCTGCTCTATGGCTGATAATTACACCTTTGGGTATACCGGTAGATCCTGACGTAAAAAACACATAAAGCGTATCCGCATCTGTAAGTCTGCTCCTGACATCAGTAATCCTGTCATTGAGTACAGGCCTGCTGACTTCGTCTTCAAACACCATGATATCTCTGCCTGCGAAAATAGTCCTGGCCTGCTCCTCATGTTCTTTGTCCGTGATAACTATTGCAGGATCTAAGATGTTCAGTATTTTGCCAATGCGGTCATCTGGCATCTTAATATCGACCGGGGTATAGAAATTGCCTGAATATGCAATGCCGATAAATGAGCTGACTGTAGAAACGCGCTTGTCCATAAAGAGCAATATGGGTTTTCTAAAAACATTTCTGTCTATGATTGCACTTGCTATGGCTGAAGCTTCATCTTTCAGTTCCTGAAAAGTAATGACTCTTTTAAAATCAATAAACGCTGTTTTATCAGGATATTCATTAACTGTTTTATCAAGATAATCCGTAACCAACCGGCACATAAATCTGCCTCCGCTTATCAGCCTTCGACTATATGGTAAAGATCTTCAAGAAATACCGCTTCAGCTACACAAAACGGTTCAGCTTTAATGCCATATTTTTCTTCCACCATGCTAATGAATAGAACCATGCTGAATGAACTCCATTCATCAATATCCAGAAGATCCGTATCCAGAGTAATATCTGATTTTATATTCAACGAACTTTTAAAATCTTCCAAAAACTGTTCTTTCGATACCATAACATCATCCTCCGTGTTCTATCCCTTAATAAGTTTGTGTTTCAGCGATCTGAGCGGTTTTTTCATTTTCTCTCTAAAGCGTGCCCTTTTGTTTTGGGATTCGTACGCTTTAAGTGTACGCTTCTGCTCATCAGTCATCCGTCCGGTATAAGCGGCAACTTCATTTTTCATGTTAGTGTCACTAATTTTATCAGCTTCATTAAGAAGGATGAGATCCGAGATAACATCATACTCCTGATCTTGTATTACTGCAGATTTAGTGGACTTGAGATTTTGAAGTGTTTCTGCAATAACAGCATCAATATCAACACTGAACTCTACATCCGGGCAGATCTCCCTGATCAAACTGTTGTCAAGTGTAAACTCCGGCACCTTGTCATAGATCATATCCTCATATAACACCCTGTTGTATCTGCGGAGAACATCAGAAGGCAAATGAACATAAATACCCTTAGTTCCCAGCGTTTTCTCAATGCTTCTGAAGATGTCATCATACGTATAAGATTTGTTGTCAGAGATATGATAACAATGACCGGCAGCAGCTTCATTCATCAGAAGACATGATACGGCTTCACCGAAAACAGAGACATGACACAATGCGTGTTTTGTTGCGGGATCATCAAACCGGATCACTGGTTTGTTGTTTAATATCCTTTCAGCCAGCGTGTAGGTGTTCCGTTTTGAAACAAATCCTGCAGGAAGTCTCGTATCACCGAATGTAACTGTCGGCCTTATTACAGTCCAGAAAAAGCTCAATTCCTGTTCATGGCTTTCTAAATATCTTTCAGCTTTCAGTTTATCATAACCGTATTTCCATTTAATATCGTTTATATCGATTTCGTCATTCTCTGAGACATCCTTCCCGGGATGAGGATAGACAGAGTCCGTTGATATATAAAGGAACTGCCTGCAATGGCCGTTTATGATCCGGATCGTTCTTTCCATCTGGTTCTCGTTGAAGATAAGTGTATCAACCACAACATCATAGTCTTGTGAAACGGTACTTTCGACAAAACGGTCGTCATACCAGTCGCCACAGATGAAATGCGCATCAAGTCCCGATATCTTACCTGACGGTTCTTTTCTGCTTAAGATCCACACTTCATGGCCTTTTCTTACGGCAGCTTCAGCTATTGCCCCGCCGATAAGACCCGTTCCGCCTGTTATAAGTATCTTCAAGAACAAACCTCCGATAAATCAGATAACAAACGTTATAATTTCCACATAATATTTTCCTGCACGATCGAAGCAGGATTTCCGGAAACGATAACATGGTCAGGAACCGGCGCTGTTACCATAGAACATGCACCGACTATAGCTCCAGTGCCTACTTTTACACCGGGCATAACCGTACAGGATTCACACAGCCAGGCCTTTTCTCCAATCTCGACAGGCCTGGATGTCCGGTATCCTGTTGTGTTGATATAGTGAGTCTCACCGTTAGTGTCACGGATAGTAACGTTTTTTCCGATACCGACATCACTTTTGATCTCGATCTTCTGTCCGCATACGATGTTTAGACCGGTATTTGCATCACTGTATCCGAGCCTGCATCCGTGAATGATAAGTTCGGCTTCGTCAAAAACTTCAATCTCATTACCGGCATCAATATAGAAATCTCCATTAAAGACAAGCTTTGCATTCTTGCCAAGATAGAGCCTGGATTCAGCCTTGCTCCGCTTAAACCTGTCTTTGCGTCCATATGTTACAAGGCCGCTTATCTCAATACTTGCCGTCTTATCCACATTAAAATGGCAGTTTGTTCCGCAAATGATACCGCGTCCGGCCTTAAGGTTTTTAATGCCACTGTACTTGATGGTCTGACACAGTGCCCTGGGGTTCATACGAGTAATCTTTGCAATATAAAGGAAAAACTTTACTGCACTCTTAAATCTTGAAGACTTATGCTGTTCCTCAACTTGATATTTTTTGACTGCCTCATCGAAACGCATCAGGTCAAGATCTCTGAAAAACTCTTCTCTTCTGTCCGGCATCTTCGAAGCATGAGGTGTAAGAGACGGATTGCCCGGCAAGACCCAGTCAAGACTGACTTCCTCGCAGTTTATCCTCCGGCTCGCCTTCGCAAAATAACGGGCACCTTTTTCGTTATTGACCATAACAACTGAGGTCCCCATGTCGGATTTGTATTTTCCGGTAAAATTTTCGATTCCCCAAAAGTCACCGATCGTAATATCTGCAATTCTCGGGAAACCTCTGAATCTGCATTCATAACAGGAAGGTCTCAGGTACAGATGAGATCCTATATAACCATTTGTAAAGCAGCTTGTTTTGCGTGTATCAAAGTATTCGCTGCCGTTCTCAAAAACAAATTTCTGAGTAAGATTTCTCCAACCGTACTCTTTGGACTTGTTCTCTGTCCATACTATTTTCGAGTCATTGATCTCTTCAATGTAATCAAGATATTTTCTCCATGCCTTTGGAGAATTTACACCGCCGCATATAAGGTCAACGGTGATCAGATTCTCATATTCTTTTCCAAGGAAATTCACAAGACCGGCAATCTGGCACGGCAGCCCGCACACAAGGACTTTTTCACCTTTTTCGAGCAAATTCTTAACCTTTTTATAGAATCCTTCCGCATTGCTCTGGAGATCTTTTGAACGCCTCAGGTATTTCAGATCAGAGCGGTCATTCGATATAAAGTGCGATACGGAAAAATCATCATTGTGAACAGCGCCGCCGACATAGCCTTTGTCGTTATACATCACATCTGCAAGCGCGGAAAACATTCCGCCTGATGTGCTGGCAAACAAGACCTCAACGCTCTTGTGCTCAGCGGCATAGCACTTCGGTTCGGTGTAATTCGTCGATTTCCTTCCGCATTCATTCAGAATGGGACAGACTTTTTCACATGATCCGCACTGGACACAAAGCGATGTGTCGACATGCGGATACCAGAAACCTTCCCCGTCAACTGCAAATGAAATCGCATTTTCCGGGCAGGAATCTCCGCACGCATTACAACCGGAACATTGAATTTTGTCTTTAATATTGATCATTTAGTTACCGCCCTGAATCATAGTAACACACAACTCATGCCCGTTTCTTCATAATTTTCTCGGATACGAGAGCCCGGATCATCTTTCTTGCTGACTTATCCAGTCCCGCAAACCAGATTACCGATCCGGTTGACAAAAGTGACGCGGCAAGAATTACTATGAAGCCTTTGACCGTCATATTGTCGAACATGAATGCTGTCACTACCGGAAGAATCAAAGAAAGCAATGTAACTGCCATGCATTTGCCGATTACTTTCTTTATTTCCATATAGCCGTAGTTGACGATCTTATGGACAAGAATGGGCTTTACCACAACGCCGAGCAATATACATGCTGCAGCACTGACCCAGGCAAGTACTATAGGAGGATATCCTAAAAGGAAAAGCCCATATACAACAGGCAGCTGTATGAAATCAAACAGCGGGCTGATCAGTGCATTTTCTTTTATTTTCCCGGTCGCAAAGATCGGCGCATACAAAGATGTATCCAAAGCCTGAAACAGTCCCTGAAATACTGCTATCTGGACAAAAGGCACCAAACCGTCAGGAACTTCATCGAGCCATATCTTCAATAACGGCTCACTCAGGAGCAGGATCGGAACAACAATAATGAGCATCAGATAGTATGTGTATTTCGTGGATTCCAGGGCAAGTTTTTTCGAAGCCTCATAATCCTTCGCTGCATATTTTTTCACTATCTGAGGATTAACCGCTGTTCTGAAGTTACCGATAAAGGTGTTAATGATGTCATTCACACGGAGAGCCAGCGACCTTATGGTTACTACTGATGGCTCGAAAAACATGTTGGTAACAATAGTTACGCCCTGATTTGCGAGAGACATCGCCGAACTTGTGATCAGATTCCATCCGGAAAAGGAAGCAACACCCTTGAACAGTTCCCTGTCAAACCTAAGATTTCCTTTGACTTCAGGATACTTTTTGCAGCAATAGATTCTATAGATGAAAAGAATAACGACAGTAGTCGTGCACATTAACGCGGCATAGAATTCGAGCAGATCAAACACAAACAACTGAAGAAGAAATACTATGGCCAGCTTAAAGACAGCTTCAACAATACTAATGTAGGCATAAATATTCATATCCTCATGTGCTATCAGTGTGGCATTGTAAGGAATCTGGGTTATCTGGAAAAAAGTTGCAATAATTGAAAAATGAAAAGCAAAAACGGCAGCATTTAATCTGTCCGCCGGAATAACAAGTTTGTTATATATAAACCACAGTCCGATGATCTCGCCGAGGACTACGATAATGAGGCCGAGAACAATATGAGCTGTCCTTACTGTTGCAAAAAGCAATGACAGTCTCGGCTTCTTTTTCCCCATCTCAAATGTTAAAAAACGTGAAGTTCCCGTTCCCAATGCATTGCTCAAAAACGAGAGAAAAGTCACAACTCCACCCACGGTCTGATAAATCCCGTAGTCATCTACTCCGAGCACTTTCAGGGTAACTCTGGAAGTGTAAAGAGTAACGAGCATGACAAGCAGCATCCTGCCATAGAGGAAGACCGTATTCTTTGCTATGCGTTTGTTATTGCTCTCAGCCATGTTCCCTTACACCATTTTACGCCGGCTGTCCGTTTACATCAGACCTTATTATATTGTAATTTCGTGCATCTTTGAATCGCACTGCCGATGCGATTTAAGGAATATTTAAGGAATGCGTAAGACTTATCTCAAGATTTACTTCCCCGCTGACTGTAAAGTATAGTCAGAAAAATCGAAAAGGCGGTTTAGCTTAAATGGAAAAGACAAAGAACAATTACGGTAAGTTTCTCCTGCTGTGGGCAGGTGAACTCATCTCATCCATCGGCGGTGGTCTCACGAGTTTCGGTCTTGGTCTTTATATTTTCCAGAAGACCGGAAGTGCAGCAGACATGGCATTGCTCACTCTTCTTGGTTTCCTCCCTGCGCTTGTCCTCAAGATTCCCGCAGGCGTTCTTGCTGACCGCTACGACAGACGTCTTCTCATGATGATCGGCGACGGCCTTTCAGGTCTCGGCGTTCTGTTCATTCTCATTTGCATGCTCACAGGAGAAGCCGCGCTTTGGCAGATCTATCTCGGAACCACCATAAGCTCTGTCTTCTCCGCCCTCCTGGAACCTTCATATACAGCTACTATTACAGACCTTCTTACAAAAGAACAATACTCAAAAGCTAACGGTCTTGTATCGATGGCAGGCTCAGCTAGATATCTCTTCTCACCCATTATTGCAGGATTCCTTCTTGCAGTAAGCGACATCAAGCTGATCCTCATAATCGACATCTGCACATTCTTCCTGACAGTCGTTGCAGCTGCAGTCGTAAGAAGCTCTATAAAGACAAGCACACCTTCCAATCCCGAACCGTTCTTCAAGAGCATGAAGGAAGGCTGGCAGGCGGTATCCGGCAACAAGGGGCTTCTCGTTCTCGTAGCCGTATCTTCGATCATCTGTCTCTTCATGGGTGTATTCCAGGTTTTGGGCGAGCCTTTCGTACTCTCATTCGCTGACTCAAAAACACTCGGAATCGTTGAGACGGCGGCAGCATCAGGAATGCTCGTTACAAGCATTATCTTAGGCATCAAGGGAATCAAGAAAAACTTCGCAAGAGTACTTGGAATAGGCCTTGCTGTATCAGGTGTCGGGATGGCATTGTTTGCGGTAACAAGAAATGTCTACATCATCTGCGCATTCGGATTCCTGTTTTTCGCAGCGCTGCCTTTTGCAAATAACTGCCTCGACTATCTCGTCAGGATCAACATCGCACCTGAACTTCAGGGCAGAGCGTGGGCTTTCCTAGGCTTCATCTCACAGCTCGGTTATGTAGTAGCTTACGGATTAAGCGGAGTAACAGCTGATGCGGTCGGAAAGATCACAGGCGAAGGTGTCGGAACAGGTTCTTCAATCACGATCATCGGATCAGGAATCTGCCTTATTGTAGTCGCTCTGGTAATGCTCGGAATCAAGAAGATCAGGGAACTCGAAAATGTTAATGAATTAACAGTGGTTCAGACTGAAAAATAAACCGGGTTCCTCAATAAGTCCGAAAATACTCTTTCAAATCTCGCAACGCTTATCTCGAAATATAACTGTATAATTGGTTTATTACCGGCAAAAACAGGAGAGCGTGACGAAAGTGGGCATAAAGGGTAATCTTCACTACAATGCAGATGGTAACAATAAAGACTCTTTGTCCAACCGTTTCAGACGCAAGAGGATGAAGGTCTTTGAAGAATTTTTTGAAAGCACCTTCGCAGACGAACTTAAGTCAGGAAAGACCATCCGCATCCTTGATATAGGCGGCCGTAACAGATACTGGAATTCGGTCGGATTCAAATATATTTCAAACTGTGAATTCACACTGCTAAATCTTAAAGCAGCAGAACTCGATAATACCGGTGACAGGCGTTTTTCAAACAAGATCGGTGATGCCACGGACATGAAAGATATCGCCGACAATTCTTATGATCTCGTATTCAGCAATTCATGCATCGAACATGTCGGCAAAAAGCCCGAATGGGAAAAGATGCGGAACGAGATGTTGAGAACAGGAAGATATTATTTTCTTCAGACTCCGAATAAATATTTCCCGATGGAGCCGCATTTCCTGTTCCTCGGATTTCAGTTTCTGCCGCTCAAAACCAAGGCATTTATCCTCAAGCACTTCCGTCACGGGTGGTTTGCTTATATTGAGACATATGAGCAGGCTTACGAAGCAGCAGACAGTATACATCTTCTGACACAAAAGGACCTGAAAGCCCTTTTTCCCAAAGGAACGATCCGTAAAGAAAGATTTTTGGGTATTACAAAATCATTTATGGTAATGGGCAAAGCTTCGGATTGAGGCTTTACATTCCCATTGCGCTCAACAGGCGGCTTATGCTCTTTTCCTTTTCCCCAGCTAATTTGCTGTCGATACTATCCCAATGACCGATCAGTTCCTGTTCAATGATCTTATCTCTGCCGGATCTTCTGTTCTCAAGTCCGGTCATCGCCAGTACTGTATCTATTCTTGAAAACATACTCCGGACACCCTTTTGCTCTCTTTCAAAAACATAAAACTCTTTGTGAAACAACACTGAAAAAACAACCGCATGGAAAGAATCGGTCAGAACAAACCGGGCATTCCTAATGAAATAAAGGAACTCTCCAGGGTCTATCGTAAACAATCGTTCATCATCTTTCCGGTTAAGGTTATATACACAAAGACCCTTTTCTTTCACAAACAGACGGACTGCTTCCGGAACCTCTCCTAAGAAGTATGTGCAGATGTAATCCTCATTCAGTGTGAAATCAGGATCTGCCGCTATCTTTTCCCATTCGCCGCGTTCTAAAAGAAGTGTCGGATCAGGTGTAAGATCAGCATTCTTTCCGGTAAGTTCCTTAACGAGTTCCACACCTTTTTCTTCTCTAAGGGAAATATATTTCATGCCTGAAAGACCAGCTCTGAACATCTCCTTCTTTTCATCCGGAATCGAATCAACTCCGAAGCTTGCAGCAAATGAGAACCTTTTATCTTCAGGTGCGAAAGGCAAAAAGCCATACATCTGCGTAAAATAATCAGGATTCCAGATCTGGTCACTACCTGCTATATAAAAATCTATTTCCAGCTCTTCCAAAATGCAGACCGCTTCATCCAGGTTCTCACAGATTATGGGATCAACCGTTTTGATATTGCGTGATGAAAATTCCCTGAAACGCATTTCCCTCCGGCGCATTAGAGAATCCATCTTATACTGTTCAGGCGCTATGCGGGACTTAAGGACAGATATCGGAACGCTCTTTTTAAGTGCCTTCTTCACAATCCCGTTTGTGCGCTCAACATATTCTTCTTTGGTATAAACAACAATATCATTAATGACAGTAAACCCCTGTTCTTCAAGGAGCCTCGTCAAAGCCAGATTTTGAAGCCGGTTACCGTAATTTGTATAGTCAACAATAGTTACTATGCCAATCTTTCTATCGTTGTTTTCCATAACAGTGTCGTGTCCCTCACTTAACCTCTATCGCTGTTCGCAAAGGCTTTTTGCAAAGGAACAGACGGTTTATATCATACTTACAGGGTCCTGTTACAGGAAGGATCTCAAAAGGATAATCATCACCGCTGATAACAGTGACATCAAATCCCGCATCCTTCATAAAAGTATCAGCTTTCATGCCGAATAATCTCACATGATCACTTTGTCCGTATACCCTCCTTCTGTCCTGACCGGTTACAGCAGAAGGATCTTCAAGAACCAGTTCAACATCCGGACTTACAGGGAATGAACAGATGAAAAGTCCGCCAGACCTTAATATCCGTTTCATTTCATTCAATGCTGTCATGACATCACTTACGTGCTCCAGAACATGATTGCAGATGATCACATCAAACGATTCGCTTTCAAGTCCGGTTTTCTGGATATCTATATTGAGATCTGCTTCAGGATCATACAAATCGGCAGTTTTAAACTTGATCCCGTTTGAATCCATCCATATCGTCATGCTCTTTTCAGGAGCGAAATAAAGAATATCCTTCGACCTGATAAGATCTATGTTTTCATTACACCATGCTGCAAGGATCCTGTGTCTGGGAAGCGAACCACAGTAAGGACAAGCTATATCCTGTCTTTGCCCACTGAAAAGCGAGAGGTCGTAGAAATCCGGCCGTTCATAATGGTCTCCCTGTTTGAACTTCTTAAACCTCAAACCGCAGCAGGAACAAAAAACATTTTTATCATCAGGCGAGATCTTCATCCCGGCTTTATATCCGGCCTTTGAAATGCCGCGGTAAACCTTCTTTGCGGCATTCCACAAAGCTTTTGGGCATTTGCTCTTAAGGTTTACCTTAGTACTCGTTTTCATTACGTCTGTTCCTCTCAGCCATCCTCAATGTACAAAGATATAAAGCCCAAGAGCCATGATCTTTTCCCTCAGTCTTCTTGAGGTCCTTAATAAAAGCTTCTTATCTATCTGCTTTCCGTAACCATATTTGCAGATGCGGTATTTGTAGATCATGTGAAGATATCTTTTCGTAAGGTTCTCTTCAATCAAATCCTTCAGTGGATCACCTGCCAATGTCTCATCGTAAAACTCATATAACGACGGATAGACATGCATAAGTGATTTGACACTTTGAGCTCTGTCACCTGTAACGGGATTCATGATAGAACCCGGGTGGATCCTGTAATGATAGATTTTTTCAGGGATATATCTGATACTTCCGGCACGAAGGTAAACTTTGGGTACCCATAATTCATCCTCGTGGATCAGGCCATTCTCGAAAAACAGTTCATTCTCAATAAGGTAAGTTCTTCTGTATGCGCTGATCCATACGGTAGCAACAAAGTTTCCGCTGTTTTTCAGGAGTGTTGATATCAGCTGCTTTCCGGTATATGTCCGTTCTTCCCTGTCAAGACCATAGTGGGCAAAGTATCCTTCACGACGCTTTCTGTCTATCGGATCATCCTTATCATAAATAAGCGCACTATCCCAAAGAATGAGGTCATACGATGATTCTTTGGAGAGTTCTATGATCCTCTTAAACTTTTCAGGTACCACTTCATCATCAGAATCACAAAAGAACACATAAGTCCCGGAAGCTGCCCGGAGACCAAGATTACGCGATGCGGAAGGACCCTCATTTCCCTTGTGAATGGCCCTTATGTTCTGATAATCCCGGGCGTAATCTTCGGCAATCTCACCAGATCTGTCAGTAGAGCCATCATCTATCAGGATTATCTCGGTCTCTTCAATCCCTTCCGTTTTCAAAAGCGAATCAAGACACATAGGAAGGTACTTCTCTACATTATAAACGGGGATAATTATGGACAGACTCGGATTATCGGGCACTATCATTTGCTCCTCATTTGAACAGATTATCAGCGGCCTCGGACAGCTTTTCGCAAAAACCTTCAATGTCAGGTTGATACGGTTTGGCATCCATACCCTTTATTATCTCATCATAACGTATAAGAATGTCACCCAGATCATTGATATCTTCGATCAGGATGATATTGTGTCTCTGTTTTTTGAGTTCGCGACCGATCTCGAGCTGATGGTCATCAACGTGCTCGCCTAAAGCATGAAGTCTGGGAACAACAATGGGAACCTTACCGAGATTAACTACTTCAATATAGCAGCAGGGACCTCCGTGGGTAACCACGATCCTTGCGTTTTTGATAAACTCGTCCATTTCACTCTGCTTGTAAAATTTCTGCCAGACACAGTGTTTTGGCTGGTACGTGGAATAGCCGTTCTGGATGACGACTTCCTCATCATGCTCCCCGGCCCAATTGTCCATATATTCAACCAGACGGTTAAACTGCTGCTCGTGCGTTCCGACGGTAACTACTATCATGCTCAGAAAAGACTCCCGTAATAAACAGCTTTTGGGAAGACCTCTTTCATCTGTTCCCACTGGACAATGAAAAGGTCAGAGATCTTGTAGCAGAGCTTGCCCGAGAGCGAAGCCTTGTTGATCCTGTCGAAAGTCTCAAGATAGATGAGCTTGGCACCCATCAGCTTTCCGATGTAGAAAAATGGAACGGCAGGTGCGGCACCAGCTGATATGATCAGATCAGGCCTCTCCTTGCGGAGGATCTTAATTGCTCTGTGCGTGTTGATGATCAAAGCCTTAAGGCTTCTGTTCGACGGATAATAGACAGGGTAAATCTTTTCACCCTTAAGCAGGCTCCTGGCATCTTCCTTGTCGAAAGTAGCCCAAAAGCGCTCTTTACCCTCCCAAAAGGGACGCAAAATATACAGATGATCAAGATGTCCCCCGGACGAACCTACGAGGCACACCTTTATTTTTTTGTCGCTCATTTAATCTACCCTTATTGTTTATTTTATCCCTGTCAGTCATTATACAACATTTCGGTGAAAAATATCACAAAGTCCATTAATATCAAGGGTTTTTTAGGATTTTAGCATGGGCATATGCGGGCTGCTATTTCTGAACTTTTCAAACACAAAGAATAAAATAGTCGTGTGTCTCCTATGATAAAATGAAATAAATAATAGCGGAGGACCCCTGATGGATCTGTTCAAGGTTTTTATTTGTGAAGACGAGAGCATCGTGCGTGAAGGTCTGCGCGACATGATCCCGTGGGAGAAGTACGGCTTCGAGTTCGTCGGAGATGCTCCCGACGGCGAGATGGCCCTGCCCATGATCCGCAAGCTAAAGCCCGACGTGCTCATCACGGACATCACAATGCCTTTCATGGACGGACTTTCCTTAAGCAAGACTGTCACCAAAGAGCTCCCCAACATCAAGATCATCGTAATCTCAGGTTACAGCGATTTTGAGTACGCCCGAAAAGCGATCGAGATCGGCGTCGAGCAGTATCTTTTAAAGCCTGTCACCAAGACAGACATGATCAACGCCCTTGAAGGCGTCCGCAAGAAGATCACTGAAGAGAACGAGCAGAAAGACTACGTAAAGCTCTACGAACAGGAGTTCAAGAAGTTTGAACGTCTGTCGCACAGGGTGTTTTTCGAGAAGCTCGTGGAAGGATCCCTGTCGGTACAGGAGATCTACGAAGAGGCTGACAAACTCCACTTAAACCTCTCGGCCGACGGATATAACATTGTTATATTCTCGATCAGGGACTTAGACCAGTCCACATATTCGGATGAGGCTTCCGGCGTAACGGAAAATCTCTTAAACCAGTTCCTGCAGTATCCCGATTACATCATCTTCAGATGCAATCTGTTCTCATATGCCGTGCTCATCAAGGGCGACGAAGAGAGCTTAAAGCGCATGGAGGAAAAGTGCGTCAAGATGATCGGCCAGCACTGCGAGCAGGCTTCGGCCGCTCTCGACTGGCATGTTGCGGTCGGAGTCGCGACGAACAGACTGAGCGGCCTTTCATCCTGCTATCAGGATGCGAACCGCGCATTTGCATACAGACACATCTTCCCTAACCAGCATGTCTTCACGTCAGAGCAGATCAAGTCAGAGCAGTACGTTCCTGACGAGAGCGAGCTCCATAAGATCGATGCCGGCAAGTTCGATCCCATGATCATCAGGTATTTCGTCCAGACGGGTACCGCCGGCGAAGTTGAGACATTTGCCGACGACTATCTGAAGAGCCTTGAATCGAGCGTCAATTCGATCCTGTTCCGCTACTACCTGCTCGTGAGCATCAGGGTCAACGTCGAACTCGCGCTCAAGGAAGCAGACGTCGATTCCGAACAGATAGCAAACAGCCTCCCCACGTTCGACACGAACATCACGGCTGAGGAAGTTAAGCCCTATCTCAACGAAGCACTTTCAGTCGCGATCAAGATGCGCGATGCCGAAGCACAGAAGCGCGGCAACGACATCATCAACAATGCGGTCGATTACATAAACGAACACTATGCGGATGAAGACATCTCTCTCGATTCCGTTGCAGAAGAGATCAACATCAGCGCTAACTATTTAAGCGCACTGTTCTCAAACAAGGTCGGATTATCCTTCGTCGAATACATCACCAAGAAGAGAATGGCAAAGGCAAAGATCCTGCTGCGCAACACGAGCAAGAGGTCCGGCGAGATCGCAAACGAGATCGGTTACAGGGATCCCAGATATTTCTCGTTCGTATTCAAGAAGAACCAGGGCTGCACCCCCAGCCAGTACCGTAACGGAGAAGTTACCGAATAATGAAGTCTCCTTCAGGCAGATCCCAAAGCGCCAATTCGGTACAGAAAAAAATGTACCGTCTTATGCTGCAGATGTTTATTCCGATCGCGGTCATACTGGTCAGTATTTTCGTAATGCTCTTAACGCGTAACATCATCTACGCATCGGTATCGGGCAACATTGTAAAAGCTTCGGGATTCAACCAGGACTTCAAAGACGACATCGATCTCCAGATGTATCTGTACGTTGCAGGAAGCAGCGACGAGAAACCGTGGGACGACGTTGAAGCCGCAAGAGCCCTCGCAGAAGATCTTTTGAAGAATACTTCAAATCCCGACGGCCGTATGGCGATGAACAACGTCCTTTCTCTTTGCGACAACTTAAGTACCTACATGGAGAACATCGATTCCATCGCAAGCTACGAAGACCGTATGAAAGAGCTCGAGACGAACATATACGGAATCACGCAGCTCATCGAAGACTACATGTATTCGTACCTCTACTATGAGGCCGGTGAGATGGCGAGCATCCAGAAGCAGATCGATTTCTGGCTCTCTGTCGAGATCGCTTTTGTCGTGATCGTAACGCTCATCGTCATCCCTCTCGTTTTGAGCCGTGCAGTAAAGCTCTCGAAAAGCATCACCGATCCCATCGTTGCAATGAACGGCCGCGTTGAGCAGATCGGCGGCGGCGACTTAAGCCCGCAGACGCCTGTCGCAACTGACGACCCGAGTCTTGCATCCCTCAGTAACGGAATCGAAGACATGGCGGCAAGACTTGATAAGCAGATTGAACTTAACCGCCAGGAACAGATAAAACTCAGGGATATCGAGTTGTCACTGATCCAGGCACAGATCAATCCGCACTTCCTCTACAACACACTCGATGCGATCGTATGGCTCATCGAGATAGGCAAGAACGACCAGGCAGAACAGATGGTAACGAGCCTGTCGTCCTACTTCCGTTCGTTCCTCAGTGACGGCCGCGACATCGTAACCGTTGCAGAAGAAAAACAGCATATCCAGAGTTATCTCGAGATACAGCAGGTCCGTTACAGGGACATCATGGAATATGAGATCGACATCGATCCTTCGATCGAGAATACCAAGCTTCCCAAGATGACTTTACAGCCTCTCGTCGAGAATGCGATCTATCACGGACTCAAGCCCAAGCGCGGCAAAGGTAAGATAATCGTTACCGGTGTACGCGAGAACGGCGACATCATACTCAAGGTATCAGACACGGGTCTCGGTATGAGCGAAGAAGAACTTGATACATTACAGACAAGGATCTTAAACGAGGATACAAAGAGCTTCGGACTTACTTCGGCTTATAAGAGATTAAAGCTCCTCTATGGCGATGAATTCGATTTCAAGATCGAGAGCAAACCTCAGGAAGGAACATCGATCAGTTTAAAGATTCCGGGAAAGGCAGACATAGATAATGAGACGATTCTTTGATAAAGCTCTTAGCATATTTTTAAGTTTTGCATTTGTCTGCGGCATGGCAGGATGTTCTTTCCGCCCTGCACAGGAAACATCAGATCCCGATGTCTATGTCATCGGTTTTTCGCAGCTCGGTTCCGAATCCGACTGGAGGATTGCGAATACAAAATCGATGAACGATACATTCGCCAATAATCCCGACTACGAACTCGTAATGGATAATGCGAGACAGCAGCAGGAAAACCAGTTTGCCGCTGTACGCCGCTATATCCTTGAGGGTGTGGATTTCATCATCATCGCACCCACGGTCGAAGACGGTTGGCAGACGATCCTTACAGAGGTCCACGATGCCGGGATCCCGGTGATCATCATGGACAGATCCGTTGCAGTCGATGACGAAGATCTCTATCTCACTAACATCGGTTCCGACTTTTTGCGTCAGGGAAATCTCGCAGTCGAATGGCTCGAAGATGAGATCCCCGAAGACACTGAGATCAAGATACTTCATCTTCAGGGAACGATCGGTGCGACCGCGCAGATCCAGCGTACAAAGGCTCTTGAAGATGCAGTTGCAAAGCATCCCAACTGGGAGATCACAAGCCAGCTATACGGCGACTTCACCGAAGCAAAAGCATATGAGGTAGTGACCGACTACTTAAAAGAAAACAGCGACATCGACGTGCTCTACAGTGAGAACGACAACATGACTTTCGGCGCGATGAGAGCGCTTGATGAAGCAGGCATCTCTTACGGTAACGGCGGCCAGGTCAAGATCATCACTTTCGATGCCACAAAAGAAGCATTGCAGTACTGCCATGACGGCAAGATAAATCTCTGTGTCGAATGTAATCCAATGTTCGGTCCGCGTGTAAAAGAACTCATTGAAAACTACAGGAACGGACTGCCGATCCCGAAGCACGTTTACGTTGATGAATCTGCTTATACGACGCAGAACATCACACAGGAATTTGTTGATTCGAGAGAATACTGATATCTGACCCTTAATATCGATGTACATTTTTCGCGATTTTAGACTTGAAAATTGCACAGAAACAGCTTTTTATGCAATTTTACGGCTTCTTTTGACCAAAAATGTACATCGCTAAAAACTGTCGTAATTTATTTAGAGATCTTCATCGGAACGGTAACGCATGTAGCACTCCGCCCTTCAGCCAATGCAACCGAAGATCTGGCAAGAGTCTTGCAGTATGAATCGATATCGCATCCGGCATAAACGATTCCGGAATCACCTGAATAATAATCGTTGTCAAAGCATGCCACCAGAATATCTTCCGGCACCGATACTCCCCTTTTACGAAGAAGGAAAATGAGCTGATGCGCAACCATGCCGTTCTGGCAGATTACCGAATCGCATCCGAAAAGATGGTTATCGATAAATGAAGCAAACTTTTTGCTGTCACCTGAGATGATCTCTTTCTCTTCTTTATATGTCATAAGAAAACATCTTGATTCGTCGTAGCCTGCATCAGCATCAAGAAGCGCATCGATATATCCTTTATACCTGTCGCGGCCTGATGAATCATCTATTCTGAATATGCATGCGGTCTTCTTTCTGCCGGTCTCAAGAATATGTTTTGTAAGGTCCCTTCCGCCTTCGTAATTATCGGATACGACATGTATTTTTCCCAAAGAAGAATTCAGATAGATAACGGGTATTCCGGTATCTTCAATCTCTTCAATAAGCCGCAAATTCGGATCGGGGACCAGGTCTTTTACAGGTTCGATAATGAGTGCCGCAGGATGCTCATTTATGACGCGTGATAATATCTTCGATTCTTCAGATACACTTCCGCCGCACGAGAAAGATCTGAGTTCGTATTTGGATTTTAAGAGCTGTTCTTTAAGACCTGAAATAAGAGCGGGACTCTGGTATCTGTCACAGTCTTCGGTCATGAAGAAAACAGTTCTGTTATTAAAAGAATCATCTGCAATATAAGAACCAGCGCCGCGTCGTTTTACGATCAGTCCTTTTTGCTGGAGAACGTCGAGGGCTGCACGGATCGTCTGTCTGCTGCACGAAAAATCAGAACAGAGATCCTGCTCGGAAGGAAGTCTCGTCCTGCCTTCCGATCTCATCTTCTTGAGTTCCAACTCAAGCTTATTAACTATGACCTTATATTTCTCAGCCATGGTTAAAAGACCCCTCTTTTATACTTGGCAAAATTATACAGTCCGCCTTGTGTGCAAAGTAACGCTAAATTTTTGAGGTGTCGTTTTTCGACGCGGAAAAAGTGGAGTATTTTATCTTGTTCCCAAAACGGAATTATATGATTTCGGAATAAGAAAATTGCAGTTGTTCATAATGACAATTTGAATTTGTGCAAGTGTCTCAACAGTTCATCGTAGAATATCCGACAACGGTGCAAAAGATTTTCCACAAAGGCACATAAAAGCAGAGCAAGACAATGCAAGTTGTCTGTTTTCATCACGAAAATTTCAAATCTGTATTTATGCAAACTTACCATTCTCAATACGGCATACGAGATTCGTTGCGGGTTATTGCCGATGGGTGTTTATTTGGGGCAGAGTACACCGGACCACATCACAAGGCCGGGCAAAAACCTCAAAATGAAAAGGAGAATCATTATGAAGAAATTTGTAAAGATGTTGGTTTCTTCCGCAGTCATCGGTGCTATGGCATTTGGTATGTGCGCTTGCACACAGACAACACCTACACAGGCACCTACAGCTGCTCCTACTGACGGAACAACAGCAGCAACTGAGGCACCTACCGATGCACCTGCAACAGACGGACTTATCAAGGTTGGTATCATCAACAACGATCCTAACGAGTCCGGTTACCGTACAGCTAACGACAGAGACATGAAGGAAACATTTACAGAAGAGAACGGCTATGAGGCTTCTTTCTTCTACAGCCTTAAGAACGAAGACCAGATCGCAGCAGCTCAGAAATTCATCCAGGACGAAGTAGATTATCTCTTGATCTCAGCAGCTGGTACATCAGGTTGGGACGGAGTTCTTGAGCAGGCTCAGAAGGCTGGCATCAAGGTTATCCTCTTCGACAGAACAATCGACGCAGACGAGAGCCTCTATGAAGCTTCCATCGTATCCGACATGGCTAAGGAAGGTCAGCAGGCAGTTGACTGGCTCGCTTCCCAGAACCTTTCTGAATACAAGATCGTTCACATCCAGGGCGTTATGGGTTCATCCGCTCAGATCGGCCGTTCAGGCGCTCTCGACGATAAGGTAGCTGCAGAGGCTAACTGGAGCATCGTTACACAGCAGACAGCAGAGTGGTCAGAAGAGACAGCTCAGCAGATCGTTCAGGCAGTCATCGACTCAGGCGAGACATTCAACGTTATCTATGCAGAGAACGACAACATGGCTAAGGGTGCTGTTGCAGCTCTTGACAAGGCTAACATCTCTCACGGCGTAGGCAAGGACGTTATCGTTATCGGTTTCGACTGCAACACATGGGCACTTGAAGAGCTCCTCGCAGGCAACTGGAACTACGATGGCCAGTGCAATCCTTTCCAGGCTGCTTACATCGACGACATCATCAAGAATGGCGTTACAACAAAGGTAGTCATCATGGACGAGAAGGGCTTCGACGCTACAACTATCACAGCAGAGGACGTTGCTAACTACGGTATCTGATACTAACTCTCTTTAACTAGAGTATTTAGCTAACCACGAAAGTTGTGCGATGCGATGCGTCTCATCGCATCGCACATTCTTTCTTTAAACAGGAGGAGAAGAAAATGGAAGCAGGCGCAATTTTGGAAATGCGCGGGATATGTAAATATTTCCCGGGTGTACGCGCTCTTGAGAAGGTTGATTTCACATTAAGAGAAGGTGAAATCCACGCTCTGATGGGCGAGAACGGTGCAGGAAAATCAACACTCATTAAAGTGTTGACCGGCGTATATCCAAAAGACGCGGGCTATGTCACTCTTTCAGGCGTTCCCGTACATATCAAGTCGCCACAGGATGCACAGAATATAGGAATCGCTACTGTTTATCAGGAGATCACACTCTGTCCTAACCTTACGGTTGCCGAGAACATGTACATCGGACGTACAAGAGGACCTTTCACAAACTGGCGAAAGATCAACGCAGATGCAGACCATCTTCTTGATGAACTCGGCATTCCCGCAAGGGCAAAAGACCAGCTCGGAAACTGCTCGATCGCAGTCCAGCAGATGGTAGCCATCGCACGTGCGGTAGACATGGACTGTAAGGTTCTTATCTTAGATGAGCCTACATCCTCACTTGACGAACAGGAAGTTCAGAAGCTCTTTAAGCTGATGCGTGACCTTAAGAGCAAGGGCGTCGGCATTATCTTCGTTACACACTTCCTTGAACAGGTATATGAAGTATGCGACCGCATTACCGTTCTCCGTGACGGAATGCTCGTCGGTGAATACATTATCGAAGACCTTCCCAGAGTACAGCTCGTATCAAAGATGCTCGGTAAGGATTTCGATGACATGGCCGAGATCAAGAGTGACTCGGATGCTGAAAAAGTGGATTATAACGGTACCCCCGTTTACCAGGCAATTAACCTTACCGGAACGACCGGAATAAAGCCGTTCAACTTTGAGATCCACAAAGGCGAAGTTAACGGCTTTACCGGTCTTCTGGGTTCCGGCAGATCCGAGAGCGTCCGTGCGATCTTCGGTGCGGACAGAGTAGCCGGAGGTAAGGTAATGGTCAACGGCAAGCCCGTTACCATCAGAAAGCCTCTCGATGCAATGAGATGCGGCATCAGCTACCTTCCTGAAGACAGAAAGAGAGACGGTATCGTCGGTGACCTTTCAGTAAGAGATAACATCATCCTGGCACTGCAGGTAATGAAGGGATTCTTCAAACCTTTTTCACGTGCACAAGCCGAGAAGTTTGCAGACGAATATATAGAACTCCTGAACATCAAGACGGCTTCACAGGATACTCCGATCAAGTCGCTTTCAGGCGGTAACCAGCAGAAGGTAATCCTTGCAAGATGGCTTCTTGCAAACCCCCAGTACCTGATTCTCGATGAGCCTACAAGAGGTATCGACGTAGGAACAAAAGTCGAGATCCAAAAGCTCGTATTAAAGCTTGCATCAGAAGGAAAGAGCGTAACGTTCATTTCTTCCGAGATCGACGAGATGATCCGTACATGTTCGCGTCTTGTAGTCTTGCGTGACGGCAAGGTCGTAGGCGAACTTAAGGGCGACGATCTCAACCAGAATAAGATCATGGCAACGATTGCCGGAGGTGAATCCAATGACATCCAGTAAAATATCAGCAAGAGGTTTCTTCGGTAAGCTCGTAAGAAATCAGTTGTTTATCCCGCTTGTGGCTCTCCTGATTCTTGTAACAATAAATCTATTTGCAGATCCCACTTTCTTTAAGATCTCGTTAGAGCCGAGCAGCACCGGTAATCTCATCCTGTCAGGCAACCTGATCAGTATTATCGACAACGCATCAGAGCTTGCTATTCTTGCGATCGGAATGACACTCGTTACTTCCGCTTCAGGCGGTCAGGATATTTCCGTAGGTGCTACCATTGCCATCGCCGGATCAATGGTCTTAAGATTCGTAAAAATGTATTCTCCCGATATCAGCGGTGGAAAGTTCGCAGCAGTCATTATCTTCTCTTTCCTTGTATGCGTAGTAGTATCTGCACTGTTCGGTGCATTTAACGGATCACTGGTAGCGTTCTTTAAGATACAGCCGATGGTTGCGACCCTGATCCTCTTTACTGCGGGACGTTCGATCGCGGCATGGATCAACAACAACGACAACATCTCCATCAACGATGCAAGATTCGGTTACTTCGGTAACTTCATTCCGGGGATCCCCATTCCGACTCCGGTATTCATTACGGTAATCTGCCTGATCATTATTGCTCTTGTCCTGAAGTTCACAAACCTCAGACTCTATGCACAGTCCGTAGGTATCAACGCTTCATCTTCAAGACTCAATGGTATCAACCCTAAGCTTATAAAGCTCCTTACTTTCATTATCCTCGGTGTATGCGTTGCCGTATGCGGATTCATTAAGGTATCCCGTACTTCTTCTATCACCTACTCCGTTATCGCAAACAACATCGAAATGGATGCGATCCTCGCAGTAGCGTTGGGCGGAAACAACTTAGGCGGCGGTAAGTTCAATCTTACGGCATCAGTAATCGGCGCTTATGTTATCCAGTTCCTTACAACCACACTTTTCAAGTTCAAGGTAAGTTCAAGCGAGATCTCTGCTTACAAAGCAGTTGTAGTTATCCTCTTGATCTTCATCTCTGCTCCTGTCGTCCGCAAGTGGATCGCAGACGTAAGGAACAAGAACCTTGCTTCCAGAAAGTCGAAAATCGGAAAGGAGGCAAACTGATATGTCAGTTAACTCTAATGTCTTAGGAGAAAACAAGCTTAAGAAGCGTTCTTCCTTAACAGATACAAATCTCCTTCTTATCATTACCATCGCAGTTTTCTTCACAATGTATGCCTGCGCGGTTATCTTCCTCAAACAGGGATTCTTGAAGCCCCAGATGTTCTTCAATATCCTTAACGAGAATGCTTCACTCCTAGTCTTATCCTGCGGCATGACACTTGTCATGATCACCGGCGGAATCGATATCTCTGTAGGTCAGGTAACATCACTCGTATGTATGACATGCGCCGTTTATCTCCAGAAAGTAAATGACGGTCTGATCGCCGGCAACGTATTCACTTCGATGTGCATCGCCCTGGCTATCGGCCTTGCCTTCGGTATCGTACAAGGATTCCTCGTAGCTTACCTCGAATTCCAGCCGTTCATAGTCACATTGGCAGGATTGTTCTTTGCAAAAGGTATGACCACCATAGTAAGCAGCGACAGAATCGCCGTAACTTACGAACCCTTCGTCAAATTGTGCAGAACCGAAGTCACCATTCCTTTCCTCGGTTCAGTAAACAAAAAAGGCATATATATTCCTGCTTATGTTGAAGTAGGCGTAGTCGTTGCACTTGCAGTAGTTATCCTTCTCTTCTGTTTCCTCAAATGGACAAAGCTCGGACGTAATTTCTACGCAGTCGGCGGCAACAACCAAAGCGCCAACATGCTCGGTATCAACGTTAAGCTCACAAAGTTCCTGGCACACGTTCTCTGCGGTCTCTGTGCAGGCATCGGCGGATATCTCTTCTTCCTCCACGCGTGCTCAGGCTCTCCCCTGCACGCACAGGGTGCCGAGATGAACGCTATCGCTTCTTCGATCATCGGCGGAACGCTCCTTTCAGGCGGTGTCGGAAACATTATAGGAACGCTTTTCGGAGTTCTCTCGCTCTCAACAATTAAGAACATCGTAACTTCCCTGGGTCTTGATGAGGCCTGGTGGACAAATATCACCGTCGGTGCAATGCTTTGCGTCTTCCTTATTATCCAGAGTGTTATACTTTACGTTAGAACAACACTGCGCAAAACAAAAGGCAAGCGCACAAATTAAGGAGGCCACAAAGTGGATCTTAAGACAACAGCATTGGGAATCGAACTCGGTTCCACACGTATCAAGGCAGTCCTGATCGACAAGGATCATCTGCCCATCGCACAAGGTGATTTCGAATGGGAAAACCAATTCGAAAACGGCATCTGGACATATTCGTCCGACATGATCCACAACGGCATCCAGGCATGCTATAAGGCACTCAAGGCTGAGGTTCAGGCAAAGTTCGGCGTAACATTAACAGAAGTCGGCGGTATCGGAATCTCAGCCATGATGCACGGCTACCTTCCTTTCGACAAGGATGGCAACCAGCTCGCTGAATTCCGCACATGGCGTAACACGATAACCGGCGAAGCAGCTGAAAAGCTCACCGATGTGCTCGGATTCAACATCCCCCAGCGCTGGAGCATCGCTCACTACTATCAGGCAATCCTCAACAACGAGTCACACGTCGGTGACATCGATTATCTGACAACACTTGCAGGCTACATTCACTGGCGTCTGACAGGCCTTAAGGTCATGGGCGTAGGCGAAGCATCCGGCATGTTCCCCATCGACAGCTCGACGAACGACTACGACCAAAAGATGGTTGCCAAGTTCAACGAGCTTACAGGCAAGGATCTTCTGTCCATCCTTCCTAAGGTCCTCGTTGCAGGTGAGAACGCAGGCACACTTACAGAAGAAGGTGCTAAATTCTTAGATCCCGACGGCGACCTCAAGGCAGGCATCCCGATTGCACCCTGCGAAGGCGATGCAGGCACGGGTATGGTTGCCACAAATTCAGTACGTGTTTACACGGGTAACGTAAGTGCAGGCACATCCGACTTTGCAATGGTAGTCGTAGATCACGATCTCGGCGTACACAGAGAGATCGACATGGTTACAACACCTGCAGGCGCACCTGTCGCAATGGTTCACTGCAATAACTGCACATCAGACATCAACGCTTGGGTAAATCTTTTCGATGAGTTCGCAAAGTTATTCGGTGTTGATATCTCCAAGAACGACCTCTACACAAAGCTTTTCCAGGTTGCCTTAAAGGGCGATCCCGACTGCGGCGGACTCTTGTCCTATAACTACTTCTCAGGTGAAGGCGTTACGGACTTAGATGAAGGCCGTCCGCTCTTTGCAAGAACCCCCGACTGCTCATTTACTCTTGCAAACTTCATGAGAACACACCTCCTTTCCGCTCTCGCAACTTTGAAGATCGGTATGGATATACTTCAGGACACTGAGAATGTAAGGATCGACAAGCTCTACGGTCACGGCGGCTTCTTCAAGACTCCCGAAGTCGGCCAGAAGATGCTCAGCGCAGCAGTTGCAGCACCTGTATCCGTTATGGAGACGGCAGGTGAAGGCGGACCTTACGGAATGGCTCTCCTCGTATCCTACATGATCCAGAAAGAAGAAGGCGAATCACTTCCCGACTTCCTGGACAACAAGGTTTTCGCAGGTGCAAAGAGCGTAAGCGTAATGGCTGAAGATTCCGACGTTAAGGGATTTGCAGATTTCCTTGCGAAGTACAAGGCTGCTCTCCCCATGGAAAGAAAGGCTACGGAGGTTATCTGATGTTAGAAGAACTTAAAGCAAAAGTTTTGGAGGCAAACCTCCTTCTCCCGAAGCACGGTCTCGTTACATTCACATGGGGCAACGTATCAGGTATCGATAGAGAATCCGGCCTCGTCGTAATCAAGCCCTCCGGCGTCGAGTATGACGTCATGAAGGCAGAAGACATGGTAGTAGTAGATCTCGACGGCAAGGTCGTAGAGGGCAAATGGAAGCCTTCTTCTGACACTCCCACTCATGTTGTTCTTTATAAGGCATTCCCTAACATCGGCGGCGTCGTCCACACGCACTCACGCTGGGCAGTTACATTTGCCCAGGCAGGCATGGCGATTCCGGCAATGGGCACGACACAGGGCGACTACTTCTACGGTGATATCCCCTGCACACGTCCGATGACCGATGAAGAGATCAAGGGCGAATACGAAAAAGAAACAGGCAACGTTATCGTTGAGACATTCAATGACAAGGATCCGGATGCCATCCCTGCAGTAAACGTATTCTCGCACGGACCTTTCACATGGGGCACCGATCCTTTCAATGCAGTGCACAATGCAGTAGTCATGGAAGAAGTAGCATTCATGGACTATCACGCCATGACACTCAACCCTTCTGCAGGCAGAATGCAGCAGACACTTTTAGACAAGCATTATCTCCGTAAGCATGGCGCAAATGCTTACTACGGCCAGGGCTGATAATCCCCTCTAAATCTGACGCGAAACAATTTAATTGTTTGCTTTCTTGTTCAAAGTAGGAACCCGCTGTTTGATAACTGCAGCGGGTTCTTACTTTATTATTTTCTGTTTCATACATCGTGATGCCATTTTGACAGCCGGATATTTTTTACATTATGCATCACGATGCTTTTCAGTTTCTTACTTTAATTGTCGGCCGGATATTATCTACATCATGAATCACGATGCTTTTGGTAGTATTTTATTTATTTTTTCTTTAATCCGTTTTGGGCCTGAAAAATGCGGGTTGGGAGCTGATTCCTTTGTCGGTATTTGTCGGGTTTTGTCGGTACTTTCCGACAAACACCGGCTATATAATCAAGCCATGAAGATAACAGAACCTTACATCCCGAAAGAATACCTCGCCCTCAAAATTAATTATCTGAGGCAACAACTTGCTGCAATGCCTGAGGTAACAAAGACGAAAAGAGTAATACGCGGAAAGAAACTCGATGTTTATATCGTTAATTCACGCTTATATCGTTCAGACAGTATAACAGGAAAAGAACTGCAACTGAGTTTTATAAAGCGTGATCAACTGGAACGCGAGCTTACAAAACTTGAAAGTACTTGGAATTGTTATTTTATAGGAATGGTTCCCCAAGATATCGCGCCGAGGAAGATCACGCGCCTGCTGTATAGAAGTGCTGACGATGCTGTAATACTTAACAGTGATTTTTTCGAGAGTCTGAAGCATGATGCAGACCCGAATTACCGTGAAGCCAAGACTGTATTTTACAATGGAACATACTATCGTTCTGCTGCTGAAGCCGATATAGCCAGATTCTATACAGAGAATGGAATTCCGTTCAAATACGAGCCGGAAATCTGGCTTAACGGGCTTAAATACCCTGTTTATTCTGATTTTGTAATCCTTATTAAAGAGCTGGATCTATGCAAGTTCCATGAACACTTCGGAATGAAGAATTCTGCCAATTACAATCGAATAACCGCAACAAAATACAATAACTATTCCGGAGCAGGGCTCCTTCCTGAACTTGATGTTTTCTATACATATGATGTTGATGGTGTGCCATTCGATCTGAGAACTTTAAGCACAAAACTGAATTCTGTAATTTACGATTCGTTATTTATCCCATAACCCCTGTTGTGTAATCAGGCCTGTGGGTGTACAGGTTTTTACCTAGTTGAAACGGTATTTTCCCCGGACAGGTTTTTGCCTAGTTGAAACGGTATTTTCCCCCGGACAGGTTTTTGGTTATGTAAATCGTGTTAAAAACATGAGCAGAAAGCTGATTTTTGACAAAAAACAGGTTTCCGAACAGTTTTTCGGGGGCGAAAACATGAACAAAAAGATGAGCAGCTGTCCTTCAAGGGTTTATATAGGTTTTCGAGCGAAAAGGTGGGCAACCATCCTTCCGGTTTTCGAGCGAAAAACATGTGAAGCCGTACTTCAAGCCTTCATGCCCGTGAGTTATCGCAAAATTCCCACATTCTTGGGTCAACTCAGGCAAAGATTATTGTATACTCATAAAGAATAATATCGGGGGATAACAATATGGGCAATGTTTCTGATGGAATAATCCATGAAGTAAAGAAGGTCATTTGCGGTAAAGACTACGTCATATCACAGATGCTGACGGCGATCCTGGCAGGTGGACACATTCTGATGGAAGATGTTCCGGGAGTCGGAAAGACCACTATGGCCTTAGCCTTTTCGAAAACGATGGGGCTTAACTTCGGAAGAGTCCAGTTTACTCCGGACGTACTGCCTTCGGATATCACAGGTTTCTCGATGTACGACAAGAAAACCGATTCCATGAAGTACCAGCCGGGCGCGATCTTCCACAATCTGTTCCTGGCAGACGAGCTTAACCGTGCTTCTTCACGTACCCAGTCAGCTCTTCTCGAAGCGATGGAAGAGAGCAGCGTTACCGTAGACGGCACCACATATATGCTGCCCAAACCATTCATCGTATTTGCAACACAGAACCCTACGGGCGCATCCGGCACGTCACTTCTTCCCGACTCTCAGATCGACAGATTCATGGTAAGGATCTCAATAGGCTATCCTTCCGCAAAAGACGAGAAGGCAATGCTCGAGCGCAGAAGAAACGGCGTAAACCCCATGGAAAGCGTCGCCCCGATTTGTGACGTAAACATGCTGCAGAAGATGCAGGCGGAAGTAAATAACGTCTTCGTACACGAGAAAGTCGTAGACTACATCATCGCCCTGATCAACAGGACGAGAGGACACGGCGATCTTATGAGAGGCGCTAGCCCGCGTGCTACGATTGCCCTCACTGCAATGGCAAAGTCACATGCATACTTAAGCGGAAGGAACTACGTTGTCCCCCAGGACGTCCAGAGAGTGTTCCTCCCCGTTATCACCCACAGACTTATTCTCACGCCTGAAGCTGAAGTCAACGGCAGGAAGACTTCTGACATAGCAAAAGAGATCCTCGAATCTGCTTTTGTTCCCAAGGTCTGATAAGTTATGCTGAAGACCTGGGTCATTTACTCAGTCTCACTGATCTCAACCTTCATCTTTTTCCTTTGCTACAAGATGTGGGTCTCATGGTTCTGCCTGATCGTAATACTTCTGGTTCCGTTTCTGGCACTTCTGTTATGCGTCATAGCATCACAGACGATGACATATGAAGTGGAATGCCCGTCGGACGCTCCTGTCGGAGTTCCTTTGTACATAAGGATCACCGTAAACGGAAATGCTTCCTATTTTGCATTCTGCAGGATCAATGCCGAAGTAACTGACCATATGGCAGGCACTACGAAAAAACTCGCGCTGATAATACACGACAAAGGCACTTCAAAGATCCCTGTGGATACTTCGCACTGCGGATCTTTCACATATAAGATGCCGAAGATCGATGTGTACGATCTCTTCGGATTTTTCCATTTCAGCAAGACGATAAACAAAGATAAAGAGATACTCGTAATGCCCGTTCCCGCAATGCCGGAAGTCATGCCCGACATGTTCGGATTCAAGGCCAAGAACCTCCGCAAGGCAAAGCAGCCGCACACTGAGATCTATGACATAAGAGACTATCAGATGGGCGATCCGGTCAAGACCATACACTGGAAGATGTCCGCCAAGAAAGACAAGCTTCTCGTCAAAGAACCGCTGGAAGAATACGGCGGTCATTCGCGCGTCATCCTGAAGCTCACACATGACAGGGATCTGATGGATCTCCATCTCGGACAGATATTATTCACTTCAAGATTTTTCATCGAGCACGAGACTCCTCATAAGATCAGGATAATTCCTCCCGACAGAAGAGAGATCGCTTTTGAGGTCGAATCAGAGACTGATCTTCAGAGAGCAATTGCCATGATCCTCCGAATGAGGATACCTGACGATCTGAACGAAGAATCCCATGACAAGAATGACATGGACGAACACGGCGGAAATGTTGCTGAGGAGGTGTCTCATGAAGACTGAAAAGATAGTATCAGTCAGAGAGAACCAGTCTCCCGGCTTAAGCTCGGTAATAACGTCTGCCATTACCACAATGGGCATCAGCTCAGGACTTATGCTGATGCTCGGGACGGCATTTGAACTTGATTTTGACTGGGTATCGGTCCTGGCCATATCTTTTGTGACTTCGATCGCGTTTGCGGCTGTATTCTATCTGAATAAAAAGAAACTCAGCATTGGCGGTTTCATTGCAGCTCCGTCTATACTGGCGCTTTTGCTCATCACAAACCTTTTCAAAGTGCGCACCGGTCTTCTCGGATTGTGCTACTATATCAGGCTCTATGCTTTCTATTGGTTCCCCGGAAATTATGACGATTATGCGGGCGAAAACACTGCGATATTCGCATTCCTTGCAGCATATAATCTGATCGCAGTATGCTGCACATCGTATTTCCTGATGAGACGCAGGCTGATACCCGTAGGACTTCTGACATATCTTCCGGTATTTGTCTGCGCTGTTGCCAACATCATCATGGTTCCCCGGGTGGTCCCCTGCCTTATTGCAGGAACCGGAGTAATACTGCTTTTATTCGCGCATGCTTTCCGCAACAAGAGCCGTGCAGTAGCCGAGAGGGCCCTGCTTATACTGATAATTCCCGTGATCATTTTCTCGGTGCTCTTCGGCTCGATCTTCCCGGGAGACAAGTACAAACAGAATGAGCTCGCAACCAATATCCTTATCTCGATGCAGGAGAAAGTCGACAAGACTTTTGGCAGCGGCAGCAAACTCAGCATGATGCTCGACAACGCGATAAACGGTTTTAAGAATCCGTATTTCGAAGAAAACTTCGACTTGTTCTCCCCTCTCTATTCGTCAAGCACAAACCTGGAACGCATCGGACCATTCAACCCGACTTCAGACCCGGTCCTCCGGGTAAACAGAAAGCGTAATCTTTCTTACAACGGACCGCTTTTCATGGGCCACACCATGTATCTTAAAGTTGAGTCGTTCGATACATACGAAAACAATACACTTAAGTCATCAAGAGTAACGAACAACGTTTATAAAGACGACTACCGGGTATTCTATCAGCAAGCTCCGTGCACGGTCGAGATAACCCCGATAGGTTACTCTGCCATCGACATAGTGCCTTATTACAACGACTTCTACGTCGAAGATTCAACAGAATATTCCAACGTAAATCCTTTCAACAATACGCACCAGAACCAGACCGTTTTCGCTGCTTCGCCTCTGCCTGTACAGACTGGCAACATATATTCTGAGCAGTATCTGAACACCTATGTTTACAGAACGTGTCTCAGGGTTCCTTATGGCACCAAGGGCGCACTTATCGAGAGCGGCGATCTTCCCGACTGGTACCTGGACGTATACCACGGATATACCGAGATGTCCGATGTCGAAAAAGTCAGAAGGGTAACCGAATTTGTAAGCCAGCTTCACCCTTATGACAGGGATACGGAATATCCGCCTGAAGACGTTGATTTTGTTGCGTGGTTCGTAAGCGATGCCGAGAGCGGAATCTGCGTCCATTATGCTGCAACCACCATGGTCCTTTTGAGAATGATCGGTGTCCCCACAAGATATGTCAGAGGCTATGTCGTTAACAACTCCTTTAACGATTCCGAGAGCATTGTCACAGCTGAGCAGGCACATGCCTGGTTCGAATTCTTCATACCCGAATACGGCTGGGTAATGGGAGATTCAACGCCCGGCTGCGGCTCCGATGCACGTTTCTACAATGTCGACGCGCTGACAAAAGCTTATCCTGAGATCGAGAATCCGGAATTAGGAAATAACGAAGAACCGACTGAACCTTCCGAGAGTTCTGAGACTGAACCTTCCGAGACCGGTGCGGAAGAAACTGAAGAGACGGCTCCGGATACAACAGAGACTGAAGAGACATCCGGGACAACTGAAGCCGGAGCAACACCCACAACGGCTGCCGCTCCCACAACACCTGAAGGTGAGACTGTTCCGTCAGTTGATATCGAATACGAAGGCACAGATCCTGCAGGTGCTGACGATGAATATATCTCACCTGCAGAACAGAAGGTCAAAGAGATCGAGCAGGTCACTCTTAAAGTACTTCTCATCTTATTGATAGTAGTAGTCTCATTGGTCGTATTCGTGATGATCCTGAGGGTCGCTTACTATATCTTCTGGTACCGAAAATTCAATACCGACAAGAACGACGAAAAGGCCATCGCATACTACCACTACTATTGCTTCATGGGACGCACGTTAAGATTTACGATCCCGAGAAAGGCAGTTGAAATCGCCGAGAAGGCTGCGTTCGCCGCAGATTCGCTGTCTGATGAAGAAATAAAAATGCTCCATACATTATGTAGGGAGCATATGGTTGAATGTTCAAAGAGCTATACCAGATTAAAGAAGCTCCTGTTCAGACTGTTGCTTATTAATATCTGATATCACAGATAAGTAACTGTCTCCGACAAAGGCTTTCTCTTTCCGTGATTTGAAAGAGGACCTGTTCCAGCTGATGCATAACCGAGATCAAGGATCATGAGAACATCCTCGTTGTCAGGAAGATCGAATACGGATCTTATCTGCTCAAGATCGATGCAGTTGAGCCAGCAGCTGTCGACACCTTCGTTTGCCGCTGCGAGCATGAGATGCGTTGCAACGATCGATGCATCCTCAACGCCTGATTCCCTTGCAGAATCCGGATATGTATAAACGTTGTTCTTATCGAAAGCAACAAGAAGGCATGTGCCTGCGTTGTATCTGCAGGGTGTGACTTTATCTATCTTCGCAAGTCCGTCGTCAGACTGGATGACGTAGATGTGCTGTTCCTGAAGGTTCTTCGCGGTGGGCGCGAGTCTTCCTGCCTCAAGGATCCTCTCAAGCTTTTCAGGCTCGACTTTTCTTCCGTCGTAACTCTTGCATGAATAACGATCTCTTATTACATCGGTAAATTCCATGGCATCCTCCTTGATCAGTCACAAGTATAATCGGGCTTTTTATATAAGCTGTCACACTCAGGCGCGATCTGTGTATCCCAGACCTTTGACTTCCAGTCTTCCTTTTCGACCTCTTTTATCGCGATGGAAACGCTTGACAGATCGCATCCCATTGTTTCAGAAATTGCCTTAGCTACTTCTTCGGCACACTTTGCCTTTACTTCTTCCGTTCTGCCCGGATAGCATTTGATCTCTACATGCGGCATGTTCATATACCTCCGAAAATTTATATTTCCCATTATACCAATATGTAATTCGTATTAGTTGAGGCATTTTATGCATTTCACAACGCTTTTTTGCATCTTACCTTAAGAGTCATTGAGCCCGGGAATCCCTTTAACTATACTCGCCTCAAAACAAGCAAAGGCAGGTATGGTTATGGCATATTTACTACTCATTTTAATGGCGGCAATTGAGATCGGATTTCTGATCTTCGACCAGATAAAAAAGTCTTCCAAAAAGACGTGGTCTTTTAGAAGACTCATCGTTAATCTGGGGCAGGCAGTGCTTTTCGCGCTCATGCTGCTCCTTCCCGGGATCGACACAAGCTTCAGATTCACGGGACTTATTATCCTTCTTGTCATAAGACTTGTTTTTGCAGGTGTGTCAGTGCTCATCAACAAAAACAAGACCGTGGCCAAGAAGCTCTCTGGAAAGATCGCAAGCCTTATATTAAGCATCCTTCTTATCGCAGGCGCAATGCTGCCTTCATTCATCTTCACGGACTACGCGGGACTCCCTGTTCACGGCCCTTATGGAGTAAAGCAGAGCAGTGCCATCCTGGTCGATAAGAACAGGATCGAAGAGTTTGAGAGCGACGGTTCTTATAGGGAAGTTCCCGTTTATTTCTTCTATCCGGAGAATGCATCCGAAGGTGACAGATTCCCTCTCGTCGTTTTCTCTCACGGCGCATTCGGATATTATGAGAGCAACGCTTCAACTTATCTTGAGCTTGCAAGCCAGGGCTATGTCGTCGTAAGCCTTGATCACCCTTATCACTCTTTCTTCACGAAGGATACAAACGGAAAGACGATTACCGTTGATCCTGATTTCATTAACAGCGTAATGAACGCGAACGGAGATGCTGCAGAAGAGATGATCTCCGAAGAATCTGCCAAGTGGATGAAGCTCCGCGTTGATGACATGAACTTCGTGCTCGATGAGCTTAAAAAAGGCGCAGACGAGAACGATCTGGACGCATACTGGTTTGCAAATGAATCCCTGAAGAAAGATTCTTTGGAAGCTCTCGGCCTCATCGATACGGACAAGATCGGTGTTATGGGTCATTCGATGGGTGGCGCGACTGCTGTCGAGATCGGATTGGAAAGAGATGACATCGATGCGGTGATCGACATCGACGGAACGATGCTCGGATCAATAAAAGGTGCGAAAGACGGTAAATATATCATTGAAGATGTTGAGTACCACGTGCCTCTTTTCGAGCTGAAGAATGAGGAAAGCTACTACGAACTGAACGAGATCGAGAAGATGGATTATCCCTATCCGAATTTCGTTATCAGGGACAATGCCGATGTTTACTACGGCACATACTTCGAAGGGTCGCTCCACATGGATTATACGGATCTTCCGCTGTTCTCGCCTTTCCTCGCAAAAATTTTAGGCTCGGGCAACGTCGACAATGCTTACATGATGGACCGGGTAAACTCCCTTGCGGTCAGTTTCTTTGATTGCTATCTTAAAGGAGAAGGTCAGTTCTCTGTGAACGAATCTTATCCCGGAGTCAGATAATGGACATTAACGTTAAGAAGATCGGCGAGACCGAAGAGGAATATATCGAGATCGGCTGTCACGTGCGTGACGGCCGTATCAACGATATCGTCAGGTTTGTGGAAAACCTGGAAGGCAACATAAGCGGCACGAAGGGCGAGAAAAAATATGCGATCCCCGTGACCGAGATCTTCTACATCGAATCGGTCGACAACAAGACTTTCATCTACTCTTCAAAAGACTGTTATGAGACCACAAGAAAGCTCTATGAATTCGAAGAACTGTTAAAAGGCAGGAGCTTTTTAAGGATCTCCAAATCAGTCGTGTTAAACATCATGAAAGTCGATTCGATCAAGCCCGCGCTGAACGGAAGATTCAGCTGCATCTTAAGAAACGGCGAAGAGGTAATAATCTCGCGCAAATACGTTAATCCGTTCAAGGAATTCATCTCGAAGAAGGTATAAGACATGAAGGAAAACATAAAAGACAATCTGATGAATTTCTTCATCATAGTAACTCTGGTAAATATCGTGATATTCGTATGCGGAACGATCCTCGCACCCGACCAGGAGATCACCTATTCGGCTTTTCTTGTACCGATAATCGACGGAGCGCTCGGAATAATCCCGGGCATTGTCATGTACTCAAAGCGCGAGCTGACCGTAAAGCAGATGATAGTAAGAGAAGTGATCCAGCTTCTGTCGATCGAACTCATAATCCTTATATTCACATTCGGGATCAACGGCTTAAGAATTGAGAATCTTTCGCTCATAATTGCAGAGATGGTATCGATCGCAGTAGTCTTCGTGCTCGTTATCGTCATCAGATTTTTCTTCGATAAGAGGAGCGCGAAGATCATGACCTCCGATCTGAAGGAGTTCCAGAGATCATTCTCGGCAAAGGAATCCCGGGATTAAGAAATAAATCCGGGCTTTACAAACTCCACGCCGTTCTTGAGCAATTCTTCGATGAAGATCTTATAGTACCCAGGAACCATGGCTTCCGTCTCATCATGCGCATGAAGGAGCAGCAGGTGGCAGCTTCCATCAGCCAAAAGCGGAGCACCCGTCCCGGGTTCCTTATCGTAGATGCGCTTCATGACGTCTTCAAGGCCGAAGCCTGAGCCCGGACGGATGTTGTATTCAGCAAAATCAAAAGTCCAGTATGTATCGATGTCCTTGTTGTGGCCTTCTTCTGTCCAGAAAGGATAACCGAATTTAGTATCGTCGACCTTGTTGAACCCCTGCTGTGACAGATATTCCTGAATGAGAGCTTTGTTGTCTCCGCCCTTGTCACCATAGGGGAAACGGAAAGGTCTGTACTTTCTCTCAACGCCGGCTTCTTCATAGAACTTGTTTAAGACTTCCTCGTTCTTTTCGATCTCTTTTTTGCATTCTTCAAAACTGATCTCAGAGAAATGAGGATGGGTATAACTGTGGTTGCCTACGATCATGCCGTGCTGCAATGCATATATCAGTTCTGCAGGGTGGTTTTCTGCCCACTGCCCTACCATGAACATTATCGCGGGAATATTCTTCCCGTTTAAGTAATCAACGATTGCGGGTGTGTTATTTGATGAGACGTCATCGATTGTAAGTAATGCCCTGATCATTATTTCATCCTCATATTATTTCTTATTTACTATCAGTTCCGGTATATCCTGATGCCTGCAGACAATTATAACATGTGCTAAGAAAACCCTTTGTTATAATAAGCAAAAACAATGGGACATTTGGTGTCTCATTCCCGAAAACAAGGCATTTGCTCGTTTTGTGTCCTGTTTTTCGGGCGGGCGGAAAACTAAACTCAAGCCATCACTCAAGGAGGCAGACGGAAATGGATCAGCAGAAGATTGGAGAATTTCTTAAGACACTTCGAAAGGACAAAAACCTTACTCAGGAAGAACTTGCAGATAAGATGAACGTCTCAAGAAGAACAGTCTCAAGATGGGAGACTGGAAGCAACCTTCCGGACCTCTCGATCTTAGTTGAGCTTGCAGATCTTTACGATGTCGACATGAGGGAAATCTTCAATGGCGAAAGGAAAAACGAGACCATGGATAAGGATCTGAAAGAAACAATGCTCATGGCAGCAGATTACACTGACGACAATATGAAGAAAGTAATGAAGAGAATGCAGCTGATGTTCATCGGCGCAACCGTTTGCGGAGCTCTCTACATTCTTCTTATCTGCTTCGGACCGGATATCGATACCGGCCTTTACGGCTTTCTCAACGGCGGCCTGCTCGGAATAATGTTCGGAATGCTCATTATGGGCATCTTCATTACCGACAAGAATTTCCGTAAAGTCACGGAATGGAAGCAATCAATGCTCGGCAAAAACAAGAAATAATAATGAGGATCACAATATGATAAACACTTCTGAAATAACAAACAAAAAGTTTGGTATCTTTATGGCTGTTGCCTTTCTGGCAGCATATATCCCTCTTTCAATCGCAGGAATCGCCTATAAAGGCGGCAACACTCTGCTTTGCCTGTTCCTGTTCAGGTTCATAGCAATATTCATTCCTTTGATCGCCGTGCTCGTATCAGGCCTTCCTTTTAAGAAGCTCGGATGGAAGCCGAAGTTCAAGTTTAAGTACCTGATCGCATCCCTCATCGGACCCCAGCTCTTAAGCTGGATCGGCGCAGGAATTTTCTTCCTTCTCAACAGGGACTCGTTTGAAATAAGCCTGAACGCATATCTGGCGATGCTCCCCGAAGAGACCAGAGCCCTTATCGACACTTCTTCCTTAAATCCATATGCGATGGTCACCGTAATGACCATAATGTCTCTTACGTTCCTTCCCATTTCGCAGATCCTTCCGAGCCTCGGCGAGGAAGCCGGCTGGAGAGGTGTTATGTATCCATACCTTAAAGGTAAGCTCGGCCCAGTCTTCGGAAGACTTTTAGGCGGCGCTCTCTGGGGAATCTGGCACTGGCCATTGATCATTCTCGGCAACTATTTCTACGAAGGCGATTACTTCGGCAAGCCTTTCTTAGGCCCCGTCATGATATGCGTAGCTCTTTGCGCATTCGGCATCCTGATCGACATCGCTTACGAGAAAACAGGCTGCATCTGGATCCCTTCGCTCATGCACGCGGCAATGAATTCATCGGCTATGCCTCTCATGTTCATGTTAAATAGCGGAAAGACTCACCTGTCGATATTAGGACCCAACTGCTTCGGCCTTTTGGGATGCCTGCCGGTGATAATATTTGCGGCAGTAATGCTTTTCGCAAAGGGTAAAAAACAGGCTTAATACAACAGATATTAGATCTTTATCAGGTGGTACTTATCACAGTTGCAAAACGGTAAGTACCATCTTCATATTCATATACGTAATAATCGTGGAACGCACCATAGGTATAGAACTCGTATTCTTCAGGTATGGTATCCTCGTCGAGCAGCGGAAGACCGGATGAGATCCGGTAACGCTTAACGGTTGTGCCCTGAATATCTTTACTGTCTTCCGGATCTGTATCCTGCAAGGTTATCTCAATGGAATCCCTGCACCCTTCAGGCAAAGCCTCATACATCTCATCAAGGCTGTTATACTGATAGGTCTCGACCTCATATACCGCATCACGCAAACCCTTTTTTGCATAACGCTCAAAGCATGGCGCAAGTTCCGGGAACAGCGCCTTGTAACCATACTCCTTCTGCTGTTCAGCCGTCATGGATTCGTATACATCCCCGTTGGAAGCTTTGACGTAACCACGGATAAACATGAAGATAAGCGCTCCAAACAGAAGAGCTATCGTACCAAAGATACCAAAGCCTATAGCAAATCCCTTTTTCATCTGACCTTGCTCCTAATAAAGAATTACCATGGTTGGGATTATATTAGCACGCATTATATTGTTTTTCAATTGCTTTTTATTGTTTTTCGATAAAACGTTTATTGTTGCCGCTGAGTGGCACCGGGAGTTATTACTGTTTGGCGCCCGCGAAAACCAGACCTGAAGCATGTTTACAGTGGCGTTTTCACGGACCGCCCGGCAAAAAACAAGGTGCCTCAGTAATCTGAGACACCCTGTCCTGTACGGAGAATCGGTTTGAATTATCAGTTCATAGCTTTGATCTCGAGGTCGTCGAGGAAGAACGGGCTCATGTCGGAGCTCTCGAAATAGATCGTGAGAGTAGCGCCTTCTTCGATCTCGAAATCGCCTTCGCCAAATACCCACTCATCAGAACCAGTCTGGACTTCGGCAATGTTAGGCCATGTGCCGTCGATGTCAGCGGTGCACTTGCAGACATCTGCCTTGGACTTGATCCAGAAGCTTACGTGGATAACGTGTCCTGCATACTGTGATACGTCGATCGAATAACCGTCGTACTCAGCATAACCTTCTGTATTCTGGAGGCAGAAACCACTGTCGTGACCGCCTTCAACAACCTTCTGTACGGAGCTGTATCTCGGACCGCCGATGAAGCTCTGGTCCTCATAGTCCTCTGTGAAAGGAGTTGTATCGGATACAGGCTCAACATAGTCAGCAGGCTTTGCAACCTCGCCGCCGTTGATGGCGCACATAACGCCCTCGTATGCCGGCTTGGGTGAGAGGTTTCCGTAGAAGAGTAACGGCTTTGTTGCAGACTTCCAGCTCATGTCATCTGTGAGACCCCAGACAGTAACGCACTCGATCGGAACGCCTGCCTTGTCTGCTTCGATGATGGCTGTGAAGAACTTCTTCATGTAAACGCCCTGGTCGTACATAGGGTTAACTGACTTGGGTGCTGTAACGTCAAGCTCTGTGATGTGGATAACTACACCGAGCTCATCTGCATATCTCTTGGCAGCTTCAACATAGTTGTCGACATTGAGGCCGGAGCTGATATGGCTCTGCATGCCCATACCGTCGAGGTTGCCTGCTTCAGCGATAGGCTTCAGGAAAGCGAGGATGTCATCCTGCTTGGATGTCTGATATTCGTTGTAATCGTTATAGAAGAGCTGTACTCCGGCAGGTCCGTGCTTTCTTGCAAACTCGAATGCCTTAGCAACGTAGTCATCACCAATTGTCTGCTTCCAGTAACAGTCTCTCATTCCCCCATCATCTGCGGCCGCTTCATTGACTACGTCCCAGGCATAGATAACGCCGGGATAATTCTCTTCGCACCAGTTCATGACCTGGTCGATATAGTTTTCCATTCTCTTGAGCATGAGCTCTCTGCTTGCGAGATTTCCGTTGACATCATAGTTCTCATAGAAGAGCCAAGAAGGTGTCTGTGAATACCATACGAGAGTATGTCCTCTCATCTGGATGCCGTTCTCTTTGCAGAAGTCCAGGATGGGCTTTGCAGCATCGAAATGGATCGCAGGGCACTCATTGTACTTTGCGGGATCTGCAAGTGTTGTAGCAGCATCAAGAACGCTGTCAGGCTTGAGTTCGTTTTCAGGTGTAACTGAATTGAACTGTGTCGTGATGAGCTTTCTGAAGCCGTCGTTTGTGTTTGTCATGACAGTTGCAGGTGAAGCTACACCGAACTTGAAGTAGTCGGCATAAGCAGCTGCAAGAGAAGCTGTCTGTGTAGGATCCTGAAGTGATTCAACAGGTACGCCCGTAAGGTTGTTGAACTCGCCTTCAATGCTTACCGTAAAAGAAGAAACCGTGTAATCTCTTACGTCATTTGCTTCGAGATAGATCAATGCATTTTCTGCGTTTGCAGGGATCTCGACTGTGCCGGTAATGCTTACCGCACCGGATGCGTCGGGCTGTCCGCCTGCAATGTTTACATAGGTAACGTTGCCGAAGATCTCGTATCTCATTGAAAGAGTGAGTGAGTCATTTCCGGTCGTTGCCTGTGCAGTTGTCTTGATCGTGTTGCCTCTGTAATCAGGGCAAGGTACTGCGACACCGCTGTTGCTTGATTTACGCTCCGTAACAACAGCTGTTCCATCCTTAAGGGTTACCTTGCAGTCACCATATGTGACCCAGTTGCCCTTGTTTTCCTTCTTTGTGAAGTCCGCCGTGATGGTCTGCGGAACTTCACGCGGTCCGTCTGAGCCCTTGGGAAGCGCGTCACATCCGCTAAGGAGGAACATGCCTGCCAAAGCTCCCGCGATGAGTTTAACTAAACCTTTTTTCATATTACCTCCACGAAACAATTTTATTTTTGCTTCTTGTCAAGATAAATGATACAGCAAGAATGGTTAAGCAAACAATCAACTTGGATAAGGGGCATTGCCTAAAAATAAGCACAAATTTCCGTCAGGCTGCCATCTCCACTTTACAGATATTGCTATTGTCCGCAATTTATGTATTTTTGATTTAGCTAACTTAACGAACAGAGATTCGAAAATTTGATTATCAAGATAATTTCCTTTCTGCTATGATTGTCGTAATGGTGGTGTTCAGATGAAATATATACTTTGGTTATTTATTTTTCTGATCTTCGGTGTCCTCCAGTACGCACTTCTCCTGATGGTCAGCGCGTGCCTGGTCGATTCCAAGAAGTTCTATGACAAGCACAACGGCTATTACCGTTGGCTCCTTAACAGCTCGACCTGGATCCTGGTGTTTTTCGGGCGCGTGCATCTGCACACCAAAGGAATGGACAAGATTCCCCAGAATCAGAGATTCCTGCTCGTCTGCAACCACAAATCCAAATTGGATCCGATCACGACATGGTACATGCTCAAGGATTATGACCTCGCCTTCATTTCCAAGGAGGAAAATTTCCACGTTCCTTTCTGGGGCAACATCATAAGAAAGTGCTGCTTCCTCGCAATAGACCGTGAGAATCCGAGGAAGGCAATGGAGACTGTCAACAAGGCAGCTGAGCTCCTCAGGAACGATGAAGTATCCATGGCAGTATATCCGGAAGGAACAAGAAACTTCGGTGAAGGACTTCTTCCTTTCCACAGCGGAATCTTCAAGATCGCACAGAAGGCAAACGTTCCGGTTGTCATCTGCGGCATCAAGGGTGCCGACATGATCCGCAAGAATTTCCCGCTTCATAAGAGTGACGTTTATTTTGAGGTCTTAGACGTAGTGTCTGCCGAAGACGTAAAGGCACAGCGCTGCAACGAGATCTCCGATTATGCAAGAAATCTCATGCTTGCTTATATCGATAATAACGAGGAGGAGAACGATAATGTCAACCTACGTACTGTATAACAGCCTTTCCGGAAACGGAACCGGCAAGACCAAAGCAGAAGAGATCAAGCCCTTCTTAAGCGGCAAGGAATTGGTTTTCGAGGACGTCACAAAGATCACCGATGCCAATGCTTTCTTTGCAGGTCTCAATCCTGATGACGAACTCTATCTCTGCGGCGGCGACGGTACGCTCAACCGCTTCATCAACAACACCGACGGGATCGACATCGTACAGCCTCTTTACTTCTTCCCTACAGGAACAGGCAACGACTTCTGGAACGACCTGGGCAAGAAGGTCGGCGACGCTCCCGTTCAGATCAACAAATACATCAAGGACCTCCCCTTCGTCGAAGTTAACGGCATGAAGAAGCGCTTCATCAACGGTATCGGCTACGGCATCGACGGTTACTGCTGCGAAGTCGGCGACCAGATGAGAGAAGCCGGCAAGGAGAAGATCGACTACGCAGGAATCGCCATCAAGGGACTGCTCTTCCACTATAAGCCCACAAACGCAGAGATCGATGTTGATGGTCAGAAGTTCTCTTATCAGAAAGTATGGCTCGCGCCTTCAATGAACGGACGTTATTATGGCGGCGGCATGATCGCCACACCCGCCCAGGACCGTCTTGGCAAGGACCGTCTCCTCTCACTGCTCCTTTTCCACGGCAGCGGCAAGATCAGAACACTCGCTATCTTCCCTTCCATCTTCAAGGGCAAGCACATCAACCACACCAAGGTCGTTGAGGTAAAGACAGGCCACAAGATCACAGTCACATTTGACCGCCCTGTTGCTCTCCAGATCGACGGCGAGACCGTGCTTAACGTAACGACATATACTGCGTATAAGTAATCAGATAATTAATTTGTTTTAATAGGGATGTCTCAGTGAAGTGAGGCATCCTTTTCGATGAGGTGATAAAAGATGCGGCCACAGTCTGCAGCCGCTGTGCAATTGTTTGCTTAAAAAAGGGCCGACAATTGCATAAAACGACCTATTTGTGCAACTGTTACGGTTAAAAATGAGGAACAATTGCACACGGCTTTTCGAAGCCACGAATAATCGAATAATCAAACACAAAAAAAGGATGCCCCGCGGGACATCCTTCATATCAGTGATGTAAGAAATCTTCGTAGACGCTCAGGTCGTATCCCGGCAGTATGACGACGTAGCAGTAGGTTTTCTGTTCGACGATTTCATCGGAGATATCGACCTGGGGATCTTCGACGAGAGCAAAGCCCGTGTAATCCGGGGAGACGATGAATGCGTCGGCGGAGACTTCATCAAGGCTCATGTAGTTGTCGTACTGGATGATCTCAACACCTATGCAGAGATAAGAGTAAGAGTCGTAACTGGAATCTGTGAAGTATTCGAATTCTTCCATCTCACTCAGTTTGATGCCGGTGTCCTTTTCGAACTGCCTGAGTTCCTTTTCGCTCGTGATGAGCCTTCTGGCATTATCGAGGCTTGCGTTAGGGCACTCGAATGTCTCAAGAAATGTCTCGTTCCCGGAATAGACTGAGGCACCCGTATTCCAATCGGTGGTATTAAAAACACCTTCTATAAGAGCATTTGCCTTTTTCGCGTGGCGGTCATCAAGTGCCCCGTTCTGGTCGCCTGATTCGCTGAGCGTGATCCACTCGCCGTCAACGTTGACTTCGATAACACTTGTACCTGCATCACATGCATACAGATCTTCGTATACGAATTCGGCATCCGGATCGATCTGCATAGCCTGCTGATAGATCTTGAGAAGCTGGTTCTCATCTATATAAGCTCTGGGTTTGGTGTACTTCTTAAGAAGCGCGATCCTGTCCTCTTCAGTAAGATTATTCTGACCATATGCATAGTAGCCTTCAAAGGACTCGCTGGAACTGTACACGTTGCCGTCAGAAAACACGTAAGTCACGCTGCTGTCATATCCCCATGCGCCGTTCTTGTGGCTTGATCTTATAAGGACCTCATCTTCGGGAAGTTCATCTACTACCGGTTTATTGTTTTCCGTCTCTCTGGTGTTCGTACAGCCACAGCAGAATACGGACAAGCAAAGCGAGCCTGTCAGAACTGATGCGATCATCTTTGTAAGTTTCATAAGAATTCCCTCCCAAGGTTTTCTACTTATAAAACAGATTTAAGTCCCGGCTTGTTGCACCGGGACCTCGAAAACATAATGTAAAAGCCTTTATCAGCCGACCTTCCCGTCGATTGCCCTGGCGAGCTGGTCAGCGCAGGATGTGCCCTTCATGCCGCAGGTGTTGCCTCTTAAGATACCGGCAACTTCCTTTGCATCCTTGCCTTCGACGAGTCTGCCGATGGCCTTGAGGTTGCCGTTGCAGCCGCCGACGAACTGCACGTTGTAAAGCTTGCCGTCTTCCAGATCAAAATCTATCTGGATGGAGCATACTCCCTTGGGTGTGAATGTTACGTGTTCCATAGTTTCCTCCGTGTCTGAACTATAAGATATTATACCTTGTTTTTTAATATGTTATTATGTTGCAAGCAATTCTCGGGGAGAGCCGGCAGATGGATTTTATAAAGCTTACATTAGACGACGTTAACGGCATAAAAGAGATGTCAGCGATGGCAACTGCCATTTTGCGTGAACATTACGATCCCATAATAGGAAAAGAGCAGAACGATTACATGCTCGATATGTTCCAGTCTGTTGAAGCGGTAACGGAACAGCTCTCTCACGGCTACAACTACTATTTCGCAAAAAACGATGGCGCAAATGCCGGTTTTCTCGCGTTCTATCCGAGAGAGGGCGCGCTTTATCTCAGCAAGTTATATCTTTATAAAGACCAGCGCGGGAAAGGCTTTTCGAGAGTCATGCTGGAATTCCTTAAGGAGAAAGCAAAAGAGCTCGGCCTTAACAGGATCGAGCTCAATGTAAACAGGAATAACCCTTCTGTAAAGATCTATGAGAAGCTTGGCTTCACCGTTGCGTGGGAAGAGAAAAACGATATCGGCAACGGTTTTTACATGGACGATTACGTATACGCTTTGGAATTCTGATAAGATCAGTAACCCAT
>Ga0326514_10000121_pt1 | contig 47479 bp, 39 predicted proteins | sample 3_2548_0518_D_FD_203653 | JGI IMG/M metagenome (GOLD analysis project Ga0326514, IMG submission 203653) | Bovine rumen microbial communities from UC Davis, California, United States - 3_2548_0518 | ecosystem: Host-associated > Mammals > Digestive system > Stomach > Rumen | place: USA... | reverse complement strand
TCCTCGATTCTTTTAATGATTTTTTCCTTTTTGTCTTGAAGGTTGCGAAGGTATTTCAGTCTTTCATCAAATTTACGCAGTGTTTCATCATTTAGTGAACCGGTAACATCTTTTCTGTATCTTGCAATAAATGGTATTGTGTTACCGTCATCAATAAGCTTAATTACTTTTTTCACTTGCCAATCTGCAAGATTCAATTCCTCTTCAAGTGTTTTAACTATCATCATACTACCTTACAATATTATGTTGGATAATGTATTTTAATGTTTTTTCAATCAGTTGCCATGTTAAATTTTTAAATGTGATTTATGGAACCTTTTAAAGAAAATATTGTTTTATATACAGTTATGATATTTATTCAAATTTTGTGTTTATTTGTACAGTATATTTTTGACATTGTCCAGTATAACTATTAATTTTTTTATTTAATTTTTTTAATTGTATAATTATTTTTTTATTTTTTATCATTTTGGTTAATTTTATATATTAATATAATTATATATTATATCGATGGTTATATTTTTGCCATTTAATCGATTGTAAAGGGAGGTGAAAATATGAAAGGCAAACATCTACTGATTTTAACATTAATTATTATTTCATGTTTAAGCATAGGTCTTGTGAGTGCAGCAGATGACGGGGTCAATGAAACAATCTCAACTGCCAGCAGTGATTTAAAAGAGGATACTCTTGAAACTGAGATGGTTGATGATATCATTGGAGAGGATGAAAGCGATGAAACTCTTGAACGTCCTGGAATTAATCCAATATCTCCAAGCAGTCCGGGTTCCCTAACCGATTTGAAAAACAGGATTCTTGGAGGAGTATGTACATTGGATAGGAATTACACCTATAAGGAGGGTGACCCAACAGATGGTATTGAGATAAACTCTACATTAATTCTTATTGGAAACAACTATACAATTGATGGGGGAAATGTTACAAGGCTGTTTGTGATAAACAACGGATCATTGTATATTTCCGAAGTCAATTTTGTCAATGCTTACGCTAAGGATAATGGAGCTGCAATCTACTATAACGGGACCAGCGGATTCATTAATAATTGTACTTTCACCAACTGTACTGCAAACTTAGGTGGAGCAATCTACTATGACGGATTAAGCTTGGTTGTGAACAATACCCGTTTTTGTGATAACTCAGCAGGATTTGGTGCTGGAATGTATATAATTGCAAATTCAACAATCATTATAAATTCCAATTTCTCGAATAATAGGGCTGCTGGTGCTGGAGGATCTGTTTATTGGAAAAAAACCAATAAAGTGATTAAACCATCTCATGAATCTGGAAGTGATGGAAGCTCCGGTGCATATGCGGGAGGTTTATGGTCAATTGCCATAGGACAAAATGTCAAAGTTCCATCCCCAAACAGTATAGGGTTTGGAAGTAATATAAATATAACCAATTCCGAATTTTCATTCTGTATGGGAAGAAATTCAAACGTTAATAACTCTTTAGGTTCTACTGTAATCGTTCAAGGAATGAGCATTCGATATGTTCCGCCTGTTAATTTAAGCTATCGTGGAGTAAATATTTCTAATTTGCCTGCTTCCAGTTATTATAAAGGATTGTTGGTAACTGATGGATTGGCTATAGTTGATTCTACATTTTCAAAAAATACAGCACGATCCCATGGTGGAGCATTATATGCTGCATCTGGAATTGCCAACATATACAATTCCACTTTCAGTGAATGTGAATCAATATATGGTGGAGCTATACGATCATCCGACATAAATGTTTATAATTCCAATTTCACAAAAAACAATGCAAACTCCCAGGGAGGGGCGATGTATCTTGATGGTGTAACGAATATTCACAATTCATCATTTGTGAAAAACACTGCTGATTTCCAAGGAGGTGCAGTTTATACAGGCATAACCGTTGAATCAGCTAATTTTTACGGATCCACTTTTGACGGCAACGGATTAAAGAACCGTGCTGGAAACTACTATGGCGGAGCAATATTTGAAGCTGATTTAATAAGAAAATGTACATTCATAAACAATTACGCATGGTCTGGTGGTGCAATATATCAATGGCACCATCACAGCAAAAACAGATTAAGAATTGAAAATTCAACATTCAACAATAATACTGCACTGGGAACTGGAGGGGCGGTTTATGCCCATTATGGAGCAAGAATATTAGATTCAAACTTCACCAATAATCGTGCAGGTGATGTCGGCGGAGCAGTAGGAGGATGGAATCATATATCCTTTAAATGTTTATTCATAAACAATTCCGCTAAAAGCGGCGGTGCCATAGGCGGTGAATCCGCTCGTGCATATGAAAATCTGATTATTAACAGTACCGCTACCTATCTTGGTGGTGCAATATATGGATTCAATTTAATCGTAACTGACAACATGATTATCAATTCTTCTTCAAACAACCTTGGAGGAGCTATTGGAACTTCCGAATATTTCGACGCTACATCCACATTCAGAAACAATACAATCATTAATGCCAAGGCATTAAAAGGTGGTGCCGCATATTTCTATAATCATGCAAATGGAATTAAAACAGTATTTGATTCAAATAAGATATTCAATGTAACCGCTGAAATTGGCGGAGCAATTTACACCCACAGTATTGCAACATTGTCAAACAACATTTTCACTAATACAAATGCCAGTACTGGTGGTGTTATCTACAATGATTTGAATTTGACTGTGAAAAACAATACTGTAGTTGATTCAAAAGCAGATTTGGGAAGGGATATCTATAATATCAATTCAATAGGTATTTCCTATTTGACATTCATCGATGCAAAAAAAATTACTGCTGAATATGGTGATGTGGTTTTAATCTTTGCAAACCTCACAGATGATATGGGAAATACCATTACAGGCCAAAACATCAGCCTAACAATCAATGACAATCATTATTCATTGGAGACCATTGAAGGTGCGGTCAGCTTCAACTACACAGTTGACTTCATGGCCGGTGAAAGGATTGTCAACGGTACATATGACGGGTCAAAACTTGAAAATACTGTTATAAAATCAGGTCTGATTAGGATTAACCCTCCGGTATTGTCAATCATTAAGACTGTTGATGATAAACGATATTATGATGGCGATACTGTTGTATATACAGTCATTGTCAACAACACCGGCAAAGGCAAGGCCATAAATGTGATGGTCAGGGATAATCTTCCTGAAGGATTGCAACTGATCAACAGTTCCTCAAACAAGGGAATATTCATCGGCAATGTTTGGTCAATTGAAGAATTGGATGTTGGAGAAATCATCAACATTTCCTATACATGTTTATTGACTTCATATGGTCCAATAACCAATGTGGCTATTGTGGAGTGTGAAAATGGAGATGAAAAATCTTCATCCGTAACAATAAATGTCAGACCTTACCAGCCGAATATTGCGATTGAAAAGATTGCTTTAAAGCCTGTCGTTATCGTCGGCCAGAAGGCTGAGTTTGAAATACTCCTTCACAATACTGACAATGTTGCAGTTAAAGGACTGACCGTAACTGAAGATGAGTTTGAAGGATTGGTATTTGACAGCTACAGAGAATCACCATTATGGAAACACTCAATTGTCAACGGAAAAAACGTTTGGACATTAGTCAGTGATTTTGCTCCAAAGGAAACAGTTTCACTGTTTGTATACTTCAACACAACAGCTATAGGAACTTTCAACAATACAATTGTTGTAAACTCCACTGTTTTGGAAAACAAAACCGCAAACGCAAGTGTTAAGGTCTTATATCCTCATTTGGACTCAAGAAAAGTTTCACTGATGCCGATTACCAAGGTAGGCAATCAGACCATGTTTGAAATAATCATCTTCAATGACGGCGAATTCGATGTTCACAATGTATACATCATTGAGGATTCATTTGAAGGATTGACATTCACTGACTACTTGCATGACGACCTGTGGAGACATGAGGTCGTTGACGGTAAAAACAAGTGGACTATGGTGGAAGAGTTGCCGCCTGGTGAAACAATAGGTTTGTTTGTAACATTTGATACCAGCAATGTCGGCAACTTTACAAACTATGCCATTGTAGGATCTGATGAGACAGTATCAAAAACAGTGAATGCTACCGTATGGGTAAATGAAACTGTTCACGAAGCTGAAGATGGCAATCCTAATTTGGAAGTTAAAATCACAGCTCTCCATCCGTTGGTTGTTGCCGGAAGTCAAATTAAATTTGAAGTTATTGTACTAAACAATGGTGATGTTGTACTAAACAACGTCACAATTTCAGAAAACTCATTCAACGGACTGATATTCGACCACATTGAAGACCATACCGGAATATGGTATCAGACCGGTTCACTATCAGCTTCCGGATTGCTTGCTGCATCAGATGATGAGCTGTCATGGAAAATGAACATGCCGCTATACAGGAATGAGGTCTTGGGATTCTTCATGGTGTTCAACACTACAAATCCTGGAACCTTTGTCAATTCCATCGTTGGAAGTTCAGACAAGACAGAACCGAAAATAGCAAGCGACGAGGTTGAAGTTGTCGTTCCTCAATATGTCATTGAAAAAGTTGCCCTAAACAAGACAGTAACTGTTGGAGATAAGGTCTACTTTGAAATAACAGTTAAAAATACCGGTAAAGTCAATATCACTGATTTGACAATAATTGAAATGCCGGAAGAGGGACTGACCTATGATTCATTCATCGATTCACAGGGATTCTGGAGTGAGGGTGCTAATTTCACATGGAGCATAAGGACAAATATTACACCTAACGAAACAGTTACACTGTTTGTAATATTCAATGCCGAAAAGGTTGGCAACCTGACAAATACAGTTACAAGTGGAGATATTACTGCAAATGCAACAGTTGAGGTTAAAAACAAAACCAACCAGACAACACCTGATAACTCAACACCTGGCGATGATGAAATGCCGGATGATGAACCAATCGGTGATGATTTAACTCCTGGTGATGATGAACCGACCGAAGATGATTCAGATAAATATGAAACAGATAATGAGACCGGCAATGCTGACAGCAGTTTAAGGACTTCCGCAAAAGTTGATAAAAATGCAACCGGAAATCCGATATTGCTGTTAGTGTTGGTTGTTTTAACTTTAATACTTCCGAGGAGAAATGAAAAATAATTTCATTTCTTTTTTCTATTTTTTAATTGTAAAACACTTATTTGATAAAAACATTTATATTTGTTCGATTAATAAATGTATTATAATAATAACTTATTAATGGTGAATTTTAATTGTATTGGTTTTTTGTAATTATTGCATTTTTACTAGCTAGCATTAAAACTGAAAAACCTAAGAAATATCAGAAGGTTTCAGTTATCATTCCCGCATATAATGAAGAGGAAACAGTGGCTAAGGTAATTGATGTGGTAAGGAATGTATCGTTTGTCGATGAAATCATCGTCGTTAATGACGGATCATCGGACAATACCGAATCAGAAGCCCTTAAGGCTGGAGCCCGTGTGATTACTCATGAAGTAAATAAGGGTAAGGGTGAGGCATTGCACACCGGTTTTAAGGAGGCGGAATGTGATATAATAGCATTCATTGATGCGGATATCTACAATTTAACATCCCGTAAGGTTGAATCTATCATCAAGCCTATATTGGATGGCGAAAGCGAAATAACAAAAACCAAATTTTCACGTGCTAGTGGACGGGTCACAGAGCTTACTGCGAAGCCTCTTTTAAACTTTTTCTTCCCTGAGATTTCATTTGAACAGCCTTTAAGCGGTCAGTTTGCAGCACGTAAGGAAGCATTGAAAAGGATTAATTTTGAAAAGGATTATGGTGTTGATGTCGGTATCGTTATCGATGCTGATGTTATGGGCATTTCAACAAAGGAAGTGGACATTGGAGCTATTGAACATGACATGTCTCCGCTGTCAGATTTGAACCTGATGGCAAATGAGGTTGTTAGGACAATCATTAACCGTGCCAACAAGTACGGTAGGGTTACAATGATTGATGACATTGGATATTACATCAGAATGTCTATTGTTGGGTTGTCATTCGTAATTTTAGGTTTGTTTACAATATTTTTCGTAAAATTTGTTCCTTTATCTATTGGAGTTCTTGTTTCTGTAATAGGACTTATAATTGCAGTTTATTACATTATCAAGGTTATAGTTCAATCAATCATAATATTCAGAAAGACTCCCGGCGGCAGTATAGTCAGGTCATTTGTAAAAATACATTTTCCAATGATTATTTCCATAATAGTACTTCTTTTGATGATTTCGACATTTATCGGTGCGGCACACTTTGAGCATGGCGTATTGTCAATCGAACCGAACTCAAGGAATCTGATTATTTATGCTGACGATTCACCCCGTGACAACTCCATCTCAGTTAGAGGACCATACACTATAGACTCCGCTATTGAAAATGAATCAGATATAATACGGGTGCCGTCAGATGCAATGATGACGCTGGGCATTAAAAATAATGACACGATTGAGATAGATGGTGAGACCTATACAATAAATGAAACAAGACCTGGAGAACCGGATATACTGAGACTGCCAATTCATGCCAAAAAGGCATTGAATGTCCGGGATGAGGATGTTATACAGAACAGTCGTCTAAAAGAAATATTTGCCGGCTCAAAAATCACCCACAATTATGAAGACGGCAACGTTTCATACGATGAGGAATATATTGTGTCAAGCCGGGATCGGGATGCAATGAGCTATGAAGTGTTTATAAACAATCAATCAATGGCTTATTCGACAGGAGTGTTGAAAAACGATTCAGTATATAATATAGCTATTGATGGAGAAAATGTTGTCTCAATCCATAATTTAAAAAATGCCTCATTTGAATATGAAAACAATACAATTGAAATAGTCTTTAGTGATATCAATTCAACTTCAATAAAACAGTATGTTCCCGAAAATCAGGGAGTTTTCCTAAACTTTAACTTCAAGGAATATTTAACTGAAGATTAAAAAAATAGAAAAATAACCTTTTAAGGTTATTCTTTTTTGTCATATGCTTTTACAGCCTCTTCAACATCATCATAAAGTCCAAGAGCTGCAAGAGCACCAACTTTACCCTGTTCACCTGTTACCGCAATCAATGGAATGTTCAATTCTTCTGCAACCTTTTCGGCAGTTTCAACTTCCATCATCCCGGATTTGGTCGCAATGGAATATTCTCTCAATTTTGGAGGAATGTCCAAACCTTCCAATATTGCTATTGCTGTTTTATCGGATAAAGTGTCTCTTTTAAGTATTTCAATGACTCTGTCAATCAAATCTTGCTTTTTGTCACTTTCAACAGCAAAAGTAAGAGCAATTGAAACACAATTCTGGGTCTTATGCGGATTATGTGGATATAACTGAACTATGATATGATCTAAATATTCATATCCTTCCTCTGCAAGCTCAACTCCCAGGTTATGGGCCATTGTCCAGGTAGCACCGGCATCCTTGACATCGGTATCGTCAACGCCAATGACCACTTTTTCAAGTTTAGGTGTTACGACGGTTGCCCTTCCAACCTTTGAGCCTCCTCCGATATCAAGAAGCTCAATGTATTTGACGCCTTCACCCATTCCTCTGCACATTCCGGCTCCAACGCCGGCTCCTGCAAGACCTGCGTGTGTGACCTTTACTTCATCACCGTCAACAATGATCTCATCGATTCCTGCAGCATTGAAACTGGCCTTCAAATCAAGAGGAGCCCTTCCAACATGACATTTGTAGAAATGTCTATTTCCGTCACGGCGGGCTGAATCGATAAGTTCGGAATTGTTTCTGTATTGATTTAATAACCAATGGGACCCAGAAATGCATGGGTGGTATTCCACAATTTCGACATTGTCACCGTCCACCATTGTAAGCACTTTCTCATATGGCGCAATCCATGGGTCATCGAATTTTTCTCTTAATTCATCTGGTTTTAGTATTTCCATCTAATCACTAGATTTCTTTTAATCTGTCACACATTTTTATTGCGGCTTCAACAGCACTTTTTGCGTTTTTGACACGTCTGTGAGCATCCATTCTGGTCATGCCAGGTCCGGTAATTCCTAAAGCTACTGGAGTATCGTATTCAAGTGCCAAATCAGCAATCTTACGGGAAGCATGCTGTGCCACGATTTGGTCGTGGTCGGTTGCACCTTCAATTACTGCACCAAGGGTGATGATTGCATCATATTCGTCTTTCTGCAATAATTTTTTGATTACAAGTGGCATGTCGAACACGCCTGGTACTGCAACCACTTTTGTAATTTCACAGCCTCTGTTTTTTGCTTCAGCTTTTGCAAGTTCCAACATCATTTGTGTAATATCATAATTAAATTCAGCAACTACTGCTGCTATTTCATATTTTGCCATATTTATCAATCCTCTTAAATTTTTTTTTATGCGCCACCGCTAAATATAATGAGTAAAAATCCTGCTACTCCACTTACTACCATAATGAATATGATAAAAAGTGCTGCAAATTGCATTCTGGTCATTTTTTTTAAATTCATATTTTTTATCTCCTTTTTTTATAAATTATTTTTAATCTCGGCTGTCAGTTCAGCTGTAGTGGCCGAACCGCCTAAATCGCCGGTTAAAATATTAGCGTCATTTAATACTTTCAATATTGCGGCTTCAAATTTATCGGCCGCCTCATTTTCACCTAAATACCTGAGCATCATTATTGCCGAAAGCATCATTGCTATAGGATTTGCCTTATCTTGGCCTGCAATGTCTGGCGCTGAACCGTGAACGGGTTCAAACAGGGCGCTGTCCTCACCGATGTTTGCTGACGGGATTAAACCAAGCCCTCCAACAAGGCCTGCCCCCTCATCTGATAGGATATCTCCGAAAAGGTTGGTTGTCACAATCACCTCAAAGCTTTCAGGTTGTGTAATGAGATACATTGCTGTTGCATCAACGTAAAAGTCCTCGGTTGCAATTTCTGGATAGTCCTTTGCAACTTCATAGAAAATTTCACGAAACAGTCCGTCTGTCTTTTTCAAGACATTGGCCTTATGAACCGCTGTGACTTTTGATTTATTATTCTTTTTGGCATATTGGAATGCATAGTCAATAATTCGTCTTTCAGCTTTACGGGTGATAACACGTCTTGCAACTGCCCCTTCGTCAGTATATGATTCCTCATCGGCAATGTACATTCCCTCGGTATTTTCACGCACAATCATAAAGTCAATGTTTTCAGATAATGAATTGGTATTTGGGTAAGCTTTAACTGGTCTTAAATTAGCAAACATTTTCATTTCCTGACGAATCTTAACAATAACATCCGCTGCGGTTTCACCGGCTGCACCAAACAGGCATGCGTCACAATCTCTAATGATGTCCAGGGTTTCCTCTGGAAGTGCAGTTCCTGTTTTTTCAAGGCATTCGTCACCGGCTTCACCGTGAACATATTCGAAGTCAATGTCCAGCTCATCCAGGACATCCAACGTTGCCTTCATTACCTCTTTTCCTATTCCATCTCCCGGAACCACTGCTATTTTATAACTATTTGTTTTTGAGGTACTCAATCAAACCACCTTGATTTAAAATTTCTAACATGAATGGAGGCAATTTCTTAAATGCAATACTTTCTCCATTGCTTGATGTTATTGTAGCATTTTCCATATCTACAGTAATTTCTTCTCCATCTTCAACTAATTTGCTAATTCCCGGAGCCTCCAGGAGAGGAACTCCCACATTTGTAGCGTTACGATAAAATATTCTTGCAAAAGACTCAGCAATCACCGCTGAAATTCCAACACCCTTAAGCGCAATTGGTGCATGCTCACGTGATGATCCACATCCAAAATTTTTACCCGCAACGATAAAGTCTCCCTCATTGCATTTTTCACTGAATTTGGAATCCAGACCTTCCATACAATGCTTTGCAAGGGTTTCCTCATCGGTATAGATTAAGTATCTTCCCGGAACAATAATGTCTGTGTCAATATCGTCTCCAAATTTCCATGCTCGACCTTTCATGATATCACTCTGGTGCTGTAATTCTTCCTTCAATGGCTGAAGCGGCAGCAACGGCCGCAGAGGACAGGTAAACTTCACCGTCAGGTGAACCCTGTCTTCCCCTGAAGTTTCTGTTTGAAGTTGAAAGGCTCACTTCTCCAGGTCCTATAATTCCGGTATGCCCTCCAAGGCATGGACCGCAACATGGGGCTGATACAAGAGCTCCAGCTTCAACAAATATCTTAAGTAATCCTTCGTCCAATGCTTTTGTATAAACTTCCTTGGATGCCGGTATAACTAACATTCTTGTTCCGTCAGCTATCTTATTTCCTTTCAATATTCTTGCGGCATCCCTAAGATCGCTTAATCTTCCGTTGGTGCATGAACCTAAAAATACCTGGTCTATTTCAACATCCACTTCACTTATTGGCTTTACATTGTCAACATTGTGCGGACAGGCTATTTGCGGTTCAAGTTCACTAACATCAATATCAATTATATTAAGAGAAGGTGAATCCAAATCAGTTTTAAATACATTATATGGTTTTTTGGAACGTTTTTCAACATAATCAATAGTTTTTTTGTCTGGTTCCACCAAACCTGTTTTACCACCCATTTCAATTGCCATATTGCATAAAACCATGCGGTCTGAAACACTCATGTCCGAAACGGTTTGGCCTGCAAATTCGCATGCCTTGTAGGTTGAGCCGTCTGCACCCATCTTTCCTATTATGTGCAGTATCACATCTTTGGCATAAACATTGTCCTTCAAATCACCGGTAATGTTAAAGCGGTTTGTTTCAGGAACTTTAAACCAAAGATTGCCTTCGGCAAACACCATTGCCATATCGGTTGAACCTATGCCGGTTGAAAATGCGCCCAATGCACCATGGGTACATGTATGTGAATCGGCACCTACAATGACTTCTCCGGGCACCACATGGCCCTTTTCAGGTAAAATCTGATGGCAAACACCTGCATTCACATCATAAAAATGCTTGATGCCTTGCCTTTTAACGAATTCTCTCATTAAAATATGGTTGTTGGCGGAGTCGATTGAGTCGGCCGGAACCTGATGGTCAAATGGAATGACAATCTTTGAGGAATCCCACACCTTTTCAGCCCCTATCTTTTCAAAAGACTGAACTGAAAGAGGTCCGGTCAAGTCATGGGTCATTGCCACATCAATATTTGCTATAATGATGTCTCCAGCTTCCACACTCTCTTTACCTGAAGCTCTGGCTAGTATTTTTTCAGACATTGTTGGCATATTTTAAACCTCTTAATAATGATAAATGTTTATGTTTTACAATATATATAAACTCTTTTTTTGAAAATTTATTCTAATTTAAAAAATAGAATTTGATTTTTAATTGTCTTTCCCATACGTACAATTAAAAAAATTTTTATATATAATGCCAAATAAAATATAATTCATGAGCAACTCATTTTTAAAAAGATTCAAAAAAGAAGAAAAACCTCCTGTAATAGAGGAACAAGCTCCTGTTTGGGAAGATAGGATTTTTTGGGTTTCAACATTACAAAAAATTGCTTTTCCTGTCCTGAATAATTTGGCTAGAGGTTCACTTAGAAAAAACATGCCTTTTGAATCAAATAGTACTGAAGGACAAAAATTTGCTTATCTTGAAGCTTTTGCTCGTGTTTTTAATGGTATCGCTCCATGGTTGGAATTGGGAGCAGATTCATCACAAGAAGGTAAGGTTCGTGAAAAGTATCTTCGTTTAACATTAAAATCCATTAAAAATGCGGTTAGCACTAACAGTAATGATTACATTTTTGTTGTAGAACCTAAACAATCTTTAGTTGAGGTTGCTTTATTTGCTCAAGGATTACTCAGAGCTAAAACTCAAGTCTGGCTTAATTTGCCTATGGATGTACAGGCCAGAATAATTCGTGAACTTAAAAATACAAGAATCATAGCACCTTATGAGAATCATTGGCTATTGTACACTTCAATGATTGAAGCTGCTCTTTTAGAGTTTACAGGCGAATGCGATAAGGAAAGATTGACATATGCCATTTCCAAGTTCAGAGATGACTTTTATATGGGTGATGCAATTTACTCCAACGGTGAAGATTTTGAAGCTGGATACTTCAACAGCTTGGTTATTCACCCGATGCTTAATGACATATTGACTGTAATGAGAAAGTACGGATTAAGGGATGGGGAATTTTTAGATGTTCAACTGATGAGGTCATCAAGATTATCCTCTCAGCTTGAAAGGACTATTTCTCCAGAAGGAACCTATCCTCTTTTGGGAAAAACCCTCTCTTATCGCTGTGGTGTTTTCCACCTGCTTTCACAGGCGGCATTGCTTAAAATTTTGCCTAGAAACATTTCACCTGCACAGGTAAGGGGAGCACTCACCAAAGTAATTCAAAGACAGTTCACAGGCGATCAGAATTTCAGTTCTGACGGATGGTTAATTTGTGGATTTAATGCATCTCAAATGGAAATCTGCGAAGACAATATTAATACAGGCAGCCTTTATGCTTGCTGTGCAGTATTTCTGCCTTTAGGTTTAAAAGCGGATGACATATTCTGGAAAGCGCCATCTGAGGAATGGAGTAGTCTTAAAGCATGGAACGGCCATCAGATTCAACCAGACCAGTCAATAAATTTTTAATTTAGTTTAAATAAGTTCCCGTAATTAAATAATTTAATTTCTGATGGAACTTCTTTTATTATATTTTTTGTATCAAATATTGCAGGATTATTCATATTTTTGCAAATCAAGTCATAATCCAGGTGTTTGAACTCATTGTGGTCACATAATATCAAAATCAGGTCAGCATCTTTTGTAGCCTCATCCAAACTGACAAAGTCAGGATTTTTAAGGTGAGGGTCATGAATTGATATTTCATAATCATCATTCAATTTGGCTATTATTTCGTAAGCGGGACTTTCCCTGTCATCACCGGTATTTCCCTTATATGATACTCCCAGCACTGCAACCTTTCCCTTTTTGATAATTTTGTGAACATATTCCACAACAAAATCCGGCATGGAATTGTTTGTATCCCTTGCCAGCTTGATTATTCTTGCGGTTTCGGGAGCTTTTGCATAAATGAAGTAGGGATCAATTGCAAGGCAGTGCCCTCCAACTCCAGGTCCCGGTGAGTGAAGGTTAACTCTCGGATGTTTGTTGGCCATCTTAATGACGTCAAGTGCATTCACACCAATTTCAGCACAGATTTTAGCAAGTTCATTTGCAAGAGCAATGTTGACGTCTCTAAATGTATTTTCCATACATTTTGACAGCTCTGCGGTTTTCGCTTCAGTAAGCATCAGATCCCCTTCAACGAACTGCCCGTAGACCTCGCTTGCCTTAACTGCACATTCAGGTGTAACTCCGCCGATTATGCGGTCATTGTGAATCAGTTCCTCAATGATTCTTCCCGGAAGAACTCTTTCGGGACAATGTGCAAGATATAGGTCTTCACCGACTGTGAAGCCCGCATTTTCAAAGATAGGCTTAATGACATCATCTGTTGACATTGGAGCTATTGTTGATTCAATAATGATTGTATTTCCCTTTTCAACATATGGAAGTATTGACTCGCATGCGGTTATCACATAACTCAAGTCGCAGCTGTAATTTTCAACAATATATGGTGTTGGCACAGTGATTATGAAAGCGTCAGCCTTTTCAGGAGTTAGACTAGCTGTGTATACTTTCTTATCTACTGCTTTTTTGATTATGTCAGCTATTCCCGGCTCTTCTATGTGAATAATTCCATTATTTAAATTTTTAATCATTTCCTCTGAAATATCTACTCCAACAACTTCACAGTGGCTGCGACAAAACAGCGCTGCGGTTGGAAGCCCAATGTAGCCCTGACCAATAATACAAACTTTCATGATTCTAACTCCTCATTTAAATATTACATATAATATATATTTTAACATATATTAAAGTTTTAAGTGATTATTATGAAGATTTTAATTACGGGTTCCAATGGAATGTTGGGCCATGACCTTGGCAGCGTTTTAAAAAAGGAACATGACTTGGTTCTGACCACCTCTAAAACATTGGACATTACCGATAAGGATAAAACGATGGATTTTATCTGTGATGCAAAACCGGACATTGTCATTAACTCGGCGGCCTACACCGATGTTGACGGCTGTGAGGAAAACTCCGATTTGGCGTTTGGCGTAAATGGCCATGGAGTTAGAAATTTGGCTCTTGCCTGCAGGGAAATTGACTGTCCATTGCTTCACATAAGCACAGATTATATATTCAACGGTAAAAATGACAGGCCGTGGATTGAGGATGATGAAATAGGGCCCATAAGCGTTTATGGTAAAAGTAAACTTGAAGGTGAACAGGCCATTTTGGAAATCCTTGACAAGTACTTCATTGTAAGAACAGCATGGCTATATGGAATCAACGGAAGGAATTTTCCAAAAACAATGCTTGAACTTGCAAAAGACCACTCCGAGATAACTGTCGTTTACGATGAGGTCGGATCTCCGACATATTCTCTTGATCTTGCAAGGGGAATTTCGCAATTAATCGAAACTGATTATTATGGAATTTACCATCTCACAAATTCCGGAAGCTGTTCCTGGTGCGAATTTGCAAGATACATATTTGAAATTGCCGATGCGGATGTTAATGTTATTCCGGTAACGGCCTCTGAGTTTGCAAGACCTGCTCCAAGGCCAAGCTATTCCGTTTTGGAAAATAAAAATTGGATTGAAAAGGGTTTTAAACCATTAAGAAGCTATAAAGAAGCTATTAAAGATTATATTGAGTTGATCAAATGAACAAAAAGCTAGTTTTATTCATTGCATTGATTGTCGCTTTTATCAGCATTTCCGCTGTAAGTGCCGGATTTTTAGACTTTTTAGGTCTTGGAGGTTCAAGCGATGTTAATGTAGTTGAAGATGGTGAGTACTGTACCGTGGATGAGGTTGCAGCATACATTAAGGAATTTCACAAGCTTCCAAGCAATTACATAACCAAAAGCGAAGCAAATGAACTTGGATGGCATGGAGGGCCGCTTAAGAAATATGCTCCAGGAAAAAGCATAGGTGGGGACACCTTCACAAACCGACAGCACATACTCCCGGACAGTAAAGACAAATACATCGAATGCGACATAAATGCCAACGGAACCAGCCGTGGTGCAGAAAGGATAGTCTATAATACCGGAAACTATAAGGTATACTACACCAATGACCACTACAGCACATTCAAAGAGGTTTAAAATGCGGCTTGACGGAAAATTGATTAAAAAACAGGGACATGATTATTTAATGGAAGCTTTAGATTTTCCGGACTATTACGGCAGGAACCTAGATGCATTATATGACTGTCTGTGTGAAATCGAATGTGAAATTGAGCTGATCAATTCCGAGGATGTTGATGATGACATTCTTGATACCTTCAGGGATGCCTCAGCTGAAAACGATTATTTAAAATTTAAAATATTATAAGATATAAAGTGATTATTATGAAAGGTATTGTACTGGCAGGCGGTTCTGGAACCCGTCTTTACCCAATTACAAAGGCGGTTTCCAAACAGTTATTGCCGCTTTATGATAAACCAATGATTTATTATCCAATTTCTGTTTTAATGCTTGCAGGAATTAAGGAAATACTGATTATTTCAACTCCAAGAGACTTGCCAATGTACAGAGATCTTCTTGGTGACGGATCCAGTCTCGGAATCAGATTTGAATATGCGGTTCAGGAAAATCCGAACGGTCTTGCCGAAGCATTCATTATAGGCGAAGACTTTATAGGCGATGACAATGTCGCCCTTATTCTGGGAGACAACATTTTCCACGGTCACAGATTTACAGAAATACTCAAAAGAGCCACAGCCTTAAAGGAAGGTGCAGTGATATTCGGATATTACACCAACAATCCTGAAGCCTTTGGGGTTGTTGAGTTTGACGATGACTGGAAAGTATTGTCAATTGAGGAAAAGCCTGAAAAGCCGAAATCAAACTATATTGTTCCGGGCCTGTACTTTTATGACAATGATGTGATAGAAATAGCCAAAAGCGTAAAGCCTTCAGACAGGGGAGAGGTTGAAATCACCTCAGTCAATGAAGAGTATCTCAATCGTGGAAAGCTTAAAGTGGAACTTTTGGGAAGGGGAATGGCATGGCTTGATACAGGAACTCATGAGGGATTGCTTGAAGCTGCAAACTTCATCGAAACAGTTCAAAAAAGACAGAGCTTATATATAGCATGTCTTGAAGAGATTGCATATCTTAAAGGATACATTGATGATGAGCAATTATTAAAAACAGCAGAAGAGCTTAAAAAGACCGATTATGGTCAATACTTATTTAACTTAGTTAACAGATGATTATTATGGGAAAATTTAAATTTAGCGAAACTGAAATTAAAGACATGTTTGTTGTCGAGCCGACAGTTTTTGAGGACAACAGAGGATATTTCATGGAAACTTACCATGAAAAGGAGTTTAAGGAAGCCGGACATGACTTAACATTCGTTCAGGATAATCAATCAAAATCCACAAAGGGAGTTTTGAGGGGACTGCACCTGCAGGTCAATTACCCTCAGGGAAAACTTGTTCGCGTAATAAAAGGAAAGGTTTTTGATGTTGGAGTGGATTTGAGAGGAGATTCACCGACTTATGGAAAATGGCATGGTGAAATTTTATCCGATGAGAATAAAAAGCAGTTGTATATTCCTCCAAAATTTGCACATGGATTTTTGGTTTTGTCCGATGAGGCGGAATTTGTATACAAATGCACTGAATTCTATCATGGCGATGATGAAAGCGGAATCAAATGGGATGATCCGGACATTGGCGTTGAATGGCCATTGGATGAAATTGAAGAAATCATCTTGTCAGATAAAGATAAGGAATTAAAATCATTTAAGGAATCTCAAATTAAATATTAGTGGTTATTATGACAAATATTTTAGTTACTGGTGGAGCAGGATTTATAGGAAGCAATTTTGTAAGATATATGGTTAACAAATACTCAGATTATCATATCATCAATCTGGATGCATTGACTTATTGCGGTAACCTTGAAAACCTGATTGATATAGAAGATAAGGACAATTATACCTTTGTTAAGGGGGATATCCGTGATAAGGAAATTGCCGATGAACTTGTCGGCAAATCTGATTATGTTATCAATTTTGCTGCCGAGAGCCATGTGGACAGAAGCATTACAGATCCTGAAATATTTATAAAATCAAATGTGCTGGGCACCCAGGTTCTTTTGAATGCCGCCAAGGAATATGGCGTTGAAAAATACATTCAAATTTCCACCGATGAGGTTTATGGAACCCTTGGAAAGACAGGATATTTCACAGAAACCACTCCATTGCAGCCAAACAGTCCGTATTCCGCTTCAAAAGCGGGTGGGGACTTAATTACAAGGGCATATTTTGAAACCTTTGATTTGCCTGTAAACATAACAAGATGCTCCAACAATTACGGTCCATTTCAGTTTCCTGAAAAGCTGATTCCTCTGATGATTTCAAACACATTGGAGGATAAAAAATTGCCTGTTTACGGTGACGGCAAAAACATTCGTGACTGGCTGCATGTGCATGACCACTGCACAGCCATTGACCTGGTTTTGCATGAAGGAAAGCTGGGTGAGGTCTACAACATTGGAGGAAACAACGAAAAGGAAAATATCTACATTGTCAAACTGATTCTTGAAACTTTAGGTAAGGATGAATCCCTGATTGAATATGTAACTGACCGTTTGGGTCATGACAGGCGTTATGCAATTGATTCAACAAAAATCCAACAGGAGCTTGGATGGGCACCTGAATATACCTTTGAGGTGGGAATCAAGGAAACAATCCAATGGTATCTTGACAATCAGGACTGGATTGACCAGGTTAAGAGTGGCCAGTATCAGGAGTACTATGAGAAAATGTATTCCGACAGGTAGATTTTTACACTTGAAATTTACCTCTCTTTTTTAAATATTTTTTATTAATTTTATTTTATTATATTTTTTTATTCATATTTTTCAATATTTGTAATCAGTTATTCTATTTTTTTTTCAAAAGTTGATATGAAAATATTTTCAAAATTAGGATACTTTTATATATTATCATACTTTAATAGTTATTATTGTAAAAAATATTATGGGTATTTTTTTTATTTAGGGAAATGGTGATTTGGATGTTGGAGCAATATTTACCTTTTGTAGGATTGATTATTTTTGGTAATATTGAAAACCTGGTGCTTTCATCTCAGGGTGTAGTTGCAGGGGTCAATCCCGTGAAATTGGGGATTGCAAGTATTCTTTGTGTTTCAATGTGGCTGATTGTAGGAACATTCGGAACACAGCTTTTGATAAATTATGTTGATTTCATTGACTGCATTGGTGGATTGGCTATTGTTATTTTAGGCGCTCAGGCAATGTTTATATCCATAAGAGGTGAATGAAATGGACCCAGAATTAATGCATTTCTTGCCTTTGCTGGTATTGGGAAACATTGAAAACTTGATTTTGGCCGCTCAGGGTGTTGATGCACATGTCAATCCATTGATTTTAGCAATGTTAAGTTTAATTGCAGTTGTGATGTGGTTGCTTATAGGAACATTCGCCACAAAATCAGCATTGAAATATGCCAGATTCATTAATTTCATCGGCGGTTTGGCAATATTTATTTTAGGTATTCAGGCGATTGTACAGGCTATTCCGGGAATGATGGCATTTTTCCATTAGATTATTATGTTATATTTAAAACACAGGGTATACGGTTTAATATTTAAACTGTTCAAATACACTCATGTTGAAAAAAATAGGGTCTCTTTCATTATAGATTCCAGAGAATCCTTTAAGGGGAATCTGGATTATATCAAAAAGGAATTTGAAAAAAGGGGAGACTTTGAATTTCATTTTTTCTATAAGGACAAGTTATCCTTTAAAAGCTTTAAGATGTTGGCAGGCTCCAGATACATTTTTCTAAACGATAATTTTTTCCCGTTGGCATTCATGAACTTCAACGCCAAAAATATCATAGTTCAGTTATGGCACGCTCCGGGAGCATCCAAGAAATTCGGCGGATCTGTTGACATTAAAAGCAGGGATATTTTAAGAAAGATTTCCGAGAAAACCGATTATCTCATAGTCACTTCCAAAAATATCATCGGATATTATGGCGAAGCCTTTCAAATGTCCAAAACTAAAATAAAGCCATTGGGCCTTCCGAGAATGGATTATTACTTTGAAAATCATGATTTGAATAAATTAAAAGAAGATTTTTGCACAAGATATGATGTTTCTCCGGATAAAAAGATCATACTTTACGCTCCCACATTCCGGGATGAGGAAAAATACAACAATGTCTTTGACTATCTTGAATTGAACAGGTTCAATGAGGAGTTGGGAGATGAATATGTATTGGCATTGAGGCTCCATCCAAAAATCAGGAATTTCTACCGGGATGACATTTCAAGCGAGGGGAAGTATGTTGATGTGAGCAGTTGGGAATCCGAACAGGAGCTGATGCTGATAAGCGATATTTTAATCACTGATTATTCATCAATAATGATTGAATATTCTGCTTTAAATAAGCCAACAGTATTTTTCACCTATGATCTGGATGAATATTTGGCCAATGAACGTGGATTTTATTATGATTTTAAAACAACCGTTCCAGGACCGATCGTCTACACTTCAGATGATTTGATTGACATCATAAAAAATAACAAATTCGACAGGAGCAAAATATCTGATTTTGTGAAGAGTCAATTTGATGAAATTGACGGTCATTCTTCTGAAAGAATTGTGGACTATCTTTTAAATAGGGGAAGGTAAAATGGATAATTTTGATGTTAGTGTTATAGTTCCGGTTTACAACAGTGAGGAGTATATAGGTACAACACTCGATTCAATCATCAATCAGGATTTCAGGAATTTCGAGCTGATTGTAATAGATGACGGGTCAACCGACAGAAGCCCAGAGATAATCAACGACAAATTGTCAAAATCAACAATAGACTATAAAATCATCCGTCAGGAAAATTCAGGTGTAAGCGCTGCTAGAAACTGCGGGATTTCACATGCAACAGGAAAATATCTGGTCTTCATAGATGCCGATGATTACGTTACCGGAAATCACCTGTCGGAATTGTATAATGGTGAAACAGATTTCAGCCTGGTGCAGTTCATAAAAAAGGACGGTGAAAACCTATCTGAACCGCATCACCTCTCATCTGAATTCATTTCCTGTGACGATTTCATCAAAAAGGAGCTGAGGATGGAAATGCCATTCAACTTCTGGCAGCTGATGTACAAAACCAGCCTGATAAAAGACAACGGCATCAGATTCAATCCCTCCCTTGTCTATGGTGAGGATATTGATTTTGCACTAAGGGCACTGCTTTATGGTGATGAAATCGCAATCAGCAATGAGGCAACATACTATTACATTCAACACTCCGAATCTGCAATAAACACCTCCGAATTCAGAAGGTTCGAGGTAATTGAGATTTTTGAAAACCTTGCGGAATTCTATCGAAGTCAGGGAAGGCAGGATCTTGCTGAGTTAATAATAACCTCAAGAATTCCAAAGGCAATATTCGGAAACATGAACTACTTTTTCGTTAACGGATATGATTTTGATAGGGTAATAAATAAAATGAAGGAACTTGACCTTCTTACAAAATTATCCAAATATCAGGGTGACAGCAAATTCAAATCCAAGATAAGATTATTTTTATTAAGTCCGAAAATATATTATAAAACATGGAAAAAACTAAAGAATTCGATTGATTGATATGAAAGTTTCAGTTGTAACACCAAACTATAACGGGGAGAAGTTCCTCAAGACATTTTTAGAATCCCTCAACAACGACAGCGAATATATCGGAGAGGTAATAATTATTGATAACGGGTCAAGCGATGGCAGCGTTGATTATCTAAAGAGCAATTCATTCAACTTTCCGCTTGTTATAATTGAAAATGAGGAAAACCTTGGCTTTGCCCCGGCCGTAAATCAAGGAATTGAAAAGGCACAATACGAATATATATTTTCCATAAACAACGACACAGAAATAAAGAGGGGTTCAATCAAGGCACTGGCCGATTTGCTATCTTTTGATAATCAAATATTCTCGGTTCAGGCAAAAATGCTTCAATATGACAATAAGCGGCTGATTGATGATGTGGGGGATGAATACAACCTTCTTGCATGGACCAAAAAAACCGGTGAAAACCACGACACCAGCGAGTATGCGGAAGTTAAGGAAATATTTTCAGCATGCGCCGGAGCGGCGATGTATAAAAAATCGCTTCTCATGGAGATGGAAATGTTTGACGCCAATTTCTTTGCATATATGGAGGATGTGGATCTTGCAATACGTTCTAGAATCCATGGCTATAAAAACATGCTTTGTCCCGATGCGGTAGTCTACCATATAGGTTCTGCAACCAGCGGAAGCAGATACAATGAGTTTAAAGTACGTCTGGCTGCAAGAAACAATGTGTGGGTCGTTTATAAAAACCTGCCGATTCCAATGAAAATATTAAACTTCATATTTCTCTTTTTAGGATTTTTGATAAAGTACATATTCTTTGTAAGGAAGGGATTCGGTTCGACTTACCTGGATGGCCTCAAGGAGGGCTTGTCAACTAGAAGCGAAAAAATCGATAAGGTAAAGTTCCAGGGCAAAAATACAAAAAACTATTTTAAAATCGAATACAGATTAATAATCAATACCCTTAAATTTTTAAAAAAATAATCAGTGAGTTTCATGGACCTTTCAGTTGTAATTGTAAATTATCAAACCTTTGATTTAACAAGGGATACCATCAATTCCATTTTGGAGTATGACTATCCATTTTCATATGAGATATTTGTTGTGGATAACGCATCCAGTGATGATAGTCTGGCCAGATTGCAGGAATATTTCAAAGACAAGGTCAAGTTCATAGCCTCAAAGCAAAACAACGGTTTTGCAGCAGGAAACAATCAGGCATTAAGCCAGGCCACAGGCAAGTATCAGCTACTTTTGAATTCAGACACCGTCGTATGGCAAGACACTTTGGCAGACATTTACGGATATATGGAAAAACACACTGACGTCGGAGCATGCGGCTGCAGGGTTCTTTTGGAAAACGGGGAACTTGACAAGGCCTGCAAAAGGTCCTTTCCCAATGTTAAAAACTCATTTTTCAGACTCTTTCATATACCGACAAAAAGCAAGGACGACAATTACAACCTAACCGACTTGGCCGATGATGAGGTTTATGAGATAGACTGCCTCACCGGAGCATTCATGTTCATGAGAAAGGATGCCCTGGATCAGGTCGGACTTCTTGATGAGACATTTTTCATGTATGGTGAAGATATCGACCTTTGCTACCGCATAAAACATGGCGGATGGAAGATAGTCTATTATGGAAAATCAAAAATCACTCACCTAAAAGGTGCAAGCAGCAAAAAACAAAAATCCAAACTGATTTATGAATTTTACCGCGCAATGTATATTTATTATAAAAAACACCATGCAGGCGAATCAGTCTTTATTGTAAACTGGGTTGTTTATCTTGGAATTGCTCTTCTGTGCTGTTTAAAACTAGTTTTGAATATCTTTAAAAAGAAAAACTAATTATAATATTAATATAAAATATATATATTGAACTAGTTTTTCGGGTAGTTATTATGATAAAGGAAAATCAGAGGGCATTAAATGTATTGTTGGTTATCATTGATGTTTTAGTGATATCACTTTCACTTCTATGCTCTATTTGGTTAAGATTTAAATCTACTTTATTTGCCCCGGGAGGCCATTTAGGTTTTTATAGCTATCTGTTATTTTTAGTATTCGCTGTAATTCCTGTTTATCTGATTTTATATTTTGCTTTTGGCCTGTATAAGCCTAGAAGAACATATAAAAATATATTTTCAGAAGCGACTCAGCTGATTAAAGTGAATATTGTAGCATTCTTTACTCTGGTTTCAATTCTCTTTATAATAAACCAGCCTGACTTTTCAAGGATAATGCTGTTTTTAATGGCAATCATCGGAACATTCTTTGGAATAATTGAAAGGTTTGCTATCAGAAGCATTCTAAAGAACTTAAGAGTAAACCATAAGAACTTAAAGCATATCCTGATTGTCGGAGACAATGACCTGGCATTTTCATTCGCACGCAAGATTCGTGAAAATCCCTATTTGGGTTTTGTAGTCAGCGGATTTTTGGGAAGGTCAGAGCATGTTGGTGAGGAAATTGAAGGCAGTACAGTCATTGGAGCATTCAAGGATTTGGATCATGTTCTTGAAAATAACAGATACGACCGGGTTGTTTTAGCTATTCCTTTAAAATATTATTATAAGATCAATGAACTAGTGGAGAGTTGTGAAAAGGTGGGAATCAAGGCGGAGATTATTCCGGATTACATCAGATATTTCCCGGCTCAACCGTCTGTTGACATGATAGAGGATATTCCAATAATCAATATCCGTTATGTGCCGCTGGACGATAATTTCAATAAGTTTTTAAAATACACTTCGGACTATGTAATATCAATAATAGCAATTATTATAACCTCACCTATAATGATTATCACTGCAATTGCTATTAAGATAACATCTCCAGGCCCAATTATCTTCAAGCAGGAAAGAATGGGCTATAACGGTGAGATTTTCAAGATGTATAAGTTCAGAAGCATGAAGGTTCAGGATCCCAGTGAAGAAAAATCCGAATGGACCACTCCGGATGACCCGAGAAAAACCAGGGTTGGGGATTTTATTAGAAAAACCAGCATTGATGAGTTGCCACAATTTTTCAATGTTTTAAAAGGAGATATGAGTGTTGTCGGTCCCAGACCTGAAAGGCCATATTTTGTTGAACAGTTTAAGGAAACAGTTCCAAAATACATGGTTAAACATCAGGTGAAACCCGGATTGACCGGATGGGCTCAAATCCATGGGTGCCGTGGTGACACTTCAATCAAAAAACGTATTGAATATGATATCGAATACGTAGAGAACTGGCATATGGGTTTGGACTTGGCCATTATGATAAAGACTGCCCTGAAGAAAAATCCAAATGCATATTAGCACTTTTGCACATTGTCATATTTGTGCACTTGAGTAATATTTATAATAAATTTTTTATTAATAAAGATATTGAGATTACTTTTCAAATGCTCTCTCTCTAACTTTATATACACTATGAATATAAAATTATAATTAACTTTTCTATGAGGGGTTTGGTATGCAAGAAAATATTTTACAAGAATACGAAAAAGTTAAAGATAAACTTTCTGAAGAAGAGTTCTTAGAAGAAATAGAAAGATTAAAAGCTGACAATGATGGAATTGATTTCATAGATGATTTTGGTGCCGCTCAAATGGTAGTGCAAAATCACAATGGAGTTGACACTTCCATTTTTGATAATAAAGAAGAATCATCATCTAAAATGGATGCTGACCTTCAGGAAAGATATGACAAGGTTAAAGATCAGATTTCCGAAGAGGAATTCTTTGAAAGAATAGAAAAATTCAGACAGCAGGAAATTGAAAATCCGTTCATGACCGATGTGAGTTTGGCCGACATGGTGGTTGGTGAATTGGTTACAGAGGAACCGGAAGTCCTTTCTGAAAAACCCGAATTCGCCATCGATACAATTGATAAGCTCGAAGCAGGCAGCAAAAATGTTACCATTGCAGGCAGAGTAATTTCAATTTCAAATCCAAGGTCATTTAAAACACGTAAAGGTAAAAGCGGTCAAGTTTGCAATGTGGAGTTAAAGGACAACACCGGAGAAATCAGGGCTGTATTCTGGACTCAAAACATAAAACTGCTCAAGAAGGTCAGCGAAGGAAATTTAATCCAAATCAAGGGTGTTGACATCAAGGAAGGTTACACAGGTCTTGAAGCAAACCTAAGTCCAAGATCAACACTTGTTCACCTGGAAGAGGATCCCTCCAAATATCCGGCTTATGAAGAGGAAATCACAAAAATCGCCGATATTGAACCTGAAACCAAAGTTAATATTATTGCAAGAATCATTAGAATTCCAACCATAAGAAGTTATGAAAAAAATGGAAAAGAAGGAAAAGTTGCATCTCTTGAATTACAGGATGATTCAGGACAAATCTCTTACACATTATGGAATAAAAATGTTGAACTTATCGATGATTTGGATCTTGAAGATGGAGACACAGTTAAAATACTTCAGGCTCAGGCACGTCAAAGACAGAACAGGGACGGCGAAAATGAAATTTCACTGACTCATTGGGACGGAAGAATAATCAAGGGGGATTATGACGTTCCGGAAATAGTGCAGGAGTTCACTCCTATTGGAGATTTAAGTGAACAAAGAGACGTATCAATTATTGGAGTTGTCTCAAGGCTTCAGGACATCAGAGTCTTCACCAGAAAAACCGACAATACCGAAGGCAGATTAAGAAACTTTGATGTTAGGGACTCAACTGATGAGATAAGAGTCACAGTTTGGGGTGATGATACAAAAATTCCTATAAATAAAGGAGATTTCATTAAAATCATTGGTGGAGATGTTCGCTATGATGAATATACTCAAAGTCAATATTCAATGAATACTAATTTTAATACTCAAATCACTCTCAATCCCGAAAACTTATCTATGGAAAAAATAGATGAATTGGAAGCGATCAAAAATGAATTGCATCCTGTTCCAATCGGAAATGTTCAGTTTGACTTCGATGAGGATGGAATTGAAATAGATGTTCAGGGAAGAATCCTTTCCCTCGAAGATCCAAGAGAATTCCAAAGGGATGACGGTACTACAGGTATTGTACGCTCAGCACTTCTTGCCGATGAATCAGGTAAGGTAAGGGTTTCATTCTGGAATGAAAAAGCCGAAGCCGAATACGGTGTCGGTGAAGCATACAGATTGGAAAACGCCAGAACCAGATTGGGCATGTATGATGTTGGTTTAAATATTGGAGGCGGTTCCAGAATAATCAGACTCTCAGAAGAACAGGCATCTAACATGTTTATCCCTGAACTTGCCACATTGGAAAAGGCAATCTATGACTACAAGAAGATTGAAGACCTTGATGAGGATGAAGAGGACACCATCATTATAGGTAGGATAATCGAATTAAACGACATTCGTACTTTTGACAGGGACAATGGTGATACCGGATCAGTTAGAAATATAGAAATAGCTGATGATACAGGTTCAATCAGAGTGGTTTTATGGGATAAAGATGCTAGTAGGGACTTAGAAATGGGTCAGCCTATCAAATTACAAAATCCTCGCATATCCCTTGATATGGACAACCGTTTGCAAGCCACAGTATCCGGAGCTACAACCATTTTGGATCCAAATGAAAAAGAATTGGAAGACCTTCCATCTCAAGATGAATTGATGGAATCAATATTTGTTTCAAAACCAATCGAGGCATTGTTGGAAGATGACACAAATGTTCACATAACTGCAAGAATTAAGGAAATCTTTGCCGATAGGATATTGCTTAAAAAATGTCCTAACTGTAATGAAAATGTTGAGGAGTCAGAAGATGAATACATTTGTGACAACTGCGGACATGTATTCGACGAACCAAAATACACTCTAATGATTCCAACAAGAGTTGAAGATGAAACAGGCGAAATTCCAGTTACATTCTTCGGCAATTTGGCAGAAGAACTTATTGAAATGGATAAGGAGAACATAATATCCCTTATTGATGATGGTTATGGAATTGAAGATAAACTTCAAGACTTAGAAGGAATGACTATTGAGATAATTGCTAATGTTAGTTTTAATGAATATACTGAAGAAAATAGGTTAAATCCTAAAAAACTATTGAAAAAATACTATTAAAAAAATAAAAAGGAATGATTATTATGGTTGAATTAAGTGACTTACCAGGTGTTGGAGAAAAAACAGCAGAAAAATTAAAAGATGCAGGTTTCGCTGATATGATGAGATTGGCTACAGCTACTCCTAAAGAATTATCAGTAAAAGCTGAAATTGGAGAAGGTGTTGCAGAAAAAGTTATTGAAGCTGCTCGTCGAGCTGAAAACATCACTTTTGAAACAGCATTGGAAGTTGATGAAAGAAGAAAAGATGTTGGACACATTACCGTCGGAAGCCAGGAATTCAATGATTTGATTGGCGGAGGTATTGAGACCCAATCCATTACTGAAGTGTTCGGTGAATTCGGATCAGGTAAAAGTCAAATATCCCATGAATTGGCTGTGACAGTCCAATTGCCTGAAGAGTTAGGTGGCCTTGATAGTGAATGTGTATTTGTGGATACCGAAAACACTTTCCGTCCGGAAAGGGTAAGACAAATCGCAGAAGGATTTGAATTGGATACAGAAGAAGTATTAAGCAGAATTCATGTTGCACGTGCTTTTAACTCTGCTCACCAAATCTTAATGGTTGATAAGATTAATGAACTTATCCAAAGCGGAGCCAATGTTAAACTGGTCATTGTTGACTCATTGATGGCACACTTCAGAGCAGAATATGTTGGAAGAGAATCCTTGGCTGTCAGACAGCAAAAGTTAAACCAGCATTTACACTCCCTTCAACAAATTGCTAATACCTATAACGTTGCAGTATTCTTAACCAACCAGGTACAGGCAAAACCTGATTCATTCTTTGGAAGTCCTACCAAAGCTATTGGTGGACACGTTTTAGGACACGCTTCTACTTACAGAATCTGGCTTAAAAAAGGTTTGGCCGGTAAAAGAATTGCACGTTTAGTGGATTCCCCTCATTTGCCTGAAGGTGAATGTGTATTTAAAATTACTAGCGAAGGTATCGTTAGCTAATTTTAATTTTTTATTTTTTCTTAAATTATTTATACTTTTTTTTACAATATTTAACTATGAATCAGATTGAAGTTACTATTTTATCAATCATTATACTGATTGGTCTTGGATATTTTCTTAAAAGAATCGATTTTTTAAGTGTAAAAGACATCGATCCTTTCAATAAAATAGTAATGTATATTTTATTGCCCTGTATGATATTTCATGCATTGTATTCTGCTGACTTATCACTTCTTTCCAAGCTGGGCGTTTTACCGTTTGTTATTCTGGCATCATCATTTGCAACCGGTATAGTTTCATTTATCATATTGAAACTATTGAAGTTGGATGACATTACATTGTGGAGTGTTTTGGTCACTGTCATGATTGCAAACACCGGTTTTATGGGCTATCCTATTTCCTTAGGTATTTTTGGCAGTGATGGTTTTTTAAGGGCCATATTTTGTGATATAGCAACTTTATGCATCTTTCTGATTTTGTCCTTTGTTTTGATATTGAAATTTGGAGGCACCTTAAAGACAGCTGTTCGGAGAATTGCTTTATTCCCTTCGCTTTGGGCTGTTATTTTGGGTTTGTGCTTTAACATATTGAATATTCCTATCGGACCTGTTGTTGACAATACTGTCAATTACCTGGGTCAGGGTGCCATTCCTTTGATAATGATAGCTTTGGGTTTATCAATTGATTTTTCAGCCCTGAAAAGAAGCCAAACAATGATCATGTTCACTTCCATCATGAAATTAATGTTTTTCCCACTTGTTGCATTTTTTGTCGCTTCCCAAATCGGACTGGTTGATCTTCAGTTTAAGATTTCTATTGTTGAGGCTGCCATGCCCTCAGGGATGATGTCATTACTGCTTGCCACAACATACGGACTTGACTTTGAGTTGACTTCGGACTGCATACTAATCAACACTGTAATCTCTTTGATTACACTTCCGGCAATAATTATGATTATCTAATAAAAAATCATTATTTTATCTTAACCTAAATTTATTATTTTGTAAAAAAATAATAATAATGCTTTATTTTACTATATAATCCTAATATAATTTATATTTAGGATTTAAAGCTATTTTTAACAAGATTTTCTGTTCTAATATATAAACTTTACTCCAAGCTTTTTATGGATACCTTTAAATATGTGTATTTACTACATATGTATATCTAATACTATGTAAAAATTTTTACAACTATTTTTAAATTGCAATTTTTTATATATATTAGATATTTTTCACGACTTGTACAAGGTGAATTAATATGGCAGAAGATATAAATAATAACGAAGAATTAAGGATAGGTGTTTACGTCTGTCACTGTGGTGTAAACGTTGGTGGAGTAGTAGACTGTCCTAGTGTAGCAGAATACGCTAAGACTTTACCTGGCGTTGTTCACGCAACAGACTACAAATACATGTGTTCAGACCCTGGTCAAGCAATGATCCAAGAAGATATCAAAGAGAAAAACTTAAACAGAATTGTTGTAGCAGCATGTTCTCCTCGTCTTCACGAACCTACTTTCCGTAGATGTGTAGAAGAAGCAGGATTAAACAAATTCTTATTTGAATTTGCTAACTTAAGAGAACAAGACTCCTGGGTACACATGAACGAACCTGAAGCAGCTACCGAAAAAGCTAAAGACTTAACCCGTATGGCTGTTGCTAAAGCTAGATTACTCGAACCATTAGAAGCTACAAAAGTAGCAGTAGATAACAAAGCATTAGTTATCGGTGGTGGAGTAGCTGGTATCCAAACCGCATTAGACTTAGGTGACATGGGATTCAAAACCTACATGGTAGAAAGAAACCCAACCATCGGTGGACGTATGGGACAATTAGATAAAACATTCCCTACTCTCGACTGTTCAATGTGTATTTTAGCACCTAAAATGGTAGACTGTTCCAAACACGAAAACATCGAATTAATTTCTTACGCAGAAGTTACTGAAGTAGACGGATACATCGGAAACTTCAAAGTAACTGTAGAGAAAAAAGCAAGATACGTAGATGAAGATTTATGTACTGGATGTGGAGCTTGTCAAGAAGCTTGTCCTATCGAAATACCTAACTACTACGACGAAGGTGTAGGTATGGTAAAAGCTGCTTACATTCCATTCCCTCAAGCTGTACCATTATGTGCAACCATCGATAAAGACTACTGTATCGAATGTAACTTATGTGTACAAGCATGTGGACCAGACGCAATCGACCACAACCAACAACCTACCAAAATTGAATTAGAAGTTGGTACTATTATTGCTGCAATCGGTTACGACCCATTCGATCCTTCAAGCATTTACCAATACGGATACGGACGTTTCTCAAACGTTATTACCGCTATGGAAATTGAAAGGATGATTAACGCATCCGGACCTACCGGTGGTCACGTAATCAAACCTTCCGACGGTATCGAACCTAAACGTGTAGCATTCATCCACTGTGTCGGTTCCAGAGATGAACAAATCGGTAAACCATACTGTTCCAGAGTATGTTGTATGTACTCCATGAAAAACGCTCAATTATGTATTGACCACGAACCTGATACCGAAGTAACCTGTTACTACATGGATATCCGTTCATTCGGTAAAGGATACGAAGAGTTCTACAAAACATCTCAAGAAAAATACGGTATCGAATTCATCAGAGGTAAACCTGCACAAATCTTCGAAAACGATGACTTAACCTTAACTATCAGAGCAGAAGACACCTTACTCGGTAAAGTAACCGAATACACTTACGACTTAGTAGTATTAAGTGTTGGTCTCGAACACTCCGCTGGATCTGACGAACTCAGACAAACTCTCGGTCTTTCCAGATCTGCAGACGGATTCTACATGGAAGCTCACCCTAAACTCAGACCTGTTGACACCTTAACTGACGGTGTTTACATTGCTGGTGTAGCACAAGGACCTAAAGATATTCCTGACTCCGTAGCACAAGGTTCAGCTGCAGCATCCAGAGCAGCTATCCCAATGGCTAAAGGAGAAGTAGAAATCGAACCTATTATTGCATCCAACGACGAAACCGTTTGTGGAGCATGCCAAGTATGTGTTGAATTATGTCCATACGGTGCTATTGCTATCGCAACCGGTGTAGGTGGAAAAGAATTTGCACAAATTAACACCGCATTATGTAAAGGATGTGGTACTTGTGTAGGTGCATGTCCATCCGGTGCAATGAACCAACAACACTTCAAAACCGAGCAAATTATGGCACAAATCAGTGCTGCTCTTGAAGACATAGGTAAATAGATTTAGAGATTAATTTCTCTATTTCTTTTTTTCTTTTTTTAACAACAGACTTTTTTTGAAAACTTTTAAATAGTATTTTTTCATGATATAATAATATTACATAACTATTGTTATATGGTGAAAATAACATGAAATACAATCCTAAAATACTTCTCTATATTTTAATGCTGTCAACAATGGGCATAAATACTCCATTGAGCATCATTGGAATAATTTCTCAAATTTCCGAGTATTTCAATACATCAATAGCAATATCAGGATTGTATGTAAGTTCATTCACCTTCACTATTGCCGTTTCAGGCCTGTTTATACCGATTCTTTTTTCAAAATATGAGCGAAAGAAAACATTCATCACAATACTTGGGATTTTTGCCCTTTCAAACATTGTAATAGTATTCACAAAAAGCATTTACACAGCATCCTTTTTCAGGATACTTTCTGCAGTCTTTTATCCCGCATTCATTTCCATTGCACTCACATTCTGTGAGGAGATTGCCCCCGATGGCCAAAAGCAGGACTATATCACCAGGATATTGCTTGGAATTTCAATAGGAAGTATTGTAGGTCTTCCAATCACAACAGGAATCGGAACAGTCTTCGGCTACCAACTGGCCATGACATGGATTTTCTTATTTAATCTGATAACTTTAATCCTAATCATCATATTCTTCCCATCAATACCTGGAAAATCAAAAAGCTATGAGATGCCGTTATCCGGCCTGAAATCTAAGGAATTCATTTTGGCAACTGTTGGAATCATCATGATGCCGATTGGTGCAAGCATTGTCTATAATTACCTGCCGTACTTTTTGCAGACTGTAAGTCATGTCTACACATACAAACTGAGCGTTTTTCTTTTTGCATATGGCGTCATTTCCATTTTCGGAACATGGCTGGGGGGAAAGTTAATTGCAAAAAGGGACAAGGCAACATTGTTGATTTTCCAGCTTGTCTGTGCAGCAGTATTTTTAGGCATTTATCTTTTAAGCGATTATCTGATTCCTGTTTTAATTCTGATTCTGGTCTTTGGAATTCTTGATGGAATGGGATATAACCTTATCCAATACATAGAGGCATCAGTTCTTCCCAACTCTCCAGAACTTGCCAACGGTATTTTTTTAAGCGTGTTGAACGGTGGAATTGCAATAGGCATTGCCATAGGAGGATTCATGGTCGATGGATGGGGTGTTATGTCCATATTTTCAGGTGGAATAGTCTTTTTACTTGTTGCATTTGCTGTTCTGGTTTATGTGATTTTATTCATGAAAATTGATTTAAAATATGTTTAACTACAATTAAAGGTTTATAAGTCAATTTTACTTAATTAAAACAATTTTACAAGTTAAATTTATTAATATCAACGGACAATATAAATTTGACTAGTCTATGAAAGCTTTTGCTCGTTTAAATTAAATCATCCTAATAAACACAATGGTGAAAAAATGAGTAAAAAAGATGAATTAATTATTATTCTAATAATATCCATAATTCAACTCATCACCAATTTAATCAAATAGTTATTTTAACTTAAGTGGTCGAACGAGAAAAAATTTTAAGTTTTAAAATTTCCTTTGGTGAGATTTTTTTGCTTTAATTATACGTATCAAAAATATTAAATAATTAGAAAGATATAATAAAATTTGTACAAAGTTATTTAACTATTTGTATGTTTGTTAGGATTTAATATGGAGTTAGATTCTTTCTAACTTTATATTATTTTTTAGTATTTTCTATTTTTCTAAATTAAAGTCTTAATATTCATAACTCTTATATTATAAGATAAACAAAAATTAAATCATAAATATATAATTGGATATTAGGTGTAGTAAATGACTAATTATCATGATGAAATATTAAAGTTTGAAGAAATAGCACAAGAACATACTCAATACATGCGAAACAGTATAAATCTGATCGCTTCAGAAAACGTTACAAGTGTTGAAGTTACAGAAGCTTTGGCAACTGATTTTGCACACAGATATGCTGAAGGACAAGCATTTGAAAGATTCTATGAAGGATGTCAATATGTCGATTTAGTTGAAGACATGACCAAAAAGCTTTCCTGTAAAGTATATGACTGTGACTATGCCAACGTTCAACCTGTATCAGGTGTAACCGCCAACCTTGCGGCATTCTTTGGTTTTGCAAAACCTGGTGAAAAGGTAATGGCACTTGAAGTGCCTTCAGGAGGTCACATTTCCCACGCAGATGTAAGTGCTGCAGGTATCCGTGGGCTCAAAACAGTTTTCCACCCGCTGGATAAAAACGTGATGAACATCGATATCGATGCAATGAACAAGAAGATCCTTGAAGAAAAGCCAAAAATCGTACTGTTCGGTGGAAGCCTATTCCTATTCCCACACCCAATCAAAGAGGCACGTGAAGCGGCCGATGAAGTCGGTGCTACCATAATGTATGACGGTGCACATGTTTTAGGTTTAATTGCAGGTGGACAATTCCAGCAACCTCTAAAAGAAGGTGCAGACCTTATGATGGGAAGTACCCACAAGACATTCCCTGGTCCACAGGGAGGAATCATCCTTTCACACAAGGAAAATGAGGAAATCATAGACAATGCGGTTTTCCCAGGTGTTGTCAGTAACCACCACTTGCACCACCTCTTAGGTTTAGGTATTGCAACAGCTGAAATGCTTGAATTCGGTGAAGCATATGCAAAACAGACCATTAAAAATGCACAGGCTCTTGGTCAGGCAATGTATGAGTTAGGATTCAATGTGTTATGTGAAGATTTAGGATTCACCCAGTCTCACCAGATTGCTGTTGACTTGTCCGACATCCGATCAGCATCTGACATTGCAAAGGAACTGGCCGACAACAATGTTATCCTAAACAAAAACCTTCTTCCGGGAGATGACCGTGACAATTCAGATGACCCATCAGGAATCAGAATCGGTACTCAGGAGATTACAAGAAGGGGCCTGAAAGAAAAAGAAATGAGTGAAGTGGCTGAATTCATCAAACGTGTGGCAGTGGATAAGGAAGACATTGCTGATGAAGTTGCAGAATTCATGAACCAATACACTACTCTCGATTACGCATTCTCAGACAGGGATGCTTACGAATATCACAGATTATAGATAACATGAGAATAGCCTTCGCATTTACTGGAGCAGGTCATTTACTCCGTGAATCAGTACAAGTTGCCTTGCAATTGGCAAAGGAACATGAAGTTACAGTATTTCTCTCAGGAGCTGCTGAAGAGGTCCTTAAGATGTATGGACTTTATGAAAGCGTTGTCAATATAACCGGTGGAAAATACCGTGAGCTTGCCACTGATTCCAACCAAAAATTCTCATATCCAATTACAGGTCGTCTGTCTCTGGGCAAATACGACCTCCTAATAGTTTCACCTGCTACAGCAAATACAGTTTCAAAAATAGTCTGCGGAATAGCGGACACACTCGTGACCAATGCGGTAGCTCAGGCAGGTAAGGGTGCCGTACCGGTATACATGGTTCCTGTGGACATTCACCCGGGACCAATCGATACTGTGCTTCCTTCAAAGATGGAGCTGTCAAAATGTGAAGGTTGTGACGATTGCGTTGCCGCACTGGTATGTGAACAGGGAGCAATCATACCTCACTCAGAAATAGACTTGACAAAATGTATCGGCTGCGGATTGTGCAGAAACTCATGTCCAAACGATGCAATTTCAGAAGGCAAAATCATCACAATCTACATGCGGGACATAGACATTGAAAATACCCGCAAACTTGAAAGCATTGATGACATTAAAATATTTGAAAACCCTAAGGATATTCTAGATGCAATCTAGTTTATCTCCTATTTTTAATTTTAACCTGTTTTTTCTTGTCTCCAAAATATATTTTGCCTGCTTTTTTGGTTTATAAAACTTCCACGGCTTTAACGTCGCCTTATCGTACACTGTCTTGTTTTCATCGATGAAGTAGATGTCAATTGCAAATCTCATAAACATCGTATGTATCGATGAGTCTGTGAGGTTCGTAAAAAGCAATCCGTTTTCAAATCCTTTCATACCCATAAGGCCCTTAAAACGTTTAAAAAATGTATCTGCAAGTATGATTTTCATAAATAATTATTATATTTTTAGGTATATAAGTTTTTAACAGGTTAAAAGCAATATTGACTTAAATATAGCTTTTTGATTCGATTTCACCATCGATCATGTCCTGAATCGCTATTTTGAAGTCTTCCTTTTCAAATGCTCCGGGCACTATCAGCTGCTCTTCGGAGATGTTCAGGAAATACAGCGGTATTGCCTCGACGCCCATGACTATTGCATCCTCCTCTTCAATTTGAACCTCAAAGTTATAGGAATCGCCTTCAAGAACGTCTTTTATTTCACTTTCATCCAAACCCAGTTCACTTGTGATTTCAATCAGGGTATCGATATCGGCAATGATTCTGTTTTCAGTGAAGTTGGCCTCATAAATTTTAAAAATAAGCTCCAGACTAATTTCCGGATATCTGTTTTGCACATATTTCACAAGTCTGTGGGCATTTCTTGAGGAGGTCAGCTGTATGTCATTATAATTCAGCTCAATTCCATCCTTTTCAGCGATATTTTCCGTTTCAATAATATTTTCTTCGGCCTTTTCGGGTGTTAGGCCGTATTTCAAAACGTTTTGTGTGATGATGGAGCTGGTTGGAGTCGTAAACAATGTGGGATACAGTTCAAATGGCTTCATCTGCCAGTCAACTTCAATATCCATTTCATCAACTGCTTTTTTTAGGCGCACCAATCCGATATATGAATTGGGACAGTTGAAATCACTCCAAAAGATTATTTTCATTTTTTATCCTCTTTTTTGGATTTTGATTTCTTTTTGGATAACTTGTAAAGCTTTGTCAGGTTATCGATTGTTCTAATGATTGTGTTGTATTTTCTATAAAATCCCATGATTATTATATTGAATCTTGTATTATATGTAGTTTTATCCACATATCCATTTCAATTCCACTTCAAATTTTACCAACATCAATGTTAATGTAAATGTCACTTAATATAATTTAAGCAATTTCATTAACTATTAAAATAATTTGCCATTATTTCATTTAAATTGCAGTTAAAATTGAATCCATTTTCCGTTTTCGGCCATATTCAATAACATTTATTTATTAATTAAAACAAAAAATAACATATTATAAATTAATTGATATTGTGTTTTAACATGATGGATATTTGTTAAAATTGTTGAATCGGGTTTATTCCAGATATTTGACAGTTTTATTGTTGATAAGTGTTTGTCATGAAGTGGCACAAGTGTCAAATGCATTAGTTACGAGGAGTTAAAAAATGCCAATAAAAGAGGCAGATAAATCATACGATCATGATAAGATAGAAAAGAAAGTTCAAAAATTCTGGAAACAGGAAGAGACTTTTAAAAAGGTAAATGAACTGAGAGAAAAAGGTCCAAGATACTCATTTTTGGATGGCCCACCATACTGCAGCGGTAAAATACATCTGGGAACAGCCTGGAACAAGGTAATCAAAGACTCATACCTAAGATACAAATCCATGAACGGATTCAGCCTAAGAAGACAGGCCGGATGGGACATGCACGGATTGCCAATCGAGAATAAGGTAGAGCACATTATGGGAATTCAGTCCAAGCAGGAAATTGAGGAAGACATCGGAATCGACAAGTTCGTCGACAAGTGTAAGGAATTCGCCATTGAAAACAAAATCGCAATGGAAAACGAATTCGACCAGTTAGGTGTCTGGATGGACTGGGACGACCCGTACATGACACTTGACCCTAAATACATGGAATCATCATGGTGGATGCTTAAAAGAGCAAACGAACAGGACCTTCTTTTAAACGACCAAAGGGTTATCAGCTGGTGTCCTCACTGCGGAACCGCACTTGCGGCAGCGGAAATCGAATACGAAGAAAAGGTTGACCCTTCCATTTACATTAAATTCCCTGTAAAAGGCGAGGAAAACACTTACTTTTTAGTATGGACCACCACTCCATGGACATTGCCTGCTAACCTTGCAATATGTGCAAACCCTGAATTTGACTATGTCTATGTTTCAAAAGACGGTGAAACCTACATCCTAGCCGAAAACCTCATGGAAGACGTATTGGGAAAACAGGTCAAAATCCACAGAACCAAAATCCCGGCTGAAAACGAGGATGAGGAAGACCAGATAATTGAAGAAAAAGAAGTGATGTATGAAATCATAAAGACTGTTAAAGGCGAAGAGCTAATCGGTCAGGCTTACGATTACATTTTAGCAGATGAAATTCCAAAACAAATGGAATTCGATGCTAAAATCGAAAAGGTACACACAATATTGCCTGGTGACCATGTAGAGCTTGGTGAAGGTACAGGATTGGTACACACAGCACCTGGACACGGTCCTGACGATTTTGAAGTCGGAAAAGCAAACGGACTTCCAATATTCTGTCCTGTTGGTGAAGACGGATGCTTCACAGATGATGCAGGTAAATACAATGGAAAATTCACCAAAGAAGAAAATCAACAAATCATCGATGATCTTGAAGCTAAAAACCTAATGTACCGTGCAGAAACCATTGAACACAGATACGGAGTATGCTGGAGATGTAAGACTCCAATCATCTACCGTGCAACAAAACAATGGTTCTTAAAAGTAACTGACATAAAACAGAAAATGCTTGATGAAATCGAAAAAGTTGAATGGGTACCTAAATGGGCCGGAGAAGGAAGGTTCCATGACTGGGTAGACAACGCACGTGACTGGACAATTTCCCGTCAAAGATACTGGGGTATACCAATACCAATCTGGGAATGTCCTGACTGTGGAGAGCTAAAGGTAATAGGTTCCTTAAATGAACTTAAAGAAGAATCCTTGAATGAAATTAACGTAACTGATGCAGAATTAATCCACAGGCCATATGTGGATGAAGTGGAAGTGAAATGTGACTCCTGTGGAAAATCAATTAAAAGGATTCCTGATGTATTGGACGTATGGATCGACTCCGGTGTAGCGGGATGGGCATCCCTATACTACCCTGAAGAAAAGGAAAAATTCGAAGACTGGTTCCCATATGACTTCATTACTGAAGGTCACGACCAGACCAGAGGATGGTTCTACTCACAATTAGGTACAGGAGTAATTTCAATGGGTCAAAGTCCATATAAAAAAGTATTGATGCACGGATTCGTACTGGATGAGCACGGAAACAAGATGTCAAAATCCTTAGGAAACGTAGTGGCTCCTGAAGAGGTCATTGAAAAATACGGTGCGGATGTGCTCAGATTCTACTTATTATGGGCTTCAAAACCATGGGACGACCTTAAATTCGTATGGGAAGAACTCCTCAACATCAACAAGATGTTCAACATTCTATGGAACGTATACGTATTTTCAACAACCTACATGTCCCTTGATGACTTCAACCCGGTGGGATTAACAGAAGACGACATGATTCTGCGCTCAGAAGACAAATGGATTATATCAAAAGCAAACAGTCTAATCAAAGAGGTTGCTGACGACCTGGATAATCTCTTCTTCCACAAGGCAACACGTAAAATCAACAATTTCATTCTTGAAGACCTAAGCCGCTGGTATGTAAGGCTCATCCGTGGAAGAACATGGGTTGAAAGCGACGATCCGGATAAAATCGGAGCATACTACAGCCTATACACAGCGCTCGTTAAGCTAATCCAGGTGTTATGTCCGATTGCACCTCACGTTTCAGAGGAAATCTATGAAAACCTTGTAAAAGGAGTTAACCCTGAAGCGCCGGAAAGCATTCACATGCTTGACTGGGGATACGATGAGGATGCAATAGACTCAGAACTTGAGGCAAAAATGGATGTTGCACGTGAAGTAATCGAAGCGTCAATAAGGGCAAGGGACATGGCACAATACAAACTCAGATGGCCGGTATCAGACATCACTGTAGTGTCTGAAGATGAAAAAGTATTAAATGCTATTGAAGAGTTAACTGACATAATCAAAGACCAATCAAATACCAAAGAAGTGTTAGGAGCTTCAGAATTTGAAAAATTATCATACAATGCAAAACCTAACCTTAAAATACTCGGTCCTAAACTCAAAGGCGACATGGGCAAAGTTGTGAAAGGATTAAAAACCGCAGATGGCAATCAGATAAAAGCAGAGCTTGAAGCCAACGGCACCGTAACAATTGAAGGAATTGAACTCAACTCTGAAGAGGTTTTATTCGATTCAGAATTGCCTGATGACTTTGTATCCTCTGAATTTGAAGGCGGAAACGTATTTGTAAATACCAACATTACACTTGAAATCAGACAGGAAGCCATGGCACGTGAACTCATAAGAAGGGTTCAGGACATGAGAAAGGACATGGACCTTGATGTGGAGGCAAACATCAATGTGGATGTTGAAACCTCAGCTGAATTCAAGGACTTGATTGTACCTCAATCAGAAATGATTTCTCATGAGATAAGGGCTAAAAGCCTGATTATAACAGACACTGAAGAATGCAGTAAAGATTCTAAAGATTATACCAAAGAATGGGATATCGAAGGAGAAAAAGTAATAATTTCAATAAAAAATTAAGGGTGTAAAAAAATGACTTTAACCGATTCTGAAATGGAATATATTGAAGGAATCCTCGGCAGGAAAATGAACGAGCTTGAAGAAGGAATGCTTGATGTAATGTTTTCAGAACATTGCTCATACAAAAGCAGCAGAAGATTCTTGGGAGCTTTTCCAACTGAAGGGGAAAACATCATCCTGGGTCCGGGTGACGATGCAGGACTTGTAAGCGTAACTGACAAATATGCATTGGCAGTGGGTATGGAATCACACAACCACCCATCAGCCATTGAACCATACGGAGGAGCAGGAACCGGTATCGGCGGAATCTTAAGGGATATCATATCCATGGGTGCAATGCCAATTGCACTTCTCGATTCATTAAGATTCGGACCATTGGAAAACGACCAGAAATCAAGATACCTCTTTGAACATGTCGTTAAGGGAATTTCCGATTACGGTAACCGTGTAGGTGTTCCAACAGTTGCAGGTGAAATAGAATTTGACGAATCATTCAGAACAAACCCTCTTGTCAACGTAATGTGTGTGGGTCTTGTCGAAAAGGACAAAATCGTACGTGGGCAGGCGCCATATGTTGGAGACGTATTCCTTTTAATGGGAGGAACAACAGGCCGTGACGGAATCCATGGTGTAACATTCGCATCAGAAGAACTGACTTCAGATTCAGAAACCGAAGACAGGCCTGCTGTACAGGTTGCAGATCCGTTCACCAAAAAAAGGGTATTGGAAGCATCACTGGAGATTTTGGAAAAAATCAATGTCAGTGGTGTAAAAGACCTTGGTGGAGGAGGCCTTACCTGCTGCATCTCAGAATTGGTGGATGAGTCAAACAACGCCGCATTTGTTGATTTGCGATCAATTCCATTAAGGGAAACCGGAATGACTCCATACGAAATCATGCTTTCAGAGTCCCAGGAAAGGATGGTGTTTGTCCTAAACCCTGATGATGTGAAACTGGCACAGGAAATCTGTGACAAGCACGAAATCGTATCAGCGGTAATCGGTGAAGTGCGTGAAGGAAACAACATGATCATTTCAGATGATGGTGAGGAAATCGCCAACCTTCCAACAATACTATTGGCCGATCCGCCTTCAATCGAAAGGCCGGTTAAGGAAATTCCAGAAGACACTGAAAAAATCGAGCTTAAAGATCCTGGTCTTCACGAATCCCTGCCAAAACTGTTGTCCAGTCCAAACATCGCTTCCAAGGAATGGGTATACAAGCAATATGACCATGAGGTTCAGGTAAGAACAGTCGTGAAACCTGGTGATGATGCAGCGGTGCTCAGAATAGATGAAAACACCGCAGTTGCATTGACTACCGATTCCAATACAATCCACACAAAACTCTCTCCATTCGACGGAGCTGCAGGTTGTGTTGCAGAAGCAATCAGGAACGTAATCTCAATGGGAGCAACCCCTTATGCGGTTGTTGACTGTCTTAACTTCGGAAACCCTGAAACTCCTGAAATATTATGGCAATTCAAAACAGCCATTGAAGGAATGAGCCTTGTTGCTGAAAACTTCAATGCCCCTGTAATCAGCGGTAACGTAAGCTTCTACAATGAAACCGAAGGAATCAAAATCAACCCGACACCTGCTGTAGGTGTAATCGGTGTTGAAGACATTGAAAACATCAGAACCATGGACTTTAAAAACGAAGGTGACAAAATCCTTCTGATAGGTAAAACCTATGATGAGCTTACAGGTTCAGAGTATCACAGAACAATTCACGGAATTGAAAAGGGAACCGCTCCAAGAATAAGAATCGATGAGGAAGTTGCAAACGGTCAAACTGTGTTGGATCTGATTTCTAATGATAAAGATAAGAATATCACAGCAGTTCACGATGTCTCAGCAGGAGGTATTGCAGTGGCATTGTCTGAAATGGTTATCAAATCAGGATTGGGCTGTGAAGTAAACCTAACAGATGATGTACTTGATAAGATTCAATTACTATACTCAGAAAGCCATGCAAGATACCTCCTAACAGTCAAGGCTGATGCATTGGATGATGTTTTAGCTCAAATCGATGTTCCTTGTGAAGTCATCGGTGAGGTTAAAGGAACTTCATTAAATGTAAATGACCATGAATTCAGCTATGATGAGTTAAATGATGCATATCATGGAGTCATTGAAAAATACATGGCTTAAATGGCTTGGGGGGAGTTAAATGTTTTTATCAAAACTTGATTCATTATCGAATGCTAGAAAATTGATCAGTGACAATCAAAAAACCACAGAGATTGAGGAAATTTCCATTTATGATGCTCACAAAAGGGTTTTGGCTGAAGACATTATAGCATTTCATGATTCACCTCCATTTGATAAATCAGCAATGGATGGATTTGCATTAATTGCGGAAAACACATTTGGCGCATCAAATTCAGCGCCAAAACAGTTAAAAGTCATAGATGCAATCGGTGCCGGAGATTTTTCATCCAAAAAAGTCAATGAAAATGAAGCTATTGTAATAGCCACAGGTGCACCAATACCTGATGGAGCCAATGCTGTTCTGATGAAGGAGTACACCACAACCGACGGGGATGATTTGACAATATATTCTCAGGTAACTCCCGGCGAAAACGTCTCTCCAAAATCAGAGGACATCGAAAAGGGCCAGAAGATTTTGGACAAAAACACTTTCATAAGATATCAGGAACTGGGTTTGATTGCCTCTGCCGGATATGACAAGGTTAAGGTATTCAAAAAGCCTAGGGTTAAAATCATTATAACCGGTAATGAACTGGTTGAGCCTACAAAAGAGGAAATTGACAAGGCAAAAATTATTAACTCCAATCAGTTTACAATAAAGGCAATGGTTGAGGATTCTGGTGCAATTTGCGATATCGGTCATGCCGGAGACACTTTTGATGAGGTAAAAGAAGCTGTTTTGGAGGCATCCAAGGATTATGATGTCATCATGACCACTGGAGGAACCGCCATCAGCAAGGGGGATGTTGTTCTTGATGTGGTTGATGAGCTTGGTGAAATTCTATTCCATGGTGTGGCAATCAGGCCTGGAAAGCCTGCCGGTGCAGGCATCATCAACGGCAAAATGGTTTTCACCCTTTCAGGTCAGCCTGTTGCTGCAATGTCTCAGTTTGACATGTTTGCAAGAAAATACCTCTTTGAAATGCAGGGAAGGTCTTTTGAGTTTCATGTCACTAAAAGAACATCCCAGCTTAAGATACCTTCACAGCTCGGACGTACAGATTTCATACGTGCTGTCAGTGATGACGAGCATGCGAAACATGTGCTTAACAGAGGTTCCGGCATAATTCGCTCAATGGTTGAGGCCAACAGCTATATCATAATAGACGAAAATGATGAAGGATATCAAAAGGATGATTTGGTTGATGTAGTATTCTTTGATTCACTACTTTGGTAGAGGAAGTGTCATTTTAATGAATGGGATTTATTATTATTTGATAGCCTTTGTTGTCATCTGGGTGCTGGTTGCAGTATTTCATGAAAGGCTGTCAACTCATGGGGTGGAGCTGAACTTTCCTGTGATAATGTGGAAAACACAGCGTCTTAGAGGATTCATATCCAGAATAAATAAGCTTTCACCAAGATTCTGGCGATGGTACATGAATGTGGGGATAATTGTGGCCTTTGGAGCCATGATATTCATAACCTACACAATCGTATCCACACTGCCGACTGTTTTTGAAACACCATCGGTTTCAATAGTGATTCCCGGTGTCGACATTCCCGGATCTCAAATCTATGTTCCATTCGTATACGGACTGATAGGGCTTGCAACGGTTCTTGTGGTTCATGAATTCTCACATGGAGTGCAGGCCGTTGGAGAAAAGATACCTATCAAGTCAATAGGATTATTATTGTTTGCAATCCTTCCAGGGGCGTTTGTCGAACCCGATGAGGACAAGTTGAAAGAGGCAAAAAGAACCTCAAAATTAAGGGTATATGCGGCAGGATCAATTGCCAATGTGTCACTTGCCGTGATTGCATTGCTTCTTGTATCATTGTTTTCAGGAGGAATTCCACAGTTCTTTGAAGAGGATGGTATAGCGATTGACAGAATCGTTCCCGATTCACCGTCTGATGGTGTTTTAAAAGAGGGGATGGTTTTACAGGCAATCGATAACCACAAAATCAATGATTCAGAGTCTTATGTTGATATCATCAGCTCATATTCTCCGGGGGATAATGTGACGGTAAAGACAGATCAGGGCACATATAATGTGGTTCTTGACAAAAATCCTAACAATGAGTCCAGAGGATTTTTCGGAATACAGGCCAATAAGCATTTCGAGCTAATAAACGATAGCTTAGGTCCGCTGCCATGGATATTATTTGAGCTCATTGAACTTTTCCAATGGGTGGCAATGCTGAACCTGGGAATAGGACTTTTCAACCTGCTTCCAATAAAGCCGTTGGACGGCGGTTACATGCTTGAGATACTGCTCAGCTATAAACTGTCTGAAGAGCATTATAAACCGATTGTAAATGCGCTGTCTGTGGTGCTGGCAATGGTTATAGTATTTAGTTTAGTGGCAGGGTTTTTATAGGCATTTTCTTCTAAAATATTAACATTTAATGATTAAACATATATATTAATTGATTTGGTGAAAGGTCAAAATTATGCCAGTCAAAATGGAGGTTATTAATTCTTCCATTTTTTTTACTGTTGTTGTTACTTCGTAATTGCTTTGAACAACTTTAAAAACTTTTTTTTTATTTGGTTGATAAATAATTGGCTTTTAAATCTATTTTTACTAAAAAAAAGAAAAGAAAGAATAATTAAATTCTTTCACTTAAAAGTATCTTTCAAGGATTCCTTCTAAGATTTTATAGTGACGGCCTTCGTCTTTTGAGCTTTCACGGAAAAAGTCAGCTGCGGTTTCAATGCCTGCTTCTTCAGCCTTGTCTGCTGCTTCTCTTTTTTCAGCATTAGCCATTTTTTCTCCGCCCATCATCCATTCGATGTTTGCTTTAAGGTCGTCTTTAATGATTCCGTTCATTTCACAGAATCTTGCTGCGTGTTCAGCTTCTTCCCATGCTAATCTTTTGAATACTTCAGCTAATTCTCCATAGCCTTCACGGGATGCCTGTCTGGACATTGCAAGGTAAATTCCAACTTCGTTGGTTTCTCCTTCAAAGTTTCCTGCAACATAGTTTTCTACAGGGGTGTCTTTTGTAATTCCAATTTCATGTTCGTATTTAACCATATTATCACCATTTATAATTCTTTACATGCCTGAGCTAATTTTTTACCTAATTCGTAGCTTGCTTCATCTTCATCAGCAGTTGGTACAAAGTAGATTTCCTGAGTGTCCACAATATCAAATCCACAGTTTCCTAATTCTTCAGCGAGTTTGGCAGGAGCTCCTCCTCTTCCTCCCATTGAACCGAAGGTAACTGCTTTTCTTTCGATACCTGTTCTGTTGAACAGTAATCCTTTCAAGTAGTACATTATGTCACCGATACTTGGGTATGGCACATCGTTGATTGTAGGATCACCGATAGCTACACCTTTACTGGTTAGGATGCTTTTAACGATTTCTGATCTTTCATCCTCGTGGAGGAAGAAGATTTCAACATCGTATCCTTCGCTCATTGCACCTTCAGCGATTTCGTGAGCCATCTGTTGGGTTGAGTAGTGCATGGTATCGTAGATGATTGTGATTTTATCTTCACATACTCCGGTTGCCCAGTTCTGGTAAGCTCCGATGATTTGCATTGGGTCGGTCCAGATTTGACCGTGGGATGGTGCAATCATTTTGATTTGTTCAAGCAGGCCTAATTCAACGACTTCATTCAGTTTTTTGAGAACAAGTTTTGAGAGAGGTGTAATTAGGTTTGCGTAGAATTTTTGTGCCGCATCCATCAATACGTATTCTGGGATTTCATCAGAGAATCTTTGTGTGAAGCATAAGTGCTGACCGAATGCATCGTTAGGGAATAGGATACCGGTTTCATCTGCAAGCAATGTAAACATGCTGTCAGGCCAGTGCAGGAGGAATGCATCTAGGAATGCTAAGGTTCTTCCGCCAACATCTAAGCTGTCTCCGGTTCCGACAGTGATGAATTCTGCACCTTCAAGTGATGGATAATGTTTTAACAATCCTTTAACCGCAATTTCAGTACAGTAAATTGGTGCTTCTGGGAATCTTTTGTGCAAGTCCACCAGTACGCCGGAGTGGTCTTTTTCAACGTGGTTTTGAATGATGTAGTCAACTTTGACTTCTTTTCCTTCCTGTGCGAAGGCATCATCGATACGTGCCATCATTTCTTTTGTTTTGCCTGGGTAAGCATTGTCGATTAATGCTACTTTGTCTTCACCGAATACAAGGTAAGCGTTGTAGGTGGTTCCGTCTAGGGTGTAACCGTGATAGGTTCTTAAGTCCCAATCGAGCACACCGATCCAGTATACTCCATCAGCTATTTTTTTTGCATTAGCTTTCATATTTTTAATCTCCATATATGTTTTAATCCATAATTTTACCTATGAATTTATATTATTTTTGACCTTATTATTATATATAGTTTTGTTTTATACGAAATGTTCGTATTTTTATAGGATTTCTTTATATAAAATAAAGAGTTTTTAGTGATGAAAAATCGATAAGTATCGGAACTTTTTCATGTGTTTCATATGAACCCTTTTGTGGATTTTTGGAGTATAATGTAATCGAAATTATAAGTGTTTTTCAACCAAATCCAGCAATAATTCACTGGCTGTTGCATAGCCTCCCATTTGTGCGTGCATCTGGGAACCTGAATCCTCATCAAACAGTAAATACTCCTTTTCGCAATCAAGCATGTCATAAAATACCTTTGCTTCGCCTTGAGTCATCTCGGAAGTTCCATCCATCACGATTGTCATGCAGTCCAAATCATCAATGATGTCTGTATTGTCGAATTTTCTAAGTTCGTCGCATATTGTATCGGCTGTTGCGCCATGTTTGTAAATGTAGTCTTCAAGCATGAAGTCCAGTTGTGCAGGACGAATCCTTTTCGGCATTTTCTCAATCACTGCCAATCGCTCAGCAAATGCTCCTCCCCAGTTAATGTTGCCAGGATCTACAATGCACATACTGACACGTTCATCATTAATGGCAGCACGCGGAACCAGAAATCCCCCAAAGCTGATGCCGAACAATATTATGTTGTCTTCATCAATACAGTCATAATTCTCCAGACAATAATCGATGATTGGAGTTATCACGTTTTCTATATCATGCCTGAATGTTATTCCATTCATTCTTAAGGCAAATCCCTGTCCTGGACCATCATAAACAAGACAGTGGATTCCTCTTTTTAGGGCCTGTCTGTATATCCATGCGGTGTCTTCCGCAAATGTGTCACGGCCGGGAGTCAATATCATCAATGGAGCCTTATCACCTGCAGCTGGAGACTTATAGAAATGTGCTGGCATGAATGTATTTTCATAAGGCAGTTCCACATATGTTGCGTCAATGTCTGAAACTTCCAGATATTTATGATAGCAGTCTAGGCTATTTTGAGAGTATTCGGCTAAACGCTCATCATCTGTTGAGTTGAAATACATCAGGGATACTCTCCAGTATGTTGATGCTCTAAGATATGCGCTTTCTTTTGTTGCATTGCTGTTTGATTCATCTGCCCTTTTTTCCAAGGTTATTGCCATTTGAGACCATGCATCAATCCATTCAGTGCCTGACTTGAACTTTTCTGTAATCTCAAATACTTCTCCGATATCCGCCATCTGCAGATATGTCAATCCTAAAACATGTCTTATCAGCGCATCCTGCAGGATGTTTTCACTGAATTTCATGCTTGACCAGTGTCCTTCAACGCCTATTTTCGGCATTTTCGGTTTGAATAATTTTGCCATATTATCACCTATATATTCTTTATGAATTCACGAGCTTTCTTAAAATCCTTTTCATTGGGATGGCCTTTAGCTATTCCGCCAATTTTTTCAAAAAATCCGAATGTATCATAGCCTCTGCATGAAAA
>Ga0326514_10000120_pt1 | contig 47524 bp, 71 predicted proteins | sample 3_2548_0518_D_FD_203653 | JGI IMG/M metagenome (GOLD analysis project Ga0326514, IMG submission 203653) | Bovine rumen microbial communities from UC Davis, California, United States - 3_2548_0518 | ecosystem: Host-associated > Mammals > Digestive system > Stomach > Rumen | place: USA... | reverse complement strand
TATGTATTAGACAAGTCAACTTCCACATGGACAACAAAAACATGGAATGGATTGACTAATTTTTATGGCAGTAGTATATGGACTGATGGAAATAATATTTATTATTCTACTGGCGATATCCAATATGTATTAAATAAAATTAACAAAATCCCATTCACGTCACTAAAGGCGAAATAAAGGAGGAAACACAATGAAGAAAAAGTTATTTACAGCCGAAGAGGCTACTGAAGTTATTGAAAATGATATTGCTGAGGATGTCCTCGATACCGAAGTAAAGGCCGAGAAGGTTGAAGAGCCAACTCCTGTAGAGGGCGTGGTTGAAATCAAGCCAGAGCCTAAGACAGCTAAATCAACCATCAAGACCGGTAAAGTCACAGCAACTTCACTCAACATCAGAGCAGATGCTAATCTTGCAGCACCGGTCGTTAGAGTTGTACCTATCAATACAGAGCTCAAGATTATTGATGAGACTTCGGATTTTTTCTACGTAGAAGGCCCAGACAATACACTCGGCTTCTGCAAAAAAGATTTTATTCTATGATGAATGGAAGGTGATTTTATGCCAGAAGTATCGGATAGTATTTTACAATCAACAAAACTACATCTTGGCATAGATCCAAGTTATGATGCTTTTGATTTGGATGTAATGGTATCTATAAATACAGTTTTTGCAGTTTTGGAACAGCTCGGTGTTGGACCAGAAGGTGGATTCTCAATAAGTGATGATACAGCAGTATGGACCGACTATTTAACAAGCGGCGATCCTAGATTGGAGCCGGTTAAAACCTATATGTGGTTAAAAACCAAGAGTATTTTCGACCCGTCAACGAGCAGTACAGTTAACGAAGCAAACAACAACATTCTTCAAGAGTTGGAGTTCCGTCTTGGTATAACTGCTGATCCTTGGGATGGAATGATACCAAATACTGTTAGACAGTAGGTGATTATTTGAGAAGATATTCTGAACTAATCGAGATACCGACATTCGAAGAGAGATTAGAATACTTAAAACTAAATGGTTCTGTTGGATTCGACACTTTTGGGTTTGATCGATATTTAAATCAGCGATTCTACCATTCAACGGAATGGAGAAGACTAAGAGATTACATAATATCGAGAGATGACGGATGCGATTTGGGGTGTTATGACCGTCCAATTGGAAATAGAATCTACATCCACCACATGAATCCACTAACCGTAGAAGATGTAATGGATGCAAGCGATAATCTATTAAATGCGGAGTATCTAATATGCGTCTCTCATCATACACATAATTTAATACATTATGGAAATGATGATAAAGAGCCTGAGGTTGTATTGGAGAGGACACCAGGCGACACTAAATTATGGTGATACTTAATGCTAGCTTTTAAGTATCGATAAGAAAGGTTAAGGTGATTTCCTTGAACAAATGGGCAGGAGCTATTGGGTTTACCCAAACGGTGAAATCTGAAACTAAACCTAGCGTTTGGATTGAGGAAGTCACCGAAAAACCATATCGCGGAGACATATTAAGAAATTATAGAAGAAACGAGAATTCCGGCAATCGAAATGACGATTTCACACTGAATAATCAGATAAGTGTGCTTTCAGATACATTCATGTTGGAGAATCTTCAGTATATGAAATATGTAACGTGGATGAATTCAAAATGGACCATTTCCAGCATTGAAATACAACACCCTAGAGTAATACTAGAGGTAGGAGGTATTTACAATGAGTAATAGAGCAGAACTAGACGAAATGCTAGCGATTATAGTTGGTGAAGATAACTTATATTTTCAACCACCAGAAAACACAAGACTTCGATATCCTTGTCTAATTTATTCATTAGATGATAGAGAAGTTGATTACGCAGATGACACGAGTTATGTAATGCATAAAAGATATTCTTTACAATACATAACTAAAGATCCGGATGATCCGGTATCTGATGAATTAGCTTTGTTACCGATGTGCCGATTTGACAGGCGCTTCGTAGCAGATAAATTGTATCACGACAACTATTCTATTTATTACTAAAGGAGGAAAAAAAACATGAGTGCTTTATCATGGGATCAGACCGGCGAGCGTTTATACGAGACCGGTGTCAAGAAGGGTGTACTTTACCCTTACAACACAACAACAAAGCAGTACCGTCCAGGTGTAGCTTGGAATGGACTTAGTTCAGTAACCGAGTCACCTTCAGGTGCAGAGCCTAACAACATCTATGCTGATGATATGAAGTATCTTTCATTGATGTCAGCTGAGGAGCTTGGAGCTACTATTGAGGCTTATACTTATCCAAAAGAGTTCGCTGTATGTGATGGTACAGAGGAGCTCGGTGGTCTTGCTGGTATCAACATTGGTCAGCAGGAGAGAACTAAGTTCGGTCTTTGCTACAGAACTACTGTTGGTAATGACGTTGTTGGTAATAAGTATGGCTATAAGCTTCACTTACTCTATGGCTGTAAAGCATCTCCTTCAGAGAAGGCTTACCAGTCAATCAACGATTCACCAGAGGCTATTGCATTCAGCTGGGAAGTTACAACCGATCCAGTTGCTGTAGATGCTATCGCTGGTATTACAACTGAATACAACTCAACTTCACTTCTTACTATTGATGTGGCTGCTTACATTGCTGCTGCTAGTGGTGAGACCGGAGATACTGAGGACTCTCGTAAGGCTAAGATTGCAGCTCTTGAAGTTGCGCTTTATGGACAGGATGCGGATGCTGAGCATAGCATTGAGGCTACAGATCCATACCTTCCACTTCCAAACGAAGTGTACACAATTCTTAAGGTTACTGCCTAATCAGTTTTATGTATCTGAGGGGGTGTTTGACACTCCCTCTTGTTTATTTACGAAAGGAGCAAAACTATGTTAAAGAAGACTATTACTTTTGAAGATTTTGATGGAAACGAGAGAACTGAGGACTTTTATTTCAACCTTACAGAGGCTGAGTTGACCGACCTTGAGCTTAGCGTCAAAGGCGGTTTCGGATCTCTCATTGATAAGATAACAAAGACTCAGGATGTGCCTGAGATCATGAAGATTTTTAAGCAGATTATTAAGCTTTCTTATGGCGTTAAGTCACCTGATGGACGTAAATTCGAGAAGAGTGAAGCTATTTATAACGATTTCGCTCAGACCAATGCGTTTTCACAGCTTTACATGGAGCTCGCTTCAAATGAGCAGAAGGCTGGTGATTTCATTAATGGTATTTTGCCAAAGAAATTGGTAGATCAGGTCGACACACTTAAGAAGAATGGAGATGCACCGGCTTTGAACGTCGTTGCTGATACCAATGCTTAATATAACAGTTCCCAAGCAAGAGCTATGGGATGAAGAAAAACAAATTTTTATAACAGTTGAAGAGAAGACTATAACTCTAGAGCATTCTTTGATCTCAATTTCAAAATGGGAATCAAAATGGCACAAATCATTCTTAACAAATAAGAATAAAACACAAGAGGAAGTTTTAGATTATATGCGCTGTATGTGTATAACACCAAAAGTCGATCCTATGTACTTCAGATTAATGACTCCAGAAAATTTAAAGGATGTAGAGAACTACATAGCTGATTCCAATACAGCCGTATGGTTTCCTCCCGAGGATGAAAACGAAGCCGGTAACAAAGAATCTGTAACTTCGGAACTTATTTATTACTGGATGGTTTCTAATCAGATACCATTCGATCCATGTGAGAAATGGCATTTGAATAAGCTGCTTGCTCTAATTAGAGTTTGTTCTATAAAGAACACCCCTCCGGAAAAGTTGAATAAATCACAAATAGCTAAGAGAAATAGAGCTCTTAACGCTGCCCGTTGTAAGAAGTATAATACGAAAGGATGATAACGATGGGTATTATTTTCACACAAAAAGGAGATTTTTCGAAATTTGATCGGTATACCGAACGAGTTTTAGATGCAATTAACCTCAGTGATCTAGATAAATATGGTCGTCGAGGAGTCAAAGCGCTTCGAGATGCCACGCCTATCGATACTGGAAAGACAGCAGAGTCTTGGTATTATACAACAGAAAGAAAAGATGGAGTTGTTCAACTTAGTTTTCATAATGGGAATGAAAATCAGGGTGTTCAGATAGCAATAATATTGCAATACGGACATGGAACTGGTGGGGGCGGCTATGTAGTCGGCGTTGATTACATAAATCCCGCCCTCAAACCGGTGTTTGATGAGATTTTAGATGATTGTTGGAAAGAGGTGATGATGGCATGAGTAGAGAAGTTGATGATAGAGTCGTCTCAATGTCCTTTGACAATAAGAAGTTTGAAGCTAATGTTAAAGAGAGTATGTCAACCATTGACAAACTTAAAGAGAAGTTAAATTTTGATAATGTCAAAGATAGTTTTTCTCATGTTGAACGAGGTTTTCAGAAATTCGATGTTTCACCAGTTACTAAAGGCGTCGATAAGGTAAAAGTTTCGTTTTCATCATTACAAGTGGCAGGAGCTACTGTAATTTCCGAGTTAACTAAGAAAATAATGGGTATTGGAACAACTTTCACCAATACCTTCAAAGGAATAATCGGACAGATCAAGTCCGGTGGTATGTCAAGAGCACTCAACTATGAGTCTGGTAAATTCCAGATGGGAGCTCTCGGAATTCAATGGGATGACATTAAAGATAGTATTAGCAAGGCTGTTGTAGGAACCCCATTTGGTGGAGACGAAGCTACTCGTGTTGCTGCTCAGATTGTAACCGCTGGTGTTAAGCTTGGCGATGAGATGGACAAGGCATTGCGAGGCGTCTCTGGTGTTGCTGCGATGACGAACTCCGCTTACTCAGAGATCGGTGATATCTTTGTTGATGTTGCTGGTCAGGGTAAAGTGACAGGTGACACATTAATGCGTCTGTCAACTCGTGGTATGAATGCTGCCGCTACACTTGGAAAAGCCCTTGGTAAGACAGAAGCCGAGATTCGTGAAATGACTCGAAAGGGCCAGATCGATTTCAAGACTTTCGCAAAAGTGATGGATGATGCTTTTGGTGAGCATGCAACAGCTGCTAATGAGACTTATAGCGGTTCGTTAGCAAACATGAAATCGGCATTGTCGAGACTTGGTCAGAAGATAGCCGAACCGAATCTTAATAAGTTGAGAGATATATTCAATGCTATTCATGAAGCTGTCGATAGCTTAAGCGCAGCATTAACCCCTGTAATTAATGTTTTGAATGACTTCTTTGCTGGTTTATCACATATTGGAGTTCGTGCAATCGAAACATTCAATAAATCTATACAGCAGACAGGAGAAACATTCACAAGCTTAAGCGATAAATTAAAGGGATTTCTTAATATAGGAACTCCATTAATCGATCTCGAGACTAATTTTAATAGGGCCGGAATTTCAACAAAGAAATTCAAAAAGACATTGATGGAAACGGCTAAAGAGCATGGTGTCAATGTCAAGAAGATGATCAAAGAGGATGGAACGTATCGTAACTCTTTGAAACGTGGCTGGCTTACTAATGAGATATTTGAAGAGTCTGTCAATAAGATGATAAAGACTCAGAAGAAAAACAAAAAAGCCAGTGCTGAGCAGATTGAGATGCTTAAAAACTATAGGGATCAGGTCGGTAAAACTGGTTCTATGGTTGACCAAAACCTCAAGATGATGAAAAAAGATACTGGTGGTCAGTTAATAGTTAAATCATTAACAAACATTTTAACCACTTTATCGGATTCATTGAGAGCAATTAAAGATGCTTATACGGAACTATTCCCTAAAAAGTCAACATTCACGTTATATTCTCTTATCGAGAGATTCAATAAATTTACTAAAAAGTTAAAACTTAATGGGACTCAGTTAGATCGTATGAAGCGAATATTCAAAGGTTTATTCGCGGCTATGGATTTGGTTCATATGATAACCAAAGGTGTTATTGATGGTTTTGAGAAGTTCTTACAGATTGTTTCTAAGAATAAAGATATGACCATTGGCGAATTTGTGGCTAAGATTGCAGATCTTGTAGTTGCTTTTCACGATTGGGTTAAGGAAAACGATGCAGTTAATAACGTATTTGATGTTCTTGCAAATGTTATTGGCGGCGTAGTCAATAAAGTTAAGGACTTTTTCAAAATCATATCGGAAAATGAAGCTTTTGGTAAGTTTATAGAAGGTGTAAAGACTGTATTTGAAGGCTTTGCTAAGAAAGGATGGCCATTTGTTAAAGATTTACTAGCTCTAGGAAAGAGCAAAATAGCAAAAGTATTCGATAAGATTAAAGATTTCTTAGAGAATAATGATGCTACAGCCCCATTTGTAGAGAAGTTCCAAAATTTTGTAAAAACTTTGGAAGATTGTGAAACAACTGGGGAAAGAGTAAAGACCGTAATAAAAGGTATATGGGGTTTACTCAAAGACCTTGGAGAAGCTGCCTGGACTTCCGCTAAAGGTGGAATTGGTAAGCTTATAGATAAGATCAAAAACTTCCTATCTAAAATAGACTGGGGAGTTGTAATGTCTATGATTATGGGTGCTTTCACCTATAAATTTGCATATGACTTATTAAAGATGATCAAGATCCTTAAAGGACCATTTAAAGCATTTGAAAAATTTATGAAAACAGCATCAGAATCACTTGAGGCTGCTACTGATGGTTTTGTTAAGGTTCTTAAAGGTAAAGCGTTTGAAGAGATTGCTAAAGCTATACTTATGGTTGCTGGTGCGATAGCTATTTTAGCATTAGCATGTAAGTTGTGCGGTAAAGATAATGTTATTGTCGCAGGAGGCGTAATTGCTGGAGTAACGGCGGCTTTGGCCTTCTTATTTAAGAATATTGCGGCTTTAACTGGAACTGGCATTAAACTTAAGACATTCGCAGGCTTTATGATTACTATAGCATTGGGAATTAGTTTGATTGGTGCTTCGCTTGGTGTATTGGTGCGTGCTATGGATCAATTACATGACCCATTGAAGTCTGTAGCAGCATCCATAGTCGCTATGGGCGTTCTCGGGATTGTTCTTATAGGACTCACCAAAGTTGCTCAATTATTCTTGTCAAAGGGTAAATTACCTTATTTGGCAAGTAGCTTAATACCGATTGCTGTTGGGATTGCAGCATTGTCCGGAGCATTATATATATTGACAAAAGCTGCAGAATCTGGAAACTTATTAGAGGCTGCCGGAGCAATTGGAATACTTATGGTAGCTGTTGCAGCAGTTGCGGCATTGCTTAAGTCTACAGCGGCAGCCACAGCAGGACCAATTAAATCGGCTATAGCATCTATAGCAGTTCTTGTATTTGGTTTAGCTGGTCTGGCAGGTTCTATGTTGCTGTTTGGTTTCGCTATAACACTCATAGCTAAGTCAAATCTTGCTGAAACAGCTAAAGAAGGGATCGGTAATATAATCACAGTTCTTATGGTTATGGGTGCATGTTTCTTACTATCGCGTTTGATTGGCAAAGAAGCGCTAAAAGCTGGTGTAGCTGTCGGAGCAATTGGCTTTGCTATTTTAGCGCTTACTATTTCACTTAACATGATAAGAGCTGTTAAATGGGGTACTATATTAAAATCTCTAGTATTCCTTGTACCGACCATGCTTGCTCTCGGAGCAATCCTAGATCTCATGGCCGATGCTGGAAAAGACGTTCATAAGGCTGGATTAGCTGCTCTTGGTATTGCTGGTGCCATTGTGCTTATGACAGCATCCGTAGCGGCTCTTGGAATGATAAAGACTGCTACTTTGGTTAAAGGTACACTTGCTATAGTAACTCTTATGAGCGGTTTAGCCCTTGTTATGTTTGCATCTAAGAGTTTTGAAGGAAAAGGTGAAGAGCGAGTTAAAGCGTTAATTGCCATCGCATCAATTGTTGGTGTGTTTGCAGCCGCTATAGCTGCTTTGGCCTTAATAAAAGATCTTAACAGAGTTGTAGCTTCGGCTGGCATTCTAATGGCCACTCTATTGACTGTAGCTGGAGTTATGTATGTTCTTGGAAAGATTCAAAAACCTCAAAAAGGTATATTTAGAACACTTATAATAATGACTGGCATTATGGTTACTCTTGGCGCCTTGGCGTTCGTAATGAGCAAAATAATGGGCACAAATGTTAGTGGAATGGTTACAGCTGCAGGTTCAATGCTTATATTGGCTCTTGCTATGATTCCATTATCAGAAGTACTAACTATATTAGGTCAGTCATGTATTCGTATTTCAGCAGTTGCTGGGCCATTAATGAAAGCACTAGGTATAATGGCTGTGATATTTGTAGGATTAGGTTTAATAGTTGTTGCATTATCGCATTTGGTTGGTGATTGGAAATCTGCGCTAGCCGGAGCAGCATCTGTTACTATATTAGCAATGGCGTTGATACCTATTATGATGGCTCTCGAGTCTTTAATGGCCGCATCAATTTTAGGACCAGTTATAGTGAAGTTGATACCAGCGTTGGCTATGGTTGGAGCAGTGTTACTAGCATTAACAGGCATTACATTTTTATTATCTAAGATGGATGTCGGTCCGTCAACACTAGTTTCCGCAGCCGCAGTTACCGTTTTAGCATTTGCTATGGTTCCTTTAGCTGCAGCTTTGGACTTGTTAATACCAGTTGGTGCTGCAGCCGTTCCAGTCTTATTGGGCATAGCTGTATTAGGTGCTGCTATATTAGCATTAACTGGCGTATTTGCGATTATTGGAGGCATTGCGACTGATGGTTCTAATATTATAAAGGGTGCAACAATAATTGGTCAGGCTATAGGAGCTCTTGTTGGTGGTGTTATAAATGGGTTTGCTACGGCATTATTTGATCCAAAGCTATCAACTGCAATATCTGCGTTCATGGCAGGTCTTATGCCTTTCTTAATGCTTGTTCAAACATTGAACGGCAATATGCTAAAGGGATCACTTATACTTGCTGGTGTTATGTTGATATTCTCTGCAGCTGGATTTATAGCTGGAATGTTCAACTTATCCAAGACCGGAAAGAGCCTATTAACTCTTGGAGCAACACTCGGCGGATTTGGATTAGCTATTATGCCGTTCTTAATGTTACTTACATCTGTAACCGAGTCTCAGTTAAACGGTGCTTCACTTTTGGCTGAAATAATGATGCAGTTCGCTAAAGATGCTATTGTTGCTGGTATAGCCACATTTATGGGTGGTGGAATGGGTCTAATCTACATGGCTATGCAACTTTCGGCTATGGGATTAGCTATGACTCCATTCTTAAAGATGCTTGCAACACCGGAAATGGCTATGGCGGTTTCTGGAGCAGCAATGTTAGCACAAGTTCTTTTAACAATGACACAAGCGAATCTTCTCAACTCGTTGGATCAGTTTGTAAATAAAATTTTAGGAACATCTATTGATTGGTCTTGGTTTGAATCTATGGGAACGGCAGTCAAGAACTTCGCCGATAATACAAAAGGTTTAACCGATGATGCAGTGGATAGAGCCAAGACATGCGCCGACATTATGGAAGCACTTATTAATGCGTCAGCTAATGCGCCTAGAAATGGTGGCTTGGTTGGAGCAATAATAGGTGAAAGCGATCTTAAAACATTTTCAAAATCACTTAGTAGTTTTGTTGGTGTTATACAACATATTAATGTTGGAAAATTAGATCAAGATAAATTAGATGCTCTTAAACCATTGTTTACAGCAATGAAGACTCTTATTGAGTTTGCTAATGATATTCCCGATACACAAGCAGGTATATTTGACAAGTTCTCTGGTTTCGCAGATCTTCAAGAATTTGGAATGAAACTTCAAGGTTTTGCGTCTCAATTCCAGCAGATTGGTGCACACTTATCCGGCATGGAAGGAGATAAGATTGAGAAGGTTAGAAACATGGGAACAGCTGCTAAGGTTCTTGCTGAAGTAGCTACTACGGTTTCTAATCTTAAAGTCGGAAAAGGTGGAACTGGCCAGTTATCTACTTTTGGCACTGATATAGAGAAATTTGCGGATCATTACAATAATTATGCTGAAAAGCTTGCTGCGGCTAGTAAAAATGATCCTAAGAAACAGACTAAAGCCATGAAAGAGACTCTTAAACTTCTTATGGAGGATATTGGAGGATCTACTCAGAACAACGAGAAAGCTTTAAAAGAAACTGGAGATAAGGGTATAACCAGTATGCTCAACAGTTTCAAAGATGCTGCTAACAGTAAAGGCGGCGAGCTTAAAGATGTTGGTACTGACTTTGGTCTTAATCTTCCAGAAGGTGTTACTAAGGTTCTCGATGGACAAGGTTCGATCGATATTCAAAATAGTGCTAAAGAGATGGCTAATAATGCCGGAAATGCTATTGATTCGTCAGAACTCAAGTCTACATTTGAAGGAATCGGTAAGTTTATACCAGAAGGCGCTGCTCAAGGTGTTAAAGATGGTGAAGGAAGCTTCTATAACAGTATAGTTAATATGATGAAAAAGGGTACTCAGAAAGCTAAAGATACAGTTAAGGAAAAATCACCTTCTCGAGTGTTCATGACGATTGGTGGATATTTGGCAGAGGGTCTTGCTATAGGTGTCGGAGATGAAGAACAAACAGCTGTCAATGCTGTAAGTAAGATGATGACAAAGACCATCAAGAAAGCTCAGAAGCAGGCTAAGTATGGCAAGAAGGTTCTTAAGCAGTTCGGTAATTTATATTTCGATGATGACGCTATGAAGTCTCAGAAACAATATACCAGAGCTACTAAGGCTGCTAATAATGCTATTAAAGCTCTTGGTTGGTCTTTGTATAAGAACAGTGATTACTTTAAGCAGGATAAAGATGCTATTAAACAGGATCGTAAACAGCTTAAGGAGTACAATAAGCAACTTAAACAGCTTAAGAAACATGCTAAGAAGAACAAGTCTGAAATCAAGAGCATGAAGAAGCAGATTAAGGATGCTAAGAAACAGCTTAAGCAGGATGTTAAGGCTGTATCTAAACATGTCAAAGCAGCTTTCAATGATACTCGTAATGGTATTGCTAATACTATGCGTTCATTTATGGACATTAGTAATGCAGCGTTCGATTCTGGACAGAATATATTTGAGAAATACTATTCTCCAGATGCTGAAACTATAGAGGAGCATAAAGAGGCTGTTGATGAATTAACATCTAAGAAGGACGATCTTGAATCACAGATCAAGACACTTGAAGATATTAATACTCGAGCTGCTCAATCGCAGTTAGAGAAACTTAGAGACGAGCTTGAAGGTGTAAATAATCAGCTTGATAAGGCTCAGGAAACATTAGAGTCTGATAATGCTATAGATAAGCAAGACATGATTGATAATCTAATCTCAAATGCTCAGGGACTTGAAGACTACCTCGATAATATATATGCACTCGATGCTTCTGGCTTCAATACCGAGTTCATTAAGAAGCTTAAAGCTATGGGTATTGAGGGTAATAATTACATCGTTGCGGCTTTGAGCATGAGTCAAGAAGAGATGGATGAGATCAACGCAAGCTACGAGCGATTCCAGCATGATCAGGCCGAGTTCTTTGTTAACAACTTCAAGCAAAACATGAAGACTGTTATGAGACATGGTGCTATAATGGATAACTTAGCTGCTAAGGGATTTGATCTATCGGCATTACAGGCTATGGAAGAAATGGGAATGGACATGGATGAGCTTGGAAGTGCATTGCTTACAATGAGCGAGGATGAGATTAAAGCTTTTAATAAGCAATATTCAAAATCACTCAAGTTAGATACCAAAGTTGCTGATGAGATTATGGCATCATATGCTATGGCAGGTATGAACAGCGCTAAAGGATTTGCTGATGGTATTAGTAAGGGAACGAAAGGCGCTGTCAAAGCCGCTAAGAAGATGGCAAATAAGGCAGCTAAGGCTGCTAAGAAAGAACTTAAGATTAAATCACCTTCTAGAGTATTCGCTCAGATAGGAGATTATTGTACGCAGGGATTTGCAAATGGTGTAGAAGATGGATCTAGTACTATGGAACAGAGCATGATGGATAGCATCGGCGCTATGATCAATAGAATATGGTCACTACTCAATTCGGAAGACGGAAATCTGCAGCCAGTTATATCTCCAGTTGTTGACATGACTAATGTCGAGTCCGCAAATGGTGCGATTAATGATCTTCTTACAAATGATACTCTAGTTGGATCGACTTCTATGGCTATTTCGACTAATGTAGATACAACAAACATGCAGCTGGCTAACTTCCAGACTTCTATGGAGACAAACTTTGCAAACTTGCAGAATCTTCTCAATGGATATTTGGAGAATGGTCAGAATGCTACAGTAACTAATAACTTTAACATTAACAGTTCATCACCTAAAGAGGTGGCTGATGAGGTATCTAGAATACTTCAGAAGCAAGTAGAAAGGAGACAAGCCACATGGGCGTAATAATATTTAATGATGTATCATGTGCTGACTACGACATTGTGGTCGAACACTATCCAGAATACCAAACACCCAGTAGGGATGTAGATGTTATACATGTACCTGGTCGAAACGGTGACGTTACCATCGACCAGGGCTCCTTTCAGAATGTCGACCGCGTCTATCCGATTGCGGTCGGCAGTTATGAAAGACGATATACTGAGCAAGTAAATGCTATAGCCGAATGGCTGCATGGACCGGTTGGATACTGTAAGCTCGAGGATTCATACGAGCCAGAGTATTACCGTATGGCAGTCTGTACCGATGGCTTCGAGGCTGAAAATATGTCTCACATGCTTGCTAGAACAACTATAACCTTTAATTGTAAGCCCCAAAGGTGGCTTAAGGTTGGCAATGTGTCTATTCACAATCCAACATTACTTAAAAACCCTACAAAGTTTGCTGCTTGTCCGATTATTACTGTGACAGGCAATGGAACTTTAACTTTTAACAATGCAAAACACGGAACGACCCAGACTGTTACAATTAGCAACAATGGGGCTTCCTTAATAATAAATTCAGAAACCCAAGACGCTTATGATGCTCTTGGTAATAATTGCAACAGTAAAATCCAGATACCAAACGGCTTCCCACAGCTGCCATCTGGAGACAACACAATAGTTGCATCGGGAGGAATAACAGCTTGGGAGGTGGTCCCTAAATGGTGGACGGTGTAATTGTATTATACGATCAAAATGAGACAAGTTTCACGTCAAATGGTCTTGGATATTTGCCAGACGCTACAGAGTGTACTGTTATCGAGGAACTTAATGGCGAGTTTGAGCTTGAAATGGAGTATCCGATAACTGGTAAACGATATGATCAGATACAGCATAGACGAATCTTATATGTTAAGACCAACCCATATGAGGATCCACAACCATTTAGGATCTATAACATCAACAAACCAATAGATGGATTAGTAGAGGTCAACGCTAGACATATAAGCTATGACCTTAGCGGCTATGCATTACCTTGGATTAGTGATGGTGAGGGCAAGAAGAGTAAATTACCATTCGCAACGGGTCCGGCATCTGCTGTAGAGAACTTGCCAGCACTTGTGAATCAGCTTAATACAGGCATGCAGCCTTTTACGTATTGGACAAACTCTACAGAGGATTATCCTAGAGATCCTGATGATGAAAAAGAAAACGAGTTGAAAGAGCCTCACTGGATATTTATTGATACTCCAACTACAGCAAGGAATTTACTCGGTACATTTACTGAGAAGTATAAAGGAGAGTTTAAGTTCGATAAATTCAACGTCATGTTTTATGGTCCTGTTTCTGGTCAGAGTGAAGATGATACGCATTATCGCGGCAAGGACAGTGGTGTTGTCCTTAGATATGGCAAGAACTTAACTGATTTGATGCAGGAAGAAGACTCGGATAAGGGTATGTATACTCACATTTACCCTTTCTGGAGTGGATCCATTGATGTACAAAAGGAAGGTTCTGAACGGAGTACTACTGAGACAAAAGAAACTGTCATAGAACTTGCTGATAAGTTATATCCTGTGAATAGTAATGTCGATCCTGGTTATAAGAGAATCTATGTATATGATGTTACTTCAGATTATACAGATGAACTTAAGAGTAAAGATGGTCTTGGACACCCTAGTGAAGAAACTTTGAAAGAGATGTGTGACAAACTTATCAAAGAGAACAAACTAGGAACCCCAAACATCACTCTCACAGCTAGCTTTGTGCAGCTCAGTAAGAGTGTTGAATATTCTAATTTGGCATTGCTTGAGAAGATTTTACTTGGCGATACTGTCACCGTTGACTTTCCAAAACTTGATGTTAAGTCAACTCTGAAGTGCACTGCTATTGAGTATAATGTCCTTACAGATGAATACAAGACTATAACTCTTGGTGACGAGAGGAATACTAGTGGCGGTGTATCAAGTACAATAGCATCTACTGCAAGTCTTAGCGCTAGCAACAGCACCGCTATAGCTGGATCGGCGACTAAGCAGGATGTCTACGGTAAATCTTACGATACAGCTCTCTCCACAACATCTGAGAACGCTGTTCAAAATAAAGTAATTACGAATAAGATTAACCAAATGGATTCGGATTTTGAATCTTGTTGTTCTGATGTCAAAAAGAAATTAGATGAGTGTTTTACATCTGTCAGTAATGGAAAACAAATGTTGGCTGAGGCGATTACTGAAAAAGGTGTAGAGACGTCCTCAACCGACACATTTTTACAGATGCATGACAATATATTGGCTATTCCTACAGGTGGCGGAATGGAAAAATATGAACCGGACTTTCGTAGACGGCCTCGATTAGTAGAATATGAATGGGTAAATATGCAATGGAATGGTTTACCAAATGATGTTATTCCGGACGCTAAACAAATGTGGACGGATGGCGAAAATATTTATTATACCATTCGAAAAACCAAAATAGTAAATCGAGTACGTTTTATTGATGTCCCTTCTCGTACTTATGTTTTAGACAAATCAACGCATACGTGGTCTGAAAAATACTGGAATGAAAGTGCAGGTGTCGATCTTGATTGGCTAACTGGAATTAATATTTGGACAGATGGAACCAATATTTACTATTCAGAATGGTATAAAAATAGTGATTCAAGTGGTACCGAGCAAATTTTTCATTACGTTTTAGATAAGTCGACCGACACTTGGCATCAAAAGAATTGGGATTTCGTAGGTAGTATAGCAGATGGCGAAGATGATATTTCAGGGCAGAACGTATGGACTTATGCTGGAAAGATATACGCTCTTCCACAAAGATATATCCCAACTTATCATTATGAATTGAATGGAAATACTTGGGAACAAAAAGAGTGGCGTGTAATAAAACCATCAACAGGAAAACTAAAACCTTACATAATTGATGATCCTAGATATTTATGGTCCGACGGAACAAATCTTTATCAATCTAACACGTGGGCTGATCCTAAATGGGGGACTTATAACGGAAATTATGTATACGATGAAACTAATGACACATGGGAAAAACTGGCAGATGACTATTGGTCTGGTATTGATAATAGTAAGCTTAGTGGAACAAGAATTTGGACAGATGGAAATAATATTTATTTTTCTGATAGTTCACTTGGTGATTATCGATTGGATATTGATACCAAAACTTGGTGTCCAGTAACTTTGTGGAGTGGTACCGGAGTCACTTATAGCGTTGTCGCGTCAGCTAGTTGTATTTGGACCGACGGTGTTGATCTTTATTATAATTATAAGTCAATATCATTAGTATTAAAAAGAAAAAATGCAGTAAATGTGAGAATAGCTAATAAATAACAAGGAGGGATATTTTATGTCAGATCAAATACCTGTTGGAGTGCAGGAAACTTATGGACCTAGGTCGGGAAGCACTCCAACTAGCGATTATACACCAACATCTGATGATTTCTTAATTGATATAGATGTTGACTTTGTTACTAGACCGATAACCCCGACTATTCATCTAGTACAATACGATTATGTATTACCAGTATTAGCTTTTCATTTATATTCTAATAGAAATGGGCGTCCACTTCCTTCTGGGTGTGTGGCGTCCATAAGGATAAATAATGGAAACGGTACTGTTTATTACAGAAATGCAGATGGTGTTTCAGATGATAGAATGACTGTATATTTCAAAATCACATCTGATCTCTGCATTTCGCCAGGTTTTAAACCGGGAGTTATTGAGTTATCTAATGCGCAAGGATTGATAAACTCTTCACCATTCTCAGTTGAAGTGGAACAGAATCCAGTACCAAACGATGTCGTAGAGGAAGATGAGAGTTATATTTCATTGCTTACTTTACTCGATCAAACTGAGAAATGGCGTGAAGATGGTTCACCTCATTTAACAAATAATTCTTATATAGTGACTGGTAAAGCTTCTGCCACGGACGTTGCCAATTATGCTACGGCTGAAGGCTCTGACAATAGTTCGCTAGCCATACGAGGCCATGCAGAAGGTTATAATAATACAATAGCTTCTACAGCAACTTCGTCTCATGCCGAGGGATCGGGAAATACTGTTTCTGGTGTTTCGTCACATGTTGAGGGTGATGCCAATACCGCAAGTGGCGCTAAGTCTCATTCAGAGGGTTATCATACGACTGCTAGTTCAGCGACAGCTCATTCCGAAGGTAATACAACGACCGCTTCTGGAGAATCATCACATTCAGAAGGCAATGGCACTACAGCTAGTGGTGATTATTCACATGCAGAGGGATACAGTTGTGAAGCTACAGGCGATAATTCCCATTCTGAGGGTTATAGTACAAAATCTGAAGGTGCATCTTCTCATGCTGAAGGTACAGGATCTACAGCATCTGGGGCATCCTCTCATGCTGAAGGAAATGGTACTACGGCCCGTGGATCTGCTGCTCACGCCGAAGGCGGTGGTAATACTGCTAGTGGCGACTATTCTCATGCTGAAGGTGGCGGTAATACTGCCAGTGGTAACTATTCTCATGCTGGTGGATCTAATTCAACGGCTTCTGGTGCAAAATCGTTTGTTCATGGTGATCATGTGACAGCTACCACTGAGAATGAAGTGGTATTTGGAGCATATAATGCTGAAAAGAACGCTATATTTGAGGTCGGCTATGGAATGGATTCTAGCCATAAGTTTAGTCCTTTCTATATCGGAACGGATGCATTAACTCATATGGTATGTAGAGATGCGGTTGGCGTACCTGGCGATTTTGAGATTAACAGTCAACAATTATCTCAGATGTTATTTAACATGACTTTTGTAGCACCTATGTTTCCAGTTTTAGATACCGGTGGTTATACTGGTACAACGCAGATTGAATTGCATCCAACAGCTGATATTCCAAAGGATACATATGGTACATTCACAGCATATACTGATTTAACATTTGCTGCTTTTGAGAACTTCGTGACTGGCATGACATTAAAAGTTGTGAACAATGTTCCTGTATATTATCCAGATTTCAGGGTGGTCAGAATATGGAATGTTGAATCTGGAAACGAGCGTGATGTTTCCGTGATTACTCAAAATTATGCTATTTCAAACGTTACTAACTCTGGATTTAGACTCACAGTTACATTCAATGTTCATAACAATTCAGCTTCAAATGTTCCAGCTAATGATGTCGTTATGAAAGTTGACATTATACATTACTTCAAATTAGCGATCAAGCAATCATAGAAAGGACTGATATTTTGAAACCAGAACATTTACATGAGATAGGGGCTATGATCAACGGCCCCTATGGATTGGTATTGATATTTTTAGTGGTTGCTATAGTTGCGATGGCGATTCTATGTGTCCGTACCGGTCTTCTGAGGATCAAGACAGATACCTTAGAGATTGGTAAAGACTATTCAGAACGCGAGAGAACTATAATCCGTAACCAAATCCAATACATTAACATGGCGGTTGAAGCATTTGAGCATAAGATCCCTAAAGATGAGAACTATGACGTGGATAAAGGCAAGTATATTTTGCAGCTCATGTCAAAGCAAATGATCGAATGGGTGATATTTAACCATATAGAAGAAAACAAAGTCTATATAGAAAACAGACAGGAGCAGCTATGGAATATTGTTCTTGCGAATGTTGAAAAAGATTATCTACGTAGTGAATTCTTCAAACAGGATATTTACGACTACACCAAAATGATAATACATAGACTTGTTACTATAAGAAAGGAGTATATGCGATGAAGAAAGGTATTGATATTTCGGAGCATCAGTCTAGTGCTAACATTAATTACGCTAAGCTCGGTGCTTCTGTCGACTTTGTAATTCTTAGATCAAGCTATGGTAATAGCAGTATAGATAAGCAGTTCCTCAATCATGCTAGGAATTTCAAGAAGGTAGGCACTCCTATATTGGGCGTCTATCATTTCTTATATACTGACTCAGTGCCAGATGCTGTAGAGGAAGCTAAGAACTGCATCAGATGTGTGGAGCAGGCAGGACTTCCTAAGTCTACTATTATATTTGCAGACTTTGAGTATGATACAGTAACCCAGGCTAAGAAGCGAGGTATAAATCTTGGCAAAAAGGAGTGTACAGCTCATACGAAGGCATTCGTAGACTATTGTAAGAAGCAGGGTTACCCAGTCGGTATATACGCTAACATTGACTACCATAACCGTATGTACGACCAGGCATTGCTCGATAAGCACATGTTCTGGCTAGCTGACTACAACGGTAAAGCCGATTTCTCTTGTGAGATCAGACAGTATAGCAGCAAGGGTAGACTCCCTGGATATTCTTACAACTTAGATATGAACTACACCGAGGCTGACAAGTTCAGCCCTAAGAACATCGGTACATACAGTGTTGCTAAGAAGGCTATATTAAGATCTGGCGCTAGCATCAGAGGCGGTAAGATTGTTACTTTGCCTAAGAATGCTATTGTGAAGTGTACTGGCTTTAGCAGCGTTAGTAAAGCAGGTAACAAGTGGCTTTATGTATCTACTACAATCTCAGGCAAGAAGTACGAGGGATTTGTAGTAGCGAAGAAGTTAGTGAAAGGATGATTACTATGATGTTTTCTAATAAAGTTTATGATATTTTAGTTTGGATTACTACTATTGTATTGCCAGCTTTAGGTACCTTATATTTCGCTTTAGCTGGCATATGGGGTTTTCCTTATGGAGAGCAGATCGTCGGTACTATAACCGCGCTCGTAACCTTCTTGGGTGCGTTATTGCGTATTAGCAGCAATGCATATCAGAAGGGCAATCTATACGACGCTACTGAACTTATAGTAGACGAGGATGAAGAAGCAGAACCCGAAGAGTAATACTTCTTGTTGGCGGGCCGGGTCCCTCCTTTCGTGGATTATTTATGTTACCTCCCCATTATCCCGGCTCGCGTATTTTACAGCCTCTTCTATGGAGGTGATTTATATGATGCCAAGGGAATATGTTAATAAAGATGAGTGGAACAAACTTAAACATGTGGCTAAAGAACTTAGAGAATCGATTGAGCCCCTTAAAGAAATGTTAAAAAACAAAGGGCTTGATGAGGAGACTATATTAGCCAACAAAGTAGAAGGATATTCCAACTATCTAGACATAATCATTGCGCATGCAATAGCACGTAACTATGAAATAATGAAAGATTATGACATGCGTCATTATCCGGAATGGTTTAAGAAACATGAGGAGTCCTAACAAGGGCTCTTCTGTTTTTGCCTCATATCTCCAGAAGGCTCATATGGGTGTTACGAGCCCTTCCGGAGTTACTCATAGATTACCCCAAATCAATATGCAATATGGGTATGAGGAACGAGCAATACTCAGAACTACACACCAGTTAATTATATACACAAGATGCCCTTGGTGCCCCCGATCATCTGACAACCAAGTGCATTGATATTTTATAGGGTTGATTGTTCTGAGTCGTTGTTCGTTAATTTTACAAGTCATCTTCGTTTTTCGCGTAAAATTCACTTAGTATTATGAGAAGAGATTGGGCAGTGAAGACTGATGACCCTAATAAAGCAGGGGTACGAGTCGGGATGCGTCGCTGAGGAGAAATCCTGACAAATGAGCGCGAGCAAAATAACGCCGTCCAACTCCTCAAATGCTTTTCTTTTTTCGCATATTTTTCCATTCCCATTATGAGAAAATGACGTAGCTCAGCTGGGAGAGCGCTATAGAAATATAGAAGTCGTGGGTTCGAGCCCCACCGCATTTTCTTTTTTCTTTCGCGAATTTTTCCATGCGTATTATGAGAATAATAATATTCTTATTTGTATTTATTAACTATTTTATATTTTAAAGGAGGAATTATTATGAAGAAGATTATTGTTATGATTATGGTATTAGTTCTTGGTGGAGCTTTTGTTGGATGTGGTGACACATCAAAGCAAGATGTTAATTTACAAGAACCAGTTGAAGAGACCGAAGTGGAGACTACTGAAGTTGAAAATACTATTGTTGAAGAGACTAAAGCAGAGCTATGTGCTGATGCTACAGAGTTAGGATATCGATATGGAATGGATGTCGTGACTGGTGTACAATTAGTAATGGATAGCGAAGGCTTAAGTTCTATATTGACAATTGGTGTGATCGATGGAAAGGATGCTGTACTTAAAGTTAATTCAGATGGAACTTGCGAATTAAAGTCTGGCGATGATTTGGCAGTACATTAAACAATTGCCCCTCTCAGGGGCTTTTGCCTTTTCGCAATAAATTCAGGTTCTTATATGGAACTTATTGATGTATTTAGAAAGGAGTAACTTATGATAACATTTTTATTATTGTTAATCTGTTTATTAATTATAGGAGTGGTATTGTTCATTATTGGACTACCATTGCTACCGATTATAGCAGATCTGGTAATTTTTTGTTTGATCATTAAATTGCTTTTCTTCAGAAAAAAGAAAGGTTAACTTAGCCCCTTCGGGGGCTTTTAACTTTTTCGCGAGTAAATCTACCGCTTTAATGGAACCATTAATTTATATTTAAAGGAGGTGTTTGTTATGCCAGAGGTTTATAGGATTTGGAGAAACAAACTATTTAAGGTGTTGAAAGACAGAATCAAGGGCAAGGTTACTGTCGAGATTAATGAAGACACGGCTAGTTTATACTTAGCGGTAGAAGATTCACTAGGTAAATTCGAGCGTGGTATCTTTAATCTCGACGGACGGATGCTGGTTGGTGATTTCAATGCCGAATTGGAAGCAAAAAAGTTTATCAATGCATATAAGCTATGGATATTAGGACACTATGTGATGTAAAATTAGTTAAGCTTTGGGGCGTCTTTACAGACGCTCTTAGCTTTTCGCGAATAATTCCAGTGCTATTATGGAAACTATTTTATATTTAAAAGGAGGTTTTATTATGATATTTAAGGTAACAGTTAGAAAAGACAATATAGGAATGAGAGATTATGAAGCCTTGAAACAGGCACTCGAAGAGAGAGGAATTGATTACAGAACCAATTGCTTCTCGTTTGAGAGTGAGAGCATTAAATTTGAGGCTAACAAAAAACTCTTGAAGGAGCTTAAACTCTGGGACCAGTGTTATGGATATAACCCTTCGCTGTACATTTAGTTTTGTCAAAGCTTTAGAGCGTCTTTACAGACGCTCTTAGCTTTTCGCAGATTTTTCTAGTTCTTTAATGGAACTTATTGTAGCACGAAAGGAGTAACATTATGGAAATTGATGTGTTAGTACGTGAGGCCGTTGTTGGAAAGAAATTGTTTAGAAAGCTTAAGGAATGGCTTGAGGAATCTGATAGAGAATATAGAAAAGAGTATTCTATCGGATTTTCTTGTGAATCCTTGAGGTTTAAGGCAACTTTAAAGGAAATTAAAAACCTCGGCTTATGGGAACCGGACTATGATGTTGAGATTTTCATTTAGAAAGTTTCAAAGCTTTGGGCGTCTTTACAGACGCTCTTGGCTTTTCGCAATTTTTACAACTCATTTAATGGTAACTGTTAATTGATATTTCTGAAAGGAGATTATTTATGAACAAGGAACTGAAGAAGGAGCTCGATGAGAGATTAGCAGAGGTTGTGAAACTGCCTGCTGGTAGCGATGAGAGAGCCCAGATATTCGAGGAGTACAAGACTCTGTACGCCCAGTATCTTGAGAACAAAGGTCACGTGATCGACATAATCAAGACTGGTGTACAGGGTGCGAGTGCTGTCGGATCTTGGGTGTTCTATCTCGCTATGGCGGATAGATTCATGAAGTTCGATGCGAGTGGTGAGCTTCCGAATCCAATGTTGAAGGATCTTTTTAGAAGATCAAAGTAGTTGCGGGGCCTTGGGCGTCTTTACAGACGCTCTTGGCTTTTCGCAGAAATTTCTAGTTCTTTAATGGAAAGGTAGACTGTGGTTCTTGAATGATTCCAGACGTGGGGTAGTGCCTACGCGGCAACGCCTTTTCGCTTTTCAACTTATTATATTTTTTCAAGGAGGTAGAACAAATGTCTACAAAGAAATTAGGTTTAATTGGTGCACTGTTGGGAGTCCTTGCTGTGGTATGTGATATCGCTGCGGACGAGATCGATGCTAAGATGACTGAGAAGATGATTGATCAGAAGATCGACCAGAGATTCGCTCAGCTCGAGAAGAAGGAGGATTGATATTTATGTCAAAGAATTATGTTGGAATAGTTAAATGGGACAAAGCAACAGATGCTATAAAGTATGGTAAAAGAGCGCATGCTGATTGGCGTGGATATTTACTTGGTATGGCTATAGCAATCGGATCTTTAGCATTGTATGTATATGACGGTGTCAAAGCAAACAAAGCGGCTGATGAGTTTAACGAGTCGCTCAATTCAACTATTGATATTATTAACAATGACATGAAGGAGGTGATTGTTAATGAAGAAGAGAACTAATCGTAGCCATCACCAGAAGGCAGCGGCTCTTAATTCTTGGTGCTACATTTCAGGTAGAAATGCAAGGCTCGCCAAGGACCGTAAAGACGCACGTATTGAAACTATTAGGGAGGTACAAAATGAGCAGAGCAAAAATGATATTTAAGTCAATGGCTGCATTTGGCTCCAAGCATGCTCCTGAGATCCTAACGGGTCTCGGGTGTGGCGGCTTTATTTCAAGTCTGGTACTTACTGCTAAAGCAGCACCTAAAGCAGAGAAGCATATTGAGGAAGCTGGGGCTGAGACTCTTAAGGAGAAAGTAGCCGCTTGTTATAAGGATTATGTTCCAGCGGGAATCACAGCTGCAGCATCTGTAGGATGCGTTGTAGCAGGCGCCACCGTAGGTCATAAGCGTTATGCGAGTCTCGCTACGGCCGCAGGACTCACAGAGGCAGCATTCACAGAGTATCGCGAGTCTGTTAAGGAGATTGTAGGCGAGGAAAAAGAGAATGATATTCATGAGAATATTAAACACAAGGTAGAAAGCCGTGGTGAGAATACTACTATGGTGCTCGGCAATGGCAAAATTCCTTGTCTCGATACTGCTAGCGGTAGATATTTTCAATCCAGTGCTATAGAATTAAGAAAAGTTGAGAATGAGCTTAACCGTGAGCTTAATGATAGTTGCTACGTATCGTTAAATGATTTTTACGATATGGTTGGGCTTAATTCAACTGCTATCGGAGATGAAATTGGATGGTCTAGCAATGACCGTATTGATATTGAGTTGACTAGTGGACTTACTCCGGATGAAATGCCATGTCTTGTGGTGGATTTCCTCAAGAGACCTACATCTGGTTATCGCGAGTTTTTCTAGGCATTTAATGGAACTTATTGTTATATTTTAGAAAGGAGGCCAATATGGCTGATGAGATTTTTGAAGTAACTGAAAACGGTGAAGTTAACGAGGTCGGATACGACGACTACGATGACGACGCAGAAGAGGAAGGAACGAGCGTTCTCGGCTTCCTTATCGCTGCGGGTATCGGAGCAGGAGCAGGTTATGGACTTAGTAAGTTAATACCTAAGCTTAAGGCAAAGAAACTCGAGGCAGATAAGAAGAAGTTAGAGAAGCTTCAGGCCAAAATCGAGAAAGCGGAATCTGAAGAAGTCGATGTCGACGATCTTGAGGAGCTTACCGAGGAGGAGACAGCTGAAATCAAAAAGCTTGAGGAAGAAGCTAAGACTAACAAGAAGTCGAAGAAATAGGCTTTAGGGCCCTTGTGGATATTTCTGCAGGGGCTCTTGGCCTTTTGCTTTTAGGAGGTATATATGCATACTTATTTCTACAATGGTCCAGTTATACAATTTAACAATACAATAAATGAAAGCTGGAGCGCTAAGACAAAAGCAAACAGTCCGCAGAAGGCTATATCTAACTTGATATTTAGATACAAGAAGGAACATGGCTATACATCTGCAGCAGGCGGATTTAAGCTTGATATTTCAAAACTTAGTCAGTATGACTAGAAAGGAGCAATATATGGCAGAGATAGTAAAGAGAACCGATAGAGTCTCAGAGCCAGAGGAAAAGAAGTTGGAGGTTAAGAAGGTTACACCAGTTGCCAAAGGTCAGATTCGTAAGCCTTCAACTGTAAAGAAGGCAGCTCGTAAGTTCTTATCCGATGATGTCGGCAATGTTAAGGACTATATTGTTGATGATGTTGTCATTCCAGGAATCAAGGGAGCTATTATGGGAGCTCTTGATATGGCTCTCAATGGTGGCCGTGGTGGATATTCTTATGGACCATCTAGAGGCGGAAGAAGCCGAAGGGTGGACTACGGACGCAGATACAGAGATGATGACCGTCGTGAGAGAGTCGAAAGACGAGAGAGGCGCGATCACTATGAAGGTCGAGGCTGGGATGATGAGGTAGTTGTCGATACCAGAGTCGAGGCTGAAGAGATTCTCAAGGCTTTAGACGACATAATCGAGCGTTACTCATATGCTAGAGTTGCAGACTTGTATGAGTTAGCTCAAATCAGTGTGGGTAACGACTATACACTTAACAATTATGGCTGGAGTGATATTCGTGCAGCCAAAGTAGTAAAAGTTAGAGATGGATGGCTTATAGACATGCCTAGAGCTATTCCACTTGATTGATATTTGAAAGGAGATAAAAACAATGAAGATTAGCCCAAATATTAGTAGAGCAGTTAGAAAGGTAGGATTTAAGCTTAAGAAACACGCACCAGAGATTCTTACAGGTCTCGGTATTGGTAGCGGTGCAGCATGTCTTGTTCTCAGTAATAAGACTACACACGATAAGCTTGATGATATTTTAGATGAACACAATGAAGAGATGGATGAGATCCGTGAAGAAAGCGAGAGTATTAAAAGGGATACATTCAATCGTTATGCAAAGACTGCTGGTAAGCTTGCAAAGGCTTATGGACCAGCATTGGCTTGTGGTGCTGTATCTGTGACATGCGCTATCTCAGGATGTAAGATTAGTCATGATCGTAATGTGGCATTGGCTGGTGCATATGCAGCGCTCGATCAGGGATTCAAGAAGTATCGTGAGAACGTTAAGGAGCGTTATGGCGAAGAGATTGACAAGGAGCTTAGAGCTGGTGTCAAGAAAGGAATCTCTGTAGAGGAGACAGACGAGAATGGTAAGACTAAGAAGAAAAAGACAGATGCGATTCTCGATGGTGAGGTAAAGGCATCAGATACATCTAGATTCTTCGATTCGTCATGTGTTGATTGGAGTGAGGATCCTGAGGTTAACAAGAAGTTCTTGAGAATTCAGGAGAATGTATTAACTGAGATGTTGACACGTCGTGGATATTTGTTCTTAAACGATGTCTATAAAGCTCTTGGTTTCGCACCAACTGATGCAGGTCAGAGACTCGGCTGGAAGTATGACCCAGAGGACCCAACATTAGCAAACTGTGTGTCATTCGGTATATTTGAGACAAATCGAGTTGCTGTAGATGCAGCTAAGACAAGATTCATCAATGGACTTGAGCCAGTTGTATTGCTTGAGTTTAACTACGATGGAGACTTGTATCTCGATAAATGAAGTGGTGATGGCTATATGGCGGAGATGGATATTCTATCAATGCCATATGGTGTACTTTAAGGAGGTAAATATGAGAAAGTTATTGGTGTTGTTAGTATTGATATTTGCATTTCTTCCTATTGAAGTTAATGCTAGTGAGGAACTTTCTATACATGAGCAACATAAGGGCAGTAAAGATCTAGTGTTCAAGCCTTACATGGATTACACAGAGGAAGATCTCTATCTCTTAGCTCATATAATCAACGCCGAGGCAGGTGGCGGCACATCATACATATCAGATCAATGTGTGTATGGTGTTGGTAGCGTTGTTCTTAATCGTGTTAGAGACCCAAGATTCCCTAATACCATTAAGGAAGTCCTCTGGCAGAGAGGTCAATACTACAATGGCTGGAATGGCGCCATAACTAAGGAACCGGCAGATAGAAGTTGGCAGATTGCACAGGAATTGTTGGATGAAGGGCCAATCTTCCCACCAGAAGTGGTGTGGCAAGCCAACTTTACACAGGGTAGAGGTATTTACCTCGCAACAGACAAGATGTACTTTTGTTATTGATATTTGAAAGGAGCATGTTATGCAGGCAAGTAATATTATTAGCGCGTTGGTTGGTGCTGCTGTAGGTAGCGGTGTCACATTTATATTTTGTAAGAAGCACTTTGAGAAGCTCATGGATGAGGAAGCTGAGGCTTTCCGTGAGGCATTAGAGGAGGTTGACAATGAAGAAACCATTGATATTTCAGAAGAAGAAAAAGCATACGTCGAGAAAGATGTTGAGACACTTAAGGAAGTCGCTGAGAAAGCACGCCAGAAGGAAGACTACAATAAAATCGCTTCGAAGTATCAGAAAACGCCTCAAAAAGAAGACCCAGAAACCGAAGATGATAAGGAGAGTGAATGGGTTGCGAAGGTCTATTACATAACTGAGGATGAGTTCGGTTCAGACCAGGATAACTACGATAGCTATTGTGCAAGTTTCTATTCTGATGGAATTCTTGCAGACGATATACACGATCACGAGGTAGATCCTGAGCACATTAAGCATCTTGATATTCGTGAGCAATTTGACAATGGTGTTGAGCTTCTCTACATACGAGACGATAGCACAAGTTCTGAGTATGAGGTTCAGTATGATGAGAGAACTTTCGCTCAGATGTTGAAAGAGAAGGAGGAATGATATTTTGAGTTATTACCACTGGCTAGTTGATACAGTGGCAAACAAACGATCAAAGAAATACAAGAATCTGTTGTCTGATCTTTATGCCGAGGAATTCGAAATAGTGGTCGACAGAGATGTAAATAGAGCTATAGATGGAACCAACCTACGTTTCCAATACGCCGATGAGCATTCCTATATGGATATTTTAGACATATTAGAAGCTCCTTGTAGCGTATTGGAGATGATGGTTGCATTGGCGTTGCGATATAAGAACAATACTCTTAATGGGTATGATTACAGCGCCAGTGATATTTTCTGGGACATGATTACAAACATGGGTTTGATTAATCAGACAGACGACCACTATAGTTCCAATATGGTATTGAATGCCATTGATATTCTAGTAGATAGAGAGTATGGTTATGACGGCTCTGGTGGCGGCATGTTTATTGTCCATAACCCACGTCATGACATGCGTGATACGGAATTATGGTTTCAAATAAATTGGTATTACGCACCAAAAATTCAGAAAGGAGAATTAAGATGATTAAAGCATTCAAAGAAGGAGTTAAGGCTGGCTTTATTGTTGGCGCTTATGTTGGAGGTTTTGCATTGTCATTAGCCATAATTGACAAAGGTTATACAGCCGTAAAGAATCTCGTTGAGAACTACAAGAAACCAGAGTATATGAAAGATGACTTTGATAAGGAGGAGTAATGTGCCAAGTATAGACTTCTTACGGATTGGGATGCGTTCGACCAAGAAAGGGCTAGAAGTGTATCCCAAATTCGTAATTGGAAAGACCAAGGATCTAATGGTCCGAGGTGGAGACTTTTACGCTGTGTGGCTAGAAGAACTTGGTCTATGGTCTACAGACGAGCAAGATGCACTGGATCTAATAGACAGGGAGATTGATATTTATGTCAAAGAGAACCCTAATCTAGACAATCCTCACATCTTGCATATGTGGGATGCCGAAACAGGTATGATAGACCACTGGCACAAGTTCGTACAGAAACAGATGCGTGACAACTTTCACATGCTTGACGAGACATTGATATTCTCAAATGATAAGCCAAAGAAAGAAGATTATGCATCAAAGCAATTGAAGTATCCTCTGCAAAAAGGAAGTATTGAGGCTTATGACAAGCTCATGAGTACTTTATATTCTCCTGAGGAACGTCACAAGATCGAATGGGCTATTGGTTCAATAGTATCTGGTGACAGCAAGAAGATTCAGAAGTTTATAGCATTATATGGTGCTCCTGGTACTGGTAAAGGAACCGTAATGGATCTTATATCAAAATTATTTGATGGATATTGTTGTGCTTTTGAAGCCAAAGCGCTTGGAAGTAGTGGTAATGTATTTGCTTTAGAGGCGTTCAAGACAAATCCGTTAGTTGCTATTAATCAAGACGGTGACTTGTCTAGAATAGAGGATAACACAAGACTAAATTCATTAGTTTCTCATGAACTTATGACAGTAAATGAGAAGTTTAAGTCAACATACTCAGCCAGATTCAAAGCGTTTCTTTTTATAGGTACAAATAAACCCGTAAAGATAACGGACAGTAGATCTGGTCTTATAAGACGACTTATTGACGTGTCTCCAACGGGCAAAAAAGTGCCAGCTAAAGAGTATAAAGAACTTACAAAAAAGATGGATTTTGAGTTAGGCGCTATAGCTCAACATTGTCTTGATATTTATAAGGAGAATCCAAATTATTATGATGCCTACATTCCATCCGCAATGATGGGGGCTTCAAATGACTTCTACAACTTCGTAGAGGATAGCTTTTATATTTTCAAACGAGATGATGAGGTGACACTACAATCAGCATATGCAATGTATAACGAGTATTGTACTAGTGCTAAAGTAGCTTATCCGATGTCTCGTAGAGCATTCAAAGAGGAACTTAAGTCTTACTTCTGGGAATTCAAGGAACGAGGTAAGGCTGATGAGAACGGCAAGAGGCCATACAACGTATACTCAGGCTTTAGGGTTGATATTTTTGAAGAGCCAGAGAAGGTTAAGGAAGAGGTTAAAACCGAGATACCTGACTGGCTGAAGATGGATATTCATAGAAGCTTATTAGACGAGGTATTGGCTGAGGAGTTAGCACAGTATGCAAATGAGGACGAGCATCCTAGCAATGCTTGGTCATTTGTTAAGACTAAGTTACAGGAGCTGGACAGTTCTCTACTGCATTACGTACGTGTCCCTCTATACCACATCGTCATAGACTTTGACTTAAAAGATGAGACTGGTAAGAAAAGCTTGGCTCTAAATCTGAAAGCGGCATCTAAATGGCCCGCTACATATGCCGAGTTAAGCAAATCCGGTTCGGGGATTCATCTGCATTATATTTATGATGGGGACCCAACCAAGTTGGAAAAGGAATACGCACCTGGAATTGAGGTTAAGGTATTCCGTGGCAAATCAGCATTAAGAAGGAGGTTAACCAAATGTAATGATATTCAGATAGCTCATTTGTCATCCGGTTTGCCTCTGAAGAAGGAGGTAAAGAAAATGGCAGCAGACGAGAAAGAGATAAAAACAGACAAAGGCTTGCATACAATGATCAAGCGATGTCTCGATAAGCAATACGGCAATACTGCTCCTAGTGTAAGTCTAATAAAAAAGATATTAGATGATGCATATGATGGCGGTGTTGTGTATAATGTCGAGGATTTGCACGATGATATTCGTAAATTCGCTAGCAAGTCGAGTAATCAAAGCGAGAAGTGCTTAAAACTAGTGTCCCAGATGAAGTTTAAGTCAGACAACTGGGAAGAGAAGACAGTTGAGAAGGACAAACCGTTAGTATTCTTTGATATTGAGGTGTTCCCTAATCTATTCTTGATTAACTGGAAGCGAGAGGGAGCTCCGAATAGTGATATTCATAGAATGGTTAATCCTTCAGCACAGGCTGTTGAGGACTTCTGTGAGGCTTACAACTTAATAGGCTTTAACAACCGTAGATACGATAACCACATAGTCTACGCTGCTGGATATTTGGGTTACAGCGTTCCACAGCTATATAGACTTAGCAAAAAGATTGTATCAGGTGACAGGGATGCCTATATAGCCGGTGCATACGGTATAAGTTACACTGATATTTATGATTACAGCACTAAGAAACAGAGTCTTAAGAAATGGGAGATTGAACTTGGCATTCACCATCAAGAGCTAGGTCTTCCATGGGATGAACCGGTCGATAAGGAGCTTTGGGATAAGGTTTCTGAGTATTGCGACAACGATGTAATAGCTACAGAGGCTGTATGGAATGCTACTAAAGAGGATTTCATTGCTAGAGAGATCCTTGCAGACCTTGCAGACGCTACTGTAAATGACTCAACTAATACATTAACACGTAAAATTATATTTGGAGATGAAAGAAACCCTCAAGACGAGTTTCAGTATCGTTTCATGGGTGATGTTCCTGATCCAAGTGAGTGTTATTGCTTTGAAGAGCCTGGATTGCGTCAATCACTACCAGCAGACTTCGGTCTAAATAAGAACTTCGAGATAGTGAACAATGCTCAGTACAACGTCTTTACTATCGCAGACGAGAAGCCTTGGTTCCCAGGATACAAATTCGAGGCTGGTAAGTCGTTGTATAGAGGCGAGGATCCAAAAGAAGGTGGCTATGTCTATGCTGAGCCTGGCATATGGTATGACGTGTCTCTGCTTGATATTGCTAGTATGCATCCATCTTCAGTAATAGCTGAGCAACTTTTCGGACGCTACACAAAGAACTTTGAGGATCTTGTGCAGATCAGACTTCACATTAAGCATAAGGAGTTTGATATTGTCAGAAGCATGTTTAATGGTAAATTAGCCAAGTATCTCGATGATGAGGCAATGGCTAAGAAGCTTAGTAAGGCTCTTAAGATACCAATTAACTCAGTATATGGTCTCACAAGTGCAAGCTTCAAGAATGCATTCCGTGATGACCGCAACTTAGACAACATTGTAGCTAAACGAGGCGCTCTGTTTATGATTAACCTTAAGCACGAGGTACAGGACCGTGGATATTCTGTAGCACACATCAAAACAGATTCCATAAAAATCCCGGAGGCAGATATTGAGATAATCAATTTCGTAAATGCATACGGTAAGGAATACGGTTACACCTTTGAGCACGAGGCTACATACGAAAAGATGTGTCTTGTAAACGATGCCGTCTATGTCGCTAAGTATGCAAGTCGGGAATTCTGTCTGAACAGATATGGTTATGTTCCTGGCGACAATGCAGAGCATGGTGGACAATGGACTAACACTGGAAAGCAGTTCCAGGTTCCATATGTATTCAAGAAATTATTCACAGGTGAGGAGATTAAGTTCGATGATCTATGCGAAACAAGGTCAGTACAGACTGAATTATATTTAGATTTGAACGAGTCTCTTACAGATGTAAGTGAATTCGAGAAACAGATGGATATTTTGGAACGTAAGTATAAAGAGGGCACTATCTCTGATACGACGTTTGAGACCGAATCTGCTAAGTTAGTTCCTGAAATAGCCAGAGGTCATAACTACAAATTCATTGGTAAAGTTGGCTCATTCTGTCCAGTTAAGCCTGGTAAAGGTGGTGGAATTCTGCTTAGAACACAAAATGGCAGATTTAACTCGGTCAATGGAACTAAGGGTTATAGATGGCTTGATGCTGAGATGGTCAGAGGGTCAAACGCTGAAGATGACATTGATATTTCATACTATGACCACTTATGTGATGAAGCTTGCGATAAGATTCGTGAGTTCTCTACGAACGATAAGGAGTATGAGGCATTCTTCGCATAAAAAACCGCCTCTTTAATGGAGGTGATGCAATGACAGCATTTGTTATAGGTATGTTTATCATGTTCGTTTATTTAGAGATAAAGGAATGGAAACATATTGAATAATATTTGTACTTATTGTATTGCTTTGTATTTAGTGTTAGCAGGAGTATCTGAGGAATTATGCAGGTGCTCTTGCTGTTTTGCTTATTGATATTTTTGAAAGGAGATTTTATTATGAACAATTTGAAACTTGAAGGTGTAAGAGTATTACCAGGTAGCTTTAAGAATTTCTCAGGAGCACCAACTAAATTCAATCCTCAGGGAGGTAAGAGGACATTCAATGTTGAGTTGGATCCTGAATTAGCACAGCAGCTTATTGATGAAGGCTGGAATGTACGTCTCAGAACCCCTAGAGACGAGGATGACGAGCCTTTACACTATATGGAGGTAACATGTAGGTTTGACAACTATCCTCCTAATATGTTTATGATCCAGGGTAAGATTCGTACTCGTCTCGACGAGGACACTGTTGGGGAACTCGATTATGGAAGAATAGTCGAGGCAGATCTTACAATCTCTCCATACGAGTGGGAGACTGCTACAGGGCATGGCGTCAAGGCATATCTCAAGACTGGATATTTCATCATGGAAGAGGATGACTGGGCTGAAAAGTACGCTGAAGATAAGCCATTCTAATTCGCGAAAAAATCTGCTTCTTTAATGGGTAACTTAAAATTTATATTTACTTTATGAAAGGAGCGATTTCTATGAAGAAACCTTTAATTTCTGTAACCAAAAACGTGCTTGATGAGAGCACCAGCAAGAGTATTGGTAAGAAGATACTGATCACTACGATCGTATCGGATGCCATACTTGTTGGTCTCTACGGAGGGTACTTGAAGTGGTGTAAGAAGCAGGAAAAAAGTGAGAACGAAGAAAAGAGTATTTAGTAGAATAGAGTTCCCACTGAGGCAGAGTCCTTGATATTTATCAGGGGCTCTTGGCCTCTTCATTTTTAAGGAGGTAGGTGATGGTATATATGTTTAGAATGTTTAGCGGTAATACATTAGAAACTAATGTTTATGAAATAGCTTTAAGAGATGAAGCTAAATTATGTAGGAAGTTAGAGAAAACTGTAGATCTGTACAGACGAAATAACTGTCCTTATGGGGATTTAGATAGGGCACGAGCAGATCTAATAGATCATTTGATATTTATGAGAGAACTTGAAAATGGCGAAACAAAATAGGAGGTAACTAATATGGCAAAAGCAAACAAAGAAGGAACATGCAAGTTTAAGGTGAACACGTTCAAGAAACTCATTAAGAAGAAAGGTCTTACAATGCAGGATATTAGTCTTGGGATTGGCAAGAATAGAGACTATGTTGCATCTTGCTGTAGAAAGGGTGAGATCAGCAACAAGTCAAGACTTGAGATTCGTCGCAAGTTCAACATTAAGCTTATTGTTGAGAAGGAGGATAATGATATGAAGGACGGTGCTAGTGTTATGTGTATGCAGGCTAAAAAAGAAGAGGTAACTATTGAGGATATTCTCAGTACGCTCATTACAGACATGGCGGTAAAGGGCGCTACTTTTGATGAGTTAGCGTTGGCGACTAAGATGAGCAAGGACATAATTGATATTTTGGATGATTATGATTATAGAGAGTTTAAGAAAAAGTATCAGGGAGGTAACAATGACAACTGAGGAGATGCAGGATGAAATTAAGTATCTGAAGCAGAAGTTGTTCTGGCGATGGATATTCTTTATATACGGGTTCGGGGCTGGTTTAGGCCTCGGACTTTTAATTTGGTTTTGTAATTGGGTGTGTAGTATTTGAAAGGAGAATAATTATGGAAGATAAAACTTTATATTTAATTGTGAGACCGACTTTCCCTAATTGGGAGGCTGGTATATTAGATGAATATGTAAGTGTTGTGGGCATATTTGATAGTGAAAAAGCTAGTAACCAGATTTGCAAAGAAGATGATAGGGTATTCGAGCTTAAGCTCAACCGCATCTATCCGGTGGATACAACGGGTGAACATTTTAACCCTGAAGAGATACTTATTGGTGATATTTGGCGCGATAAAGAAAAGGAGGATTAATTATGGAATACACTAATAAAAAGCCACCAGTAGGTGAAGAGGTGGTGGCTATAATTCACAGTAGGAGTATTAGATTCGGCACTTATCATGTTGATTATGATATTTGCCACGTCGATGAGAACGGAAATTGGCACGCCAGGCTGGCAGGAAACTTCCAGGGGAAGCGTGAGCTCCTTGGGGTTATTGACTGGGGTTATATATATTTAAGTACTGAGAAGTATGAGGAGGATTAATGAAGAATGAGAAAAATAATTGTAATATTGTGTGTATGTCTGTTACTAACAGGATGCGGAACAAGATGCGAAGATGCGGAAGATGCATCAAAAGAACCTGAACCATATGGAGAATATTTCACACTTATTAAAGAGTGGTATGATGAAACTGGATTCGAATATGAAATAGTATACGCCAACGATACAGGGGTGAAATATTTAATCATTAAAAGCTATTACAAAGGGGGCATAACACCACTATATAACGCTGACGGAAGTTTGCAAGTGTATGAGGAAAGCGAGGATAAGGAATGAAGAAGATACGTCTATTTTCCACTAAAGCGATAAAAGGTATTGAGGGAGAAGAAGCCGAACTATATGTCAATTTCTACTTAGTATTGAACAGGGATTATATTTTCACATTTTTGATAAATGATCCGAACTTATCATGCAGTGATAGACATCCTATAAAGTTATGGAAACGCTTTCTGATACTGCTTGAAGAAGAAAATGTTAAATATATGCGTAGATATGAAAAAGACAGAAAGTGAGGTATAATATGGATGATGAGATAAACTGTGGAATTTCGCAAGAGGAATTTGAATGGTTTAAGACGGAATATGGTGGAACAACACCATGTTCGGAGTATGGATCTTGTGAGCTTTGCCCGTGGGCAGAAAGTGAGGATTGATATTTATGACAACTAAAGACATTTTAAATAAACCGATGATAAAAACTGGGTATAGTTGGTGCGGAAACTATGATTTTAGTACAGTAAAATACAATTCATTTCAGAAATTGTTGGCTAAGATAGTTTGGAAGCTCGCTGGTATATCTCCTGATATAGGCAATAAGATGATGGATATTTTTCCAAAGTCTTACAGATTAGCAATGTATATTCATGCTAAGGAGGGATTGAGTTTGGACAATATAATACTTAAAAAGGAGGCGCCAATTTATTCAAACCTTTTAAGTGAGTGTTATAGATGTGGACGGACGTATAACACATCTCTTGATGACTTAAGAGCATATAGTGTTGAAATTAATAATTCGCGCATTGATTTATGTGATAGCTGTTATGAGGATTTGCGCTATTGGATAATGCATCTAGACGATAAGAAGAAAACAGGGCATTGGATAGATACGGGAAGTGGTCAAGAGTGTTCCGAGTGTGGAGAGATACAGCATGGCTATGACAATTTTAGATTTTATTGTGCTAAATGTGGTAGTAAGAATGGGATAGAAAGTGAGGAATAATTATGCTAATAGAGAAGGTAGGGAAAACTGCAATGCTTGAACAGACCGCAGAAGAATGCGTGGAACTTGCTCATGCCTGTCTTAAGCTTGCGAGATACTACAGAGGTGAGAATAAAGTCTATGGTAAGACCGAAGAAGAACTGCTTGATAACCTTGCCGAAGAAATGGCTGATGTAGAAATCTGCATTGATGAAATAGTGAGGGGATTTGATGTGTTCAAGCATTATGACAGTTGGTTTGAAAAGAAAGTAAATAGGTTGCATAAAAGAATGGAGGAACTAGGTAATGCAGATAGTAATTAAGATAGACGAGAAAGATTATCAGTCATTAAAAGAAGGACACATACCATTTAATGTACTAGCTGTTATTAGGAAAGGTATTATACTCCCCGAAAGACACGGAAGATTGATTGATGCAGATAGAGTTATCAAGAAAATGGAAGAACGAGAAGAAAAACTGAAAGATGATAGGTCAATATGGGAAACAGCAGGCGTTGAAACGGCATTAAATATGTTTGGTGAAACAATCATAGAAGCAGAAAGCGAGGAATAAGAAATGACAAGAGAAGAAACAATAGAATTTGGAAATATGTGGCTTGAAATCAATGAAGATTCTAAAGATAGTAATACTTATGAGTTTTTTCGAATGGCTATCAACACATTAAAGCAAGAACCTTGCTCTAATTGTTGCAATGACAATCAGATTGAAAAGTCGAAGTGGATTCCTGTTAATAAGCAATTACCTAAAGAGAGTGGAAAATATTTAGTGACATTTGGTGGAACACATCTTGTAGGGATAGATTTTTATAGCACCGAAGAAGATGCAAAAAAGGTTTTTGAAGAACCGGAAGAAGAAGATATTGGGTGGCGTTCACATAATGTTGTAGCATGGATGCCATTGCCAAAGCCTTATAAGGTAGAAAGTGAGGAATGGTATGAAAACTTATGATGATATTTATGATGAATTTCGTAAAAAGTTTCCAAATGCGGAAGTATTAGATTATAGACCAGCGGTCGAAATGCATGTACCGCAGATTAAAGGTAGTATTCCAAATTCCATTGTTGTTTGGTTGAACAATGGGGCAACAATAATTTATATAGCAGAAAGCGAGGAATAAGTATGGAAACACACGTCTGATATTTTAACAGTTTCTTATGATTCGTCATTAAAGGATAAACCGTCATTGTGTGTTGCTCGAAAAATTGGAGACCAAATTACAGTGACAAAAATGGAGTTAGGAGAACAAGCAGATATTTTATATCGTCTTCTGACAGAACAAATGACAAAAGCAGCTATTAAGGAGATACACTTAAAAAGGAGGAGAAATAGTATGGAGCCAATTACAGTGGAAATGGATCTGAAAAATGTTATTGCCGAATCAAGGGAAGTCGCACAAGCAATAAATGAGTTAGCGGATAATCTTAAAAAAATTCAAAACAAGTATAAAAACAACAAGGAAATAAGCTATACGCCGGAAGAAGTACAAAGTATACTGATAGGAGAAGGTCAGGAGCATGGGATAAAATATGGTTTTAAGCTGGGCGACACTATTAAATTTTCACCGCTAGAGGTTGAGAAGATATTAAAGTCAGAAAGTGAGGAATGAATATGAAGAAAACTTTTTGCGACGTTACAAAAGACCCTAATATTTTAGAGTTTGTCTCAATGTTTGCCGAACAACACGATGTCGTGATATCCTTTACATTCCTTGGTTTGGCTGGTTTTAATGTATATATGGGAAAAGATGGAAACCTAGAGTTCATTATGCTACCAAGAGAAGAGCTTGAAATCATGGATCGACATGCCATGGGATCAGTGCTGAATGATTTACTAATGAGGCTCGAAACTAAAGAGAAATATGATGAAATAATGAGAGCAAAAGTAGCCGAACGAATACACAACTGGGCAGAAAAAGGAGGAAATGAGTAATGGATGAAAAGGAAGCTTTAAATGTCATAAAAGATGTTATCTGTGGAAAAATTTGCGAGTACGCTGTAACTGATCCCAATGCCGATACTTGTGCTATTAGTAGCTGTCGTATAAGGAAAGCTCTAGATGTTATAGAGGATATGTGTATGGAATCTATTACAGAGCGTATGAGCGATAAGCTGTATTGATATTCTAAAGGAGGAAGAAAGTAATGGATTATAATAATGAGAAAATCGTAGAGTTTCACAAATATTGTAATGAAGGCTGCAAGAACTGGCAGGTAGATGACAACGTCGAGGGGTCAGTTTGTGATATTTGTCTCAGCAACCCAGTGAATCTGGAAAGCGAGAGACCAGTTAACTATGAGCCAAAGGAGGAGTGATGTTTATGGCACAATTTTATAGATGCGATAGATGCGGACGAGAGATTAATAATGGTATAGATGTCCTACATTTATCGGTTGAGGATTACATTGGAGATGCTCCACAGGGGATAAATCATTGTTATGATATTTGCAATGGGTGTGTAAAAGGTTTTGTTAATTGGTTGAAATATGGAGGTGAGTTTGATGTACAACGGCGTTGATGAAATAACTTGGTCTAAGTGTGATCGATGCGGGCAAATATTTGAAGTTCCACATTTAGATTTTAGAAAATATTCCATTAGTGATGGAAGCTCTAAAATTCTATTATGCGCCGATTGTTATAGATTTTTTGAATCCTGGATCTCAGATCTCAATACAAATAAGGAGGATCAATTATGGATAATAAATCTAATTATACAACTAGAGAAGATATTATAAAAATAAGGCATCACGGAGGCACTGCGAAAAAAATTACAGATGAAGGTTGTAGAGTCTTTATATCGGGTCCGATGACTGGATATGCCGATTACAACCGTGCCATGTTCGACTTAGCAGAGGATTATTTACACGCTCTCGGTTGTGCAGTGTTTAACCCTGGCAATCTAACTTGCTTTGACGAGGGCTGGGATCATGATAGTATTATGGATATTGATCTAACAGCTTTAAAACTTTGTGATGTGATTCTTCATCTTCCAGGTTGGGAGAGAAGTAAAGGGGCTTTCGAAGAGGCTAATACAGCTAAAATTTTTAATATTAATGAAGCATATTTTGAATGTGCCGAGGGTATAGAATTTGCATCTGCAAGCGACGCTAAACTGCCTGATATAATTATTGTAAAAGACAATCCGATGGACGTAGATATTGTTGCAATTACAGAAAAGCAGTTCAAACTCTTCAAAGCTCTCAGACAGAAAAGAGAGGCAAACTGGTAATTGATATTTGAATTTAGGAGGTAACAATATGGTAGAAGGCAAACTTACATTAAACGATTTCTTAAAGGCGGATAACATCACGGATTTCGATACGGTGCGTATTGGAACCCTTCGTGGCACTGGTTGGATATTTGTTGGGGAGCCAACCGAGGATAATATTCGTGCAATAAATAGAAAGGTAAAGCACGACTTGAGAGCGAGTGTCGTTACGACCGAAGAGCATATAAAAGCTCTCGAAGATCTTATCAAAAACTTTAGAATGAAACCTAAAGGACATTACACACGAGGATTGGCAGCCTATAAGAATGATCTCGATGGCGCTAAAAAGAGACTCGAGAAAAAGAGAGATGCTCTTAACAATTACGGTGATATTCGTAAAAGAGAAGTTAAATCCTTCTATACATCCGAAATGAACCCTAATACTCTTTGTCTTCTCGTCGAAGGTACTGAGTCGGGTAATGAGGAAACCGAGTGGGATCTTGGTAAAGAATTGAACATGGCTGGATGTTACAATATATTAGAGACCATTTACAAAGATGCAGCTTCAGAGTACGAGGAGGCCTATACGAGAACACTAAAACGTCCTCGTGATAAAAAGGCTAAGGAGAAGCTTGAGGAAGCTGAGCGATTCTTTAAGAAATCACCGTTGGTCGATTGGAGCGGTACGGACGGTGAAGAAGCAATGTCGACAATCCGTATGCACGTTAACAGTAGACCTTCAACAAAGCGCATTAAAGCAAGACATAAGGCTCTAGAGCATCATAATAAAAAGAAGCAGGACACCACTCGTTATTACGACGAAAACTTTAAGTTCTCATTTAAACAGATAATCTGGGATGCATTTGATGACCAAGATAAGACTTTAAAAGAGATTGCCATCGATATGGGTGTATCCAATGGATATTTGTCATCTTTGAGGTCCGGCAATTCCATACCTCGTGTCTTCTCACCTAGATTGAAAGAATTTTGTGACTATTTGGGTTGTACTGAGGAAATGGAAGCCCTTTACAATACGCGATAAATTCTACTCCTTTAATGGAACTGTTGTTTTGTATTTAAGGAGGAATTATTATGTTACAAGGACATATGGAGACCAAGAACAAAGAGATGGTTTACGTTTATGGAGAACTCAACAGCGATTTATGTTGGGTATCAACCGAAGAACGTTTATTACCGATCGTTGGATGGTCAGCTTTGGAGGTTCTTGACATTTTGGCAAAGGCCAAAAGAGACGGACAGATCTAAGTCGAGGGGCTCTGTGATATTTTCGCAGGGCCTTTTGCTTTTTATATTTGAAAGGAGAGACTATGATTAAACTAAGAGATTACCAAAAAGAGGCTGTAGAGAAGCTGGATGTCGGTAAGATCCTATGCGGTGGTGTGGGCAGCGGCAAAAGTCTTACAGCTTTGTATTGGTATTGGACATGGCATGGCGGATCAGAGACTATTGATATTTCAAATAAGCCAAGGGATCTGTACATAATTACCACAGCTCGTAAGCGAGACACTATGGAATGGGAGCAGGAGCTATCACATTTCGGTTTATCTACTAAACCAGAGCTCAATAGATATTCTAATAAGATAGTGGTTGACAGCTGGAATAACATCGCTAAATACGAGAAGATTGAAGACGCCATGTTTATATTTGACGAACAGAGGGTTGTAGGCAGCGGGGCTTGGGTGAAGAGTTTCCTTAAAATAACCAAACCAGAGCACGACAACCCATGGATATTGCTAAGCGCCACTCCAGGAGACACTTGGACGGATTACATACCGGTCTTTATAGCTAATGGATTCTATAAAAACCGTACCGAATTCAACCATGAGCACGTTATATACGCTAGGTGGTGTAAATTCCCCAAGATAGATCGCTATGTGGGCACTAAGAAACTCGTACGATTAAGGGATAAGATACTCGTGGACATGGACTTCAAACGTGAGACAACTCGTCATAAGATTGATATTCTCTGCGACTATGACCGAGACTACTATAAATACGTAACTAAGGAGCGTTGGAACGACTGGACAGACATGCCTATGCAAAATGCAGGTGAATTGTGCTATTGTTTGCGTAGAGTGGTTAACGAAGATCCTAGCCGTAGTATAAACTTATTAGAGATACTCGATAAGGTGGATAAGGCTATAATATTCTATAACTTTGACTACGAGCTTGATATTTTGCGTGGTTTAGCTTATAGAGAAGGAACTGAGATAGCAGAATGGAATGGCCACAAGCATCAGGAACTCCCTACAGGCTCACAATGGGTGTACTTAGTGCAGTATACGGCCGGTGCAGAGGGCTGGAATTGTGTAAATACGGACACTATTATATTCTACAGCCAACAGTACAGCTATAAGGTTTTAGAGCAGGCTATGGGCCGTATAGACCGCCTGAACACACCTTACAGAGAGCTATACTACTACTATTTATATTCTAAATCACCAATCGACCTAGCTATCAAACGCGCATTGGATAAGAAGAAGAAGTTCAATGAGGGTAAATTTGTTGGTGAATGGAGTCGCGAATAAATCTAGTGCTTTAATGGAACTTATTGTAGCACGAAAGGAGCTTATTATGAAGAAGGTTTTTGGATTTTTATGGTCACTTATTAAACTTGCATATTTTGTGATTTCATTCTTGTTGAGCTTCTGCTTTGTTGCGGCTGTGTTAGGTGGAGAAAAGTATAAAAAAGACACCGGTACAGACGTATGGGCAGGAGTTATAGAAGGATGGGATGCGGTATGCAACAAGAGAGATGTTAAAACTGAAAACGATGACTAGTGACACAATGTTCGGAAGCGGGGAGACCTCTGGGTCTCTTCGTTTTTCGCGTAATTTTCACCTAGTATTATGAGAGAGATTATTCTCTGTTTATAACTTAATTAACTATTTTATATCTTAAGGAGGAATTCACTATGAAGAATTTTAAGAATGTATTTAAGAAGGTAACTGTAGTTATGCTCGTTGCGGCATTTATTGCTAGCGTGGGTTGTAATGTATATCAGTATTGTCAGAATAAGTATTTGATTGATACTTATGACGAGATGACTGATGTTATTGACAGCTCGTGGGAGGAAGCAAGTGCTAAGATGAGCATTAGCGATAAGTTGCTTTTTGAAAGCGTGATTGAAAGAAATCTTGGTGACTTTTTAGAAAGAAAAGGTATTAAGTAAAACAATTGAATAATGTATAGGCTGAGCCCTTCAGGGGCTCTGGGCCTTTTCTTTTTTCGCATGATTTTCACATCATATTATGAGAGAGATCTCATTTGTATTTATTGTATTTTTATATTTAGAAAGGATGATTATTATGAAAACAACATCAATTTTTACAAATGTAATCGATTTGGCGAAGGCCGTTGAGACCTGGAATCGTCATGGAATTGAGTACCATTTGGTAACTTGCAAAGGTATTGCTGGAGAGGAGCTTATTATGGCTATCTGTACAGTACCTGAGGAGGGTATGCCATGGATGGAGAAACTCGAGACATATGACAAATCTATGGTTAAATAATTCACGGCCTTTTGGCCGTTTCGCGAATAAAACTACCGCTATTATGGAACTTATTGTATTTACAGAAAGTGAGGTAACATTATGGGATTATATTTATTAATTGGTTTGCTAGTAATTTCATTAGCAGTTAAGAACAATGAGATTGCCTTTGATGAAGGCGAGAAATCATTATTTGGAGACTTGTTTTGGAAGGTATTGGCATGGCCATTATGGATATTTCTAAGAGACAAGTAAGAGTTTTACAAGACGTTGGGTCCTTCAAGGACTCTTCGTTTTTCGCGTAAAAATCTAGTGCTTTAATGGAACTTATTGTTCTTGTGTATCTTAATTAATTTATATTTTTAAGGAGGTATTTATTATGGAGAATACTACGAAAGCAACAATTTACAATGACGCTGTTGACGAACTTATGAAGAGTTGTGATACGTTTATGATGGACATGATTAAGATGGCTTTTGGCGAGATTGATTCGCTCTCTGACATTGGAGAGATGGACGAGAATGCCATGGCTTTCATAAGCAAGTCTCTCAAAATGTGGAATGACATGATGAAGTTGGTCAATTTGCAGTCACAGTTAATTGCAGAGAATAGTAAAACTCTTGATGCTATCTATGAGAAATTGGAGAAGATCGAGAAGCAGAAGAGCAAGTAGGAGGCAAGGCCTTTGGGCGTCTTTACAGACGCTCTTGGGCTTTCAACCAGTCTTATTTTTTGGATTTTTTGGTGATTTTTGGGTGTTTTTTCTGTCTATTTTTGTCTATTTTCTGTCTGTGAAAAGTAGACATGTCTGTTTTTAAATGTAGACAGGGGTAAAAATTGGGTGAAAATGGGCAAAAATTGGGCAAAAATGTCTAAAAAAAATAGACATGTCTATGTTTTTTTTGAAAAAACAGACAGCGGAAACCCGCATAAACACTGGGTTTGCGGGCATTCTGCCTGTTTGTCTATGTTTTTTTTTTAATTATTATGAGAAAAAAGTATATAAATATATATAATAGGGCGAAAAAAAGTAGACAAACAGGCAGAGATAGTTTTTCGCATATTCTTTGCTATCGGTACGGACGCGGATAAATCAGGCAGTTTAATGGAGGTGATTATATGGATAAAGCAAAACTTAAAAATGATTTGGGCCTTGTTGCGGGCTTGTTGGGTTACATGGGTGACCATATGAAGATTGAAGAACCGGACAGAGTCGTTACGGATGAAGAGATGCATATGGTTGACATGTATGGTGAACTAGCATTCGCACTAAGGAATTTGGATGACGCCATTAACGCGCTTCCAGACTAAAAGGATTGGGCCTTTGATATTTTCAAGGGCTCTTCTTTTTTGCCCAAAAATGGTATTCGCGAAAAAAACAGCCCCTTTTATAGGGAGAGTAATAAAAAGCCGATTTTATTTGAGCTTTTAACACGCTCTCTTTTTCTTTTGATGTTTGTTTTGCCATTACACTTTAGTGAAAGGAGTTGCCCATTATGAAGAATGAGAATCGATTCCAGTCCCAACTCATAAAGGAGTTAAAGGAACGATTTGAGGGATGCGTTATTCTTAAGAATGATCCCAACTACATACAAGGTATCCCCGACCTTGTTATATTCTATTATTCAAAATGGGCAGCACTAGAGTGTAAAAAACATAGCAAAGCATCGCATCGCCCCAATCAGGAATATTGGGTAAATAAACTGGACGACATGGGGTATGCCAGATTTATATTTCCAGAAAACAAAGATGAGGTTCTAGACGAACTCGAACAATACTTTAAGTGAAAGGGGAATTCACTATGGCAAAGCAATTTATATTTAATGACCATCACACACTAGAAGGCAAACATGCATTCCTATCTGCAAGTCAGTATCATTGGATTAATTATGATGATGAGAAGCTTGAAGAAAGATACAGGAACTTCTTAGCTGTACAGATGGGAACAAGATTGCATGCACTTGCTGCAGAACACATTGATCTTGGAATTAAGATGCCTAAGACTAAACAGACATTGAACATGTATGTAAACGATGCAATTGGTTTTAGAATGACACCAGAACAGGTTCTTAGATATTCTGACAATTGTTTTGGTACAGCAGATGCAATTAAGTTCGACGAGAAGAAAGGATTCTTAAGAATCCACGATCTAAAGACTGGTAGAATACCAGCACACATGGAGCAGCTTTATATTTATGCAGCTCTTTTCTGTTTGGAATACAAATTCAGACCTGGTGATATTGAGTTTGAAACCAGGATCTATCAAAACGATGACTTTATAGTTGACAATCCAACAGTTGAAGACATTGGTCCAATTATGGATACAATAATACAGTTTGACAAGATTATTAATAGCGTTAAGGAGGGCTAAGAATGAATTACGAAGCTAGTGAAATGAAAGCAATACTAAACGATTCAATCAAAGAAGATTTCTTAGCTCATGAAGGTGTTGGACATCTTGAAGGCGGACATTCTGGACGATTTCCTTGGGGTTCTGGAGAAAACCCATATCAGCATGCAACTAAATTTATTGCTAGATACAACAGTTATGTTGCTAATGGATTAACAGAATCCGAGATTGCTAAGTATTTGAAGTGTCAAACTAAGGATCTTAGAACTGCATTAAGAATAGCAAAGCATCAAGAGAAACTTGAAGAACTTTATAAGATTAAAGAGATGTCGGATGAAGGAATGACAGCAACACAGATTGGTAAGAAGCTAGGTATGAATGAAAGTTCTGTAAGAAACAAACTTAAAGTGTATGAAAACAATAAAGCACAGCTGGCTAACAATACAGCTGACATATTGGTTAAGCAGATAAAAGAAAAAGGTTTCATCGATGTTGGCGCAGCTACAGAGCATGAACTTGGTGTTACTAGAGATGTTATGGATGAAGCTATTATGCTTGTTGAAGCTAAAGGTCTTGGACAAAGATATGACATAAGGCAAGAACAGGTAACAAACAAAGGTAAGTACACCACAATGCAGGTTCTATGTCCTTGGGGAACTGAATACAAAGAAGTGTATGAGGCTAGAGATAATGACAAGATTGAAACTATCACTGAGTATACATCGGATGATGGCGGTAAATCTTATAGGCCTTTACAAAAACCAGCCTCTTTTGATTCTAGCAGATTAGCAATTCGTTATGCTGACGATCCTGGAAAAGTAAAAGGAACTGATAAGGATGGTGTAATTGAATTAAGAAGAGGTTGCGCTGATCTTAGTCTAGGCGATTCACATTATGCACAGGTAAGAATACTTGTTGATGGTAAATACTATCTTAAAGGCATGGCCGTGTATTCAGATGACTTACCTGAAGGAAAAGACATACTCTTTAATACAAATAAAAAGAGCGATAAGTCTATGGCTGAAGTATTAAAGCCTATAAAGACCGAAGATCCTATGAATCCATTTGGTTCTACTATAGCGGCTAATGGCCAAAGTTACTATGTAGACAAAGATGGTAAAGAGAAGTTAAGTCCTGTCAATAAGACAAGAGAAGAAGGAGAATGGGAAACATGGAGTAAAGAACTTCCTTCACAGTTCTTAGCTAAACAGGATATGAAACTAATAAATAATCAGCTTAATCTAAGTAAGGCAGACAAGAGAGCAGAGTTGGAAGAGATTAAATCATTAACCAACCCTATTGTTAAACGTCATTACTTAGATGAGTTTGCAAGTAATATGGACTCAGCATCTATACATCTTAAGGCAGCTACATTACCAGGACAAAGATACTCAGTAATCTTACCATTGTCAACAATTAAAGATACAGAAGTGTATGCTCCTAGATTTAAAGATGGTACTAAGCTAGCACTTGTAAGATTCCCACATGAAGGAACATTTCAGATACCAATACTAACAGTAAACAATAACAACAGAGAAGGAAAGAAAGTAATAACTCCTACATCTGCAGATGCTGTTGGTATTAGTGCAAGTACAGCTGAAAGACTATCTGGTGCTGACTTCGATGGCGATACTGTATTAACTATACCTTTGAGTAGCAAAGTTAAAGTAACAAACTCTGCGCCACTTAAAGGACTTGAAGGCTTTGATCCTAAAACAGAATACCCAGCTAAAGAAGGAATGAAACCAGCTTGGAAGAAAGGATCAAGAACCGAACAGAACCAGATGGGAAAGATAAGCAATCTCATCATGGACATGACACTTCAAGGAGCACAACCAGATGAGTTGGCTAGAGCAACGAGACATTCCATGACAATTATAGATACCGCTAAACATAATTTGGATTGGCGAGAATCTGAAAAAAGAAATGGAATAAAAGAATTAAAAAAGAAATACCAAGAACATTACGATTTGGATGGCAATCTTAAATTTGGTGGTGCTTCAACTTTAATTACTCGTGCTAAAAATGAAGTTCATGTTCCTGGCAAAGCTGTTGGCGCTCCAAGAATAAATAAAGAAACTGGAGAAAAAGAACAGTATTACAGAGAAGAAAAATACATAAATAAAAAAACAGGAAAAGAAGAATTCGTAACTCATGACATGACACAAATGGAACTCGTAAAAGATGCACATAAGTTGTCAACAGGAACACCACAAGAAGAAGCTTATGCAGATTATGCTAATTTTTGTAAAGCACTTGCTAATGAGGCAAGAAAAGAAAAAATAAACACAAAAACAAGGCAGAAAACAAAAGAAGCGACTGAAAAGTACCGTTCTGAAGTAGACTCTTTAGACAGAAAGCTTAAAAAGGCAGAATCCAATGCTCCTAGAGAGCGAAAGGCACAACAGCTTGCTAGTAGCACTCTTCGTGCTATAGAAGCTGATAATACGCTTTCTGATGATCAAAAAAAGAAATATAGAGATCAGCATTTAAAGCGTGCTAGAGAAGCTGTTGGTGCTCAAAGACAAGAGATCTACATCAATGACAATGAATGGAAGGCTATACAAGAAGGTGCTATATCAGGTACCAAGTTGGATAAGATGCTTAAGTACACTGATAAGGACCGTTTACGAGAACTATCATTGCCTAAAGAGACAAAGAGCATGAGTAAAGCTAACACATCAAGAGTCAAAGCTATGCAAGCAGCTGGTTACACATTAGCTGAGATTGCAGAACGACTTGATTGTTCTACTTCTACTGTTTCTAGGTATCTAAAAAGTTGATCAATGACCCAACCTTTTAGGTTGTACGTATTAGAAAGGAGAAAGACAAATGGCTAAGCTAACGGCGTTGACCACAACTGACAATCCATTTGATCCCTTCACACAAACTGAAGATTGGCGTCGTTGGGATCATGATGCTGGATACTACACAGACAATTATTTGGCTAGAATTGCGAAAACAAGTGAAGATCTTTCGGATATAGAAAACGAGAGGATCTTGGACGACGCAATGGCTGAAATAGTTGCAGTAAATCCTTTAGGAGTCTACACAATTGTTACAAAAGAATTGTAATCGACTCGGCATCGAGTTGTTCAAGGCCCTGTGATGGGTCGCGCTCCCCCTATACCAGCCTCGAAAGGGGTATGGGGGGGGTCGCAAAAATATCACCCCCCCATGTCAT
>Ga0326514_10000119_pt1 | contig 47636 bp, 46 predicted proteins | sample 3_2548_0518_D_FD_203653 | JGI IMG/M metagenome (GOLD analysis project Ga0326514, IMG submission 203653) | Bovine rumen microbial communities from UC Davis, California, United States - 3_2548_0518 | ecosystem: Host-associated > Mammals > Digestive system > Stomach > Rumen | place: USA... | reverse complement strand
AATTCCCCCCATTTTCCAAAGGTCATCCTGTGGCACAGGGCAGAAGGGGAACCAGCAGGTCGCAAGGGGGAGATATGCAACCCGGGTGGCATAACCGGCATGCCATGGGAAGACAGGGTGGCCGGTGTGGCAACGCAAGCAATGTTGACAGATGTCTCCCTATGCTTTTGCGCCTATGGCTCCGCACAGCAGATCGGTGTCACCTATGCTACCATTGGGAGCAAGGCGGCTAGGGGGCACCTGGGTAGACAACTCTATCCTATGTTAAACAAGGCTTAGATTCTGCTAAGCAGGGTTAAGCAAGGGTTAGCAGATCTAAACAATGGTTAACCGCCCACAGAAGATCGGTAAGCTTTGTTTAACAGGGTACTGCCGGCCTTGCTATGTCCCCTGGTGCAATTACTTTAGCATATTTGCCAGAAAAACATAGAAAAAACATGAAAAAATTCTAAGAGGGTAGATCTATGCTAATATCTACCTAGATGTCAAGAGCGAAAGGAGGATAAGATGGGTTGCCTGTTAGACACGTCCGAGTTGATGGCTGCCATCAGCAGGGAGGACCAGAGGCGAGACCCGGAGCTGGAGGACGTGGTCGGTAGGTTCAGGGACGACGACGCGCTCGACGTGCCCATAGAGCTGACGGACCTCGACCTGTGGTGCAACTACATGAACGACGACCTGTACGAGATGGACATCAAGGTACGCGAGTTCCTCAAGAAGACACGGTACAAGAGGCAGTCCAAGGGCGGGTACAGGACGACGGTCGCGGTGGTGTTCGCATGGATATACGGGCGCCAGCCGACGCCGAGGGACGGCTCGGTCTGCCGACTTCTGCACCAGCTGCTCAAGTACTACTGCACCAGCTATACGGGGATAACGACCTTCCATGGCAAACCGGTCAACCGGGTCTACCGGTTCAGCAAGTTTGCCGCGAACGAGAAGCGCCCGTACTCGCTCAGGTTGCGTATGGAGCTTACTAAGGGGGACAGCAATGCGGTCTTCAGACAAGGCCCTAACCACAAGGCGGACAAGCGAACTTACGGTAGACAGTCAGATCGCGACGATGGCTAACATGCCTCTCGGCGACGTGGTGTTCATGGCGGAGGGCGGCAGGAAGGGCATCGGGCCTGACTCCCGCGCCGGGTCACCCAACGCCGCCATGTTCCTCGTGTGCCGCCTGCTGACCGACGCGGTGTTCAGCAACGACATCCGCGCGATCCAGCTCATCATCAACCGCATAGACGGCGGCCTCCCGAAGGACGTGGAGGTGGACGACTACCAGACGCAGTTCTCGGACTGCCTCGAGCGGGTGATGGCCATGACGCGCGAGGAGCAGCTGAGCCTTCACCCGAGCGACACGGTGATGATGGGCATATGCAAGTCGCTGTACTCGCTGGCCGTGCAGGACATCTACTGGGACGAGCGCAGGGAGCGGGTGCGCAGGCGTCCTCCCACCGACCTCAAGCAGGAGCGCGACGCGGCCCTCAGGATCATCCTCGAGCGCCTTGGTGGCAGGAAGACCCTGGTCGCCGTCAACCAGACCAAGGAGGAGATCGGGGACGCTGACTGGATCTCCGAGCTGCCGAGTGGTGTATAATGTTCCTTGGGCGGGGCCATTGCACGCATGTGGACGCATGTGCGCACCGGTGGGGCCTGCTGCCCAGGACCAAGATGCATCGATACGTTTGGTCATTCTTTGCAAAGCGGACTTGGTCCACAAGGGAGCCATCCCAGTCCTTCCATACTATGAACCGGTTGGTAAGGTTGGCGAAATGGCGAAATGGCAGGAGGGCACCACGAGGCTTTCGAGAGACAACGGTTCGCAACCGTTGGGCCTGGTGGGAGGGTAGACTCGGTTGTCTACGTGAGCCGATGACCCCGAAAAGGGAGCCTGTTCGGAGAGATCCGACGGGCTTCTTTTTTTGTGTTCACATTCTGTTTGTTCACATATTGTGATATACTTGTTCCCAAGAGAAGAGGGAGGCAAGCATGTGTTCGATAGAGAGATTGAGGACGCTGGACGAGTGGCTGTTCGCACCCACGGACGCCGACCGCGTATGCGTCAACAGGTTCCACGACGTCGCCGAGAAGGTGTATGCGGGCTACTCTGAGCTGGACCCGATGGCGCCTGACGAGGACGACTACCGCACCAAGGTGGCCCAGCTGATGCGAGCGAGGCTCGTGCTGCTGGGCGGGGACGTGATCTACGTCCGCGAGGGCGACACGCTCCACACGCTTGGGGACTCGATAGACCTGCTGAGCTACTACATGCACACTGACTCCAAGGAGGCCCGCAAGGCGATGGACCTACTGGAGACGAACTTCCAGGGGTACTTCCCGATCACCGACGGGCTGGTGTGGCGCAACGTCATGCGTATAGACTACCCCGATGGGAGGAGCTGCTACGTCAACCTGCGCACGCTGGGCGACGCGACGCGCGACGTGTGGGAGTCTCAGGAGAGCTACCCGGAGTTCGGCGTCTCGAGGGTCATACCGGAGAACTACGCGCCCATAAGGAAGTTCTTCTACACGCTGAACTCAGCCGTCGGCGAGGACTGGTTCTTCGAGAAGGCCATGATGTATCACTTCAACCAGCCGTTCAGGGAGAAGAGCCATGTTCTTGTTGGTGGTGGCGGAAACGGTAAGTCAATGTTTATGGGTCTGGTCAAGCGTCTGTATGGTGACTTTGCTCTCACTGACGCCCCTCAGCCCAACTTCACGGGACATGCGGCGGCGGTGGTTGCTTATAACTTCATTGGTAAACGTATTGTCACTTTCAACGATGTCGGCGATCCGAGCGCTAAGTTCCTAGAGTGGATGAAGCGCATGATTACCGGCAACCTGGAGGTCAAGACGCCGAACGGCGCATGGCTCTCTGTGCCGTGCAACGCGAACTTCCTGATGGAGACGAACCACGCCCCGCAGATCCTCAACCTCGAGGCACATCGTCGCAGGTTCATCATCAGGCAGTTCGACCCCGACTTCCGCCTGAAGGACTGGGTCAGTGACCCCGAGCTTGACAGGCTCGGCGACCGTGGCAACATCACGGCGGCGGACCTGGTCAACTACATGCTCACGATCCGCGACAAGGTCGGGGACTGGACCGCGTTCGGCGAGGAGCCTGACGACCTCGACTGGTACGAGGAGGTGGCAGAGTGAGCAAGGGACACGACGAGCTGGACTGGTGCCCGTTCGGTATGAGCGGTGTTGCCAGATGCGAGGCGGATGAGGTGCTCAAGGCCGAGAACGCCAGGTTGCGGGAGGAGAACAAGAGGTTGCGGGCGAGGATAGTAAGTTGCTATACGGAGCAGTTGTTGCATAGCGATGACGTGCTTGGAGAGATCATGGCAGAGAAGAAGTTGAAAGAGTTGGGTGAGGCTGAGAATGTCTGATGCAGACTATGCGCTTGCGGAAGTCCGTGGATGGCTATGCGACAACCTTAGTAACGGTGACGCTGGGAAAGTCTGCGGCATGCTGTCCGTCGTGTCGAGGCACATCAACGAGCTTGAGGACGAGAACGCCAAGCTGCGCGCAGAGCGAGACTACATTCTTAGAGAGTTGGGAATAGAGGTTGACGATGGATGATTTCAGAACGGAAGTCGACGAGCACGGCAACATAAAGGTCACGTCTTACGTCGAGGCAGTAGTACTCAGCAAAGAAGAGCAGGAGCAAGCACGGAGAATCTTCGAGCAGTTACAGGACGAGAACGCCAAGCTGCGGGAGCAAGTAACGCAATTGCAGTCAGAATGGGAGTCAGAGCGCGATTACGCAGACCAGATGGAGGCCAAGGAAAAGAGGGCCGTTGCCGAGAACACCAAGCTGCGTGAGCTTGCAAAGGCCGCATGGATTCTATTCTTAAAGCACGGGGCGGTCGGTCCATACGAACTGCCAGAGGTTGACAGAGTTAGGGAATCGCTGAACGAGCTTGGAATCAAGGTGAGTTGGGAAGAGCTGGGAATTGAGGTGGACGTATGAACAGGGAATCATTGCTTGACGAGGCAATCGCCAAGGCGAAGGAAGACGAGGACTGGCAGCTGGTCGAGTGGCTTCGCATGGCACGTGGTGGCGAGAGTGCAGCCAAGTGGTACACAGCCAAGCTTGACCAGCTCAAGGCCGAGAACGCAAAGCTGCGCGCAGAGCGAGACTACCTTCTCGCGAACTCGAATCCCACGGCTGCGGAGCTTCACCGCGTAAGAAGTGCGTGGAAGAAGGACCGCGACGAGAACGCCAAGCTGCGGGAGATGGTGCGGGACATGTTCGAGGAAATAGAGGTGTATGGCCTCGACCCGATGTATGAGGAAGAACCGTCTTGGAGGGTCGGAATCAGAGAGCTGGGAATCGAGGTCGAAGATTACTAGCAAAGGGAAGGAGGTTGGTACAACGTGCAAAAGAATGACACTGACTACCTCAAGGCCAAAGAGCTTTGGGCGGACGGCATGTCTGTCAAGCGCATCGCCTACGAGTGCGACACGACAGTTGCGGTGCTGACGTGCCACATGCAGCGGCACCGCGATGACTTCCCGATTCGCAAGAGGCAGACCACGCTCACCAACGAGCAACGCGCCGAGGTTGTCAGGATGTATGACTCTGGCATGACATACAGGCAGATAGCCAAGGTGTTTGGCGTGCATCACAACACTATCGGCAAAGTAGTGAGGGGACGTGTACAAGTAGATGGGAAAGAGTAAAAAGAAATCGCGCGTCATCAAATCGCGCAAGAGGAAGATAGACTTACCGGTCGATCGCTACGGCAACCCAGTACACATCGGTGACACGCTTTACTTCGAGGCTGACGACGTGTTCATAAAGGTCGAGTCCCTTACATACTACGGAGACCACTACATACCGAGCCTTGCTTGGGTGGCGAACGAGAACGAGGACGAGATGACTGACAACATCGACGGCTCCGTCAACGTGATGTGCGTTATGGAGGACGGCAAATGATGACGAGCAGGCAGCATGTCGCGGCGAAGTCGCTATGGAAGAAGGGCGTCAAGGTCAAGGACATAGCGAAGGCGATCGGCGTCTCGCATAGTGCGATGTCGGGCTACATACAGAGGAACCGCGCGCACTTCCCAAGGAGGATCGACACGAGGAGCATATCCGTCAGCAAGCGCAACGTGATAGCGAGGCTCGCCGACGAGGGCAAGACCTATGCCGAGATAGCCGAGATCACCGGATGCCACCTGAACACCGTGGCGAAGTACGTGAGGATGAGACCGAGAAAGGGGAAGGTAGTGTTCGCAGACGATCTGGCCGAGAGGCTGCGCGAGGCCAGGGAGCAGGCGTGGATGACACAGAAGGAACTCGCACAGAAGGTCGGTGTCTCTGCCAACTGCATCAGCCAGTACGAGTGTGGCAGGCGCGTTCCGAACTTGAAGATGGTGTCTGCCATAGCGTGCGTGCTGGACGTGTCCCTTGACACGCTGGTCCCGAAGGTATTCCATGAGGTACCCGTCGACCCTGGACAGACGGTCATATTCGATTACTTGGAGGAGAGTGAAGATGTGGAATAGCATGAAGGTCTCGCTTGACGACGGTGCGATCATGCCCGAGCGTGCGCACAAGTCGGACGCGGGACTCGACCTGTTCACCCCGGTCGACTTCGTCGTGCCGGCAGGCGGGTACGCGTTCGTCGACACGGGCGTGCACCTGGAGATCCCGTTCGAGACGTGCGGGCACATATGCTCGAAGAGCGGTCTGAACAGGAAGCATGGGCTGTTCACGGACGGCACGATCGACGAGGGCTACGACGGCCCCATTGGCATCATCATCCACAACGGTGGCTCCGAGGACTACCAGTTCAGGCGTGGCGACAAGGTGGCCCAGTTGGTCATCGAGAGGATATTCAGGCCGTCGCTCGAGATTGTCGACAAGGTGAGCGGCGGGAAGCGCGGAAGCGACGGATTCGGAAGCACTGGGAGGTAAGAAGGATGAGACCAACGGAACTGGTGAGGCGGTTCAAGAACCACAAGCTCGACGAGCACCGGGCGAAGAAGTGCGAGCAGCTGAGGCTGTCGGCGCACAACCTGGCCGACATGGTGAACGGACTCTGCCCTGAGGGCAGGGAGAAGTCCATCGCGATCACGAAGATCGAGGAGGCCGTCATGTGGGCCAACAAGGCGATCTCGATGTCAACGAACGATGCCTAAGCCAGACTGGCTCGTGAGGCGTGAGTCCGAGGTAAGGCGGGCGTTCAGGCACTGCATGACCTGCGAGCACAAGGGCGTGCAGTGCGGACTCACGAACAACCTCGGCAAGGGACGCGGGAGGCTCCCGATGTACGAGTGCTCCCTGCATCCGACCGTGCGGTTCTACGAGGACACATACGCATGCGAGGACTACCAGGCCATACGATGATATAATCCCCCTTGTAGGCACTTGTTACAAGGGGGATTTCTCATGGCTCTCGTTGCTGGCAGCGGCACCTCCAGGAAGAACGTCGGAGGTAACCTGTTCGACGCTGTACGAAACCAGTTCGACAAGGACACCGGGGGGTCCTCCGGCACGTCTGCCCCACCATTGATCGATGCGATACGCAACGACATCGAGCTGCCCGCGTCGTCCGGTGGAGGCATGGCGCCATCGGTCACGGTAGGTGACAATGCGGCTGGTGGCGAGGTCGCTCAGGTGAATCCCGTGTCAGTACCAAGGATTACCACGGCCTCATACTCTTCCCCGTCACTCTCTCCGTCCGCTGCCCCCGCACAGCTACTGGGGGGTGGAGGTGACGTGCCATCAACGTCTCCGCTGATGTCTCAGCCAGATGACGGAGGCGGTGAGACGACGTCTATCGACGAGGCCGTTCTCGACATCCTGAAGCCCAAGTACGAGTCTGGGCTTGCGGACTGGGAGATCCAGAACGCAGCGTTTCAAGGACGTGACCCAAGGACCGCAAACGTCTTTGGAGAGGAGTACAGCGGTGACGACCAGGAATTGATCGGCAACACTGCCGTGAATGACGCATACATACGAGACGCCTTGGACAACGGGTATCTGTCGGAGCAGGACGCATACGACATAATGCATCGCGACAAGCCATGGTTGGAGATGCTCTCCCATAAGTACAGCCAGCCTATGTTCGGTGCAGAGCTTGACATGAACACCGAGTCCATCGGCGATGCCACGGCGATGGACGACGGAAGCTCGTATGACTATGACCATATGACGGCAGACAAGATGACCGGTGCGCAATATATGCGATATGCCAATATGGGAATGGGCGGCAGGCCGATCGAGGAGATAGACCCACTCGGCGTGTACAGCAAGCGTCGCGAGCAGCTAGACCATGATTTCATGCCGTTCATGCCCGACGAGACGTCATACGTGAACATGGTCACGAGCAACGTGATAGATACGCCAAGCAGGCTTGGCGCGGCCATCGCAAACCTGCGCACCGACAATCCGTTTACGCCCGATTACTCGATCAGCTACGGAACCGGGGATGGCAGGAAGACGATAAGCGGCAAGGACTTCGACAAGCTGTCCACCGCCTATCTCAACCAATTCGACTGGTATGACAGGTTCAGGCCAGAGAAGTATCTGTCCGAGTTTGACAACTCGGTCGCACATGTAAAGGAGCATGTGATACCAGACTCGACTGGTGCCGACACATATCATTACGGGACGTTGAAGAGTGTGGACCAGAATGATGACGGTACGTTTAACCTGAAGTTCTCCGATGGATCCAATGTGGACATATCGAGAGAGTACTTCGATTCGATATACGACGAGAGCACGAACAGCTTTGCGGTTCCCGAGCCGGCACGCGTGCCTGTTAGCAAGGCGCATGGAGTCCTTCCGGAAGACCTGTCATCGCTTAACGACATGGATCAGATAATGTCGATGGCTGAGGAATATGGCGGCTCTCCCCTTGACTATGCCGATGTCATATATGTCCCGGACATGGTCATGCCGAATGGTGAGCATGTGTCGCTCGAAGACGTGAACAGGATCATAGCGGACAAGTCTCCAGAGAATGACGAGAAGGATTCGTCTGACGACGACTTGGAATACGGGTTCGACAGAGGACTGATACCATTCCTTACGGACAACAAGCCGAGGCGTCTTACGAGCCAGGAACCGTTTGGCGTGAACGAGACGACTGGCAGGATAGAGGCCGACCTGTCCGATATGGGAAACAACATGTGGGACTGGACGTTTGGATCCATTCCGATATCCGCTCCTGGAAGGATCCCATGGACTTACTCTTTGTTCAATGCGGCATCTGGACTGTCCGGTGCAGACCCATCGAGATATGATACCGCGACGGACTCATATGGCCTGATTGCCGGAAACTATGACGACGAGGGCAAGCCGAGGTATGGTGTCTATGACGAGAAGGGCAATCGAAACGACGAACTGAGCGACAGTAATCTGTTCTGGAATACGGCAGGCAATGCGGCAGTTCCGCTTACCGAGATGCTGGTCGGACCTATCGGTGAGGAACTCATACCGATAGGGAAATTTTTTAGGAAGGACACCCCGTACCCGACGTTTGGGCAACTGTTGAAGAATACGATCATAGGTGCTGCCGAGGAGGGTATCGAGGAAGATCTCGGCAACGTCTTCGAGGACCTCACCCAATACGGACTTCCGGGACTCTTCGCAAACGAGGTCAAGGACGAGCAGGGCAACGTCGTGTATGACGACACGAACCGGGCGCTTCGTGACTACGACACGCCGATTGGCGACAGATTCGCAAACGCCCTGGATGTTCCCAGCCTGCTCAACTCGTTTATAGGCGGTGCCGCCGTTACCCCGGCAATGGACTTGCTGTACTCGCCGCTTTCAAACCAGACGTTCTTCAGGCAGCTTGGTCCGTCAATAAACAGGAGCAGGGCTATCAGGAACACGGGAATAACCCCGTATGTCGAGACGGATCAGGAGAGAGAGATGCGAGAGGCCATGGAACGTGGCGAGCGTCCTGACGAAATCCGCGAAAAACTCAGCGACCAATACCTTCAGATGTTCAGTACAGAGACGGACTAAGGAGCTTTTGTCATGGCAACCGTAAGGACAAACGTCAGCACGAGAACGGCGGATGTCTCGAGAGACGTCGCAAGAGAGGTCCGCGAGGCTCCGGTACAGGTGAACTTTGCCCAGCAGGCACCGGTCGAAGTACAGGCTCCGGTAGAGCAGTCTCCGTCCTACCAGGAAGCACCTGCACAGAACAACGGATGGCAGGGAGGCAGTCAGCAGGCAGAGCCAGTCGGCGAGTCTACGAGAGCGCCGCGACACATGGGTTCCACCGAGCGTGCTGACGAGACACGGCAGCAACAGCAGGACCAGAGTCGATCACCTCGTCATTTTGCCGAGTTGGCCGGAATGAGTCTTGGCATAGGAAGCGAAGCGCAACAGCCTGCCGTAGAGAGGGGGTTGTTCTCACGGGAGTCGTCGAGTGGCATTCCCATGGTCGACGCGTCGGCAATGCTTGGCCTTGACGCGATGTCCTCGAGGCAGCCGACGAGTGCGTCGTCTGACAATGGCCTGATCGAAATGCATGACGCACTTGCCGAGGCTGGCGTGCAAAGGTCTGTCGAGCTGTCGAATGCGAGAGGGAGGAGCAGGTACGGTGGTGCCGCGGCTCCATCCATACCAAGCCAGACCGCGCTTGAGACGCTTGACTCGAGAAGATCCTCTCTCGAGAGGGCGTTCTCTCGGCCGGAAAGTAGTCAGGTCACGTCACCGACCCAGGAGGTCATCGACAACGAGAAGAACGACTCGATCTTCAACAGGCCGATCGGATACAGCCCGAAGACCAGAGAGATCCGTGCGAAGCAACCTTCCCAGAAGAGGCCCTCCTCCATAGAGAGGACGGAGAAGGACAGGGCGTCGAATGCCTTCAAGCAGTCCGGCGTTGGGTACAGGATCTACCAAAAGATAGTAGGAAACGACTCTCTCGACCTTCGCGAGGTCGGAATCGGTATGCAGGAGCTAATGGCTGTCGTCAACCAGAATGCCGACATGATTAACTCCCTCATATCCGAGAGCATCGGAACGGACATAGATGTGTCCAATATGAATGCAGGCGATCTTGCCAGGTTCATAAACTCGAACGAGATATATGCCGTTACGTACAAGCCACCGAACAACCAGGGACCTGACACCCAACGAAGGAGACTGCGCATCCTTACTGATGAGCAGCGTGGCATATATCTTCATCCGATCATGTCTGCCCTCTATAACGCCGACTTCGACGGTGACGACATGGAGGTGTCGCTAAGCCCGAACGTGCTTTCGTATGCTCGCGACCCCATGAGCTATCTCATAAACATAGACGGAAAGCAGATGCTGAATCTGGACTTCTTTCCCGTCGTCGAGATAGTTGGCGGATATCGTGACAACGCGACCGATAGGGACTATGTCAGGGAGGTCATGCTGTCCAGGCTTGGCATAAAGGAGGACAGATATCTCGTCGATGCGATCATAGCGTTTGGGAAGACGGAGAAGAAGAGCGATAGCGAGAAGAAGAAGAGGCTGAACGACGTCTGCATCGAGGCGAGGAATGTCGCCAGCGCCATGTACCCGACTGACCAGAACGCGGGAGACGATCTTGTCTCCAAGATAATGTACGGTGTCTACAACGGCATGCACGATATTCGCATGATGAACGTTTTCGAGACTATCGAGTCGAGGACGGTGAACAACGAGAGCCTTCCAAGCCCCATAGAGTATGACGACGCGGCGATATACAAGCTCGTGGATGACATGGTCGCAGGGGAGATTCCGAACAACTTCCAGGCCATGAAGGTCATGTTGTCGGGATACATCGGAAACATCAAAGGCAAGAACGCGGCGTTCAGGTTCACTGGCGATCTTGGAAAGACCATCAAGATGGACAGCCGTCTGCAAATAGGCGATGGAAGCTTTGAGGTAAATAACGATACCAAGATGAGCATGTTCTACGAGTCTCTCGTCAGATATGTCGAGTCACGAAGCATGGCGAAGGAGATAAAGAGGGCCGGAAGGTCTGAATACTATACGCAGCATCTTCGAGAGGCCGTCATCGAAGAGGTAGGGTTCCCAGACTCGCCATGGTACGATAGCTTCTCGGAGTTTCTCGATGCGTTCGTCGAGTCCTATTCCAGGAACGCGGCCATCATAAACGAGTCGAACCTAGTGTTTCTCACAAACATGAAGTTGGACAAGGACAGCAGCAGCTCCATATCGTCTCTCGATCCGTCGTATGTGACGTTCGGATCCATTGCCGACCCGTTCCTTTCGATATATGACACATACAGCGTTGGTCGAATGTTCCATAACCTGAGCACGTCGGGAGTCATGGGCGAGGGCACGGTCGACCCGCGCTGGAAGGGTAACCCGAACCACGTCACGAAGCTTCGCAAGGGTGGACAGGACGTATCGAAGGCGTATGAGCGCGAGTACGAGAACTCCGCGACCGAGTTCTGGGTAAACGGAAAGTACCTGTCGTACAGCCTTCGCAAGTTCAAGAACGAGAACAGGCTCGTGCGAAGCAGCAACATGGACAACATCCTGTCAAGAAGCGTGTTCTCCGACATGAGCGACAACGAGGCAGAGCTGTACATGCTGCTTGCCATAGCCGACAAGAGAACCGGCGCGGAGTCCAAGTTCAACCAAAGCGTCTATGGAATGTCAGAGGTCGGGGATCGGGCATACGACCGAAGCCTCTCTCATGACTCCGACGAGAGGTCGACCGTCGACATGATCTCCGACCTCTTGATGGATATGGACTGGCTGGACAAGAACGTCACCATATCTGGCAGAAGAGACCAGATGCGATGGATCGATGACATAGTTATGGTGCTTGCGGAGAGCGGTCCGGACATGTTCACGTATTTCGGAATGGACTCTCCGGCCGGGTTTCTCAGCTCCGATCTCTCGAGGAAGCTTGTCGAGCATGCCGGTGACACCGAAGTGCTGGGCGGCATTCGCACCGCGATGGTGTTCGAGTATCGCATGAGCGACGTCAGTCGCATCCTGGACTCCATGCCGAACCCGAACGACGACGTAGACCTGTATGCAAAGGCCTACAACGACCTGGAGTTCGCCATCGACGAGCTGGCTGCCGCGTCCGAAGTCTGGCATGGTATCGTGAGCGAGATGAAGGCGGAGGCAAAGGGACGGTCGGTGTTCCAGATGATAAAGGACCACGTCATCCCCACGCAGACCTCCGTGTCAGGTGAGACGTACGAGTGGAGCGGCGAGCACTTCTACGATGCCCGCGACTTCTGGCGCAACATCGGTCAGCATGACACGCTGAGGTCCGTCATAGAGGATCTCGACATGGACAGGAACACGAAATGGAACATCATCGCCGACGTGGTCAGGTATTGGGAGAACGACGCATACCTGAAGTCATGGGAGGTCGGATACCAGCTCGAGATAGGAAACGACTCGACATACTCCCTCGGCTCCTCGTCGACGCAGAGCGCCCTCGGAACACACAAGGACTTCGAGCAGGCGTTCAACAAGTGGAGCAAGGTGAGCTACGAGAACATACAGAAGAACATAGAGGACGCTGCAGGCAAGTATAGGAAGAACAGAAACTATCTCATGAACACGCTCGCCCGACTGGACTCGGAGCCGTGGGAGATGGTCAACGTCGATGACGGGATGTATGCCGACTCGATACTGGCCGTGAAGGACAAGGTATACGCGCAGACGGAGAAGGGAAGCCAGCATCCCTGGATGAACGCGATGTATTCGGCTCAGTCGTTCCAGCGTGTCGGTGGGTACATGAACGACATCCAGAGAACCGACGACAGGCTGCTTGGCATACAGAGTACCGGCGCCGTCAGCGTGCAGGACGTCATACACCTTCTCGCAAACGGGGATGCCGAGATCACCGTATACAATGACTATGGCGAGTATGCCACGGTCACACGCGAGATCCTTTTGAAGAACTCGCTCGGAAGGGACCTCGGACCCGACATAGAGCAGGACATCTGGGACTATCTTCTCCAAGAGCCACGCATAGCGTCTGCCATACGAAAGCACAACGCATGCGTCGTCGCCGATGGTGACGGCAGCGGATACCTCGGTGCGGCACTTGGCACGACCGAGACGATAGGCAGGATGAACGAGGACAACTATGACCCCATAAGCCATGTGAAGTACCTGGTCAGGGACCATACCATATACCCTGCGATAATATCGCTCGCAAGTCCGGGGACCCTGCGATATGACGAGGAGCAGGGCAGGGTCGTTCGAGTCGACTCGGTGAGCAGGAACGAGCGACAGCGTATAACGGAGATAGACTCGTATCTCGCATACAAGATGTACGAGTCCACGCTATATGACATCAGCCCGTCCGATGCGGCCATGGCAATACTCGAGGACCTCGGAATAACCGAGCAGGCTCTCATAGACGCCATAACGCCCGATTTCGAGAAGTATGCGAAGGTAAGGCACATAGCCATATATGACAACAGCGAGTCGGTCGGCGAGGCGAAGAAGATCTACGATACCGCAGTCGACGCGCTGACGAAATACATAGACGACGTCGGAAGGAACATTGGGACAGTCGCCACGAACATACGGGCGCCGAAGATACCGGAGAGACTCGGCGTCGACATGGTGTCTGCCGCCTCATTCTGGGATGTCATACAGGAGTTCAGTGGGGCGAAGACGGCCGTGTCGACCGGTATCGAGGGATCCGAGACGTACAACCTGGCAAAATGGGTATCCCATATGCCATTTCGGGATAACTATGCCGACCTCGAGAGCGTGTTCGATGACGTCGACCAGAGCTGGGACGGCATGTGGACGAACGTCGTCGACGAAAGTGGGATGCCGGTCATGCTACAGGTCGACGAGGATGGCAACATCACAAACTATCGCAGCCTGATGAGAGCCAAGAGGGAGCAAAATCTGAGCGAGGTAGTCACGCTCGTGCCCGATGGCTATACCGTGCGCGACCGGTCGCTGGACGGATACAACAACCCGGTTTCCAGCGCGTTCATATACATGGTAAGCAAGAGGTCGAACGGTGCCGAGGGAAACAACCTGAAGGTCAAGAAGTCGGGCATAGACGGCAAGGACTCCATAACGAAGATGCCCGATGGAAAGTACCTGCTGGTCTCTGATGAGGATGGGAACAGGAGGCCGGTGAAGTTCGAGGATCGCCAGAAGATGCTGAGGGACATAGTCTCGAATGACCCCGAGAACGGACTCATGGCGGCGAAGCTCAGCCTTGCCCAGATCATGCTGAGTGAGAACGATGAGCTTGGATACGATGACCTGACCTTGTCGAACTACATGAGCATCGTCGACAAGATGGTCGTGATTGGTGAGGACGGCGAGCTGTACCTACGTTCGCTCGAGATGCTTGCGTCTGCGACGAGGTATCGCATAGGCGCGCGTGCCGACGAGATGTCTGACAAGGAGCTTTCCAAGGAGATAGACAGGATAGTGTCCGACATGAGCGAAAACGGAGTCGGCATGTCAAGGATGAATCCAACCGACGCCTTCGACGAGATAAGGCCGAAGTCAAAGTCATCCTCGTTCAACGGCATACGTCTCAACTCGTCGTCATTCACGCGCAACTACGAGCTTCTGGAAGAGATACGCAAGGATGCCGAGCAACAGGGCGTCCTCACGATCAGCCGCTCGAGGGCACAGCAGCTTACGGAAAACATAACCAACAAGAGCAATGGCATACGTGGGGTGGCCGAGGTGTTCGACTCCTCGAACGTTACCAGAAGCTACAACGTAGTGGGGTATGCTGGGGCATATGATGGAAGCGAGACGATCCATTGGACGATAGGCCCGTCGAATGCGATCGTGATAGGCAACGGTCCGGTAGACAACACGAGGGCGGCAAGAATATGCGAGGCGGCATACAGGCTTGGCATGACCGTGATCGTAGGTCCCAACAACCTTGACAAGATACCGCGTGACATGGTGGCTGACGCGATGCCATGCAGCAATGACGGCACCGCGCTCATACCGTGCTTTGACATGAGGCTGAACGGATCTGAGGCGAAGCCGTATAACGGCGGAAGGTTCTCGATATTCCAGGCACCTGCCTCGAGATATACGACGCTCATCGAGGACCCGATAAACTTCTTCAAGCTCGGTGACGCACAATATATAACGACGAAATACCTCACGGACCGAACGAGTATCGTAGACTCCTCGTCGGAGCAGATACTCATGGAAAGCCTGTTCCCCAATGTGTATAACAACGACGCCTTCCTGCATTGTGACAAGACCGTGTCCCTTGCCTCGGCATCGGAGGTCAGCAGGCTCATAGTGGAGAGCGGCGTCATGTGTACGATCGACTACGGAGTCGTCAAGGGCGGACGCGGGTTCGAGCAGAGGAAGCACGACGTCGATGCGGCCATAGAGAGATATCGGAGAAGGTGGCCCGAGGCGAATGCCGACGGCATCCTGATGGGCGAGATGGCAGAATGCGAGCCTGGTGACATCGTTGCATGGGCCGAGATAGAGATCACCGACCAGCTGACCGGAGAGACGCAGTATGCGTTCGCCCCAATCATACCGTTCCCCCTCCATGGTGCGACGAAGGGCATACCGGAGAAGTTCTCCGTCGAGCAGGTCGCCTACGTGGACAACGACAACACTGTGCTTGCCGTCGATTGGAGGAACACCAGCAGTCTCGAGGGTGGTTTTGCCAAGGTGTTCGGAAGCTCGGGTGGAACAGACAAGGGAATTATAAGGTTCTCCAGAACCATAAACACCGACAACACACCGCTGCTTCTGAAGGATGGCACCAAGGTAGACCTCTACTGCGCAAGGGAGTCGATAGGAGGCAGTCGCAAGGTCGGCACTGACCGAAGAATCAAGACGATGTACTCGCTCATGGCAAAGGCTCGACTGCGTGGGTACAACTTCGCAGAGGTTCCCAACTCGTTCCCCCTCAATCCCGACATCAAGGAAAGGCTCCTGTCACACCCGAACGGCAAGCATGGCGTACCATCGAACGAGTGGAAGCAACTGCTCAGGGAGGGAAACTTCACGTTCATAAACGAAGATCCGCTTACGAACGATTTTCTCAACTATGAGTGCAGAAAGATATTGTTCGACGGTGGAAACCCATGCGACTACCTGTCGTCCATGTACACCGACGAGAACGGAGTGATGCGCAACACCAGGGTGATGTGGGAGTTCGATGCGATGTTCGAGCAGGGTCTGAACTATGAGAACTGCCTGCTTCGGTTCCTTCACCTCATGGACGACAAGCTATGCCCGAACGGACTCGATGACACAAGGGAGTATCTGTTCAGGCTGAACCCGGACGGACAGGGATATGACAGGGGGTGTCTCGAGATGGAGGCACCGTTCCCGTTGTCGAACAACAGGACGGGCTATGTCTGGGCCACGCCATACATAGGACTTTCGTTCTTCGGAGAGGACTTCTCGGGCTTCTCGCGTCCCAACGTCGATGGTGCGTCGAACTTCCTTGACGCTGCAAATACCATGTCATATCTTGGTATCGAGCTTGACGACTACAGCGCAAAGACAAGTACGATGTGGGCAACGGCAGACCAAGGCCGGCTCTCTCGCGGATGCAACTCGATAACGAAGGTGCCAATGGACGAGAGACCGACTCCTTCCGGCAAAGACACTCAAGAGTCATAGGGAGTTCTCATGGGAAAGGACATAAGCACAAACAACAACAGTAGCCAAAGAGTCACTCCCGGTGTAAACACGAGCACGTCCGGAAGTCGTGGCGTCCATACGGGAGGGTCTCAGAGCGTCGGAGTAAACTGGCAGGACAGAGGAGGAGATGTCTCACAGTCTGCCAGCCAGACAAGTGGTGGATCGTCTACGTATGGTGGTCAGTCTGGCGGCGGAGCAAACGCAGATGTCGAGAGATGGGTAATCGAGCAGGACAAGCGTCTGAAGGACGAGGCAGACAAAGCCAAGAGGCAACAGCTCGACATCAACAGGATAGCCCAGGAAGAGCTTGAGAAGGCACAGGCAGACGCACGAAAGAGAAATCAGGAAGCAGAAGCCAAGCGCAACGAGATGGCCAGGAGAAGCTCTCTCGACAGCGCCAGGATAGCCCAGCATGTCGATGACATAGCGAGGCAGGAGGTCCAGAACGACGCCCGCCAACGCAAGGACGTCAAGGACCGCGTGGCACAGATCTCTGCAGAGGAGGTCTCTGCCGACCGACAGCGCCGCAGGGACCGGCATGCGAACGAGCTTGCCGAGAACCAGGCCCGCGAGCAGCGTCTCGACGACAGGACCGAGAGTATATTCAGGCAGGTAAAGCGGGAGAACAGGCAGAACGAGGACAGGAGAAGGCAGTCCGAGGAAAGAAGCAGGAGAAACATCAACGCGAGGACGGATGCCGCACTCGACGAGATATACGAGAAGCTTGGGATGGAGCGCGCCCGCGAGCAACAGGAGCGCGCACAAAGGCAACGTTCTGACCAACGCATAGATGCCAGGACCGAGGCAGCCCTCAGAGAGATGTACGAGGGCATGAGCGCAGAGGACCTGATGAGGCAGCTCTCCGACCAACGTATAGACGCCAGGACCGAAGCGGCCCTTCGAGAGCTGTATGAGAAAATGCAGGCCGAGGATGCCGACGAGGAGAGCATAAGAAGCCGTGTCGAAGACATCATAATGCAGGAGCTTCTCAGGGACGACATCTCTCGCCAGGCCAGGTTTGCCCGAGAGCGTGGCCTTGGCATGGAGGAGCGTGAGCCTATAGACAGGTCCGAGCTTGACGACGTGCTCCCAAGGTTCAACACGGTCGAGGACATGGACGCGATGCTGCCCGATCCAGGAGTCCTCACGCAGGACGAGATCGATGCCAAGGAGGCATACGAGAACGAGGTTCGCCTCGAGAACGAGGAAAGCTCTGCGGGAAACCTCTATTCCAAGATATCGACCATAGAGCAGGACACACCATGGGAGAACGGAAGCGAGACGACCGGCCTGTCCGGTGACCGTGCGAAGATCAAGAAGATAATCAAGGACGAGAGCAGCAGATGGTCGCTCCAATATAGCGACCTGGAGGAACAGGCTCCCGGTGGCAAGGAAGGGAACTTCGACGACCAAAGGCTTGGCAACTTCCCTGACAGAGACTATCTCGACGGAATGGAACCCGAGTCGATATTGCAAGGGGCGCTTCGCAAGGCAAGGAACGCGATGCTGCTCAGGTTCCTCAACCCTTCGCTCCTGCGCATAGAGAGCGAGCGCGTCGAGACGAGGGTCGAGATCGTGAACGGAAAGAAGAGGACATACTCTCGGCTCAGGTACAGCGACAACGTGGAGCGCGCCATAGGATCGATACAGAGCCTCTATCACTGCTCGAAGCGTAACGTCATGCAGCTCGTACAGCTGCGTGCTGGCATAGGCGTCGACATAAACGGCAAGGTCGCAAAGGTCGACCCAGACAACTTCAGGCTCACTGACAGACAGTTCATAGAGATATGTCGAGACATAAAGAGATCACAAGATGAAAACCACCACCCACTTGGCCCCGTCGAGGGTACACCCTACGCAGGCGGCGTACGCGACGACACCGGCAAGTTCGTCATCGTGGCGGGAACGAGATGCTTTCCGTTGGGATATATGCCACGCCAGCTCATAGCCGACCTTCGCCGCAACTGGAACTCGGCGCTTCACGAGTACTCCGAGCAGGAGATACAGAAGATGATTGGCGAGAACTGGATAAACAAGACGTATAAGCAGCTGTGCTCGAACACAGGTGGCAACCAGATGTTCCAGGCGCGCGCCATCGAGAACATGATGCGTGCACTCATGGCAATAGACGGGGCAGACCCAAAGGAACTCAAAATACCGGAGATCGTCGAGCGAGAGACGCTCTTGATGCAGAGAGCTGAGACAAGCTCGAAGGGCGACCCACAGATAGCCGAGGCAACAAGGATCAGGCAGGAGCAGGACGAGGAAGCCGTCTCCCGATTCAAGCATAGGTGCGCCAAGAGGTACGGGGCACGGGACGAGAACGGCAACATACAGTCGAGCGGGTTCAAGAGGACCATGGTAAGGATAGACCGCGCGTTCTCCACCCTCAGCAACCTACAGATGGCCTCGTCTGCGGCCAGGACAATGATCCAGATAAGCGGACTTCCAGAGGCGATGATGGCGGAGGGGCAGATGTCCGTCTCGAACCTCCTGTCAAAGAGCTGGTTCAAGTTTGCACAAAGGAACAACGAGGACATTGACGTGAACGACTACCAGCTTACCGACGAGCTGGCTGCGATGTCCCAGTCGGATGAGGCCGTAGAGGCTCGCGACGTAGGAGAGTCACTGTATCGCTCGGGTGGCCTTGACATGCTGAGGACGTTCCTCAGCGAGAAGGGTGATGACGGACATTCCAAGTACAAGCTTACTAAGGTCGACTTCAGGCGGTTCCTCGTTGACAATGGGATCATAGGTCCCGAGCCAAAGCTGAGCGACAAGCTGCGTGAGAGACTCAAGGTGAAGCCAGGCGAGGAGTCGATCTTCCTGTACAACGTGCAACACGTGCTGGACACGATGGAAGATATGATGCTTGGCAGCAGCAATCTGTTCAAGACCAGGCAGTCGAGGCAGTTCGTCGAAATGAGCCTCGTGGAGATGGGCAACGCGGCCCTCAACAAGCGCGAGTCATACACCAACTCGCAGGTAACGGACTGGGGACTCAGGGGTGGCGGAGAGGAGATGATCCGCTCGCTCCTGCAAACCGACGCGGGTCTCGAGGCGTTCATGACGCAAGGCGTGACAAGCCTGGGAAGGAAGTCCCCGATACAGAACCAAGTCCGCGTGATAATGGGAAAGAGCGGCATCGGACAGTTTGCCGTGCGAAACATGTTCACGAGGTTCGTCGAGTATGGCGTAAGCAAGGCGATGAGGATCGTACCGACGAACACGATAAGCTATCTGTCCTCGCTTGGCATAAAGAACGCAGGAGACTTCCTTGCAAGAACGTCTGACAGGATGCCTCTAGGCGGCGTCCCGAACTTTGCGAACGCGATGCAGAGAAACTTCGACTACCAGGTCGGATCCAGGCTGTCGATAAAGGAAGGCCTTCTGAAGAACCTAAGATACGACCTCGTCATGACAGGCACAGAGGTCGGAAAGGCTTTGGTGGTCAGAGCGATCGTGAACTTCTTCGGTAGCCTGTTCCCACCAGAGGACGAGAGGGATCGGTTCACCCTGTCCGAATGGAAGGTCGGCAATGGTGAGGACGCCGTGCCGGTCAAATGGGCATGGTGGATGGACGACCTTGCTGGAACCGGTCTGCCGCTTGGACTCTGTCTCGCGATATGCGATCAGGGTGAGTGGTCACCCGACGCGATCAACGTGGCGACGAACTGCTTCATAAACCAGGTTGCAAACTTCAATGACGGTACGACGATATTCGAGGCCATCGACCTCGTCAACAACTTCGACAAGCATCTGGACCAGTTCCTCGGAAGGGTCGAGGGGTATGATCCCAACTTCGACGAGTGGGCGTCCGCATTCATAGAGCAGAAGATGTGGGACCTCGTCGGAAGCGTGACACCTGCCTTCGTCGGAGAGCTTATCCCATGGTCAAAGGACTATCTCTTCAAGGGAGACGCAGACGCGCATACCCCATACAAGGAGTATGACGCAGGTGGCAAGTACACGATGGAGGAAGCGCAGAGCGACTATCATGTCAGAGACGTCGAATACAGGGAGGCAATAAGGCGCAGGGCGTCCAGCACGAACGTACTCGAGGCGCTGTGGCTCGACATATGGAAGGACAAGAACGACACGAGCTACAAGTACGCCGAGATGCCTTTGGACACGAGGGTCGACGACATGGCCATGAAGTTGTACAACGACTTCAACTTCGACGAGGACAGCCTGCCTGTCGACCAGGAGGAGCGAAGCAAGGAGCTATATGGCTACGCCGAGTCGCTCATCCAATGGGTCGACGAGCACTACCAGAACGCCGATCAGGCGAATGCGTCTGCGTTCGTCCTGTCCATACCGGCGAGAAAGAACGCCGAGTACTGGTGTCGGCAACTCATAAAGGACACGAAGCAGAACTTCGAGGACAAGCTGAAGGAAGGTCGTCTTCCAAACGACGAGTACTACACCCTGAAGCAGCAGAGGGACGATGCGGTAGACCACTACTACTACCTGATAGACGAGTTCTTTACCAACTACGACATCCCATGGACCGTCCCGCGATATATACGACAGGAGTCCGATTACGAGACGAGATACCTCGACGAGCAGGGGAATGCGGCAAACTATCTGAACACGCTCGGTCTCGACCTGTTCAACTCGCCGTCAGGCAACGTCGAGCAAAAGAGCTACCTGTATGGCAACGTCCCGTCCGTGATGCCATTCTCCTCACCTCGCACGGAGGGAAAGGCCCACAACTTCGAGACGCCTACGTACTGGGCGTTGATGGACGAGAACGGCAACCCGAGAGGCGATGTCGGCGCGATGTACGACCTGGCAGGACAGATGGGTCCGATAACGACAGGTCGCAACGCTAACAAGGACATGCAGGAGCTTCTCTGGGGAGGACAGGGAACGAACCTATTTGACGGCAACGACGAGACCTTGGCAATACCGCGCGAGGGCGTCCCCACGCTCGGCGGTGGAAACAGCAGCAGCGGTGGCAGGCCATGGCGAATCATGGACAGTACCGTACCCGACTCGCTCAAGAACATGGATCCTGCCGAACTTCTGGGGCTGCCTGCCCTTGACGAGGAGGAGACGGACACCTCGACCAGCTCGTCGGAAGACAGCGATTCGTCCTATGGATACTCCTCATACCGTCCCTACTACGTAGGTGGTGGGTACTCAGGTGGCGGCTACTACTCCGGTGGTGGATCGTACTCGAACGCGTACAACCCGAAGATATACAGCAGCGCCAGGCAGGTGAACGGCGACCGTGCGGCCGGCATGGCGACGAAGCAGCCCTACAAGGCGACCAACACATACCTGCGCCCGAACTTCTATACTAAGGGTAGTCGCGAGGCATACAAGAGATCGGACATCTAAGATGGCTGACAAGCGTTGGAACATAGACAAGGCCAAGCTCGCGTCGAAGGACATCGCCAAGATGCATGCCCGCTACGACGCGGCAAGGGGCCAGATGGCACAGAGGACTAGCCACCACGAGCTGTATGGGCTGCTCGCCAAGAACAAGTCCATACACGAGTGGTCGTCCCGTCGCAGCAAGACCAAGTACTTCTCCGAGGGAAGCACGCAGTACATACTCCGCAAGGTGCTCGCCAACACCATACAGCGCGTGCCCGACGGTGAGCTGACCACCCAGTACGACCATGCGAGCAAGGAGCACGTGTTCTTGCAGTACATCTTCGACAACAAGGTCATGACGTCCGAGATCGACGGCATAGACATGATGTCGAACCTCACCAAGGCGTTCAAGATGTCGTTCATCTACGCCTTCGCCCCGGTGCGCACGGGCTTCGAGCGCGACTACGACGACGACGCCCGCATCAAGTTCAGCCTGGAGCAGTGGTCCGACGTGTTCGTGAACCCGGACTGCACGGACATATGCCGTCCGACGGTCGTGTACCACCGCCACTACATGAGCAAGGACGACGTGCTCGCCCTGCTCGACGACGACGGTAACATAGTGGACAGCACGTACAACGAGGACGTGGTGCGCTGCATCGTCGACGAGGACATGTTCTCCTCCAAGGACTTCCAGAGCGAGGCCATGGCCGACAAGATGAAGGGGTCGACCTCCATCCAGAGTCTCATGCTCATAACCGAGTACCGCAGGGGGGCGAAGGAGTTCGTGACCTTCGTGCCTGCCCTCAACGCCGAGTTCCGCAGGGTGCCCAACTACGATCCGCGCAAGGGCATCCCGTGGAACTTCCTCGTGCTCGAGCCTGACGCGGACTTCCCGATCGGCGTGAGCCAGGTGGAGTTCCTGCTGGCCGACCAGCAGTTCAACGACCTCTTCCAGACGAGCGCGTACAAGAACCTCCTGCTTGCCATGGAGCCGCCGATCATGGTGGCGGGATGGGAGACCAACCCGTCCAGCTACCGCTTCGAGCCACGCAAGATATGGAACCTCGGCAACAACCCGAACCAGGTGAAGGTCGAGCCGGTCAAGATAGACAACGCGGTGCTCTCGAACTGGACGAGCACGCGCGAGGCCGTGGCCGCAGCCATGGTGCGCAACCTCAACGTCGCGGACGGCGAGATAGCCAAGGACGCGGGGGCAGGCTACTCCAAGACAGCCCCGGGCGTCGAGCAGCAGAACATGGAGAAGACGATCAACATCAACCAGTACCAGAAGCGCGTCGAGGGCTTCATGCAGGAGTGGGCCGTGCAGGCGCTCCGCATGTACGTCAACTCCATGCACGGCGTGCATCGTCTGACCGTTGACGAGGAGACCAGGCGTCGCCTGTTCGACATCGGGGCGGACGACTGCGTGGATGGGGACAAGGTGCTCATCGACTTCGACGAGCTGTCAGCGGACATGCTCGAGTTCAAGGTGCGCGCAGGCTCGCTCGTCCAGAAGAAGGAGGAACAGGAGCTTGACCGCCTGACCGCCATGGCGCAGCCCTTCATCCAGAACCTCAACGGGTGGTCCGACGAGAACCGCAGGGTCATAGAGAACGACGTTCTTCTGCCCGTGGCTATGCGCATGCTCGAGCTTTCCGACACGGACATCTCCAATACGCTCGCCGAGTCTCTGTCCACGCAGATAGCCAAGAACATGATGGCCGACATGCAGGCGCAGCTAGACTCGCAGCAAGCGCAGATCGACGGCATGCAGGGTCAGATAGACGCGACCCAGCAGGCACTGCCGCCCGAATCACAGGAACAACTGGCTCAGGAACCTATCGCCGGGTCGCCAGTTCCCAACCCCCTGGAGGGCGCTCCTGACGTCGCTCCTGCTCCTCTCGAGGGAGGCATGGATAATCTCGCCGGGTCACCCATGCCTCCCGAGGAGGAGGACATGCCCGAACAGCAAGTGACATCGTTCGAGGACTTGCTGGCGATATAGTTATGGTATTATGTCGCTGATCCGGCGACATAAGTGAATAGGCTACTAGAAAAGGAGACATCATGGCTCAGCCTATCTCGCCGATGATTTGGAACAAGGCGGCAATCCAGGACAACCGACTCCTTCCCGCCCGATACTCCATCGGCATCTTCACCGGAAAGGGCGTCAACATCGCCAACAACCAGGAGGCCTACGCATACGACGACATCCTGGTGTCCGACCGCATCTTCGACTACGACGACCGCCGTCTGAACGGCCTCGCCAACGTAGCCGCGAACACCAACTTCAACGCAGACGGCCGCGACGGCTGGGGTGCCTCGGCATACGGCCCCTTCCAGACCGTGCGCTTCACCCGCCGCGTGTTCACCTCCGGCCAGCACAAGTCGATCGCATGGCGCGTGTTCGACGAGAAGCAGTACCAGGGCGACATCGGCTACTTCGGCACCGACAAGCAGTCCTCCGCCTACACCGGCGGCGAGGCCTACATGTCCACTGCGGAGACCATCAACAAGGCCAAGTCCATCTGGGACAAGGAGATCCTCGGTCCCCACATCGACAAGTACAACTTCTTCGCCATCGCCAACGGCCACATCTCCGGCCGCTTCGTGCAGACCCACGCCAACGAGGGTGCCATGTTCGACTGCGACGGCCAGTGGATCGCGTCGCCCGGTCCCTACGAGGGCCTGTCCTTCCAGCCCGAGTTCGCCCCCATCAAGGCAATCGAGTGGGACTCCCTCAACGTGCGCCCGATGCTCAACGCCATCGACGTGGCGTGGACGAACCTGTTCATCCCCGAGGACAACCGCGTCATCCTGCTCGACAAGGCGTACAAGGACGACCTTCTGAGCAACCTCATCGGCGTCCCCGGCACCACTCCCGCCACCGACAAGGCGTACGACGCCCTCGTCGAGGGTCGCTTCGAGCGCTTCTACGGCTGGGACTTCGACTTCTCGATCCCGTCGCAGTACTACCCCAAGGTGTACCTCGACGCCAACAACAACGTCGTGCACTCGCCCACCGGCACCGCCGCGTTCGACATGGTCATCAACTCCATCCAGGCTCCCGACGGCGTCCTGAAGCTCCAGAACGAGCTGAGCGAGTCCATGCGCACCCGCGCGACCAACTACATCGGCACCTACTACGACGCCGCGAACCACGAGTTCCGCAACGTAGTCACCAACTACCCGCTCGGCATGCCGTCCTCCGTGCCCTACTACGGCGCACCCGAGTCCGCATACGAGGAGGACGTGAGCTGGGGCGTGCCCGCAGGCACCGCGCTGGATCCCACGGCGACCGTGGACTCCTTCCCGTGGCAGGGCTACCCCGGCCAGGGCATCGGCCAGCCCACCGGTCCCGTCGGCCCGATCACGCGCCGTCAGGTCATCGGCATGGCCGTGTACCGCCCCGCCGCGCAGCTCGGCGAGGAGTACGGTGCCATGGAGACCGATCGCGGCAAGACGCGCGGCAAGTTCACCGAGCTTGTCTTCGACGTCAAGCATGACGCATGGGTCATCCCGCAGTACTCGCACGGCATCCTGCTCATCGTGGACTCGCAGGAGAACGTCGGCACCCCGACCATCAAGGTCGAGACGGTCAACAACACGCCCGTGACGCCCTCGATCACCAGCGTCACCGCCGAGCCTGCCACGATGACCCTGCGCGTCGGCATGAACGGGTATCCCGCCGTGACCGTCGAGGGCGCCGGTGCCTTCGACAAGGGCTGGACTGCCGCGTCCGACGACACCACCGTCGCCACGGTAAGCCCCGACGGCATCATCACCGCCGTCGCCACGGGCAGCGCCACGATCACCTTCACGTCGATCGCTGACTCCACCAAGACCGACACGATCGCCGTCACCGTCATCGCCTAGTCGGCCTGGCGCAATGACAGAACGTGGGGCGGGTAGCCTTTGGCCGCCCGCCCCTTTCTTATAGGGAGGTGAACGATGGCAGACTATGATGCGGGAGAGGTAACAGACCGCGAGCGACAGGCATCAGAGAACCAGACGGCCATATCGCGCCAGAACGCGCGCGACGTGCAGAACCAGCTGTCGAGGCAGCTTGCCAACTACGACTTCGCAGACGCGCAGAACCGCGCCCTCGCGAACACGCAGCTCAGGCAGAACTCTCGCAAGACCAGCGCCGACAGGTTCGAGGCGCAGCGCGACCTGCAGAACTCCGCCCTCGGGCTGCTGGGGTCCATGGGTAGCGCCATGAACGGCAGCACCACGGGCAACTTCATGCGCATGCTCGAGAGCCGCAACGACAAGGAGAACAACACCTACTGGGCGCAGCACCAGGTCAACCAGGACTCGGTGGAGAACGCGTACCAGGACAGCGTGAACCAGAACAGGGTGGCTAGGCGCGATGCCATGCAGAGCGCGGAGAAGTCGATCAAGGACATCGAGAACGACTGGCGCGCGAACATGAACAACATCAACCCCAACCTGTTCCCGGGCGCAAACTCGCCCGTCGCATGGGATCCCGACGTAAGCCCGTGGACGGTCTACGAGGCGCAGCTCGGTCGTGCCCCGCAGAACAACGCGACCATATCCGGCTACGTCATGCCTGACAGCCAGATGAGCAGGTCAGCCGTCCCCCGCACGCAACCACAGAGGAACCAGGTGCGCGGCGGGGACTACTTCAGCCAGATGATGAACAGATTCAACGGGAGGTAAACCATGGGAATGCCGATTGGCGAGGACGTACTCACGATCATCATGGGTCTCGACGACCCCTGCGAGCCGGGCATGCACGGCAAGGTATGCGAGCCTGGCCCCTCTGACGACGCGGTCGGACTGGTGACCAAGATCCGCGACATGTGCGACAAGTGGCTCCGATCTGCTGGCAAGGCGGAAGGCTCCGTCGAGAAGCCAGACAGCGAGCAGAGCACACCAGATGTCGGTGACACCGAGGATCAGGAGTAGCCATGTCACGAGGACTCACGATAGCGGACCTCGTGCAGCAGGTCCTCTATGCGATATACAAGGTCCGCCTGGACGTGACGGCAGGCGTCGAGGGAAGCTTCCACTCCAAGAGCGACAAGTTCAAGGAGGTCGTCATGGAGGCCAACTTCGTCCTGCAGGAGCTTCAGAAGGAGCAGGACTGGAACTTCCTGAGGGAGCGTTGGGACATGGGCAGGGCCGTGAACCCAGGCCCGCATGGCATACAGGAGATCGAGATCCCCGACGGTGTCTACAAGGTGTGCACGGGATACGGGGACGCGGTGCGCCTCCATGGACCGCGCGTCGTGCAGATCCCGTTCGAGGAGGCCCGCACCGGAAACCGCCGCCATGTCGAGATGTTCAACGACTGGGGCGAGCTGAACGTGGACGATGGGGCGCAGCGCGCGTTCGTGGTCGGAGACACGCTCACCTTCAACCGCAGGTGGTTCCGTGGCGAGGTCGGCAGGAGGCTCGAGACTGACGTGATAAGCTACATCGAGCCATTGCACATCTGCGACGACTCGTGTCCCGACGACTGCCCGAAGGCGTACAGTGACAGGCAGCTCACATGGCTGCCAGACCCCTACTACATCGTGGTGCGCACGGCGGCAAAGAGGGCCGAGGGCGACCCGTCCGTCACCGAGCGCGTGCAGTCGCTCACCGACGAGGGCAGCAAGCTGCTCTCCGCGATGCGCGAGAACGACTCCGCGCACACCGTTCCCGACACATACGACACCGCCACGCTCGGCTACGTGCCCGTCCTCTAAGGAGCCGCCATGCCAAAGCAGTCGACGCAGAGAAGGGCGCAGGGCGGTGGTCGCACACCGAACTCCGAGCCGAAGCTACAGGTGTTCAAGGACTTCGCAGGCATGAACATCGAGCAGTCCAACTACATCACCTACGACACGCCCGCCGTGGACCAGTCACGCAGCGGTCCGGGAGACCAGACGGACCTGCCCATGAACTACGTGTTCCTACAGAACAACGTAGCCACCACGCCGAACAAGACGTTCGAGACGAGGAACAACATCTACAGGATATTCAGGGCACCCACGAACGTCTCGTTCGACGGGCCTGCCTGCCTCATAGGATCGATGCTGTACGTCGCCAAGTCGAACCAGCAGATAGGCTATGTCGACCTGTTCGACGCAGGAAGCGTCATATCGAACAACATACCGCTATACAACTGGTCGGGGTCAAACAGCCACACGTGGACCGACCTGGACTACTATGACGACAAGCTCATAGCCACGACCGTCGAGAACGAGATGTGGACCGGTGACGTCGATCCGTCCGACTACTCGGTGGCGTCCATGGCGAACGCGCGAGAAGTGCCAGACCCGACCACCGACTTCATTGCCGGCGTGCACGGAAGCCTCACGCCGAGGGGCGACCTTCAGATCAGCGCCACCATGACGAACGACTGTGCGTTCAGGATAGTCCTCGCCCACACCTACGTGAACAAGTACGGTCCCACCAAGGTGTCACCGAACACCGTGTTCTACGCCAACTACCCGGTAACCGAGTGGCATATGGGAAGGTACCTGCAGATCAACTGCACTAGCATTCCGATCAACTGCAACATCAAGGCGCTCGAGTTCTACTACTCGTCCGACAACGCGATGAGCCTGCTGTTCCTCGGCAGGGTGGACATAGCGAACAACGCCACGTCGTGCTCGTACAACTGGTACGGCTACATAGACTCGACGAGCATGTGGCCAATGGCGAACCTCATCGCGCCTACTGAGAACTACACCAAGGGAGTGCATGCGTCCAAGCTCTGCAACATAGACGGTCGCATGTACTTCTGGGGGGACTCCGCGAACATGCAGCGCCTCTACATCGGAGGCAACCCGGGCAACCTACTGAGCATCAGTCCCGGCACGGGCGGTGGTTTCGTGGACGTCGAGCCTGGGTCCGGACAGCAGGTGAGGGACGTGCTCAAGTACAAGACCCAGTCCGGCAACTCCATCGTCACCATGCTCTGCGACTCGGTGAACTCGCAGAGGGAGAAGCGCTTCAACCTCGTCGAGAACAGCATATCCCTGTCAAACGAGCAGAGCATGAAGTCATGGCAGGCCGAGCAGGTGGCAGGCGCGGTAGGCTGCAAGAGCTACAATGGCGCGCTGGTGTGCGAGGACGGCCTCTACTCTGTCAGCCGCTACGGCCTCGCGCTCACGACCATGACCATGGAGTACAACTCGCAGATCAAGACCACCTACGTGAGTGACGCCATCAAGACCATATTCACCGACGCCGTCAAGGACGACTCGGTGATAGACGGTGCCATACTTCTCGAGCTTGACGGCATCCTCTACATGGCGTTCGGTACGTGGGACGGCAACATAGACCACATCCTGTTCTGCTATGACATAGACACGAAGGCATGGTGGACGTACTCCCTCGACACGTCGCAGACTATCATGAACCTCATCCACATAGACTACGAGGGGTTCACCGAGGGCATCGGCATCATAACGGCCAACAACATATACCTGCTTCCCACGGCTGCCCTGGACTCGCACATCATGGAGGGTCCGATCACGTTCGGCTTCCTCATCCAGACGGCCGAGCTGTCGACCCAGATGCCACAGCAGGGATGGCAGTACCTTAGCCAGCTCGAGTTCCACTTCGACTACCTGGTCGGAGACATGGACATAGAGGTGCGCATGATCGACATGTTCGGCAGGGAGATAAAGGTCAGGAAGTCCGTGAGCGAGGATAGCGTGCAATATGGCTACGTGGTCCGCATGCGAATCGACCAGCGCGTCATGAGCTACGTGATAACCATGAGCGGGAGGGCGAGGTTCCGCATGACACACTTCCTCGCAAGGGTGTACACGCTGTCCAACAAGGTGGGCCAGGTATGGGGCTTCGACGACTCCATATCCCACCGATCTTCTGGCAGCATCCACCCGACGTTCAAAAGCTATAATGACCTAAAGAAGGCAATATTCACATAGGAGGGCGTATGTACAGGACCGAGAGCAGGCCACACGAGGAGCCTGCCAGCAGAGTGTCGGACCGTGCGACCAAGACGGTCATCAAGGTAAGCAACGGTATCGTGTCCCGCATGGCGTTCCCCTGCTTCTACGCCTACCGCGCGGACGGCAAGCCGTTCCCGCCAAACCACAGGATGCCGCCGATCTGGCAGGACCACCTCGGCTGGCCGTCGCCGGACCACCCGGACCGGTCGTTCCAGCCAAGGGTCATCGAGGGACTCATGATCGAACCGATCCACCTCGAAAGCGAGGGGTATACGGATGCCACAGTCGCGCTCAAGGACGCGCCTGACGGACTGTCCGTCTCCGCGTTCCTTGACGACAGCATCGTCAGGATAGCAATAGAGACCATGTGCGACGATGCGGACTCGGCCGAGGTCGAGGTGCCTTTCGCACTATACGTGTCGGGGACGCTCGTCGTCGACGAAGAGGAACACGCTGCGAGGGACCTCGTGACAAGGGGAGTCATTCGCATCCTCCCCGCAGTCCACAGCACTACGGAGACAGAAGGAGAATAGGATGATCCATGTACCAGGCGCAGGCTTCTGCGACGACCAGCTTCCGGTCCTATCCACGATCGGTCGCGGTCCTGTTGGACCGCAGGGAGAGAAGGGTGACAAGGGAGATCCCGGCACGCCCACGTTCGCCGACCCGCTCGAGTGGGACGGTGACCGCGAGTACGAGCAGAACACCATAGTCCTCCATGAGGGCAACAGCTATGTCAGCATCGCACCGGTGCCTGCAGGCATCGACATCTCAGACGACACCTACTGGGCGCTTGCCGCCAACTACAACGCGCAGATTGAGGCATGTCGGCAAGAGGTCTCAGCAATGGACCAGGAGATAAAAACAAGAACAATATCATTCCGCACACTGTCTGACATGCAAGATGCTGACGATCTGTATGTGGGCGCATTCTGCAAGACTTATGGGTACTATAACTTCAACGATGGTGGCGGTGGAAACTTTGTCATATCCGACGTTGATTCCAACGACGTGCTTTCATTCCAAGTCGGTGACGGGTTGTATGCTCTAAATATAGACACGGATATATGCCTGCCAAGGTACGGCGGAGAGAACGTTAACGAAATGGTTGACAATGCACGCCCATATATCATCGCGCATAGGTGGCAGACAATCACGCTGCCCGAGCCAAACGCCAATCATCCAGCGTGCGGAAGTTGGACTGAGCAGTCAACGCCGGGAACAAAGTACTTCTGGTATGTAGACGCGCCTATCGTGATGGGCGAGGAGTTCGCATATTCCTATGTAGACTTCAAAGGCAACATATGCAATCGGCCAGATGCGACGAATCTGGAAGCAATTGTAAAGGTATCCGATTCCAGGAAGCCAGAGGACATCTATGTAGAGCGCCTTGTGATAGGCGGTTACCACTACGGTGGTGTGGTAAAGGTCACAAACGGACTGCTTGTGGAAGGCAGCGCACGCCTTAACATCCAGCATCTACAGGCTGGCTATTGTGACAACTGCATCATGCTCGGTGGTGCAAATCAAAATAACCCGATTGAGGTAAACATTGACTTCGCCGAGATAGGCTCTTGGTATGACAAGGCGATCAAGGCTGATATCATAACTGGCTCCTGCATATTCAGGGCAAACACGCTGGTGATACAAAACCCACTTGCAGACCACGTTACCTTCATATACGGAACTGGTACACTGTATGACTGGCATATTGGTGACATGCAGGTATCATTGGCCGGACAAAGTTATATAGTTGACAACGTGTTCTATTTCGATTATCCAGAGGGTAGCTCTCCAAACTATCTAAATTCGCAGGAAAATGTATTAAGGGTAGACTCGTGTCGTTGTACTGGTAACAATTTTGGTACCTTTGGAAATTCGGGTACATTCTCATTCGGACTTGTTACATTCGCTGGCCCGGCAAGTGGAGTACCAAAGATAACCGCAAAGGGTTGGTGCCAAGTAATATTCGACACATTTGGATGTAGAACCGCGTCGCTTGAGACAGTAGTGGAAACCGCATATGCCATGATTAAGTTCGGAAATTGCACACCGTTCCCGACGATATCAAGCTCGACGATGCGAAACATAATCATCAACGGAATATGCTACAACGTAATGACGGCGGGAAGAATCCCGACTGGCCTTGTATATGAGAAGTCAGCAAATGACCTGCGACTAGTCGCAGAGGGGGAAAACAAGGGCGTTCTCCAGATTGTGTAACTTCCAACTCCGATATGAATATGGGAATATAAAATGCCTGACATCATAAGCACGCTCATCATACCCCTCGCCCTCCTCGCAGGGCAGCTATGGCTCAACCAGCGCTTCAAGAAGGCGGACGAGAAGCGCGAGGAGGCGAGGCTCGAGACCACCGAGAAGCGGGCGCAGGATGCGCAGTGGCGCGACGAGATAACCTCGAAGCTCGCCGAACAGGACGAGCGCATCGACACGATCCTCAAGGCACAGTGCTCGCAGACCCGCTCCGACATAATCCACAAGTGCCATCGCTACATCGATGACAGGGGATTCGCGAGCACCGAGGAGAAGGAGGCCCTGCATGCCGAGCACGATGAGTACTCGGAGATATGCGAGGCCAACGACATAATCAACCACTTCATAGACAACCTGGTCGAACAGGTCATGCGTCTGCCGTCAAAGAACAGCGAAGCGAACAGGAGGGGCGAAGATGCCTAGACACGCAAAGTATCCCTATATAGACGACTTCGTGGACAACGAGGTCTACGTGTTCTCCACGATCGGACAGGGACCCGTGGGTCCGAAGGGCGAGAAGGGTGACGTCATGTACCCAGAGTTCGCCGACCCGATCGACTGGAACAAGGGCACCGACTACCCAGAGAACACCGTGGTGCTGTACGAGGGTGCCAGCTACCTCAGCAAACAGGCAGTGCCGCACGGTATCGACATCTCCAACACGCGCTACTGGGTACTGACCAACGACTACAATGCTCAGATAGAAGCGTATAAGCAAAAAGTAATTCAACAGATACAAGATGTTTCCGCATTAAAAGCCTACGCAGCTAAAAAAGGCATGTTCTTTTATGACACCTCTCAAAACTCAATATATGAAATAGTTGACGTTCGCCCAACTGGAAACAATGGTTATACACCAGAGTATTACGAATTGGACAACGGCTTGTTTGCTTTGCGTGTGTTCAATAACTTATTCAGGAAGAACACTTTTGGAACTTGGAATAACGCAGCTGTTTTGAGCGCAATAAACGACACGAGAGAGCGTGTCGAAGTGCAAGGAATGGCAGACAGCTATTCCCCAGCGCTTTATGACACACGCGACTCGGTTGGCTTTTTCAACTCGGTAAGAGGTAAGAATCCAACACTTACAGTACCAGACACAAATAATATAGTCTATGGAAGCGACTATGTCGAAGTAGGCGAAGGCGTCTCTCTTGATGACGTTATGGCTGGAATGATTATAGACACTAATCACACGACCCCATATTCTGCAATTATATCGCACGTTGTGGAAGGAAAGATATATATAAAGGTGGGATGGTATTTGAAGGGCTCAACTTCGCCTTCAATTCCACCAAGCGGATACGGTTTCAAAGTAGACGCTATAACTAGTATATGGAACGTAAACACAAGGACAAAACTTGAAAACGACGAGGAAACCAACCAAGCGATTCTATGGGAAGCAGACCTTATAAACAACAAGACTGGTGCCGACTTTAGGGGCATTGGCTTTAGGAACATGGGTTCAAGAACAACATATGCAGCACTAGTCACATCTAATGATGGCGAATATTCTGGTTTCCAAATCTTTGCACTACTTAACGCAGCAAATACTGGAATTAGGTTCAATTGTTTCGAGCCTTCTGATATTGCCAGCATACATCCGACAATCTTGGAGTGGCACGATTCCGAGAATGATTCGGTGCGTGGTTACATAGAGAGGTGCTTTAACAACGACTCTTCTCTAAAGTATACCAAGACGCCAGAGGGACAGGTCACGCGTATTGGCTTGGTATCTGGAAATATCGCAAGTGGTGATAACGACGGCACCAATAGTCTTTTATCCAATCTAGGAATCGACCACTCTTCCGCAAGCACCGTTACCATAAAGAAGCCTACCATTTCATCTGGTGAGATATATGTAGTCTCTAACGTCAATAACTATGTGCAAACCATCGTATGCGAAAATGAGTCTAATTTTATAGTTGGCGGCGCTGTTAGCGACTCTATAAAGATTCCGCCACGCGGTTCTTGCGTACTAATTTCGTGCGCAAATGCTTGGAAGATTCTTTACGGAAATGCATATATCGAGAAAACCCTCTCATATGCGAACGTAACATTTACGCTGAAAAAGACAAACGATAAGGTTGTGTGCGCGCCTTCTAACACAGCGTTTAACGCGAACTTGCCGACGTCGCTTACTGCAATCGGAACTCATGACTTTGGTTTCATTGAAGATAAGATGATGAATCTTATAGCTCAATCTGGTAATTTGTACTCATTGTTGTTTAACAGAAATAACAGCGTCTATATCAGAACATATACTCAGAGCGCAGTAGTGAGCGGAGATATAACTCTACCAGCTCAAGTAGAAGTGTCGCTAATTTAAGGAGGACAAACCATGGCAGATCACGTCAAGTTCGAGACAGACGACTCAGGCCTGTTCAAGTACCCGGCCACACCTGAGAAGGAGGAGGTCGAGTACATCCTTCCAGAGAAGGCATACCAGGTCCTCAAGTGGGTGGCGCTCATCCTGATGCCCGCCCTCGCCGTCCTCATCGGCACCATAGGCCCGCAGTGGGGCATGCCATATGTGGACCAGGTGGTCACCACGCTCAACGGGATAGGCCTGTTCATAGGCACGCTCATCGGGGCGAGCCAGATCTCTGCGATGGGGAGGTAGGCAATCATGGGACACAGCGACCTCGCGAGCTACTTCGCATACAGCCCGAACCACTACGATGGCCGCAAGGGCTACGTGGTGGACACGCTCACCCCGCACTACATGGGCGGCAACTGCTCCGTGGAGACGTGCGGGGACATCTTCGCGTCACCTAGCAGGCAGGCGTCGTCGAACTACGGCATCGGCTCGGATGGGCGCGTCGGCGTCTACGTGGACGAGGACGACGCCGCATGGACCTCCGGCTCGTGGCGCAACGACTGCCGTGCCATCACCTTCGAGTGCGCGAACCTCGGGGACGACTCGCTTACCGACGCATGCTGGGAGAGCCTGGTAGCCCTGTGCGCCGACATCTGCCGGCGGTATGGCTATGACGGCGTGCAGTTCACTGGCTCCCCGGACCACAGCCAGCAGAAGGACGGCTACATGCTGCTCACCATGCATCGCTGGTTCCAGGAGACGGACTGCCCGGGCGACTGGTTCGCCTCCCGCTTCGACAAGCTCGCCGACGACATCAACGCGGCCATGGGAGGCGCCGCCCCCACGCCTGCCGAGCCAAGGAACAACACGCATGGCGGCGAGCTGGACGTCGACGGGTGGGCAGGGTACAACACCATCCTCGACATGCAGCACGCGCTCGGCACCTACGAGGACGGCGTGGTCTCCGGTCAGTGGCGTGGCAACCGCGACTATATCTGGGCAGTCACGTCAGTCGAGTGGGGCGCGCAGGGATCGCCCATGGTCGAGGCGCTGCAGGAGATGCTCGGCGCAGGCAAAGACGGACTCTGGGGAGAGGAGACGTCCCGTATGCTCCAGGAGTACCTCATCGACAAGGGCTACGACTGCGGCGAGTCGGGGGCCGACGGCGTGTTCGGCAACGACAGCGTGCGCGCGCTGCAGCTCTGCCTCAACGATGGGAAGTTCGCACGATGAACGAGGACACATATATCAGGACGATCGTGATAACCGTCGTCATGTGCATACTCGTGTCAGCCGCCATAATCGTCGCCGCAGTCGACCAGACGGGAATGGAACCACAGGTCAGCGAAGAACCGGTGGCAGCCATGGACGGAAGCACCGCAGGGGCCAACGCGGTGACCATGGAGGAGGTCCTCGCGCAGGCCGAATAGTCACGGCACACGGGCCGTCGATTGCTATAATGGCAGTCGACGGCCTTTCTGATATGGGATATAGAGGAGGTCACCATGCCATATCCGTCATACAACCCATACCTGTCGAACCCATACCTCAACCAGATGCAACCACAGATCGCCCCGCCGACCCTGCCACAACTCCAGCAGCCGGTCAACGGGGCGATTCAGGTGAACGGCAGGGACTCCGCGATGCAGTACCAGCTGCCGCCCAACTCGACGAGTCCCGCACTGTTTGACACGAACGGCAAGGTGTTCTACATCGTCACCACGGACGGCACGGGCACCAAGCAGATCGAGGCGTTCAAATTCTGGCCGGATGTCGACGAGACTCCCTCCGCACCTCCCTTCCAGGGAGTCAGCAGGGAGGAGTTCGACACGCTGGTGGCAAGGGTAGACAAGATCATGGAGGCACAGAATGGGATTCATGGACAGGTTCAACCAGCAACGACAGACACCGGCACAGCCGTCCAACCGATTGGCTGACGCGTTGTCTCTTGCGCAGAGGGCAGCAAACGGCGACCCTCGCGGATTCATAGACCAGCTCATCCAGAACAACCAGACGATCACGCTTCCGGATGGCAGGAGCATGTCCGTCAAGGACCTCGCCAGCATGGCGGAGGGCAAGACGGCACAGCAGCTCCTCTCGCAGCTCGGTCTCTCGTAGGCCTTACCTCGCCGGGTGCACACGGCTTGGGATAGGAAGAAGAAACGATAAAAAAAGAAAGGACTCGAATCATGGGCGACATCCAACTCTCCGACATCGCGGCACTGCTCGGGAACCGTGACAACGGTGGCTTCGGCGGCAATGACGGGGCGCTCTGGCTCATCATCATCCTCGTGCTCTTCGGTGGCTGGGGCAACAACCGCGGCTACGGCAACCAGGGCGGCGGCTACGGTGCCGGGGGTATCGGCGGCAACGAGCTGTACCCGTGGCTCAACCAGACCGAGGTGGTCAACGACGGCTTCCGCGACCAGATGCTCAACTCCGGCATCACCGGCCTGCAGCAGTCCGTCACGAACGGCTTCGCAGGCGTGCAGCAGTCCCTCTGCTCCGGCTTCGCAGGCGTCAACTCCGGCATGGCGAACGGCTTCTCGCAGACCCAGCTCGCAATGCTCCAGGGATTCAACGGCGTGCAGGCACAGCAGGCCCAGTGCTGCTGCGACAACCAGCTCGCCATGGCGAACCAGACTGCGGCACTGCTCGCTGAGCACTGCTCCGACCGCCAGGCGCTCAGCGACGGCGTGCGGGACATCGTCGCCGCGCAGAACGCAGGCACCCAGCGAATCCTCGACCAGATGTGCCAGGACAAGATCGACGAGAAGAACGACCAGATCGCCATGCTGCGACAGCAGGTCCAGATGCAGAACCTCGCCGCGTCCCAGTCCGCGCAGACGGCAGCCATCCTCGCCGACAACTTCGCCCAGACGAACGCGCTCGAGCAATACCTCGCTCCCGTGCCTCGCCCCGCCTACATCGTCCAGAACCCCAACTGCTGCCAGCAGGGGTTCGGCTGCGGATGCGCGGCATAATGGGAGGTAGACCATGGCTGAGTATATCCAGTCGCCGAACCCGCAGAACGTGGCGTTCGGGCAGAACCTGCTTCTTATCGACTCCATTCCGTGCACCAAGGGGTACGTGGTGCATCGGAACGGCTCCGGTATCCTTACTCTCCGTGGCATCACGCCCAACTGCTTCGCGCGGTACCAGGTCACGTTCAACGGTAACATCGCGATTCCGACAGGCGGTACGGTCGGTGCGATTGCGACGGCTCTTGCGATCGACGGCGAGCCTCTCCAAAGCTCTCGTGCGATCGTGACACCGGCTGCGGTCGAGCAGTACTTCAACGTCACGAACACCGCCATCATCACGGTGCCCAAGGGGTGCTGCTACACGATCGCGCTCGAGAACGTGGACGCAGGGGTCGGTGACGCACTCGAGACACAGCAGACCATAAGCATCGCAGACGGCAACCTCACCGTCTCTCGCATCGCATAGGAGGAACGATGATCGACAACAAGATCGTTGAGATCAAGCATAAGGTGCTTGAGTTCATGGAGCAGGAGGCTGGCAAGTACGGCAACGCACGCATGGACACCAAGCAGATGGGCGAGCTGGCCGACGCGGTCAAGGACCTTTCCGAGGCGGAGTACTACTGCACCGTCAGCGAGGCAATGCAGGGCGACCAACGCCAGGGTTACATGGGCTACACCCCCGCCAGTGGCATGGGTTACGGCGGGAGCCAGGGCGGTCCCGGTGGCGGCGGTGGCAACCGTGCCGGGTACGGTGGCAACATGATGGGCCACTCGGACCCCATGTCCGCACTGCGCGACATGTTCGCCACGGCAGACCCGTCCACCAAGGCCATGCTTCGTGACGAGATCAGCAAGCTAATGATGTAGGCATGAGACCTCTCGTAGTCAGAGGGAATGTCTGGAGGGTCGTCAGGGTTTCCCCTGGCGACCCCTTCCTCATAGATAGGACAGGTGTTCCCAAACTTGCGACGACAGACATAGGGACGAAGACGATAAGAATATCCAAGGCAGTCATGCCCCCGCTGTTCGACAGGGTCTATCTTCACGAGGCCACGCATGCGATAATGGAGGAGTATGGTGTCACCGACATTCTGCCGCAGGTGACAGACGGTCGGCAACAGGTGTTCGTCGAGGAACTCATGGCATGGCTAGTGGAGACGCATGCCATAGAGGCCATAGACGCCGTGAGCAGGTCGCTCGGAAGACCGGTGTGCACGGACGGGATATGCATGGGAGGCCATGATGGGACTGTTGGAACTGTCGCACAACGATGACATAAGAGCTGTCGTACAAAAGTGCAACCTGAACTTCAGGCAACTGGCTGACTCGATCAGACAGGCAGTCGGCAGGGAGGGAAGGTCGATAGAGACCGACGTGTCGCAGATGATATCCACTGCGATAAGCGGACTCATCGACACGACCATTCCCAACGAGGTGGCCCTACAAATCTCGAACGCCAACATACCCGGGCAGATCACGGCAGAGGTCGGAGAGCAGTTGATTGACCTAGACATACCCGGACTCGTGAACACAGCAGTCGCAGACGCCCTGTCCATGGAGATAACCAACACTCTCTCGGACTTCTTCACCGAAGACGGCTGCACCGTCACCGCGTGTAATGCGATGCGCTGGGGCAGCATGGCATGCATACGGTTCAGCTACCGCCTGAACTCCGCGCTCACAGTCCCGTCAAACGGTGACGTGGCGGACGTCACACTCGGCAAGCTGAAGATCGGATGGAGGCCATATGACATGACCAACGTGCTGCTCGACCAGACAAAGATCATAGTCGGCGACGTAGGCAGCAATGGCGACGTAAAGATAAGGTCGGCAAACTCACGCGGAGCGAGCTACACCATAGACGAAAACACCGTGCTATACGCCAGCATGACGTTGATGCTTGGAATACAATAAAGACAAGACTACCAAATCATTACCAAGGAGATGATAGACATGTCAAAGAAGAAGGGTGGCTTCAAGGCAGCCGTCGAGAACGTCATGAAGGGCGGCAAGTACGACAAGGAGGCCGCAGGCGCGATCGTCGCCGAGGCGTCCCGCAACGCGTCACCGAAGGCGAAGCGTCGCAACCCGAACCTCAGGAAGGTAAAGTAAAAAAGGAACAAGGGGAACACAGGCCGAGACCCATGTTCCCCTTGTCCCCGTGTTTAGTGGGGCAGGAAAGAGAAAGAGAAAAGCTACCCACCAAGATTATACAACTCCTGGGGACTCTTGTTCCTGAGTTTCGAGAACTTGCTCGGGCGATATCCTGGCGGCATGTCACGCCAAGTCGTCTCCTCCTCGTCGTCGAGGTCCCATCCCCCGTAGTGACTAGGCATCTTCATGTTCAGCCTGCCAGCTGCCTCCTCTATGTATGGCACCTGTGCCAGAAAGTCGGCGGCATATCTGAACGCGTCCATCAGATGCGAGTACCTGTCATGCTTAGGCTGAGCCGACCAGTCGTCAGTCGACGAGAGCTGCCGATACTCCCAGTTCTCGAAGCATTCCATCAGCCAATCACATCGTTTGGAATCTATTATCGCATTCCCAAGAAGAGATCGTCCTCGATTGATCCCATCTTGTACATATGTTCGATCCAGCTTGTGCCATTGAATATTGGGGAAAGCATGTCTGCATTCCTCCAAGGGAGAGGTCCTGGAACCCGAGCGATCCGAGTCCCATGGAAGACATGCCGCCCTGATTAGATGGAAGTACTCCCTCTGGGCAAGCTCCTGCACGCATTCGACCACGGCCTTCCTGTTGTCCTCGTACCAGTCGAGGATGAACATCCTGCCATTGTAGTACTGGAACACCACGCAGCTCGTCCAGTCCGTCTGCTTGTCCTTCGACGAGATGTCCCACGCCATGTAGGCAGGCTTGCCGGTGTCGAAGTTCGTCGGGCAGTACCGGCCCTCCTCGCGAACCTTCTCTATGCCCGGGAACACCAGGCCTGCGTTGACCGCCAGGAAGTCGCAGAGGTACTCCTGTCGGAACATGAGGTCGTTGCCCATGGCACGTATGTACCTCTGACGTATCTCGTCGAGAAGCTCGTCGGAGAACAGCCTCTCGCCGTCCGCGTTCACAGACTGGTCCGCACGCACCACGTCCACGTACACGCGACCATGCGCACCAGGCCATGCCTCCGGCTCGCTCTCGCCCGTGTAGGCCACGAGCCAGTCGGCGGCGGTGTTGTTCATGCCGCGTGGGGTGAAGTTCACGTTGACCATGAACCTCTCCCTGTTCGCACGCTTGGCATCCCAGATCGGTTGCAGGTAGTCGAACGCGCCACGCTTGTACAGACTCAGCTCGGACACGAAGAAGTTGTTGTAGGACGATCCGATGAGCGACTCGCTCTCCTTGAAGCCTATGAACTGTATGAGAGATGGCGCGAGGTCGTCGGAGTTATTGAGCATCTGCACCTGCTGCGCCGTCTCGCGCACGTCGATGACGTCATCCGGGTAGTCTGACCAGTGCTTTCGTCCGTCAATGTACTTGTCCCAGATGTTACGACGTATCCATTTGTTGTCAAGGCCGACGTAGGCAGACTGGCGACCTGCCTCGCGATATGCGTCGTACAGGGCGAACTGGATATCGTCCGTGTCCTTGCCAGCCTGTCGGTGCCAGATCTTCGCATAGTAATCATACTCCCCAGATAGGCGACGCGCCCATGCCTCACGCTGGTAGGGCCTGGGCGCGTAGTACCTTGGTACCTTTATAGCCATTCGACTAACACTCTCCGCAGATCTCCAGGAAGTCGAGGTCGTTCTCCTTGCAGAACGTGACGAGAGTCTCCCTCGCCTTCTCGATTTCCTCGTCTGAATGCTTGAGGAAGTCTACGATGTCCTCTGCATTGGGGCCGATGTTCTGGCACAGCTGAAGGATCATCAGCTCGGCTACCATATCGATGATGGAGGAGTCGTGCTCCGAGAACTCCTTGTCATAGAAGTCGTCGCACAGCTGGTCCATCTCGTCCGGGGCAAGACCCTCGGCCTTGGCTGCCATGTCCTCTGCCACGGTAGCCATCTCGGTGGCTACCGACTTTGCCATGGCTATCTGCTCGATGGTGTCTCCCATGCCATCGCCTGCCACCTCACGCACGCAGGACAGGGCGGACATGACGCCATTCGCAGTGCGATACTTGTCGGAAGTGACCCGAAGCTGAGACACCAGATGATCCTTGGCACCAAGAGCCTTCTTGTCACGGTCCTCATACATCTTCCGAATGGACCTCGCCTGCTCCTCTGCGACATTGCGGGCATCCGCCTCCTCGGTCATGACCTTCAGCTTGCGGTCTGCCTTTGCCTTCTTCTCGCTCATTATCGGTTTCCCTTCATCTTGGCAAGGAGCTGGTCCTGTTCCCACTCCATTGCCTCCTCGATGGACTTGAACTGCGGCTTGCCGGATCCGCCCGCATTGCCGTTGGTGCTCGGCGTGTCGAGCGCGGGACCGGTGGGAGCAGCCTTCGGAGCCGCCTCAGCCTTCTTTGCGAAGCGCCTCTTGATTACCTCGACCTGTCGGTTGACGGCATTGAGCGCCTTGTCGAGGTCACAGCTGTAGGCAATGATGTTGCCGTCCTTGTCGGTCACCTCGTAGTCCTCGATGATCGACTCGAACATGGTGCGACGCACGGGGTCGAGCGCCTTGTACTTGGGGGCGAACTCGATGATGGCGATCCTGCCGCCCTCCTGCTCGAGGAGCTTCTTGGAGTACTCCTCGCACGTCTTGTTGAAGTTGTCGGCAAGCTCGCGATTGTAGTCGTCGACCCACTCCTGGGCCTGCCGGCGTGGGTTGTCGCCGGTGAACTCGCGCCCGGTATCGGGGTTATAGAAGCGAGGCACGCCGTCACGATCGCGCTTGCAGATGTCGGAGTCGTTGATGGTCGCGCCGAGCCTGCCGTTGGTGTTGCGCGCACCCTGGTTGACGTATGCCTTCGCCACATCGGCGATGGTGCGCTCCCTGATCTCGTTGACTATCGACTCTCGCTGCTCCTTGATCTGCTCCTCAGTGAGGTCGACACCAATCCAGTCAAGGTCCTCATCCGGCTCGCCATCCGCTCCTCCAAGATCACCTGGTCCTCCAGGCAGCTCCTCAGGGACATCGCCGTTCTCGGCTTCAACCTCAACGGTACCCTTATTCCCGTCAGACTCTTCGGTATCGGGCACGTCTGTCCCGCCGTCTCCATCAGCTCCAGCCTCTCCGGCATCGGTATCTGCCTGAGAGTCCTTCTCGTTCTCTCGATCGAGCGCTGCAAACGCAGCAGCCCAATCGTCAATAGGAACCTGTTCCACCTCAGGAGCCAGCGTCTCCTCAGTCTTGCCATCCATCCTGTTCCTCCTCCATTTCCATCATTATCATCACTCCTGACATCGCCGTGCTCACCCACTGCTGCCTGAGCTTCTGGTACACCAGCGCTCTCCGGGTGCTCAGGTCCACCTTCCCCGCCGGGGTGAAGCTCGTCCTCAGCAGCTCGAGCATCGCATCCATGTCCTTGCAGGACATCAGCTTCGACCGCATCCTCGTCAGGAACGAGTTCATCTGCTGCACTATCCATCTGAACTCCTCAAGCCTCTCCACATCCGACAGAGGGTCGGTGAACCTGAGAGTCTCGTACGTGTCGCACAGGCTCTCCCAGGAGGCCACGACATCTATGTGCCTGGTCTCATCCTCGACCCAGTCACGGATGCTAGTAGTTGATTCCTGCCCTGTCATCGATGCGCTCCTTGCGTTGCTGCTCACGAATGAGAGCCTCGGTCATCGGGATGTTTGCGGCAAGCGTAACGCCGTCTATGTAGGACATCAACGGCTTGCCTGAGAAGCGCGGGATGAGTTCGGGGAACACCTGTTGGATGAGGGTCTTCAGGCCATAGACCTGGATGAGGGTGTCACCCACCTGGATCACCTTGGTCGGGAACGACCAGATGTAGCCGCGCTCGCCGGAGTTGCCGCGCACGACGGGGACAAGCTCCTTACCAATGCACCAGCTGATCTCCGTGCCGATCTTCGGGAACGTGGTCTTTGCGACCACCTGCTTCTTGGGATCGCGACGCACGATCTCGTAGTCGCCCACCATCTGCGTCACGTCCTCGGGCGCACCGTAGATGTGCTCGCCGGCCTCGAACTCGCGCACCTCGATCTCAGGTCCGAGTACCTCGTCGAACGCCAGGTTGCGCTTGGCGTCTGGCCGCATCATCGGGGTGATGAGGATGCGCTTGCCATACAGCGGATGCTGGTGCACGTCATTGCTGTCGCCACCCTGTCGCGACATTGTCGCCTTCTTCCTCTTCTTTGTCGGCGCGCTCCACTCCTCGCCCTTCATGATCGCTGCGATGCGAGAGCATCGATGCTGGTAGGAGAGACCGTCAGGCTCGAGGCCATGCTCTGTCTCGAGCCGCTCAAGCTCTTCCTTCTTGATTGCCGTCATTGATTCCTCCTTATGAGTAGGTATGTACTAGGTAAGTACCTCTCAAGTATATCAAAAAAAATAACCAAGGCCACGGGCATAAGCCCATGACCTTGGCAATGATATGTGCGATTGTATCGCGTGCTATTAGATCGGGTTGAGTCGCATATGCTCCTCGTATGTCTTGGCGATCGACTGCTCGCTGCCACCACGGCCAGACCAGATGGCACCATTGGGCGACTTCTTCGTCAATGGTCCCACCATGCGGAACTTGGTCCAGTTCCCCTCGACCTCGAGCACGGTCTCGATCTCCTTCTCCAACTCAGACCTATCGAAGCGGATGACGAAGACCCTGCGCTTCTTCATCTTGGGGTTGAACAGGACGAGGTACGCATGGTCGATGCTGTCGAGCAGGGCCATCGCGCTGGCTATCTGCCAGCGCTCCTCGATTCTATCTTTTGGGGTATACGCGGTAAGCAGGTGCTTCTCGGCACCATAGCTCTTGACCTCGGCGATTGCATGCGGTGTGTCATACTCGTCCACCATGGGCACGTCCATCGCATCCGGCGAGAACGCGAGCGTGCGTCCTGGCAGCGAGACTATCTTGTCGTCCCACCAGTAGAACGTCTCGCCAGGACTTCCCGAACGCATGTCCGACAGCATGCCGTTCAACGCGTCGATGGCATACGGCTCCATGATGTGACCGCGTGCGGCGGCACCATAGGACATGCAGTCCTCCTCGGTGAGCTGTACCATCTTGGATGACATCACCTTCAGATACTCCTCGTCACCCACCTTGCGCGGACGGCCGGTGGCAGTGACGGGGAGAAGCTTCTTGATGTCGCTCGCCGTGATGTACTTCTGCCTGTCCCTCAGCCACTCGAGGTCACACCTGTGCTCCCAGTTCATTCTCTCTCCTTTCTAACAAGGGTTGCCGTTCTGCTGGCAGGTGTGTCAACAGAACGGCAACCGGTCGTTCGCTACTCGTTCCACTCCTCGGGCATGTCGTTATCATAGACGTCGTTGCCATACGCCTGTCCCGCACCCACGGGGTTGGCGGGCTGCGGCGCAGGCTCGACAGTCGTCACGACACCAGGGCCGAACACGTCGGTAGCCATGGCATGCGCGATGTTCGGGTCCATGCCAGCGGGATAGCCCTGCTGCTGAGGTTGCTGATAGGCAGGCTGAGCAGGCTGTTGGTACTGCGGCTGCGGGGCAGGGCGTGGCTGCTGGTACGCAGGCTGTGGCGGGCGCTGCTGGTACTGCGGTTGCGGCTGCTGGTAGGCAGGCTGCTGAGGCGGGTAGTACTGTGGCTGGGGCTGCTGGTACGCAGGCTGTGGCGGCTGCACCTGCCCGCCACTCGCCGCTGCGTTGGCAAGCACCTGGGGCACCTTAAACTCTGAGGGCAGCGGCGAGTTGAGCTGGAAGGGACCCGTGTCCTCGAGCAGCCCTACCTGCCACGGGCGAGGGTTGCCCTGCCCGTAGTGACCCTCGAACGTCTGGATGAAGATCGTCTTGCCGATCAGGTTCATCATGTCGGTGTCGTTGGTGAGATGGAAGAGGTCCATGTGCACGGACTTCTTCTGTCCCATGCGGGCCTGCCTGCCCGCAGGCTGGAAGATGAACGTCTTGAGGTCGCCCGTCTCGGTCGCCAGGGCAAGCCTGATGTTCATCATCGGGTTACCATCGGGCCAGAACTGCGGCGCGCCTGGCTGTCCCGTCATGGTATAGCCACGCTTCTGCACCTCCTGGATCGCCACGACGGTTCCCACGAGCGTGAGGGAGTAGCCCTCCTTGTTGGGGTTGGAGTAGTTCCATCCGTAGTTTCCTGCACCGCTTGGATTGAGAGACATAGTCTTATCCTTTCCTGCTGACCTGATAGAGTTGCATGGCATCCCATATGTCCGAGGTCAGCTTCGCAGCAGGGATGCCATTCGATACCTTGTTCTTGAAGTACACTGCGGCGTTCACCGCGTTTCCCATGAGGTCGAGCTTAGCCTTTGGGAAGTGCTTGACAGGTATGAGCCTGTCGGTCATGAAGTACAGGTGGAAGCTGCCAGGCTTCCTCGGATCCTCGAGGGTCATGGTCATATCCCTGAACCTGTTGCCGAAGTCTATGACTCCCTGGTCCTTGGTGCCATGGCCGACCCCGTCGATGTCCAGGACTATGAAGCTCTGATACAGCATGTTCTGGCCTACCCATCTCACCGGGCTGAGAGCCTCGGCATCGCACCTGAGCATGAGGTTAGGCTCGAACCCAGGTCGCCAGCCCCACTGCATCATCGGCCTGTTGTCAGGCGTGCATGGGAAGAACCTGCGCTCGCATCCCCTCCATCCCTTCGGGAGCAGGGGGAAGTCCTCGAGCCTCATGGTGTCGAAGGCAGGCTGGCCTGCCAACCTGAACGACGGCAGGTTGTCTGGCACCACGTTGCCGACCTTATTGACCGGGTTGATCCTCGAGCCTGGCTGCCTCCTCCTGTCGGCAAGTCGCTGCTCGAAGATCGCCTGGCTCACCTGGTTCTTGAAGGCACCATCCTGCCATGACTGTATGTCCTTCGCCCTCAGCGGAATGCCGCTCACAGTGCAGTGTGCCGTCACCTCCTCGATGGTGTAGCCGAGCCTTCCGGCCCTGAACATGCCGAAGTACGGCGACTGTCCATACGGCAGTATCTCGTCAAGCGACTCGCGTGGCATCGCTATCCTCCAATCATCTCTTCCTCGTAGTTTCCATACCTTCTTGCGAAGTCGTCTATATGTAGCACGGCCCAGCAGTCGGCAAGGCTGTTGTCCGAGTCCCACTGCTCGACGGGGATCCAGACCTCTGCGTCGTCGAACCTGCGCTGGTGTCTGACGATGACGAGCATCGACCTGCATCCTGAGTTGTGCGACTCGACGACGGTCTGCCTCTGCCACTCGGTGAGCTTGGCCCTGTTGTAGTTCCAGGTCTGCTTGCCAGCCTTCACCTCGACGGTGACCTCCGTGCCGTCTTGCAACAGCATGCAGAGGTCACCCTCGTCGAGAGATCCGGCAAGAGCCTTGCGTCTGGTGGGCAGGCCATGGTCGCTCAGATACCTGGCGACCTTGGTCTCGGCCCTCGTCCCGATCGCCTTGCTCTTGGAAGACATGCTAGTCCTCGTCGTCTTCCTTGTAGTTGGGGTTGTCGGGACACGTGGTGTCATCGCAGGACTCGCAGTCCTCGTCCTTGACGGACATGCCGTCCTTGTCCATGCCGCATGCCGCTGCCACCGTGTCGATCAGGTCGGAGAGCTTCATCTCGAGGATGGAGCCGAGAGTAGGCGTGTCGAACTTGTCGACACGGATCTCGGAGTCCACGACATAGTCCGCCTGGAGGAACTCGGCAAGCTCCTTGTAGTCCTTGAGCAGCTCGTTCGCACGCTCGACGGTATTCATGTCGTCAAGCTCGCTCATGAGCTTCATGGACTTGAGGACCTCCATGTCCAGCATCGGGGTGCGTGCGGTGAAGTCGATGCTCACGTTGCTGTCGGACTTGCGCTCGAACCCGTCGAGGCTGGGCATGGGCGTGGCATCGGGCTGCGCGGCGAGGTACTCGGTCTTCTGCTTCAGGGTCTCGAGTTCGTTCGCCTGGCGCACGATGTTGCGGTCGGGCATGATGATGTCACCGCTCTTCTCGCACACGAGCATGCCGTCGATGAGGGTGAGGTCGGACTTCTTGTACATCTTCATGGTTGGTTTCCCTTCTGGAATTTTTCCTACGATTTCCCATATGTGCACAGGCAGGCAGGACGCATCCTGCCTGCCTGGT
>Ga0326514_10000118_pt1 | contig 47881 bp, 90 predicted proteins | sample 3_2548_0518_D_FD_203653 | JGI IMG/M metagenome (GOLD analysis project Ga0326514, IMG submission 203653) | Bovine rumen microbial communities from UC Davis, California, United States - 3_2548_0518 | ecosystem: Host-associated > Mammals > Digestive system > Stomach > Rumen | place: USA... | reverse complement strand
AATACATCGGTTACACTTATTTGTCAAGCATTAACGCAGAGCCGGACGGAAAATTTAACATCGGTTTATCCAGACCAGAGTTTTAAGGAATAAGGAGGAAACTAATTATGATTAAATTCATGCTTAAATATGGGGACGAGAATAAAGACGTTATGGAAGCTCAGAAGCTGCTGAAAGCGGCCGGATCGACTATCACTCCGAATGGAAAGTATACGATCGGAATGGTGAGCGCTGTGAAAGCCTTCCAGAAAAAGAATGGTCTGAACGTGACCGGGAAGATCGATACTAAGACCATGAATAAACTGAAGACCTTTGCTAAGCCCGCGAAGAAGACTACTCGTGTGAAAGCCGCAAAGTAAATCAAAATGGAAGGACGGGACGAAAGTCATGGCAGTCAGTCAGGAAATTATCGAAAATGTAAAACAGGTTCGAAATGCCGCCTATGGCAAAGATGTGCGGGAAGCGATTGCCAAAGGACTTGAGCTCTGTTACGGATATACAAGCGGCGAAACCGCAATTGAAGCTGCCGAACGTGCAAATGCCGCGGCTGAGGCAGTGGAAGGAATCATGGATGACGCCACTGAGACGATTGAAGATTTACGTAGGGCCGTTGCCAATGTAGATGATATCGTAAAAGTCAGTGAAACACAGCCGACGGAAGCGGAGAACAAAATCTGGATTCAGCCTCAACAGGATACAGAGTATAAGATTGCTTCGTTTGCGGCTTATGAAGCGCTGTGGAATCGGATGAAAGAAGTTGTTGAAACTTATCAGCAGGGGCATGGAGGGATTGTGTCCATTATTCAGGATACAACATATGTTGATCCTGAGGACGAGCTGAAGCGGAGATTTGTTGTCACATATTCTGATGGGACAACCAGCGAATTTTTTGTTAAAGACGGTCCCACAGGACCAATTGGCCCGCTGGATCAGATCAAAGGAACCGTAATTTATTATTACCGAATGGCCAGTAATGCCTTTGTGCCGACTCCTCCGACTGACGGATGGACTACGAGCATTCCGACAATGAGTGCTGGGGACTATCTGTGGACTCAGACCGTTATTACCTATGAGAGCAACGCTGAAGCGTACATTTATGGTCTTACCCGTTGGGGACAAAACGGAAGAGATGGAGTAGACGGAACAGGCGCAGTACACAGCGTTAAGATCGGCGACAGCGGAACCAAATTGGTTGGAGATATTGTTATCCCGGTTGATTCCGAACCAACACAAAATTCTTCCAATTTAATGCAGTCCGGAGGAATTTACGCAGCGCTTCAGAGCTATGCCAAGAACGAAAGCCCGGCGTTTACAGGCGCTCCGACCGCTACAACAGCAACGGCCGGAGATTCGTCGACACGGATTGCCACGACGCAGTTTGTGGCCAATTCGCTGTCGAAGAGTTCGTTTCGTAAAGCACAGATTACGATGGCATCCAATACAGTAACTTATCTGGATTCCTCCATTACGGAAAATACTTACTGCATGTTTGCTTACATTAACTCGGATACGCCATTTAATGTGCTGCAGTGGAAGACAGAAGCCGGAAAACTGACTATTACCGGGGATCGTACACCGGAAAGCGAAACGACGTTCGAGGTTATCCTTACTGAGACTGCAAACAGAGCCTGATATTTAAGAAACGGAAAGGAGCCTGCTTATGGCTGAATTAACAAAAACATTAGAAGAGGAGCTTGCCGAGCAGGGGATTATCGGAAGCTATATATGGAAACCGAACCGTTTCTTTGCGAAAAACGGAAATACTTATATTTCGGCTGACATTGTATCCGACGGTTCCGCGGAGGACGTAGCGAATGCCGTTGCTGAAGCCGGAAACGAACAAATTTTAAATATCCGGGAGCTTGCTAATGAACAGAAAGCTCTTATCGCCATGAACGAGAAGGATTATTCAGCTGTGAGGGCAAGTCTTCTTCAGACTTATCGACGGATGTACAACTATTTTACGAATCAGAAGTTGTACGCTTTGGCTACCATTATGGCGACGGCGATTGTGAATCTGAATCAGATGTAAGAAAGGAGGCCGGTTAAATGGACGAGATGACGGATGAAATTTATAGCTGGGCTCCTGACTTATTGAAGGAGACGACAGATAATATTTATAGCTGGGCTCCTAACATCTTTCAGATCATCATAGATCCAGAGGACAGAAAATACATTGGAAACGTGATCGGCAATCGGTCGATGGAAGATCAGATCGCGATTGTGACAGAGGCCGGCACCACGCAGAAGGAAGCTATTTTGGAGGAAAGCCAGCAGCTGATTTCGGAGATTAATGAGAGTGCTAAAAATTTGCTGGATATTATGGCGATTTCAAGCGATACCATGAATGAGATTGTGCTTTTCTTTGGCGGGACATTTGTTCTGGATGCATCGGTCCTGGACAGTACGCCTCTCGGCTGAGCAGGCTGAAAATACGAATAATAAGGGAGAGATTGAGCCATGGCTATGACGATTGGTACAGAGTATGACCATATTGATATTACAAATGGCGTCCAGACGATTCGGCACCCTTTGAAAGATGCCTCTGCCAGAGAAAATCTGGTGAAAGTTCAGGACACGCAGCCAGAGTCCAATGACAATGTTGTTTGGGTAAAAGAGACTCCGGAGAATGAAGTTCAGGTTCCGACATATGATGAATTTAGTGAATTAAAGAGCGCAATACATTCAACAACGGCGCAACAGGTTACAACATACCCCAAAGTTTCCGGTCACATGGGCAGTAATGGAACGTGGAACAATATTAACGCAAACTATAAAATCATTTCTGTTCCTGTGATTCCCGGGGATGCTATCAGTTTTTCAACGGGTGCAGCAACACGGTATGCGTTCTTAAAAACATACACAGAACCAGTAGATGGCGCAACGATTGACTATGCAACAGGTTCTTCACCTTCAGGTGTTGGACCTTCGGGGGTCAATGTAACTGTTCCTTCGGACGGGTATTATCTTGTTGTCGAAGTTGTTGACAGCGGAAACGAAAAGGCAATAACAAAATTTGTTATTAACGACTACAACCTTCTTCTTCCTTTGCCGAATAACTGGGCAACAATCAAAGGCAATATACAAGATGCTGTAAACGTTTTCGGTGTTGAATACATTGGCGAATATACTGAAACAAGTGGTTTCATCAATTCTTCCGGGAATTGGAACTATACAACAAGCGGGAACTATAAACATATCGTTATACCGATCAACACAGCGGAAACCGTAAGGATTAACGTTGACAACAATACTTATATTGCATTTGTAAAAAGTTACTCTGCGCCTGTTGCGGATGCACACTTGGACTTTTCGGAACAATCAGGATTTACTTCCAGAATTGAAGTTTTTTCATCATCTGTATATGAAACTGCAATTCCGTCTGATGCCAAATACATTATATTCATAACGAAAAACAACGGGACTGTAATATCTGCATTGTCTTTTGAATTTGATGGGTATAACATTGTAAAAAGACTATACAAGAATGTTGGAGAATTAGCAGAAACATCCGTCACGTTTGATTCTGCAATAAATGGGTTTTCGTTTTTCGTAAACTGGGAAAACGGGGCATTTAGCCAAACTGTGGGGAATCCAACGACTAATTCCGGAAGTAATATCAGGAAACGTTTTCCTGCACCGATGAAGTTTGATTACGATGTTAATATCAGAACGGATGGAACATATGCAGTAAACGTTGTTTTGCTTGATGACAGCAAAAACGTTGTAAAGGGATTAGAATACCAGACGGTTGAACAGATTGTCCCGAAAAACACATGGTTTAGGTGTGTTGTTGAAAGCTACCCGAATACAGATACAAATATATCTGCGGTTACTGCGGAAACAATCAATGAACACGTTTATTTCAGAGCAAACACGTATTTGAACGTAGCGAAACCTGTCGTGAATTGGTGCGCTATGGGGGATTCCATAACCGAAGGATACGTTAGTTATCTTGTGGGGACAACGCCACACATCAAGGTTCTTACAGAAAAATCGTGGGCGTATAAACTTGCCCACAGAAAAAACTGGAATCTGACCAACATTGCGCTTGGTGGTACGGGTTGGATTGACCTGCAAAATTCCGACACGCAAGGCGTAACCGGAGCGTGGTATATTGCACGACACACAGATTTTACACCGTACAATCTTGTTACGTTGGCGTATGGAATAAACGATTGGAAAGGCAACATTCCGCTTGGCACGATTTCAGACCCCGGGGACGCTACTACGCCAACAACTATTTATGGCGGGATGAAGGCAACAATTGAAGCGATTATGTTAAGCAATCCGCTTTGCAAGATTGTTGTTATAACACCGTTAAACTGTTCCGAATATGGGGATTTTGCCGGAGATTATGGGATTGGTTATTCTTTCCCAAACAACGGAACTTTGGAAGAAGTCACACAAGCAATTATAAATGTTTGCAATTATTACGGGATTGAATATGTAGACCAAACGCATTATTCCTGCGTAAACAGATTGAACATAAAAGATTGCCTGACAGATAATGTACATCCAAACGCAGAAACGCATGAACTTATTTGTCGGGAGCTTATGGGAAAAATTACGTTTGAATAATGCAGTTTAGAGTGCCATATAACACAATCGGTAACTGAAGTAACTGAAGTAACGTGTTAAATAACACTTTAATAAACAACTGACACGCACCAGTACATATCTGGTGAGAAAAGGTAGAAGCATACTAATTCCACCGGATATTTCTTTTGCCGTTTTTTGGCTGAACGATAAGGAGGTAGGACCATGCTACTGTTTATTGCTGGAATGTTGGCAGGAATGTTTATGGCCGTGGTGATTATCGGCTTCATAGCGGTTGTCACTGAAGACAAGGAGCTTGAGGAGATGGCTGAGAAAAAACACGGTCAAGACGAAAAAGAAACACTCGACATTGAAGATTGGTACACAAGTTATTATTGAAGGGAGGGATGCTGAATGGAAGGAGAGTACAACGTTAAGCCTCGGATCGTAAATGAAGGAAGCAGCATTTATCGTGTAGGAGGCATGACCGTTCAGACACTTTCTTATGTCTGCCCAGCGAATCAGACTGTAACACTGAATTTTCCAGAACCGTTTAAGCAATATGTTTTCGCGTGTTTTGCGTATAACGCGCAGGTCGGATTTGGCGCACTGCAGACGATTTCCTGCGGAGCAGCCAATCTTTCTCAGTGCATGGTATACCAGAACAACCAGGTAAATGCTCAATGCGCCCTGCAAATTGTGGCGATGGGATACTGACGAAAACTAAATCAAAATGGAAGTGATTTTATGGTGCAGGCCGATTCTCTGATTCAGCTTTTTCAGAAAATGTATAAAGAGCACTGGCCTTACGTCTGGGGTGCAGCCAAGGAAGGATGCGTAGACTGCTCGGGGGCGTTTGATTACGCTTTTGAGAAGCTTCACGGAATAAATTACCCACACGGATCTAACACAATTGCCAGGAAGTTTATCGTTGGCGAGCTTCTTCCTGTCAGCGAAGCGAAGCCTGGCATGGCGGCATTTAAGATGCATGCGCCTGGAGAAAACGGATACGACCTGCCGAATAAATTCCTTCCGGGCGGCGCGTCCTATAACGGGGATTTAAACGACTATTACCACATCGGTCTGGTGGACGAAGACCCGGCATGGGTTTTGAACGCGAAAGGAACAAAATACGGCTTTTGCAGGGATGCGCTTACGGAAAAGAACGGATGGGATTTCGTCGCGTATCTCAAAGGCGTGGACTACAATCATTCTGCAGAAGAGGAAGGGGATACAGTCATGCAGGAAGCGCATGTGGTTCTGCCTAGCGGGGCCAGTGGGAGTACAGTTAACCTGAGAAAATCAAACACGACAGTGAGCACGGTTATTGCCAAGGTGCCGGTTGGGAGCCATGTCGAGGTAGAGACGGATTTCGGCCAATGGTGCAAAATCCATTGGGACGGCAAAACCGGGTATATGATGTCAAACTATCTGGAATACGACGATCAGTCCGATGAGACGGATGCCGGGCTCAGTCCGGAGGATCATGAGAAAATCGAAGCAGCCCTAAAGGAAATTGAGAGACAGATCGACGCTATTAGTGCCGTCATCGGAAGGGGCTGAGGTTGATGGATAAGGTTACACTGGAGCAGATCCAGAGCTTTCTGATTGTGTTGCTGGCTTTGGGCGGGCTCGTCGTTCTGATCGGAAACGTAGTAAAAACGATTAGGGAATGGCGAAAACCGCATGGAGATCTGGAAAGTTGGAGACTGGACGTTGACAATAAGCTGAGAAACGATAACGAGCGGCTTAAGAGTATGGAAGAGGGAAACAAGGTCGTGTGCCGTGGAATCCTCGCTCTTTTGAGCCATGAGATCAATGGAAACAGTATCGACAAATTGAAAAGCTCGCAGACTGAGATGACCAACTATTTAATTGACAGATAATTTGACCGGGGGAATCTATATGTCCGCCAGATCGAAAAAACAAAAAAGCAAGTCCTCATCTGACAAAAACTATGTGCAGTTTTCTAAAAAACTGATTTCTGCCGTCATGATATTCTGGGGCGTTATCAGATTGTGGTCGGTCATTGCGCTATGGCTGAATCCGGATTCCGGAACGGCGATGGCCGTCATTGTTCGGGGCGTGGATGATATTGCGATGGTTAATGTGCTGGCATACACCGGCAATTCAGTCAGCGAGAAGATTGCGCTTGGATATTTTCAGATGAGAGGCAAGGAACTTTCCAAAGAGGAAAAAGAAGATGAAGAGACCGATATCGGTTAAGGAGGATAAGATTATGGATTGGAAGCGTAAACTGACGAGTCGGAAATTCTGGGTTGCTTTGGCTGAATTTGTATCAATGCTGATCGTCGCGTGCGGAAAGAGCGAAGAAGTCGCGATTCAGATCACGGCGCTGATCATGGCCGGGGCCGGCGTGATTGCCTATATTATCGGCGAAGGGCTGACGGATGCGGCCGCTGTTGGAAACGATGAAGACGTTTACCTTGACTTGATCGACGATCCTGACGAAGACGAGGAAAAAGAAGTGAAACCGGATGTGGATTAAATGTAATCCGAATCCTCTCCGTAAGGAGGTTCTGGATTGCGTTGTGAGAGCTATCTGCATCGCTACTAACCGGTCGTGGATGGATATTTACGATCGGTTATGTGAAACCGGCAGGGAAGAATGCAATATGCCGAGCGCGGACTCCGTGTGGGGAAAATTTCTTTACCGCATGGGGTTCACGCCTTTTCTTTTGCCCGAAAGCTGTCCGGAATGCGTAACCATACGGATGTTCTGCTCCATGTACCCGAGGGGGACCTACATCATCGGGACTGGAAGCCACGCAGTAGCAATTCTTGACGGACACTATTACGACAGCTGGGATTCCGGAGATCAGGTTCCCAGCTTTTTCTGGTCTATGTAGTAATTGAATATGAAAGGAGCGAATTTTCATGCCTAATTATTACAATCCATATAACTTCTTTCCAACAAGTTACCCCGGAATGACGGCCGCCGCGCAGGTGCCAAACTATCAGGCTGTGCAGCCACAGGCTTCCTATACTCCGGTAAGTACCGTTCACTTTATGGAGTGGGTGGAAGGTGAGGTCGGCGCGAAAGCTTTCCAGAAGCCGGCAGATTTGCCTCCGAACCAGCCGATTCCGCTGTGGGACTCTACGGATACGGTGATTTATCTGAAGAGCTGGAGTCCTATGGGCATTCCGAATCCCATGCAGAAACTTCCGTACACCATGCCGGAGACGCAGAACAGCATGGTGCTTCAGGGAACAAGCGGCGCCACCGGTGAATTCGCGACGAAAGACGACATTAACGGTCTCCGGGAGGAGATTAAAGGACTCAGAGAGTCCATGATGAACCGAAAAAATCAAAATGGAAATAACAACAATCAGCCGGTGAATAAGGGAGGTAATAATAATGCCTAATCCTTTATACCAACAGTATTTCGGCGGCGGAGTTCCGGGGCAGGGAACTTCGCCTTCTTTTTTAGGACAGCAGGCTCCAATGAATCCCATGCAAAAGATGATGACCGTTATGCAGGCCATGTCTAATCCTGTCGCTTTCGTGAAACAACATTTTCCGGATATTCCGGCGGGTATTCAGAACGATCCAAATCAGGTGTTTCAGTATCTTCAGCAGACAAGAAGTCCGGTTTCCGATCAGCAGATTCAGCAGGCACAGCAAATGGCCGGTCAGATCATCGGACAAGGAACCGTCAGGTAAGGAATCAGAAAGACTGCCCCGGTTTAAGAATAACAGAAGAGGTGCAATAAGATGGCCGATAGCAATCATATCGTGAACGTACGTTACCATAAAAACGGATTCTTTATGACCAGGGCGGTCTTTCAGTATGACTACGGGCAAGTACTTAAGTTTGATGACTTTCCTGATCTTCCAGACGCATTTGAGATGCATTTTGCGAAAAAGGGCGCAGACACTTCCGTTACACAGATCGGCCTTGATGGATATGTTGCGATCCCCGACGCGCTTCTTCAGGATGCCGGAACGGTGTCGTGCTGGCTGTATCTGCATGACTCGATGACAGACGGGGAAACGAAATACGCGATCGAGATTCCAGTCACATCACGGGCTTCGATTACGGACGAAGAGCCTACGCCAATGCAGCAGGGAACGATCGAGCAGCTTATGGCGGCTTTGAGCGAAACCGCCGAGCGGTGTGAAGACGCGCTTGACGACATCAAAGAAATGGATGCCTCGGCGGTAACACTCCCATCCGGATCGGAAGCCACCGCAGAATACTCTGACAGGCATCTGACGATAGGCGTTCCGATTGGTCCCCGAGGAGAAAAGGGAGATAAAGGCGACAAAGGGGATTCCGGTATTCAGGGTCCGCAGGGACCTCAAGGAAAGCAAGGCGTTCGAGGCCCTCAAGGCGAAAAGGGAGATAAAGGCGATAAAGGGGAAACCGGTATTCAGGGACCGCAGGGTATCCAAGGGCCAAAGGGAGATAAAGGCGACAAAGGGGATCCCGGAGAAAAAGGCGAGAAGGGAGATCGCGGCGAGCCTGGAAGCAACGCGATTAACGATAACGCTGGATCCGGATATACTTCCTCGCTATGGTCTGCCAATAAGCTGACAAATGAGTTCACAAAGCTTGCAGTAGTCATCGGAACCGGCAGCGGATCCGCAAAGATAAAAAACTTCAGCTATAAAAGCGGAACGTCTACGATCACCGTGGTGAACTCATCGAGTGGCGTTGGGTCCTTCGCAGAAGGATATTCTACGACAGCCAACGGGATGGCTTCGCACGCGGAGGGCAGGGGGACGATCGCGTCCGGAAACAGTCAGCATGTCTCGGGAAGATACAATCTGGAAGATTCGGATGATATTTATGCGGAAATCGTCGGGAACGGACAGAGTAACGTTCAGCGTTCGAACGCTTATACACTTGACTGGGATGGCAACGGTCATTTCGCAGGAAAAGTCAGTGCCGGAACGACGGATAATCCCGCGTCCGTGGAGAATGACAATGATCTTGTCACCAAAAAGTACACAGACGGACTGGCGGATATTTCGCCGAAGGTAAATGTCGTAAACGGGGTCATGAAAGCTGTCTCCGCAATTTCCGAGGGGTATTTCTTTATGAATGGGATGCAGTTGTATCAGGCTACTACGGACATTTCGGTTGGAAGTACGATCCAGATCGGCACCAACTGTGTGCAAATTGGGCTTGCGGAAGCGCTGAATATTCTTCGGACGCTGGGCGCAGTATTAGGATAAAAAGAACAGAGGAGCGTGCAATATGCCAGTAACGATTAAGAGTTCACAAGTAAAAGTCAAGGGTACGGACGGATACGTCGGCATTGATGCCCTTGCAGACAGCACAACAGCGTCCAGGGTTGCAGCGATTACTTCGGCTGGAGCAACCGTATTAGAAAATATTCAGGAGCAGGGAACAAGCACAGAAGAGGCTGTTGCTCAGGCGGCCGCCGCCGCAAGAGCCTCTATACCTGGTGAGTATACTCAGTTGAGCGATGATGTATCTGAGTTAAAGAGCGCAATTGACAACCAAGGCAAAGAAATTTTCTCTATTGTTGGTAACCCGTTAATTGAGTTTACTGACAACGCATATATCGCCGCAAACGGAACTACAATTGATATCAATGCAAAGGTGGCAAATACGGAATGGCGTTGTGCGGTTGTACAATGTCGTTATAAGGATGTCTTCGTGCTTAATGCTGTCGGCGGTAACGGCGTTTATAGAGTTTATGCCATTGTTGATACAGATGGGAATAGACTTTATAGCACGGGTGCAAATATAACACTTACAGATTATAGACTTGAAATTGGTTACGAAAATGCGGCCTATCTCGTTATAAATGATAAAAAATCGGGCGGCGTTTGTTATCGTAATGCCCCATCAGTGGAGACAGTAACAAAGATTGGAACTCGATTGCATAATCTTGCGCTCACAACCGAAGAGATAACGTCGTTTGTTGTTGGCGCAAATATTACCACAAATGTGGGTATAGGGAATGTCGTTGATACAACCCCCAATCCAAATGCTTCATGGAGTTATGTGATTGTCCAATGTAAAGCGGGAGATGTCTTTAAGTTAACAGGTACTGGTGGTGGAAATGCAAGGCTGTGGGCTTTCGTGGACAGCGAATATATTTTACGTTCGGTGTCACCATCAGATGCAAACGTTGTAGATGTAAATATAAAAGCATCTGATGATGGATATTTAATTATTAACGCTACAATTACATCATCGCCGCATCTGGAACATAGTTATTATTTTGAGGATGCAGGTGAGAAAATACTGCAGTTACAAGATGATGCCGCTAGGTTCGAAGAAGACATTACAGATATTAAAAACAAAATATCTTTCGTTACAATCACTGATCCTAGACAACTCAGATGGTTGTTTGGGTTTATTAGCTCCTCAGGAAATTGGAATAAAAATAATACTGCTGTAGTTTTGGATGCACCGATATCTGTACAAGGTGGATATATTAGACCAGATAGCACAGGACTTGTGCAAATGCAGTACCGTGTTTATGACAACGATGCCTTTATCTATAGAACATGGAATACAAGCGGAATCGATATAACAACACCGACCACATACTTGCGCGTTGGGTTCCGATACACAGACACTTCGGTGAAATGCAATGACATTTCGATTTTGGATCATGTAGAAGTAAATTTAAAAATCAAAATTGACGATTATTACCCAGCAGATTATAAAGCACGAAATGTTGTGTTTGACTTTGCCCCGGCAATTAGCTATATCGGTCAGCATATTGACGCAACAGGATTCGGGCAAAATACAAGTTACGCCGACAGCCAAGCGTTGTGGCGAGCGCTTCCTGCACAGTCTAATGGATATATAACGGAAACGGAGCTCGGGGCGATATATGCTGGTGGGCCAGTGATGTACAAGTATACGCTTAATCCTCCTTATCAAGCCCGAAGCGGAAAGAACCTTCCTCACGTTTTTATCGTTACATCTATACATGGGCACGAAAAATCATCAACATATGGACTTTATTATCTGGTTAAAGACTTGTTGGAGCACGCAAACGATAACCCCGTTTTGACATTTCTTCGTAATTATGTAAAGTTCACAGTTATCCCAATGGCAAATCCTTGGGGATGGGATCAAAATAAACGGCAGAATGAAAACGGGGTAAATCTTAATCGCAATTTTTCGACATCTGCGTGGAGTAAATATGACGAAGAATCAACATATATAACACCGGGAGCATATAATTACAGAGGGGAAAGTCCTTTTTCAGAAATCGAAACGCAATTCATTCGAGATGCTGTGATAGCCGAACAGGACGATATAACTCTAATGATTGATGGGCATACGAATGGACTGAATACGACAGACCCAGCGACAATTGCTTCGCCCATGCTTAACAGCAAAAATACGGATATAGAAGCGGTGAAAGCAACAGCCATTGGCGCAGATATGTACATATCAGGGCTTAAAACACATATGGATGCACTTTATGGGACAAATCTCGGGAATATAGTATATGGATCGTTTTTAGTTTACGGCCCTGACGAGTTAAATATCGAGATGAAAGACTGGGGACACGAATCCGTTCGTTGCGTGTCTTGCATTTTAGAAATGCTTTGCGGAACTGACCCGGATTCCGCAGAGGCAGGATACCTTGGTGAAAGGCTATACAAATATAGTCCTGACGTTATTAAGCTGTGCGGTGAAATGTTCGGCAATTTTATAGCAAAGGTGCTGTATATGCTTAATAAGACACAGCTTTAAATAACACTTTAACACAGATTACCACCTACCTATTTATTTGCCATTTAAGGAGGATATTCATGTCTTTGGACAAGGCGATCGCCAGCGTAAAAGAATTCCGCAAGCCCTATACGGGAAGTAAACGATATCCTGCAACGACTCCTGCTCCGGCGCTTAACCTCAGGAATCTTAACGTAGAAGTAACGAGACTGGCGTAAGGAGGCGAAAGACGATGGAATTCAAGAATCTCAAAAGGGTTGCCAAGGAAGAGGTCGAGAAGCTGGATGCCGCTTACGCGAACAAGAGCGAGTTCACCGACAAGGACGCCGAGCTGTATAAGTGCCTGATGAGCGGGCTGAAGGATCAGCTGGCCGTGGAAGGCATGATGAACGCCAAGGAATACGAAGAGGATGGCGAGGAAATGGAAGGCATGAGCGGACGCCGTGGCCGCGCCATGAACGGACGTTTCGTCAGCCGTGAAGGTGGACAGAGCTACGCAGAAGGCTACAGCCAGGGATACAACGAAGGAATGCGTCAGGCTCGGGAGAACGAGAACATGATGCATCAGAGCGGCATGAGCTACAGTGACGGGTACAGTCGTGGCTACAACGAAGGCATGCGCCAGAGCGGTCACTATTCCATGTATCCGAACATGAGGTATCCTTATTAATTGAATCAAAATGGAAGTCGGAGAAGTCCTTTGCTTTATTATTGCGTGCAAAGCATCGGCGGGTGCGGACAAAACGACAGAGGGGTCGCCGCCTTTCATTTGATTTAAGCCTGTGCTCCTCGCAAGAGGAACATGGGCTTTTATTTTTTCGTTTCGAAAGAAGTGAGAAGCGGCGAACAAGCTTGATTCGCGAAAGGTAAAAATTTCCCGGGAGGGATTTTTAGAAAACGCATTTAGAACATGGTCTATAGTGAAAGGAGGAGGTTTTAATGATGAAACAGATTGGAAAACTAAGCGTTGGTGATAAATTTACTGAAACAGGACTGGTAGCCGTTTCGACGCGAATATTCACCGTGGAGAAATTTCTTAATCACGGAATAGTTGTTGCTCGAGATGTGCATGGCTGGGCAAAGTGCTTTAATGAAACGGACATGGTTTTTCCTTGGGGGCGCATTACAGAACGAACTTGAAAAATGAGGATAGAGTTTAAAAGACTCTATCTTTCTTTTTTTTTTTTTTCGCATTATAAACATACTTTATAATGAAAGGAGGCTCTATGCCATGAATTATAAAGTTGTTTTGACAATTGTGGGATTTGCGATTGCAGGGGCTATTTTGTATCCGATGATGAAAAAACAGAAGGCGGAAGCAAAGAGACAGGAAGAAGAAGCAAAGAGGAAACTTGACGAAATAGCGAAAAAAGCATTGGACGAAGAGCGGAGACACATGATGGCTATGGAAGACATAAAAAAGAAGGGAGAGAAAGAACTTGAAGAAATGCATGAGAAGCAATATGAAGAAATGAAGGAGTTGATAGAGAGAGAGTCGAATCAATAATATGGAAGTATAATCCAAAGGAAGCTACTGACGTCATTCATTGTATGATGAAATATAAAGACAAAAATGGAGTAGTCCATGAATTTGACGCCGCAAATCCTAAGCAATTATATGAAGTGTGGAAAGAAAAGACAAATCAGCTGATATTTGACTAAAGCTTGAAAATTCGAGAGAACAAAACGTTCTCTCTTTTTTTTTCGCAAGCCACGCACAAAAAACATACTTAATAATGAAGAGGACCTCGCAAGGATAGACCCGCGTTCTATCGATAATTGTACGTGCGGACGTACGGCATACTCCTCTTCATTTTTTTGTAAGCCACGCATAGAAAACATACTTAGTAATGAAGAGGACATGTAATGATAGACCCGCGATCTATCGATAATTGTACGTGCGGACGTACGACATAATCCTCTTCTATTTTTTATCGAAAAGGAGAAAAGACCATGATTCAGGAAATGACGGCGCATTATGTTGAAGGCTTTGTATTTAACTATGTAGTAGCTGGAATTATCGGATGGATCGTTTGGTATCTGGTGGCGTTAATCTATGTTATTGCATCCTTTGGAGCCAATTTGTCTATGTATCGCACGAAGGAGGTGAAAAACAAGAAATGGTCGCTTGCTGATATTTTCGGCGTTGTTTTTTGGCCATGGGGGATGTTAGATCAGACGCACAAATTGGTGAAGTACGTAAAGCTTCGCTTGTCAAAGGAGGAATGAATTTGCAAAAAGATAAAGTTAAGAAAGCCGTTCTGCTAACAATGCTTATGCTTCTTATTGTCGTTCTGGCCGGATGTACCAAAGTAACAGATCCAAATGGCATAGAGCGAAATGTATCATATGGTTTGGTTGAAGTCGAAACGATAATGAAAAATATAGGCCAACAAACGGCAGTATACTATGACCCAAAGACAATGGTCTGCTATTTAGCAACGTTTAGCGCTTATCAAATGGGCCTGAGTCCATACTATATTATTGGAGAAGATGGAAAACCGGAAATTGCTGTGTACGGTGTTAATTACAATTAAGAAAAATGGAGGCATTAATGAGTAATCTTGAACATTTAATCGAGAATGGTTTATGCCGTCTTGATGAAGGAACGTCTTATAGAGAATGGCGAGAAATCATGCAACAAGATTGCAATTGGAAAGGTAATGAAAATATTACGTTAGACAACCTGTGGGAAATTTGTCAATATATCATTTTTACTTGGGATTCAGAAAAGGAGCGCCGCTGTGGTTATTAAAATAGCTGAAGACGGGACCGTTAAGTGGTGGTTTTACCGAAAATCCTATAAGAAAGCCAGATGGAGAAAACTCGGAGCGCGATTGCTTAAAGACTTTCAAAAGGAAGCAGGAGCGCACGGTTTGATATTCGTTGTTTGGAATAGATAAAATAACACAATAAAGCAGAAAAGGCGGTGAAGCGGGAATGATAAAGTTGCTAAAGCGAATATTTTGTTTGCATGATTACGTTGTTGCAAACCCAATAGACAGAATTTTGTGTGGCATGGACTACTATGTTTGCACCAAATGCGGAAAGAAGTCATTATATGGTAATTAAACAGGAGGTGAAGTGGAATGACTAAAACGTTTTGCGACAGATGCGGTAAAGAGATAACGAAAGGATACGGATGGATCACACATAGGACGCTATATGCCAGTATAAGACTTTTACCCTGGAAAAAGGATGCCGAATGGTCTGAGCGAGCAGACCAATACATATGCCCAGAATGCGAAGATAGTTATATTCGGTGGTTTATGAATCCAGAAACGGAAGACAGGCGGTGAAATAGAATGACATTAGGCGAATTGGCTGATTACGCAAAATCACAGTTTACACTTACTCAAACCAAAGTTTCAGATTGGCGTCCTGCGGGTGATATGTATGTTGATGACATTTGTTTCCCGTTTGTGGTAGAAGGAAAAGATTGGGTTAGCATACCAAACGGGATACGATTCTGGCTTGAAAATGGTGATTCAATCATTTATGTCAAAAACAAAAAGGGCAGTGAAGTGGGATAAATAACTTAAATAATACTTTAAATGCAGGTTTAAAAAGAAGAATAAAATGATGAAGGAGAAATCAAAATGAATATTATTCGTGCACATTATCAGATTATGAAACCCGACCTGGATGACCCGAAGACTGCGGAGAGTATCTACCGAGATATTGAAGAGTCTGGGAGAACCTGCTACTTAAGTAACGCTTCTATGACTGAGGAAACCGGAGAGAAATTTGTTAGAACTATGGTTAAGAACGGTCACGATGCGATGCTTGAACATACTTCAATGAAGGTAAAATTCATAGTGGACCGAGGAGTAAGCCATGAATTGGTTCGTCACAGAATCTGCAGTTTTGCTCAGGAATCCACACGATATTGCAACTATAACAAAGACAAGTTTGGAAATGAAATTACAGTTATAGAGCCTTGCTTCTTTGATGCTATCTCGAAGGAAGAAAAAGAAATTTGCAGGCGGGCAATAGACGATCTTGAAGCATATAATGATGCTAAGATATACAATTTTGTAAAGAACAACGTGACCGATCTGCATAAAAAATATGCTCTCTGGTATAACGCTTGTCAATATTCAGAAAAAAGTTATCTCCGTATGCTTAAACTTGGCGCAACTCCTCAGGAAGCCAGAAGCGTGCTCCCGCATAGTCTTAAGACTGAAGTTGTTGTGTATACGAATATGCGTGAATGGCGTGAGATATTTAAGCTAAGGGCTGCTGGCGAGCATGGAAAGCCTCATCCTCAGATGCTGGAAGTTATGGTTCCGCTCCTCAATGAGTGCAAACTGAAGCTTCCAGCTCTGTTTGATGATATTTCAGCGATGGAATAAGGAGGAAACAAAGCAATGTATGAATTCGTGATCGAAAAGTGTGATTTTTTAAACGATGATGAATGCGACATTTATCCGATTCTTCAGGAATCTCCTCTAAATCTTAAAGAAGTGATGAAGAAGGTTATGGATTTTGCCGCAGAACATCCGAACGGAATTCTTGTTCGAGGTAATGGGCACCTGGTTGAGTATGAAGTTGACGGGGCAGAACTATGCTGTTACGTGGATTATCAGGAATGAAAACGGCAAAACGCGCACGAAAAACACACCTATAAATGAGGAGGAGAGGCCTCTTTACATAGATATTTGAGAGAAAGAAAGGAGATGGTTTATGAAAGAAGGCCTTTGAGGCGAAAAGAAAAATCTTGAGCTCAGGTCTAAAAGACTTGGGCTCTCTTTTTTTTCGCACCAAGAACATACCTTCTATTGAAGGAGGTATGAAAAATGACGGAATCAATTTTCTACGTGTATTTTGGTATTGTTGGATATTTGACGGCCTATTTTGTTGTCGGAATAATTGCAACCGGAATGTGGGAAAGACAGGTATATAAGAAGTATGGCGAATTTTGGGAATATAGCTTAAGTGAAGGATTGAAACTATATCACCCGGGATTTTGGTATTTTGTGAGATACCGGAATTTCCTATATACAGTATTGTATGTAGGTTTATGGCCAATAATGGTGCCGTGGCAAATCAGAATGAACACAATTACATTGAGGAGGGTGATGTCGAGAGAATACTACTATAAAAAATGATTGACTGATTAAACTAAAAAGAAGTCCTAAAAACACGGACTTCTTTTTTTTGCCCGCATGAAAAACATGGATGTAAATGAGGAGGAAGGTAATGCGCCTTCCTCTATTATTTTTTTAGGAGGGCAAAAATATGAATGAATTTAAGAATGTGACAAAAACTCGTAACGAAGTGCCTGAAGCTATGGCGCGGGCAGCTGCTCACTGGTGGGCAGAGAGAGCGGATGGCACGGCCCATCATGATAACCGCGGAGGCGATCTGGTTAGTATTTTTGCTGGAATTCTGGCTGACACGATGAACGAGCCACCGAAGAATGGAGCGTTGGAAAGATTCGAAGAAATCCTGGCAGAGAAAATCATGACGGCCGAATCCCCATACGAATGGCGTAGCATCTGGGTGGATTATGCTCCGGAAAGGATCCTTGCGGAAGCAGCCGAAGAAGCGGGCATCAGCTGCAATAACTTTCAGTGGAAAACCGGAATGTATATCGATCTGGAAAAGGGAGAGATTACTGTCAGGATCGGCCTTGGAGAGCCGAAAAAGATTTATCCGGAGGTTTAAATGTGTGACGATCGAAAGGAGAGCATGGATCATGACAAAGAAAATGCGGGAATTCAAGATGCGGTTACAGGAGAATGCCATCAAGGAAGCTGAAAGCGGAATGTATGATATTTCTAAGGATATGGGTGTTCTAATAAAGGAGAAGGATCTGGAAGCCTGCGAGAAATTCCTGATGGATTTGCAGAAAATTCTCATCGGGAAGTACGAGCTTGTCGGAAGCTGCAACAAAGATATTTCAAGGTATCTGATTCCTGTTGGAACCGAAAAGCAGATCAGCTATTATGGAAAGCCTGAGAAAAGTTTCCGCATCAGCGATCACTGGAACTGGTATTCAAACACGAAGAAATGCGGGGATATTTCGTATGTGCAGTGCGAATCCGTCGACATGCCCGCTGCCAGAGAGAGGAAGGACTGGCACGCTACGAAACCGAGGAAGGGGCTTCAGGTGGCCGTCCAGGGTACGGACGGAAAGTATCATCACGTGTTTGGATACAAATGGAGCGAAGCGGAACAGAATTTCAAATGGGTTGAGAATCGACCGATGGATATTTGCAAGAAACTGGGATTAGTCTGAAAGGAGAATAATCATGAGCATGAGTGAATGGGCAGAAAACGAGGTAAGACTGGCCTGCTATAAAGAAAACCCGTACTACAAGGACGACGAATGGGATTACGGATGCGCCTGCTATCAAAGCGCATTGAAAGCTTATAAATGTCTTATGGAAGACGGACACTCCGGAATGAGCTTCGGATTCACGAAAAATATTCTGATTCGGCTGATGAACAGCCTCCCGCTGACTCCAATTGAAGGATCGGAAGAAGAATGGAAATACTCATTTGACGGGGAAGACAGAACAAAGGTGTACCAGAACAAAAGAATGGGCTTGCTGTTCCGTGATATTCATCCGGACGGAAGTGTCACTTACGACAACATATACGATTACTTCTGCATAGATGATGACAGCGGTCTTACCTACAGCGGGGGCGGTACGAAGGATATTCTGAAGGATTACTGCGAGCCAATAACGTTTCCGTACTGGCCGACAGAAAAGAAATGGGAGGTTCATACAAGAGAGTATCTGACAGACCGGAAGAATGGAGATTTTGATACAAAAGAGTATCTGTATCTTATTTCACCGGAAGGAAGGCGAATCGACGTAAACAGATATTTCGCTGACACTGATGACGGATGGAGTGAAATTGGCGAAGAAGAATTCAGAAAGCGCGTTGTGATGGACACACAAAGAAGAGAAGCCGAACTTCTTTTCAATCAAAATGGAAGTTTACAAGAGGAGCCATAATTTGGTATACTAAGACTTGGTAGCTCTCGGGGCAATGGCTCGGGCTTTCCAGATACCTTTTGGAGGAATGGTCATTTTCTTAATCGCATAGGCATCTTGATTTTCAAGGTTTTATGCATAGAACATGAATATTTACCTCCTTTTATGTAGTTTGGATGTATATTTCCTGACTCTTAATCAGGGTGTCTAGGGTTCGAGTCCCTAATGGTGTACGATCCCGGAAGTCTTTAAGATCAAGGCCTCCGGGATTTTTCTTTTGTTCTTTTAGGGAGTCCTGAAGTCTATAAATTCGATGGTTGGTCATTTTTGCTTAAAATGAACGAGTCTCTAAGCCTCATTTTTCAATAGGTTTGAGTGATTTACCAGTGGTCGAAATGGTCACGGATATTTATGCATCGCATCATAAACATGCTTCTTAATGAAGGAGGTGAATAATAATGTCAAACGAAAAATTAAAGTCTACTACTGGTAAAATGGCTAATTTTTGTAAAAACCATAAAACTGCAATAATACTTGGTATACAGGCTTTACAAAATGAGAAAAAACTACGTTTACTGGAACAGGAATTTTTGAGGATGAATGAATCATTTGAAGCCTACAAAGATAAGGTCCTGTACGAACAAGCTTTGGACTATGCGTCAAAGTAAGGCCGTACAGGCCTTTTTCTTTTTCTCGCATTTAAAACACGGCTCTTAATGAAAGGAGGTCACAAAAATGACACTTGAACAATCATTAAGGATGGCTATGGTAAATGGTAGAGGTGAGGCAAGGAAACAAGCGGGAATGAGCTATACGAAAATGGCTTATAAACCGCGGACAATTGCAGAAGCAGCAGATTTAACACTGAACCACAAGAAATACGGTTTATCGAGTGACGAGTATTGTGAACTGGCGAAAATAATGAATAACAAATGAAAAAGCAGGCGTCGCGCTTTAAAAGCACGGCGTCTTCTTTTTTGCCAAAATTAGTTAGCTATTTTCTCACGTAGGTACTCGTCGTATTCTTTTTCGGCCAGCCTCGTTTTGTTATCATTCGGCTTCGTGTAGACTTTAATTGCCAGATCTGGGGTTTTGTGGCGAAGCGCTCCCTGCAGGGCCTTTGGATCTATGTGATCGCAGTGAGCATTCATCATAGAAGCGTAGGAGGCCCGGAAGGAGTGGGAGGTTGTGCCCTTTAGATCAACCTTCTTTTTACATCTTGACCAGAGCTTTGTAAACATGCTCTTGGTCATAGGGTTCGTAGGTTCACTATTGCTATAAGGAAGCAGATATTCTTCAAGACGTCCCTTATATGGGAGAATACGCTCTTCCAAGAGACTGTTCAGGTGGACGATACCAAAGCTTTCGTCTTTAGGAGAGACAACTACGGGTTCGTTTTGGCCATCCGGAAAGGTAACATTGTTACGGACGATGATCTCGTGTTTTTCAAAATTAATGTCCTTCCATCGAAGTCCAAGGATTTCACCGCGACGAAGAGCTGTAAAACATAGAAAACAGACGTACAGATAGTCGCGGATGTCTGTGGAGGACGATTTTAGATCCTCGAGCTGAGAGATTACAGTTAAAAGATTGTCATCCTGAAGGACTACCTTTTTGCCTGTTTTACGGCTGCATTCGTAGGTATACTGCATTGGGTTCTTCTTGAGGTAACCATTACGGTCAGCCCTCTCAAAGATCCCTTTCAAAATGGAACGCGATTGAGAGGAGTAGGACTTAGAAAGTGACATAATCGAGTTAAAGAACATCTGAATATCGTCAGGTGTAATCTCATCGATTTTCTTTCCTTGGAAAAATGGCTTTATATGTGTACGAAGAATTCTTTCGTAATCTGCGATCGTAGAAGGGGACTTCATTTGCCCTTTCTTGATATTCATCCAACTGTCGGCACAGGCTTCGAACGTCGGAGTTTGAGCAGCAGGTTTGATACCGAGACGGGCAATTAGGTTACGGACGGCGTCTTCAAGTGTGTTGCCTGTAGCAAGGCCGCCTCCGAATTCTTCTGGAATTGGCAATTTAATGCGTTTCATTTGTGTGTTTGATTCATATTCTATGCTGTTGTCAAGGTGCGATTCAATTAAATTGTACAGATCCTGGATATTCATGTCAACATCCTCCTTTCGTCATAAGAGGATGCTTTTAGAACGACTTATATTTGATCAAACACAACTCGTCTGAAAAACACCTTTAATAGATAGAGCTGTGCCAAAAACACGGTATCTTTTTGGCTCATTTTGGATACTGGATGCAATACGCACGATGAACATGGCTCTTAATGAAGGAGGGAAAACCTCATCAATAGATATTTGAAAGGAGAAACAAAAAATGTTTGAGAACAAAAAGACGGAAGTACAGGGAGTACACTATTCCAGGTATATTGTCAGTTGGAACAATGTTGGAGGAGACTATTATGGAGAACAGTTCAAAAGATGGCTGAGAATGAACTGCTGCACAGAGAAGGAAATCGATGATATTTGCGAGATGGCAACGTGCGGAAAAATGGAACTTGAAATGAGTGCTAAAACTTATGTTCAGATCATGAATAAAATGATTGAGAAAATCGAAAATGATGAGGAGCCTGAAGTCGAACCTTAAAAAGGCAATGGCGTCGTGAAAACACGACGTCTTTTTTTTTTTGCCATCGCACGATGAACATGGTCTATAATGAAGGAGGTGTTAGCTATGACTAACAAAGTATACATGGTTGAAACTGTGAAATGGATCGAAGACGAAAAGGACTGGGATAACGAAGAACAGTTTTGGGATTTGACCGGAATTCAGGCAATGAAAAAGATTTCTGAATTTCTGGCCGCACATCCCAATGCAAGAGAAGCGAACGTTGAATCAGACACTGAGGACGGAATGTTTATCTCACTGGTTGATACGAAGGAAAACGGAGACGAGGATTGGATTGACGCCTACTGCAGAGACAGATAAAAAGAACAAAAAGACAGCGTCGTGTGAACAACACGCCGCTTTCTTTTTTTTCGCGCATTATGAACATGCATATTAATGGTAAACCAACTACAGAAGTGAGGAGGATGTCATAAAATGTTTGAGGCACTTACGAACAGAGGACTGGGAGTAGACGCACTGAACACAATGGGACTTTATACTCAAGGGCAAGTTGATGAACTGGACAAAAGGGTCAAAGAACTTTGGACCGCTTGCAACGAAGCGTATGCAGCATTGTTTACACGAGTAGGAACGATTGAGCAGATGATGGATGAAAATTATACTTTTTGCGGTGAAAAATACAGCACTGACCAAAAGAAAACGATCATTCTGGATGCTTGCAAACACCTACGCGAGGCAGAACGTAATTGCTATAACACGATGTTTCCGCGGCAGTCTTAAGGGCTTCGGCCCTTTTTTTTCGCGCACAAAAAACATGCCCCGTAATGAAGGGAGATGATAGACGAGAGAAAGAAAACGGAACCCTATTTGTAAAGGAGAAGAGGATTTAAACAAAGTCCTCTTCTTTCTTTTTTAGCGACGAAATTTTAGAAAGGCGGTGAAAAATCATGAAAGGCTATTATGAAAGAAGCTCCTACGTAGGCTTCATGCCGGACGGAACCAAGCAGCGGTTTCCGACCTGGAAGGAGTACGTAGAAGCGTACCTGGAGACGCTGAAGACGATGGGTAAGTAGCTGGCTAATCGTTCTCAACTTTATTCTATTTGAAAAGGGCTATAAATACAAGAAAAATGAAAGGAGAAAAATCAAAATGGAAGTTCAAAAGATCGGTGACCGTCTTCGTGAAGCAGGAAACAAGGTTTGGAATACTGCAAAAAGGATTGGGCGAAAGACTGTGGACACCGTAAGCGGAGCAGCCAAATGGGTCATGGAAAACCCGGATAAGGCAGCAGCCATTGCCGGAACCGGAGCGGCTTTAGTAGGAGGAGCGAATAAAGTTATTCGCAGCGTCAATCGAAATGTTACGCTCAGGCAGACAGAACGTGAAAAGAGAACAAGAGTATACGACCACAGTCTGAACGCTTATGTTTACACGAAGAAGCCGCTGACCAAAGAACAGATTGAGTTTATTCACAAAGAAAGAAGACGGACCGGAAAGAAAGTCAGCGAGATCATGGCGGAAATGGATATTCTGAGGAAGTAGGAACGCACAAAAAACATGAGGCTTAATGAGGAGGATGGCCGAGATGTCATCCTCTATTATTTTTCAGGAGGGTTTTCAAAATGAAGAAAGCGATTTACAGAACGGACTATCTGAACAAACGGAATCTACCCGAACAGCAGCAATTTATCGGCTATGATCCAGGTTACCTGTGGAGATCGACGGATTTCTTCAATGGGCCGAGAAAAGCCGGAAGATATCTGGTTATCTGTAAAGACGGATGCATCAGAGAAATGATGTCCACGGGGACTCACAGCACTGAAGAAGAGGCCAGAGTTCTCTTCACTATGGTAGCCGATTCCTATTATGGCAGCCGGGGATACATCGACAACCAGGAAATGACGGATGCGGACATTATGCGTATATACCGGGAGCCCTGGGGAAGATGGTATACATTTGAAGATTGGCAAGAATACGATAATTATGGGACAGACGTACACGAGCATACGAAGCTCTCTGAGCAATACCCGTTATATTTTCTGGATCTGAATCTCGATGACAAAATTGAGATGGATAAGAAAGGCGAAATCGCGGGTACGGACGCGATCCAGTATTTTAAACGAAATCTTAACGGCGAATTTGAAAAGGAGGAAGAATAAATGCATTATCCGATTTATATTTTTACGAAAGAGTTTCCTACGGATGAGGTGATTGAAAAAGTTCTTGCCCCGTATAACGATGACGCGGATCCTGATCTTTATACGTATCCCGGAGTTCGGCCTGACATCCAGTGGGATTGGTTCATCATCGGAGGAAGATACGGAGGCTTTCTGAAGATCAGATGTGACAAAGATGATGACGAGTTCTATCAATGGATGATGCTGGGCGGAGAAAGAAGAGCTGGAAGACTCTTCCGATCCAGCCTTCTTGAAAATTATTCAACGGCATTCAGGAGAAGATTTACCAGTTCTGAGGAAGTTTGCGCATTTCTTTATTGCGGTTATCGAGACGGATATATTTTCGCCGACGGCGCCAAAGTCTCTGACCTTGTAAATTTCGACGAACTGACTCATATGGGGTATGGATTTATTGATCCGGCAAATAATGAAGACAGTTCACACGAATACTTCATTAATGGCAAGTTTGTTGAGAACGAACGTTATGATGAGCAACTTGCGGCAGCAATGGAAAGAAATAAGGACGGATATTTGACCGTTGTCGACATTCATGATTAAAAAGGAGGAAGAATAATTATGTTGGAAACCGCAAAAGATTTTGAAGATGTAAGGATCAGCCTATCTAACGGAATTGACCGGGAGATTCTGAATCTGAAGCACTTTATGGAGACCATCGACGAGAATACATTCGGTAATGATCCGCGGACAGTTGCTAACATTGTAGAGAGGATATTCTACGCAAACGAAGGCATTAACAAGCTTGTCAATGTTCTTAGCTTTATCGATTGCTGGGAAGAAAACGGTGAGCCGCCGCAGCTTTCCCAGCATGCCCGTTTTGAAGAAAAGAGCAAAATCAAAGACTGGCAGAAGGAAGTCATGATGCGGGAAGGGACCTTACCGAACGAGTAAAGATATTTGAAAGGAGCGATGCTGATGACCATCAAGATCAAGGGAAAGACTTTGCTGGTGATTGTGGCAGGAGCAGGAATGATAGTAACTGCGTATCTTGCCGCGAGGAATACGCCGGAAGCGCAAAAGAGAAAGGAGGAGGCGCTGGAAGCAAAAAGAGCGGCGACCGGAGATGAAAACGCGGAGCTTACATTCTTTGAATCGACGAAAGCTCAGATTGGGGCTTATATTCCCGCGATCATCAGCGGAACCGTTACGCTCGGAAGCTTTGTCGGATCCGAGGTTATTAATAAGGAAATGCTGAAGAACGCAAAAACGGCAATAAATGATTTTAAGTCCATGGCCGATGAATTAGACGGCAAAGGCTCATCGAAGATTATTGAAAAAGCGGTTGAACAAAAGAAGCTGGATGAAAAAGCTCATAAATCATGGGATACAAAAGAGCATTTTAGAATCCAATTCCAGAATCAGATTATTGAATTCGAGGCTACAAGAGCGGACGTTATTGAAGCTTTTTACGGAGCCAACAGATATTTTCAGGGAAGAGGATTGCTTACTTTTAACGAATTTCTTGAATTCCTTGAACAGGGGCCGGTAAATGAAGGCGACGATCGCGGATGGGAAGCCTCTATCGGAGAGGCCATTTACGGATACGTATGGATCGATTTCGGACTTAAGCCGTGCGAGGACGAGCCGTGGATTACGGATATTTACTTCGCGGTGTATCCTCACTTCTTTGATGAGGACATGTGTAACGCTGAAATCGACGAGGGATGCCGGAAATTCACCTATTCCGCAAAAGAAAAAGAAACAAATCATCTGCCGGAAAGCTCTGCAGAGAGCGCTGATAAATCAAAAGACGATCAGCCGCCGTGGTAAGGAGGAAAAATGGAAAGTAAAAAGATCTGGATGCGGCTTGGCGTGACCGTTCCGGTTACGGACGACGAGTTATTCGCCATCATGGAAGAGGCTCATCGGTCTGTATGTGATCGATTTGCGGGGTTCCCTCCCAGGGCGGACAGCATGGACGACTATGACCTGTCTGAGGAGGAAGCGAAGGAATTTCTGAAACGTGCGGTTGCGGACGGAGAAAGTTATATTCCCGAAGTTTGCTTCGACGAGCATATAGAATGGTGGAAAAAGGAAAGAGAAAGGAGACTTGAAAATGCAGAAAAATCTTGACGGATGGAAGATTACCTCTCTGGAATACGATCCGGAAACGGACGAGACCTGTATCGTATGCGGAGCGAACCGGCAGTATAAGATTCCAAAGAAATGGACGGCGGATACAATGATCTACGCTCTTAAAAACCTGAGGATGAAGGGGCGAGAAAATGGCTGAAAAGATATTTAACTGCGAAAGATGCGGAAAGGAAAAGGTTTTGTCGAGAGAAGGAACCGCATTCGCACAAGTACAGTACCGACTGTTTGAAGACGGAACAGTCTGGGAAGGAAAACCGAAGGTTATATGCCGGGAGTGTTTTAATGAATACCAGGAATGGTACAATAATGGAATGAAGGGAGATGAGAGTAATCGCATCTGAACCAATGTTCACTGTGCATATTCGCTTTGAAGACGGAGCGCAGCCGGTGCTTTATTATGGCATGAAGCTTACGGACGTGCTGGATGTTCTGAAGGAATGGTGCGTAAGCTGGATTCTGATTCCAGACGTCGGAAGCTATTTGGACGGTATTTGGACTTTTTACGCACGGCCGAGGGAAGACAACGGAATGAGCTTTCCGGAATTCCGGGAAAGCATGATCGAACGGCATCGGAAGATGCAGTATGATATTTTGAAAGGGGAGTGACAACCGCCACCAACAAGTTATTAGAAAGATTTGAGCAGGAAAGATCTCTTAAATGGTTTGGAGAAAACGAAAACGTCGAACTATTGCTGGAAGTGGCCCGATGTCCGGGAGACCGCGGAAAGATCGCGACACTTTTGCTGGATATTTTTGGAAGCTTCAAAAATATTCTGGAGGCAAGAGAAGAACAGCTGGAAGCAGTCGACGGCATCGGGCCTAAAACAGCTATGGCGATTAAGCTGGTTCTCAATTTTATGCGAAAGTGGCAGGAGTCTGCCATGGAAGAAGGAAAGTCCATTAAGAATACAACGGAGGCCGGAAAGTACTGCAGAAGCCTCCTGCTTGGAAATCGGACAGAGCAGTTTTATGTCATCTGTCTCGATGCGAGATGCCGTATTATCGGAGAGAGAAAAGTCAGCGAAGGATCGCTGAGCGAAGTTAACGCATATCCGCGCATTGTGATAGAAACCGCACTGAATTACAACGCGCACAGCGTGCTCTTATGCCATAATCATCCAGGCGGAACAAATCACCCAAGCGGAGAAGATATTCAAAGTACTCTTCGGCTCCGCAAAACACTGAGCGAAATCGGTGTTAATGTACTGGACCACATTATCGTGTCCGGCAATGATATTTACAGCATGATGCAGCACGGAGACATTCCGGCAAGATTCTAAAGTACAGAAGCACTTAAGCGCAAAGGAATGGCGCAGCACTGAGTTGCGATGGAACAGCACAGATCAGACGCGTCGGGAATGACATGGCAAAGGAAAAGCGCGGAGACGACTTGAGATGCAATGGATAGGCATAGACCCGCTAAGGAATAGAACAGAACGGAACCGCATGGTAATGAAACGGAATTGCATAGCAACGAAACGGAATTGCGAAGCGATGAAACGAAACGTTATCCCAAAAGATATTTTAAACGGAGGAACACTAAATGGAAATGGATTTCAAGGCCAGCGATATGGAACTGCTCGGAAAGGCGAGCGCAATTATGAAGTACGACGAGTATATTCAAAAACGTGAGGACTATCGGATTCGTAATCCAAGAAAATATGTGAACGCTAACACCCATCGCAAAATCATGCAGGAATCTATTGATCTGGCGAAAACGGTTATCAGCCATGGAGGTACAGACGATGAAGTTCGTAATGCCGTCATGTACTTTTACGTCTGCGTGGATTCCAGAAAGTACTGCCTGAACTATGGTAAAGCCCGAAAAGACTTCCAAATTGATGAACTGATCCAGAAGTACATAAAAGATATTCCAGTCGAGTAATTCCTTTAGGCATCCATTTCGAGACGCACGGAAAACATCGCGTTTAATGAAGAAGGCTTACTTCTGTATCGAAATGGATATTTGAAAGGAGAAGAAAAATGAAGGGTAAACTGGCATGTTTAATTGGACTGACGATTTGCGGAATCATCGGATGTATCGCAGGCGGTAAGCACATCCAAGACCTAAAGCTGAAGCAGGATAATATTGACGCTGAACTGAAAGCGCTGCGTCAAGACGAAAAGGAATTGCTTAGGGCATTGGATGAATACCATCAGAAGACGGACGAAGAAATACGAAAGACACAGGAACTGATTGCAGTGCTCAAAGACCTGAGCGGAATTGATCTAATGAATATGGACATCCAAATCGATCCTGAATAAAAGGTTGCCTTCTTCGAGAAATTATGGTAAAAAAAAGAAGAGGAAGGAGTGAATGGAAAATGGCAATGAAAACATTTACGTGCCCCAAATGCGGGGGAACCTTACAACATGATGAATTGAAAGATATTCTGTCATGTCCATACTGCGGTGCGGCAGTAGAAAAAGAATCGGACGCGATTGACAAAATTCTGAGGTATAAAGAAAGAAAAGCTCAGAGACAACTTGAGGAAAAGAAAAGACAGGAAGGACGAGCGCAGGAAGGACTGAAAAGTCTACGGATCATGCTGGTGGTACTGATTATCGCAGCAATTGTTATACACTATCTTGGCATCAAGTAAAGCGTAAGATAAGACCAACGGGAGAACTGAGGAAACTCGGTTCTCCCCTTTTTTATGCGAAAGGAGAGATACGAGCGTGATTGACTTTTTGAAAAAGGCAGTTAAGCCTGTAGCGACCGCGGCCATGATATTTATTGGACTTGGAGCGGTAACGGCGTTTTCTGATTCCAAAAACTGGAAGGATTTATTCAACGTATATGTTGAACCGCCAGTTGGTCCGTGGCATACTACGGAATTCTTCAGAAGCGCGAAAAAAGATGAAAACGGCGTGATTATTCTTCATGCAGATGAACTGAAGCAGCTTCGATGGATGACCGTAGCCCAGCTGAAGGCAATCTTCAACGGACGGAGAGATAAGTTTCAGGTAGAAAACTCTCCGGAAGCCTATCAGGAACTGAGATGGATGACAACCGCACAGATCGAGGCGATTTTCGGAAAGACGGATATTCCATAAGACGCACAAAAAACATGGTTGTAAATGAGAAAGGAGGTAAAGGACCATGAAGGAGAAAATTCTGGCAACTGTTGTGATCGGATTTCTTGAAGTTGCGGTTTTGACTGCTTCTGCGACAGCCGGAAGTCTGTTTGCGGATTGCATCAAAATGAAGATTCAGGAAAACCTGATTCGAAAAGAACAGAAAAAGACTAAAAGGACCGACTGACGATCGGCAAAGAAAGGAACTGATATTTAAAACGCAGTTCCTTTCAGTTTTTCTTCGCAAAGGAATGGTTAGGCATTGAGTTGCTACGGAAAGGCCCGGCGCGAAAGTGCTTAGATCAGAAACGAACAGCAAAGGAAGAGCAAGGAATTGAGTGGCAAGGGAAAGGCGAGGCGCGGAAACGAACAGCTAAGGAATGGCAAGTCGAGGCTAGGTATGGAAACGAATGGCATAGGAAAAGCGGAGTATCGACAGGCAAAGCCGCGGCAAGGCAAAGCGAGGCAGGGAAGCGAACAGCTAAGGAATGGCGATGAAACGTAGCGAAAGGCGTAGGCTTGGCATGGTATGGTAAAGCTAAGGAACGGCACAGTGCGGTACGGTAAAGCTCGGCATAGGAATGGCGTAGAGATGCGAGGCTGCGAAAAGCTAAGCGATGGCACAAAAAGATATTTGAAAGGAGAAAAGAATTATGGCTAACAAAAAAGGAAACATGACACTGGTGGAACTGCAGGGTATTCTGGGTGATCGGGTTCGCGTAACACTGAGGGACGATATGACTCCGGAAGAGCGTCAGATCGAAAACGAGCAGAGCCGGATGATTATGCTGCTGGGTAAGCAGATGATCAACAACGGACAGCTTATTCTGCAGACTGAGAAGCTTGCGGCTCAGAACAAGAGCCTGGTGTCATCCGTAGCCATGAAGCTGGTGGGCGAATGAAGACACGTGTCAGTCATGTTTGGCATGATGAGTGGCTGAAAGAAAATGTTACCAGATTTCAGAGCTATACCAAAGCCACAGAGGCTTATCGTGAAAAATTCCAGGTGGATATTTGCGTGGCGGCGCTGAAGAATCATTGCCGATATGTGCTGGGTATCCGAAAATCACGAGGCCCTAATTATCGGCACATTACGCAGGAGCAGGCAGACTGGCTTAAAGATATTTACCCTAAGGTCGGCGTAAAGAAGGCCCGGGATCTTTGGAACAAGCGGTATGGTGACCATCTGACGGATATTTGTATCAAGCAGATCGCAAGGCATAAATGCGACGTGGTTGTGGATCCGAAGGTTGCCACGGCTAATAAGCTGAAAGCGGCACACGGCAAAGGCAGCAAGCGGGCTCTGCGCGAACCCGGTGATACCCGGATGGAATGCGGAAGAATGGTCATGAAGGATACGGACGGCCAGTGGAAAAGCGCAGGACGCTGTGTATGGGAGAAAACTTACGGAAAGATTCCGGCTGGGTATGCATTGATCGCTTTAAACGGCGACACAACGGATATTCAGCCGGAAAATCTGGCGATTGTCCCATGGGCCTACCTTGGTATACTTCAGCGGAATGATTTCTTCAGCAGTGATCCGGAAATTACCAAGGCAGGAGTTATCTGGTGCGATCTAAAGACATTATTAGATGCGGAACAAAAAGATATTTGAAAGGAGAAAAGGATTATGGTTACACTGAAGGTAAAGGTTACATTTGACGAGGACGTATTGGGGACGGCAAGCGCGAATCCGGATATTCATAAGGAATACATCGCGAGCAATGCTCCGGACGCGGCTACGATGAAGGAAGAGGTCGAAGCCATCGGCGCGGAAGAGGTCTTCGAGAAGAGTATGACTGTGTTTCCCCGCGGCAAAGACGGAGGACCAATCGCCTGGGACTATCAGTGGAAAGGATATTTGAAGGACGCATTTAAGAGCCTGAAGAAGGTACCAAAATCCGAATGCGGCAAGATCAAGGCCTACAAGCAGGAGATCGACGGACTGATATTTGTCTATCCCCGGCAGATTCCGATTCAGCTGCCCGAAGGAGGAGAAATCGGCATCTGCCAGCGGCCTCTCAGGGCTTCAACCGCTCAGGGAGAGAGGATTGCTCTGGCCAGCTCCGAAACTGTTCCTGCCGGATCCACCATGATATTTGACATCCGGATGCTTCTTGACAGTCATGAGAAAGCCGTTATCGAGGCGCTTGATTATGGAGAGCTTCGTGGATTTGGACAGTGGAGGAATTCCGGAGCAGGACGATTCCACTATGAAATTCTGAAGAGGGAGACTAAGGAATGAAACAGTTCGGTAAAATCGTGCTGGCAGTTGTCGTTGGATGTGCGATCTATGACGTAGTCGACGGCTGTCTCGAAGCAACAGTCCGGGTGATACGACGCAGAAGGAAGCACTCGCAGCGGACAGAGCAATCTAATCCTGTCGAGGGAAGCCGAATCTACAGTCCGAAGGAAGACGGACGACGTCCAATCGGATTTAAAATGAAAGAGGACGAATGAGTTAAAAAGATATTTCGGAAAAGAAGACGTGGTCGATCAAGGCCACGTCTTTTTAATATTTTTTAAGAAAAGAGGATGAAACCTATGAGTACCAATGCGGAATGGAGAATTTTTATTGAGAGCGACAAAACTGTCAGGAACTATTTCTGCACGGAATGCAAAGTTTTCAGCGGATTAATGCACACGCGAACAGTAACCGACAGAGACGGAAACACCCACAGAGAATACAAAGTTGTCTGTCAAAAATGTTCCAAGACAGGGCCGCTCCATTGGAGCAAAAGCCTTTCGGAATTCAGCTGGCAAGCGATTAATCCGAATTTCGATGACAATTTCATCTCAAAACCCGTGGAAGAAATGAAAAAGAAAGGGTGATGTGATGAAATGATCCGGTTGTTTGAAAACAGCAGTCAATGGATCAGCGCAAATTTGGTTTACGAGGGTAAAGAGTATATTTACGAAATCCTTCTGACCCCTTTTCCAACGAGGCACGGAATCTATGCCGGAAAGATCGTCAAATTAAATTTGTATGACGAGCAGGATCAAAAGATTGCTGAATACGATCAGGCATGGATCTTCGGTCCAGAAAAGGGTACGGACGCTTACAAGGTGGTATCAAAGATTCTGAAAGAGCACAATTATCGAAAGAAAGGAACAACGACCGCATGAGAAACGTATTCGAGATTGTCTATAAAGAAGGGCATTATATCATGCGGATCAATCAAAAATTCTACCGAAGCTACGGTACCTTCTCCGAAGCCGTAAAAGAAATCGAAAGAATAAGAGCGAAAAAGGGGTGATATTTTAGTATGGATCCGATAAAAGATTTAAATGAAGTTCCTGATATTCTTCCAAGTCTGGAAGGAATTCTGCAAGCGAATATCGATACTCTTGACAACTATTTTCAGAAGTTGAGCCGCGGAAGTGAAGAGAACAGACAGGCCATCATCAGCTGGAGCAACGTAAGAGAAGCAGCGATTTCCTTCGCGGAAACGTTTGACAGGGTAAAAGATGACGTAAAATGAGAGAGGAGTGATTGCAGCCAATGAGATCATCTTAAAAGAAAGAAACGGTTCAAGTTTATATATTCAGGAGATCCAAAGGGTTTCTCTCAGGAATGCCAGGATCCAGAACGAGCGAAAAGAGAAAGATATTTTTGATCTGGACGCGGAGGGACGGATCCTGGCCAAACTGAGGAAGCCTATATATAAAGGACAGAGCAAAAACCGATGGCTCCGATTCTATAAAATGGAGCACGCGTAGAAAGGATATTTAAAAAATGGAAGTTGGAAATCGCGTTATTATCGAAACAAACGGACGCCTGAAATGGACGGATCATAATATGGCAACGATTAAGGAATTCAACGATCCGAATCTGGTCATCGTTCAGATTGACGATATGGATACAAGAATTCCTCCATATGGTTTAGCCACGGTCTTTGACTACGAAATCTTTTCGATCCCGATGATTGAGACACCCGAGACCGATCCCGTAAACCATCCAAGCCACTATACGGACGGGAAATACGAGTGCATTGATTACATTGAGACCAATGGTTTTCACCGGGACGGATATTTGTTCAATGCCGTGAAATATATCAGCCGCGCCGGAAAGAAAGATCCTGAAAAGTATGAAGAAGATATTCAGAAAGCCATATGGTATTTAAATCGAAGGGAGAAAGGCTTCGATGCCAAGGACCTTTGTCAAAGAGAGATGATTAACACAAATGATTATATTCAGGATAAAGGATTGGAAGGTACTCTTCGCGGAATCGCTTTGGAACTGATCAAAGGCGGGAACTACAGTCTCGCGGCTAAAGTCCTTCAGATGGAGCTAGACACGCATGACAAACATCTCTCTTAATGAGAGGAGACGGCTCTAACACGAAAGGAGCGGAAAAGATGATTTTAGAAATGTTTGGAAAAGCGAAACAGAAGGTGACGCCAAAAGATATTCAGGAAAACATTCTTAAGATCCAGACGACGATGAAATACATCGAGGAAGAAACGGAAAAGACGGTAAACGAACTGAAGACGGTAAACAAAGAAACCGAGGACGGACGGATCAGATATGATCGGCTGCATGCGGATCTTCAGGAAATGAATGAGCTTTACAAGGCTCTTCAGGAAATGGAGGAAAGACAGTACGGAATTCTGAAGAAGTATCGTGATTCGAGGTTTTATATTCAGCCGAAGGACTTAATGACCATTGGAGGTCTGACCTTCCTGGCGGTGATCGTGATTGCGCTGGATCGGGAAAGCCCGAAAATTACAAAATTGACAAGCTTTATACTGAAGCTGCTGCCATTACACATTTAAGATCAAAATTGGATAGAAAATGGAATGACAAAGCTGTTTCCTCGAAGAGAGAAGAGGCCGGAATGGATGAAAACCCGGTCTCTTTTCTTTTTATTATATTTTAAACAGAAAGAAGGAAATTAACTATGCCGAGCAAAAAAGGAATCGAACAGGCTCTCACCTGGCTGAAAAGCAAGGCCCATGAAAAAAATACCCTGGACGCCGTAAACGCGGAACTTTGCATGAACGTCATTATGGATCTTCAAAGGCAATACGACCGTCTTGGAGCACAGTTTAACAACGTGAAGAACGCCCGATATGAAGAGAGCCCCGCTGTAATGAAAGAGGAACAGCTTTCATTCATCGAAGATAATGTGATCTCTACTTCAGAACAACCGGCTAAAAAGCTGGCACGCACAATGAACACGCCTTTATATGAGAAAGGAGATGTTCATAATGAAATCATTCGGGAAAAAACTATTGGTGTTCGTAATCGGGAATCTGATAGTTGAAGGGATTATCTATGCCGCTTCAAATCTAATGGAAGGCAAAGATATTCTCGGCAACAAACAAGAAACGGCAAAGACAACGGTAGACATGAAAGGAAGAGTTCATCTTGGAACTGACGATTATCAAATAGACTAAAAAATAAAGGAGTCATCCGAATAAAGGACGACTCCTTTATATTTTCAAAGAAAGGATGGACGAAATGACTTGCGAAAAATGCGGCGGTCACAATCTTTACACTCTGGACTCCAGACAAGCTCAGAGCGGAATCGGGCAAAAAAGGAGAAGGGAATGCGCAGACTGCGGAACAAGGGTCACGACCTATGAGGTGACAAAGAAGGAATACGATCTGATTCTGCAGTCTAAGAAAATGCTCATTCAAGTACGAAACATGCTGGAGCGTTTTGAAGAAGGGAAAAAAGCCAGTGAAGACAAAGCTGAATACTCGATCTGAGCCGGTTCGGATTTGCTACTTCGGGCGAAGAATCATTTATATTTGCCCTTCATGCGGAAAACCCATCATCTTCCATAGAAGAGCCATGGGAAAAAGTCTTTGCATAAAATGCGGTCAACGGCTGGACTGGACGCCGCTGGATCAAATTCGCACAGAAGTTGTATCCGCGGAGAACGCGACGGACGCCGCCATCATCGCGGAAAAGTATTATCAGGCCTGCGGACTTAATGAAAAAGATTGGTTTGACTTAAGTGAGTTCCGAAAAAGCCTGATTGAGAAGGATCCGAGAAAAAAGCCCAAAGAGACAGAATTATATTTGTACTTTAAGAGCCCGAAAGAGTACGGACGATTTAAAAGAACGAACGGAGGAAAGAAATGAACGCCATTACAGCGAAATTGGTCGAAGAAATGAAAAAGGAACTCACCAGAAGCAAGTACATCGACGTCAGCTCTGGATGCGAAAAATTACTGTGCGTTTCCAGAGAGCGACTGAATACGGCGCTTAATCATTTGGTTCACGAAGGATATTCGGTGGTTACCATTAAGGAAAAAGGCTTCGGGAAGCCCGCGTTCCGTATTCTGTGCCGAAAAGGCGACCATGCCATTAAAGATATTCTGAAGCAAAGAAAAATTATGACAGGAAGCGACGCTAAATGAACGAAAACAAAGATTCTATCATGTTTCCCATTGAGTTATTGGACTATGATACCTGCACCGGATGCCCGGAGATGGAGATTGAGAACCACGCGATGATCATGTACTGCGGAGACAGCGTAAAAGTATGTGAAAACCGACTTCAGTGCAGGCATGTCGACAGATGCCGGCATCTTTCAGAAAGCCTTAGTACGCGCGAAAAACATGGACTATAATGAGAGAAGATATTTTCATCTTGGGAGTATAAACCCGACGGAGGGCGGTGAGCTTCGGCGAGACCCGTTTTTAAAACTATCCGTCATAATAGCTTAATGGAGGAGCAGGAAAGCTGTATAAGTTGATTACTTATCAGAATTTACAGCGGATGCTCAAGAGCGCTCCGTAAGGAGAGACCCGGGTTCGAAGCCCGGAAAAGATGAGAAGGAACGTCTTCTCTTATATTTTCGCTCTCGAAAAAATGAGAAAGGAGATCGGAGACATAATGGACTACTACGGACACGTATACTTTGGACCGGACGAGAAAGAGAGGCAGCGGAAATTCCTTGAGACTATGAACAGCGCGGGAATCATCCAGTTAAGCAGCGAAGAGCTTGAAAGAATATACAAGGATGAGATTTCAACGCCGAAATTCGGATGCGACAATCACTTCGTGCTGCATGGAGAGGATGAGAAAAAACGTTTCGGATATGTGATGGACGCTTTCTTCTCCGATAAGGAATACAATCTTACGGAGGAACCCGCGAGCAAAGAATTCAAGGAATGGCTGGATAAAAAGAACGCGCTAAAAACATCTCCATAGATGAGAAAGGAGGTGGACTCAAATGAGTCAGATTTATCTTGAAATCGGCGATGCCGAAAGTATGACGGCGTTCCTTGAGGAAGCGAAGATGAAGACCGGACTGCTGAAAGATATTTCACTGGACAAAGTGGAGTGTGTTTTAGCGGAGAAGGAATTTCCGATTCGTGTACCCGTAAATCTGGACGCCGTTATCGAACTGGCGATGAACCCGGTGGTGAAAAAGATATTTGGAAAGAAGATCGAAGAGACTACCAAAAAAGCCCTTTTGAAAGCGATTGAGAGCTGAGGAAACTCAGTTCTCTTTTCTTTTTCGATCCCGCGACAGATATTCGAAAGGAGGAACTGGTGCAGAGATGGGAATTCGTCCTGCAGGAAAAATTCGAGCAGGACCGGATGCGATTAATGGACTATCGGGAAGTCGATTTGGAATTCAAGGAATGGCTGATCGAACTACTTTATGAGGAAGTGAAAGAAAAAGATGAACGAAGTGAATACGGTACTTATGATGATCCTCTGCACGATGATCGGGTTTGCGATCGGGAATGTGTACGGACAGAACAAAATAAAGACGCTGATTCAGGATCTGATTACGAGGATGGTTTCCGGTTTGAAGCCGGAGCCGCCGAAGAAAGACTCCGAAACCTGATCGCGGCCGAGCCCGCAGAAGCTTATGAAGCAGAAGAGCCGGCAGCAGAAGATATTTACGAAAGCTATTATGACGAGATTGTAGAATACAAAAGCAATCTGAAGGCGAGACCAAAAAAGAAGAAGCACAAAAGAAAGTGAAAGGAATGATGTTTAATGGCTAACGTATCTGTTATCAGCAGATTGACGAGACCGATGATCCGTATCGGTAAAAACAGCTTACGGTTTTTTAATAAGAACAGCAACCTGATTCTGACGATCATCAGCGCTACCGGCGTTATTGTTACAGTGACTATGGCGGTTAAAGGGACTATCAAGGCGGTTAAACTCTACGAGGAAAAGATGCCTCACGGAACCAAAGAGATCGTTAAAACCGTATGGAAATGTTATATTCCGACTATCGGGGCCGTGATTCTGACCACGACCGCGATTCTTTGCAACGGAAAAATGAACGCGAAGAAGATCGCGGTGCTCACAAGCGCCTACGGATCGAGCGTTGAGGCACTGAAAGTAATGGAAGAAAAGATGGGCGAGATGATCGGACCCAAGAAGGCGCAGGCAGTTATCGATGAGGTGCACAGCCAGAGCGCCGAGGATCACAAACCCAAGAGCGAGCTGGATATTATGGACACCGGACACGGGGATGAGCTGTTTTTCATTGAGGACGTTGGACAGTGGATCAAGGCCAGCACGAACTGGATCGAACTGGCGCAGCTGAAGACGTGGAACGATCTTGACGACAGCAACGACTGGGACGAGAACGGCGACAGTTATATTCTGCTGAATGACGCGCTGGAGCATCTCGGAGGAAGAAAATGCTACATGGGCGGATCCAACGGATGGTACCTGAGCGATCTAAGGAATCTCGGACTGAAGGGACCGAGTTTCAGGGTATCGAGCAAGCGAATGGATATTAACGGCGAGAATCGGGCGGTCGGTACCATCTGGTTTGAACCTGAGGCTACGCCAATATGACTGGAACCGCCATGGCATAAGTACGAATTTGATCTGGACTGATATTTATGTGGGGACGCCGGGCCACAGCAAAGGGTGCCCGACACCGATGCGCCTGTCAGGGAGTGGGCAAATGAGCCTTAAGCTTAGTCGCATCAACATTCCGCCGGTCTCCCGGATTAAGGTTTGCCTGAGAGCCGCCATCCGGGAGATTTCTTTTATATTCTAAGAAAGGGGAGACCAATCTCATATGAAAAAGGCTTATCCGGATGAGTACGGAAAGACCACGATTAATGGCGAAAAGATGGAATGGCGATTCAAAAGAAGCAAAGGAGAATCCTTCTTTGGCATTCGAGGAAGCCGGATATTTGAACTTGAGATCAAGAAAGGCGGCAAAGTTTCCGCTCAGTATGAAAGAGGATGGGTAAAGCAGATTGCTAAAGACGACGAGGAGACAACACTCTGCCTTGAGCACATCCTGAATACGTACGGCAAGGAAAAGCCCAAAAAGAAAAAAGAAATGGGATCTGATATTTGAGAGGAGGAGACAGATGCCCGCAGAAGACGTCATGGCCCGTATGCGGGCATTAGTCAAGAGACTTAAAGAAACCAGCTACGCATACTATGTGCTGGATCAACCCATTATATCCGACATGCAGTGGGACCAGATGTACGACGAACTGAAGAAGCTTGAGAAAGAGACCGGCGTAATATTCCAGGACTCACCGACAAAAAAAGTCGGAGGCGAGACACTTTCAGGCTTTGAAACGCGCAGACATCTTGGAAGACTCTGGAGTATGGATAAAGTACAGTCCTTCGAAGAGTTGGAGGCATGGATGCAGAAAACTGAGAAGGCAGCTGGAAAAACAGGGCTTCAGTATTACGTTGAGTACAAATTCGACGGTTTGACGCTGAATCTGACCTATAACCACGGAAGGCTGGTTCAGGCGGCGACAAGAGGAAACGGAACCGTTGGTGAATCGATCTTGCCGCAAGCCATGACGATCGCATCTATTCCGCGACATATTCCATATCGAGGTCTTTTTGAGATTCAGGGCGAATGCATTATGCGTTTGTCTACGCTTGATAAGTACAACAAAACCGCCAAGGTTCCGCTTAAGAACGCACGGAACGCCGCGGCCGGGGGACTTCGCAATCTGGATCCAGGAGAAACCGCAAAGCGGCATCTGGACGCTTTCTTTTATCAGATCGGATATTCTAAGGACCTAAGGTTTCGGACGCAGAAGGAAATGCTCGATTTCATTCGTGAGCAAGGCTTTCAGGTAAGTCCTTATCTTGGAGAAGCTATAGGAATGGACGAGCTTGAAGCAAGAATCTGCGAAATAGAAAGCGAAAGACCAGATCTGGACTGGCTCATTGATGGAGCGGTCATCAAGGTAAGTGACTATGATATTCGAGATAAACTCGGATACACGGACAAATTTCCAAGGTGGGCCGTCGCCTATAAGTTCAAGGCGGAGGAATGCGTCACAAGACTGAACGGGATTTCCTGGGAGGTCGGACGAACCGGGAAGCTGACGCCGGTTGGACTGCTTGAAGACGTAAACTTCTACGGAGTTACGGTAAGAAAAGCTACGCTCAACTCCATGCGTGATATTCGCAGAAAGGGAATCGCCATTGGATGCGACGTATGGATCAGGCGAAGCAATGACGTGATTCCTGAGATCATGGGACGGACAGAAGGCAGGAGACCGGACGAAGAGGAGATTATCGAGCCAAAACTTTGTCCGGCTTGCGGAAGCAAACTTGTTAAACGCGGCGCGCATCTCTTTTGCATGAACAGGGATGACTGCAGGCCACAGGCGATTGCCAGAATCTCTCATTTCTCCGAAAGGGACGCGATGGACATTGACGGACTGAGCGAAAAAACGGCCGGTGTCCTTTACGACCACTGTCGTGTTCGGATTCCAAGCGACCTGTACAACCTGACAGAGAATGATATTTTAAGGCTGGAAGGTTTCAAGGATAAGAAAGCTAAGAATCTGATTTCCGAAATCGATAAAAGTCGGGAGTGTACATTGGACCGTTTTCTGTTTGCGATCGGAATTCCAAACGTCGGGAGGAAGACAGCAAGAGATCTGGCAACGCATTTCGGATCGCTGGAAGCGCTTCAGACCGCCACGATGGATGATCTGACAGAAATTCCGGATATTGGCGAGACTGTTGCTCAGAGTATTGTAGAGTTCTTCAGCTTCAGGGAGAACAGGACCATGATAGAGATGCTGCTTGACTCCGGAATCGAGATAAAGGAGACGTACGGATATTCCGGGGGACCATTTAATGGCATGAGTATCGTCGTTACCGGGAGACTAAGTACACTTGGAAGAAAAGACGCGGAGGAATTGATATTGGCAAATGGCGGTTCAGTATCATCTTCAGTCAGCAAAAAGACGGCGTTTGTCGTGGCCGGTGATGACGCAGGAAGCAAGCTCACAAGGGCCAGAGAACTTGGAATTGAGGTTATTGACGAAGAAGAATTTATGCTAAGGTGTATTAGAAGAAAGGAGAAATGAAAATGCAACATGATTTATGCACTACTAATATTGTGCTCGGCGACCCATATGTAACAACCGAGTGGATTTGTAATAATCCAATTTACAAAGCCCATTTGAATTTAAAAAGTGAGAATTTAGTATCGAATCTTTTAGATGATGCATACAAAGTAATAAAAAAATCTGATCCCATTCCAACCAAGATCATCCGTAGCGGCCCAGTAACTGTTATATTCTGGAAAGACGGAACAAAGACTCTTGTCAGGCGGGCCGAAGGGGCCCCGGACGATCCGTATCTGGCGTTCTGCGCCGGACTTGCCAAGAAGATCTATGGCAATAACTCGAAGGTTAAGAAGCTGATTGAGGAAAAAACTGTCGAAACAAAAGAAAAGGAGGAAAAGGACCAATGACTGAGATGCTGCAGATCAGGAGTGCAGAAAGATATTTTCAAGAGTACGGACGGGATGGAATCGGGAAGGGCGCAGACAAGTGGATGATCAAGAGACAGCTGATTGACGCGTTCCATAAAGAGATCTTCGGCCTCGTTGCCATGCGGGCTAAGAAGACCTTCAAAAATATTCCTCCTGAAGGAGATCCTGAAGCCATCCGTATCGCAAAGAACGTTATCCGCGACACACAGCGGAAGTGGGAGAAGCTGTGCTGGATGTTTGCTCAGTACAAGGAAACGAAGGATCTGCTGGAGTTCGATGATCTGAAGCTGGATGAGAATGATATTATGCGCGGGGTTATGATGCAGAATGCTAAGAAGGATACAAATGAGAACTGATCATTTATCGCGCACGAAAAACATGGAGCTAAATGAGAGGAACCATTCTCGAAGAACTCAACTTGATATTTGAAAGGAGAAAAAGGAAATGAGTAAGGAAATTGAAAAAAAGGTCGAAGAACTGAAGGAAGAACTGGGAGACAAGACGGAGACGGTTGCTGAAGAAGAAAGCAAGCTCCATAAGGTGATTGGATATGCACTGAAAGGACTCGCGCTGGTTGCGACTGGTCTGGTCGGTTTCTTTGTCGGACAGCATATCGGCGGAGGAAACAACGAGACCGAGACTCAGGAAGAAGAAAAGACTGAAGAGTAACAAAGATATTTCGGAGATGGTTCCCGAAAGAAAAGGCTAGGTTTCTAAAAAGGACTTAGCCTTTTTATTTTCCCATAAGCCATATGAAAGGAGCGCCGTAGGACCACATGCTCGACAATTTTACCCGGAAACTGGCGAAAAAAATGGGCAAGTCCGTACAGGAAACTATGCAGCCAATTGTGAAGGAGACTTCACAAAAAGTGGACCGCAAGGTGGATTTATATTCCAGGATTCTAAGACTCGGCGTGCTGGTCTTTCTCTTCATTGAAGGGACAAAGAAAGTTTCCAGCGCATACAGAGAGCCGGAAAACCACCCAAACCAAATCATCATCAACAACTACATCGAACGAAAAGACGAGCACGAGAAAGGAGCGTGAGAAGAGATATGGATTTGAATAAAGAACTTCAGGAACTGAAAGAAAGCGTGACCCCACTTTCAACGGTCAAGTTCATCACAGGGACGCTGATATCTCTCGGAGCGGCAGCCGCGGTAGTCGGACTTTTTAAGAACCCAGTCGAAAGTTCCAAGGGACTGACTAAACTCATGATGAAGCTTGGGATATTTATCCTTGGATGCAAGGCCGGCGACGTTGCGGAGAAATATTTTAACGAAACAGTAGACGAAACGATCAAGACCTTTAAAGAAACTCAAGAGGAGATGAAGGCCGTATGAGTAATGTACCAATGGGCGGAGATCTTCCATCCAATAGTCATAAAAGCCAGGAACAACAGCAGCAGAAAGATAATCGTCCGGCTATTCCGGAATTCAACGGAGAGGTTGCCGGCGTAAAGAGAAAGCAGAAGGGAGGAAGTTTTCTCAGGTGGCTGAGAAAGATGTTTCTTTCCGATCAGAAGCCGAGCGACATCCTTAAGCAGGTCGTTGAGCAGCAGATTGTACCGGGTATTAAGGATAATTTCCGAAACAGCTTAGTCAGTTCTGTAGACATGTTCATCTACCAGAGCGCCAAACCGAACGCAACGCAGAATAATAACGTCGCATACGGAAAGATATTTAACTCCCAGTCAAATACAAACAAGCCAAAACCCCAGACCAATCAGGAAGAGACTCCGGATATGAACAAAGGCTTCACCAACCCATGCTTTAAGAGCAAGATGGACGCGACAAGCTTCCTGATCATGATGAAGGAGTACGACTATCCGACGCTCAGCGTTCACACATTATATATGATGCGGAAACAGCACATCGACTATACATGGGACGCCTATGGATGGACGAGAGAAGAGATCCAGAACGTACAGATTGTTCACATTAATAATCCGGACTATCCTTGGATGATCGACCTGCCATCCGCTCATGTGATCAGCTGACCATAGCTATTATATTTTCAAAAAGGAGAGGATGCCAATGAGTATGCTCAGCATGGTAAAGAACCTTCCCCTCGCCATCCGTCGAGGAGGAGGGAAATTGATATTTAAGATCAGCAAAAACAAACCTCAGATCCTGTTTGGAGCCGGAACAATCATCACCGTCGGAGGATTTGTGTGGGCGGTTATTAACGCCCGGAAACTGAATGAACTGATCGACGAGGGTGAAGCCGCGATCGAAGATATTCAAATGAGAATCGATGAGGCGAAGAACCCCGAAAACAATCTAGACGAAAAGCAGGCAAAGACAACCATCACGGTTCTTGAGAAAGATCTTACAAAGGCAAAGGCTGATAACATCATGCGGATGTTTTTCCTGATCGGTCTTCCGACAATTACTTTCGCAGGCGGCCTCAGCCTTATGGTCGGCGGGCACATTATATTATTCAAACGGTTTGGAGCGGTGTCGGCATCTCTTGCCAGTCTTGAGCGAATCTTCGAAAGATATCGGCAGATGAATATCGCGGAGCACGGCGAAGAATGCGACAGGCGATACCGCTATGGCATCATCGGAGAGGCGGATACCGAAACCGCCGTTACCGATCCGGAGGGCAAAGAGAAGAATGTTCAGTGCAAGGTGCCTGTAGTAGACGAAAGGAACGCGGCCTCACTGTACACATTTATATTCTCGGAGGAAACCTCCAGGAAATGCCCGAGGGACCCGGTGTCGACGATCTCTTTCCTCAGATGTCAGGAGAAGTACTGGAACATGTGGATGGGAGCGAACGGCAAGCCAGTGACTCTTTCCATGGTACTGGACGACCTGGGAATAGAACTTGATCCTAACGACCCGGTGAATGATTATATTCTCATCGCAGGATGGCGTCCGAACGGGGATGGAGACAACCGAATCGACTTCGGTATCATGCGGGCCATTAACAAACCTACGCTTGATATGACGGAGAATGTTGTAGTGCTGAACTTCAACTGCGACGGCAACATCTATCACTCAACCAGATACGATAAGAACGGAAAGAAGGTGTGTTAAGACCATGATCAAATTGAAAGTGGGCGGAATGATATTAACCGGATTCGCCGCGTTCCTGGTGGCGGAGAAAATCGTGGGAATGTTGAACCAGGCAGTCATCGGCTGCTGTGAGGCTTCCAAGTGGAAGGGATATTACCGCTGCTGGAGCAAGGGGCAGGCCAAAGGTGACCCTGTTCCGCCTGGATATTCCATGACAACTCGTCCTGACGGGGCTGATTATGAGGTCGTATACGACCCGAGCGGAAAGGACCACCAGCATGATAATGAGCCAAAAGAAGAGGGAAAGCATGATCACAGCGACACCGTAAAGACCGTCTGTGAGGCCATGAAGATCGTTGCAGAAAAGGTGATTGATTCCCTTACCAAGCGGCCAGACGAGCCAGAAGAGGCCAAAGAAGGCGATTCAGAGGCATCTGGAGAGGACGAAATTACCGGAACCAATCCTGCGTATGAGAACGTGAATGATATTTTCAAGGACTTCGATAAGGAGTCTGTATCTGACAAGTATTCTTATACGGACAGCGAGAAGACGGAAGTAAAGGAGACAGACCAGGATGAAACCGTGGATTAAGATTTTAATCGGCGTGGTTTCGGGATTCGCCGGTGGCTTTGCTGCCGGCTTCCTTTGCCACAAGAAGCTGAATGATATTCAGTTTGAAGAGATCGACGAAGCAGAGATGCAGGCAATCGAAGAGAGCATAAATAAGGACAAGAAAGAAGGGGGCGCCGATGTGGTGCCTCCTTTTTTTCATGCTGTTGAAAACGCGGACCCTCAGGATACGGACGAGATGCGAAACGCCATGCAGGGAAAGGTGAAGTATGTAAAGGCTGATCCTGAAGCGCAGGAGCGTTTTCATGGGACGTGGGAGACCGTTCGTGGATATTCTGACGAGGAAAACGCTGACAGTCTTCCAATCGATCCTGAGGAAGGATTGGACGAGGAATTTCTCGAGATGATCGAGCAGGAAGAGATCGATCCAGGACAGATCGAGCCGCCTCATGTGATATCCTTGAGCGAATTCTATAACGAGAGGCCCGAGTACGACAAGATCACCATTGACTGGTATGAGCCGGACAATGTGTATCTGGACGAGAATGAAGAGATTATTGCGGATATTCAGAGCTATGTGGGACTCAACGCGGCGACGCTTTTCGCTAAGAACGGTCCGCAGGATGACCCTGATATTCGATTTGTGAGAAACGAACAGTACGGAAGCGACTATGAGATCGTCCGGCATCACAGAAGCTACCGTGAAACTCTCGGAGAGGGGTAAAAGATATTTATGCACGGTAATGATCCATACTTTGACTGGCTGTGCATTATGATCAACAACCGTAACTATACAGAGCTGGCCCGGAGTCTTCACTCCATCGAGTTCCGGGCTAAGCTTCCCGCTGATCAGAACAGAGGTATGGACGGAATGCACCTTAGGGTGGATTTTATTGAGAGGCACGGGGCCTTCGGTTCATCAACGAATCGGGGGCCCTGTACCATGCTTGAGTTTCTAATCGGGATTGCGAAGCATATGAGCTTCCTCATGCATGGGAACGAGAGTGATCATCGCACGGCTTATTATTTTTGGGTTCTGATCCGAAACATTGGGCTGGACAAATGCAAGGACGAGAACTGGTATACCATGAACGGCGACTTCTATGTTGAGGATGCCGTGGACAGGATATTAAACAGGCAGTATGACCGAAATGGAAAAGGCGGGCTTTTTCCCCTGAAGAAATCTTCGCAGGATCAAAGAAAGGTTGAGATCTGGTATCAGATGCACGCCTGGCTGGGGGAAAATAGCGAGATTGCGCTGGACATCTGAAAAGAGATCAAGATTGGACACATAAGGACATAGAATTATATTTTTCGGGTGAATGAGGATGAAAAAGGTCTTACTTGTGATTCTTCTGGCCGTATGCATCTTTATTGTAACAGGATGCAAGAGCATCGATTACGGAACGGTCATTAGCAAACGGTATGCCCACGCTTACAGAAGCTACCAGCCATATGTCATGCGCATTGGAAATCAAACAAGAGTCATGGGAAGATGGATAAATCATGATGATGAATGGGCAATTCTTGTGGAGAACGAAGACGGAAAAGAGTGGTGGGTCGTATCGAAAAGCTTCTATGACTCTATTGATGTTGGGGATACGGTGGACAGAAGAGAACAGCGTTGAGAGGCATGTGAATGAAAATGGAGCTTGGACTACAGGAAACGGGATTTACCTGCGACGACTGCAGATGGAAGATTGAACGCGGGGAATGTCCATGGGGTTTTGATTATGATGAGAAGCATCCGTATGCGGAAGACTGTTGTGATTTTCGGAATGTAAGAGTTCCGGAAAGTGAGTTTAAAGAGTGATTGAAGAGGACTTTAAGAGTCCTTACGGTTACGGACGAAAGGAGCGAGAATTTGATAAACTTTAATTTAGCTCATATGAGTTATCTGGACAATGTATTCAGGCAGCATGGATCCATGCTATACCGAAATAGTCCAAGAAGCATAAAATGCTGGCAAAGGGTTCTCAGTGCATTAAACACGTATGAATTAAATCTCAACGGAAAAGGAATGCACAACGATGAACTGATTATTGGGAATCCGGAAGTAACAATCGAGTTTACGAACGAGATGGATCAATTTGTTGCTGATCATATTTACGAACTGACAGCGGTTAGCCGTGATATTTCAGGTAACTGGAAAACGGCTAAAGAAGCGCTTGAAAAGTACGCATTTGACCTTCTTAGCGCTGCTTGATTTTTGTAACAAAATTTCGGTTTGTAACAAAATTTTTCAGAAATTTGGAACGAAAAATGCGCAAAAAATGGCTTGTAACAGAATTTGGCTGTTACAAAACCAATTTTGTTACATTTTTGTTACAGTGTCTAGCCCTTATAAATCAACGGTTCCAGCGTTTTTGTAACAATGTAACAGCATTTTCTCATATTAATTATAAAAATTAAAAATATAAATAATATGAAATCGCTGTTACATTGTTACATTGTTACAAATCGTAAAATACGAGAAGAAAGGAGGATTGAGCCATGGCATGAATTATAAGTTTTTTGAAATAAAAAAATTTACAAATAAGTTTGGTTTCGAAGAAATATATCCTGACTTTATGACGAAGAAGACGGATGACTTCATGATTCGAGGCGGCAAGTTCTATGCCATTTTAAATCCTGAAACTGGGATGTGGATAACGGATGAATACTATGTTCAGATATTTGTCGATCAGGCGTTAAAGGACTATGAAAAGAAAGAGATTGAGAACGATCCAACTCTGGAAGGCAAAACCCTTGTTCGCACACTGACCGGTTTTAAAAACAAAACGTGGAAAGAATATCGGGACTATGTAAACAGCCAGCCCGATCGATACAATCAATTGGACGATAAGATCTGCTTTGAAGATACTCCGGTAAAGGCAAAGGATTATATTTCGAAACGACTTACTTATTCACTAAAAGACGGGCCTTGCGAAGCGTGGGACCAGCTTGTCGGTACTTTGTACGAGCCAAGGGAACGAGAAAAGATCGAATGGGCGATAGGATCTATTATATCCGGAGAAAGTAAAAGTATTCAGAAGTTTCTGGTGCTTTATGGCGAGCCCGGATCAGGTAAAGGCACAATTCTTAACATCATACAGAATGAACTGTTCCCTGGATATTATGAAGTATTTGATGCAAAGACTCTTAGTAACAGCAATAATAATTTCTCGTTTGAGCAGTTTCGGTCTAATCCGCTGTTGGCCATTCAGATGGACGGCGATCTGTCAAAGATCCAGGACAACACAAAACTCAACAGTTTGATAAGCCATGAAACCGTGGTAATGAATGAGAAGCGGAAGCAGAGCTATAATTTTAAACCGCGTTGTTTTCTGTTTATGGCTTCAAATAATCCGGTTGATATTAATGGCAGTAAAAGCGGAATCATTCGAAGGCTGATCGACGTAAATCCGAGCGGAAGAACTTTGCCGTCA
>Ga0326514_10000117_pt1 | contig 47889 bp, 77 predicted proteins | sample 3_2548_0518_D_FD_203653 | JGI IMG/M metagenome (GOLD analysis project Ga0326514, IMG submission 203653) | Bovine rumen microbial communities from UC Davis, California, United States - 3_2548_0518 | ecosystem: Host-associated > Mammals > Digestive system > Stomach > Rumen | place: USA... | reverse complement strand
AAGAATCTCATTCAGAGTGGGCAACAGATCAAATTACAAATTTGAAAATTGCTATTAATGATTATTATAAAAATAATCTTTAAGAAGGTGTCGTATGATAACTGATAGAGATTTTCAAGATTTAGTTTATAGAGTTAGAAAGCTAGAAGAGCATGAAGTATATAACCTTTGGTATAATATAAGACGTTTATTTGAAAGACTAGAAAAAATTGAAGAAAAACTAAATCACAAAACAAGGAAAATTTATAATGATGGATAAAGATTATTTAATTAAACGTTATAACTGGTTTCAACGAATTCAGACTTATCCGCCAGAAAATTGGGATCGAAAAACAAAAATAGATTTTTACGGTCAATTTATAAATTTTCTAGATACAGTCGAACATTGCGGATACCAGTTTGTTCATCATTCAGAAAAAGAAGGCGATAAGTATATTAGTATCGCCACTGATTTAATTTTAACTACTGAATATAGATAAGGAATATTAATGATAGAGAAGTATCGTTATGCTAATGACACAATTCAATCTAATCGTTCTAATGTAATTGATTATTATCATCAATGGCAGACCGCGGACATTAGAGCTGATCTTCAAGAAAATCGTAATGATGCTGTTATGATTTTTCAAAATATTTCTTATAATATTAATATTGCTTGTTCAATTAGAAGCAATAATGCATTTCTAGGTAAGGAAATTTACATTTGCGGTCGCCGCAAGTATGATAGTCGAGCTTGTGTAGGAACAAATCATTTTGAAAATGTATATCATGCAGATACTATTGAAGAAGTAATTAATCATCTTCATTCTCTTGGATATACAGTGTATGCAGTTGATAATATTATGGAATATAATCCAATTAACATAATGGATGTTTCATTTCCAAAAAAGAGTGCGTTCGTCTTTGGAGAAGAAAATGCAGGACTTTCTAAATCTGATATTGACCTATGTGATAGTATGGTTTATATTAAGAATATTGGATCAGTACGATCTCTTAATGTAAGTGTAGCAAGTGGAATTGTTCTTTATGAATATTGTCGTCAATGGAGATAAGTATGAAGAAATTTAAGTTAGTAAAAGATGCAATTGTTGCGATAGCTTTTTCAGATGAAACTTATCAGGCTTACTCTGGCACAATATCTGAAATTGAAATTTATAGGGAAGATGAAGATGTATGTCATTTCCCTGCATCAGTAAATACCGAAATGATTATTAAGTTGCGTTTCCCGCAAGGATTTACAATTAGCCAATATGACGGAAGTCCAAGTAATCTTCTACCAGAAGCTAATATAGAAGGAGATTAAATGAAAACAAAGTATATGATGAAGCAAAATCGTCAACTTTATCAACTTTTTCCCGAAAGTGATGGTTCTGTGGGATATGCAATTCCAATTCCTGGACGATATAGCCTTAATGACAGTGTAAAGGTTTGGGATAAGTATAATGATTATTATAGTCAAGGCAAAATTCCTCACATTAAAGATATGATTGATAATCATTTTACTTATGAAGATATTATTCATAAACTTGATCTTTAAATTGTAGAGCTTTTGTCAGTAAGATAATTATTGACAGAAGCTCTTTTTTTATGTTATAATATAATTAAAGAAAAAAAGAAAGGAAATTAAAATGAGTAATTGGTTCCTTCCTGGCACTATCATTACATATGCGGGATCTTCTCGCTTTACTTTTAATATCTGTAGAGATATTCAGGACGCATTTTCTGCAATCTATGCAGATAATTTCTATTATAAGAACTATTATATCTATCGTGTTACAGAAAATCAACAGTATGAATTTATCTGTCATGTTTCTACTGAATAAAAGCATAACTCTTGTCAATAAAATATTGATTGACAGGAGCTATATTTTTATGTTATAATATAATTAAAGAAAGGGAGAGAGTTTTAGAAAGGATTGGTTGCTATGACCAACTATCGCATTTATCACTCTGCTAGCTTTGACCAGACTCATCGTGATTGGGAGGTTGGTCTTCGCTGCAATGATGGTAGCGTTTTTCGCGCTCGATTTGCAGATCTGAGTGAGGAGCAGCTTGTCAATACCTGCAAGGGTCTGCTTGACATGGATGATCGCATTGAGTGCATGTTCGTTTGGTCAGAGGATCGTTGGTGGGGAAGCATTTCCCGCAACTAATCCATTGATTCTCTAATTAAGGAGTGCTCCATGAATGACACTGTTTATCTTGTCATCGCTGATGAGATTTCTCTCGATGATGAGTCATGGTCTCCCGTACTTGCTTGCGAAAAGGCTTTCGCAACATATGAAGCTGCAGAAAAGTATGTAATTGCCGCAGAAACTTGGCGCAATTATTTTACTATTCTTCCTGTAAAGGTGGTGAAGTAAATATGCTCTATGTGATGGGTGAGAGCATTGATGATGAATATTTTGAGTTTACTCCTGCGGGTAAGACTCTTGAAGAAGTAAGAAAGGAATGTCAAGAACTTCTTGAGACACTTGATGGAGGAAGTTTTGACATTTATGACATAACAGATAGTGAAGACATCTATCTAGACACTGTTGAGTATTAAGGAGACAAAATGAAGGTTCATGAGGTTTACGATCACATCCTTACTCGTCCCTATGCTGAGGATGACTATCTTCTTAACACTTTCGTAGATGAGACTATGCGGCGAGTGTCTTGGAAGCTGTTTGAGCATCAGGAAGATGTTGTGTATATGGCTAACGAGACTGAGACTGGAATTCCTCTGCTTAAGGATAATGCAATTGAAAATATGCGGGACTGCATCAATGGAGAGTTTAGTTGGATCCGCAGCTATATCATTACTCACCTTCTTATGTCCTATCGACTTGGCAACATTGATCTTGGGCCAGAGGGTGATTGGTGGCTGCGAGAAGAGCTTGGAGAGGAAGAATATCTCCAGTGGGAGAGCCGAGCCCGTAAGGCTATCTATGAAGATTATGCGAAGAATCTCGGAGAAGAGAATGCTGATGCATACTTTGAGAGGATTGGCCGCAGCCATTATAAGACTGGTGATGTAAGTGATCTGCGGCAGATGAAGCTGTTTGACGACGATGACTTTAATGAGTAGATTGGATATTAACATGATGATTAACCTTGCCGATGAAATCATGGAGATCTTTGCTCACTACGGGTATACTCGTGCCGATATTGATTGGATCGGAAATTTCGATTTTCGAGTTGATCAGAACTGGTTCTTTACGGTTGCTGATAACACGACGTATGATAACGGATATGGCAGCACCTGTATCCCTCGTGATCTGCTAATCATGATGAAGGATGGCTGTTGGTTTTCTCGTCGTGAGTATGACGGTAGCGAATGGTTTGTTATTAATCGCGTTCCACCCAAGCCCGCAGTTGAGAAGCAGTTCGTTCGGAATGACTTTATCGTTCCTTATGAGAGCCAGTATGATCTCGATGCAGATTTCTTGCGATGGTTCGTCGAGTATTAATTAGATTTTAAAGTGTATCCCAGAAGAAATTTTGGGGTACACTTCTGTTTTTTATAGGGAGAAAGAATGACTAAAAAGCATTTTCAATTACCAGATTGAGCTGCACTTTATCCTGGAACTGGTTGGCTATATGAACATGACATAGATGAGTACCGTCGTCAAATCAAAGGCCGCAGACATAAACTCTTTACTAATAAATATAAACTATTTGTGTATGCTAGAGCAGACCAAATGGTTGATCATTCTTTTAATGATGATGTAGCTATTGTTTTTGCCAAGAGTAAGAAAGATGCTCTTAGATTTTTTGAGCATTATTATACGTATGCGGATGATGATCATGTTTTTGAGATAAATAATATACGTCCAGAAATCGTGCGTATATTAACTGATTATTAAAGACCAAGAGGAGTAAATAATGGCTACTTATGTTACGAGTGATATTCATGGATATTTAAATCGAGTATCAGATTTGCTGCGGCAAGTCAGCTTTGGCGATGGTGACGAGCTGTTTGTTCTTGGTGATATCATAGACAGAGGCCCGCAATCTGCTGAGGCTATTATTTGGGCTATTGAGGAAGCACCCCGCAATATTCATTTTTTAATGGGTAATCACGAAGATATGATGCTTAGTGTTCTTAGAAGAGATATTAATGCTTTTACGATAGAGGAAAAACAAGCTTGGGAATGGAATGATGTTTGGAGCTGGAATGGCGGAGGAGAAACCATGCAAGCGCTGTATGATCTAACGACTCCGCAATGGAGATATGATGTACTGGTTCCTTGGCTTAAGAATCTTCCTTTTTATTTTGATGTTACTCTTGGAGAAAATCGTTATATGATGGTGCATGCGGGACTTAGTACGAGTACGCATATGTCTGATGATTTTTATTCAAATGGTATTCAAAAGCAAATTGATATTCCAGATTATGGTGAAGTTTTTAGTCAAAATCTATTGTGGCTGCGGGAACGTTGGCTTTATAACACTGAAGAGCTTCCTTATAATGTAATATTTGGTCATACTCCTACTTCTTATTGGATTGAAAATTTGAAAGAAGAATTTCATTTGGGATGGTATGATGGTTATATTAAAGGTCAGGGAGCACCTGAAATGATTGTTACTTTGACTCTTAGAAATGGTAAGAAAAAGATTTGCATAGACACTGGCCGCAATTGTTTGGGTATGCTTAGACTAGATGATATGCAAGAATTTTATTCAGAAGTTAATTGTGGAGAACTTGAATAATTTAATTGATGCGGCGACTGTAATTATCAATTGCACGAGCTGCTAGATATTGTCATATGAGAAAGGCAACGGCCGCATGTCATTATTACTATTACTTCTTTTATTAGTTTTTTTATTTTCGGTTTGTGTGTATGTATGAATTTTATATGGCGAATTTTTTGAAGAAAACGATAGGTTATCGCATACATTCAGTGATTTTAATACTCAAATAATTATTGATAAAGATAATGTGTATTATATATCAGATACTTATAGAAAAGATTCACATGTTTAATTTAGATTTTTTAGTGTGTTACTTAATAGCTTTATTGGTTGGCTATGCTTTTTGTGATGGATTAGATAGAATATCTTGGATTTTTGGTGTAGAAGAAGAAAGATTTTCTTTTATTCTTAATTTAATATATCACTATGTTACTATTTTTCTTACTTTTGAATTGTATATAGAATGGGGTGCAAAGATTAAATGTCTAATGTAGCATTTGTTTTAATTGTGGTTTTAATTGCCTTTTTCTTTCTAAGTGGAGACGATGATGATCATGGACGGCCGCACACTGGCTATATTGGGGAAGATTGGTAGAACAAAAATCTAATTTTTGTGAGTGTCATTTTTTTGACAAAAATCATACTAAATCTTGTATAGGGATCTAAAATTTAATACTAGATTTGGTATAGATTTTTGTCAATTTTTGTTACAAAAACGGCTACGAATCGTAGAAAATTAGGGGCCGTATAGTAGTACGAGGATCTATCTACGATTCGTGGCGTATTATGTCATATGAAAAGGACGGGTGGCCGCATCGTGGTTAAGTGAGATGATTTTGTAAATAGAAAGAAGGCACAGGCATCTCAGCAAAAATGAGCTATGACTACTGTTGAGTGTCCTAAGTGTGGATGTGCTTTACATAAGAATTTGGAGATAGTGCTTACAACTTATCCTCCTAAATTTCAGTATAGATGTTTTAATTGTGGATTTGTAGGTACAGCTTAATAATTCTATATTTTATTATAGATTAAAAAATGTCTATCTATATTTAATATCCGATTAAAAAATGTCTATCTATATATTAAAAAATGTCTACCTATGGTTAAAAAATGTCTATCTATATTAAAAAAATGTCTATCTATATGTAAATTTTTGTTTGGTAAATATGATAAATGCAAAAAATGTCTACCTATATATTAAAAAATGTCTATCTATTTTTATCGTATGATTAAAAAATGTCTATCCCTAAAAGATATATAAGATATATATAAGATATATTTTCTTTCTTTTATTAAAAAAGGAAGGAGGATAATGAAAGTTCAAGAAATGTCATTAAGTGTTAGTAAAGAACGTATGCAAGATAAAAACTATTTTTTACTTCCTATTGTTCTATCTAATACTATGGGATATGCAGATCGAGAAAAAGGTCGCATTGTTTCTAAAAATGAATTTAAAACTACTTTAAAGAAATATTTAAAGTTAAGTAATTATAAATTTAAAACTTTAATTGAAACATTTGAAGCTTTAGGTATTATGAAAGAAGAAGGTTCAAATTATATTTTCAATTTAGTTCAAACTAATTTTGTAAAATTAAGTTTTTCTACTGCTTTGTATTTTCTAGACTATTATAGTGATTTTATTTTTAAGATCTATTGTTGATTATTACAGAAATATAATTTACATGTTGAATATCACTATAGAGAGAATTATTTTTTCAATAAAAAAGAATTATTACTTGGTATAGGCTATAGTGATAGTACTGTTAACAGAACTAAATTAAGTGAAGCATTAGATATTCTTGAAAAAGAAGGATTTATTCGGTATAATCATCAATATGTCGGTAGACCTGGGAAACATGGATTATATTGGGAATTACTAGAGGTAAAAAGATTTGGTGAAACTCAGGTTCAGAGTAAGAAAGAAGAAGTACAGAGATTAATTGATAATAATGCTACTATTGACATGGATACTGCTTTGCGGTTATTGATTCCTGGTACAGAACAAGATGTTAGTTATCTATTACATAATGTTATTGAAAGCCCATCTGAAGAAGAAAAGCAATTACCCGATATAAAATTTGAATATGGAGTTGGTAATAAAGATAGTAATACTGGTTTATATGATTTGAGGTAGATAATGAATAAAATTCCTTTAACTAAAATTTCATTTGCAATTTCTCCTATGGAAAAAGATCAATTAGTAAAAATTGCAGAAGAAAAAGGATTAACATTATCAGCAATGTGTCGAAGAGCTATTCAAGCTTATTTATATGCTGTTAGATCAAGAGAACGGAAGGTAGATCTGAAAAATCATTAAAATAGCTGCGGTATACAGCGGAGCTGTGGCGCACAACCTCTAAGCCATTCACCTCTTCTGAGCTCAGGTATTTCGACCGAAAATCACTGGATTCCTACGTATGATCAAGCATTGTTAATTACAATTTTCATTTGCAAGCGGCCGCATTCTATCTCTTTCTCTTGGAAAAAGCGTATAAAAATCAAAAATTTAACTAATTTTAAAAGAATTTTTGAATAAAATTTTCGTTTTTATTTTAAAATTTGAATTTTCATTTTGAATTTTCGTTTTCATTTTTCATTTTCAAACGTTTCTGCTATAAAATTTTCATTTTCAACCTCATTTTTATATGATATAATATAAAAAACAGAGAAGAAATAAGAAATTATGCCTGATCTGTAAAAAAGTACTTGTCAGGAGCCCTATTTTTATGCTATAATATATATAAAGAGAGAGGGAGAAGGAGGAAATCATGAACGAGACGTGAAAATAAAGTGAACTAAACCAAAAGAAAGTACTTGACAGCAGACATAAAAACATGATATAATATAATTAGAAAAAAGGGAGAGGAAAAAGTCCAAACCCTGAGAGGATGACCTCCTCAATAAACAAAGAGTCAGCCAAAGGGGCTGACCAAAGGACAGCCGCAAGGCAGAAAAGGAGAACTACCATGACCGAGACCAAGACCACCCAGAAGGACCTCTACGCCCGCATCGCTATGGCTCTTGCAGACGACCCCGAGATCGTTGCTTTCTGCGAGAAGAAGATCGAGCAGATTGAGCGCAACGCCGCTCGTCCCCGCAAGCCCAAGGTGAACGCTGAGGTTGTCGAGTTCCGTGAGAACGTCTACAACGCCCTTGCTAACCACGATGAGCCTGTCACCAACAAGGACATGGCTGCGGAGTTTGGTTGCTCTGCTCAGAAGATGAGCGCTGCTCTCCGTTACCTCGTTAAGGAGGAGCGTGTCATCCGTCACGAGGGTGAGAAGAAGAGCGATCCTGCCACCTTCGAGATCGCTTAGTTTTGCCCCTGCGGCGGCCAGGGTTAACAACCGCCACTTGCTTTGTTTTTACTAATTTTTTAAGGAGAGCTAATGAATCCTGGAGACGTCAAGTATTCTTTCACTGATAAGAATGGAACCCCGCAGACGGTGGTTATTCCTGCTGAGGTCTTCAGGCAGGCTCGTCGTGATAAGGTTAGTAATGCGGTCGCTATTGCACGCTATCTGGCGGAGCAGGGCTACAAGGACATGTCTGAGGTTGAAGAAACCTCCAAGGCCAAGCAGTCCAAGGTTCGCACCCGCAAGCCTAATAACACCAAGCGTGAGATCATTAATCTCCTCGTCGATACTGTGAATGAGGCGTATGACGAGTATGGTAAGGCAGAGGTAACCAATCCTGAGCGTCAGTTCCGCTTTGAGATTGACGGCAAGGTGTACGAAGTTACTCTTGTTCAGAAGCGTGGTTAGGCCAATAGCGATTTCATGCGGAGGCCCGTATGCTGAAAAGCGTGCGGGTCTCTTTTTTTGGGGCGTGCGGGGCAAAAAAAGGCCATCACTTTAATTATACCACAAAAATGCGGTTCTGTCAAGTGAAAATCTACAGATGAGACCGTATGCGCTTTAGGTCTGCGGCGTATGCTAGTTCTGGGAAAATTCTGGGAATTTTGCGTATGGGCGTATGCGAGCCGCGAATTCACGGGAAAAAGCCGTATGCGTGCACACGGCGCGGCAGGACCGAACATGGAACACCAGTTCGATTCGGGGTACCTTATAGAACACCAGTTCGGTTTTTGAAAATCGAACACCAGTTCGATAGAACGTTTGTTCGGCGAACACTTGTTCTGTAATTTAGATAGGGGTGTTGGTAGTACACCTGTTTTGTCCTCCCCGCATAATGCGCATTAACCAGACCACCCGGTTCCATAGGCTATTTGCCCTTGGCCTCGCCTGTAGCTTTATTGTAGGCGATTTTTGGCGATTTGAAAAGGTTTTTCACAGAATCTTCACAAACGATTTTTTAGAACATCAGTTCGATCGTGCCGGCCAACTAGAACATTTGTTCGATCAAGGTGATCATGATCTCGAGGATCGCACGCGATTTAATCGTGCGCGATTTAATAGAGCAAAAAACATCCGCGCCCTAGGGACTCACACGGTCAACCTAGGGCGCGGGAACTTTAAAGGGTGGGCAGTTTAGCGACTTGCCTAGGTCGCGCGGCTACGCGAGGGAATACGTAACCGACTTACCATCCACGTTCTTGTGGAGGTACCCAAGCTCACACGCGACGCGGCAGACCGCAGCGGCCTTTTGCGTCGTGGTAATCTCGGGGATACCAAGGTTCACAATGTCCTTGGTACCCATCCCGTCACCGTGGGCGCTGATAGCGTCACGCACCTTAGCAGCGAGCACCTCGTTACCAAGACGCGCCTTAGAAACCTGCTTGGCGCGGGGCTTGGTGATGCTTGCGTGCATCTTGGTCAGCACCTCGACAACCTCGGGGTTGTCCTCGCAACGCTCGATAGCAAAAGCGAGGGCATCGGCGCGGGTAATGCTGTTCTGCTTGGTGGTCATAATGTCCCACCTTTCTCCCCCGTAGGGGTTATTTCTAGCTAGGCCCTGTGCCTAGCTAAACGGCATGATTAGACCTTTTTAGGTCTTTGAGATTCAATTGGCAAGGTTCCCGCCCTTGGGGCACCCTCTCCCCCTCGGACAATTACATAATACACCTCTAGGCGGACAAAAAGGACGAGAATTGCGACCGACCGCCGAACGGTAGGTTTTTATCGGTGAACGGTCAAACGCATAAAACAGAGCGTTTATTGCATACGTTGCGTTTTTGATCATCCCGCTTTTTTGCATAAAACTGGGCAAAATGGGCGTTTTTATGCACACTACCACTCACCGACGTTTTTCTACCGTTCACCGAGTCAAGTCTTGTTTTTTGGTCGCGGGTCTGGTAAAATTTTCGGCCATCTGCGATGGCCGGATTAACAATTGGCTACTTTACATAAGATACTTTATCAGAGTTTGCGACTAGTACAGAGATTTTTACCTGCGGAAACACGTTAAAAACTACTTTACATAAGATACTTTATCAGAGGTTTTGACCGGCGCAAAAAGTTTACTTTAGCTAACTCTTTTGAGATCCAGCACAAAGTTTGCCCTGGTTAACTTTTTACACAAAGGCAAACGCCCTCTTTACAGAGGGCGCCCGCACATGGGGCAAAATTTGAATTTGAGTTCGACTTCATCAGAGAGGTACCCACCATCAAACTTTGCACCAATGAAAAACTTGTGATGCTTCAGAGCATAGCGGATGCCCTCATAGTCAACCTGCTCATCCCCATCATAGGGATTGCAGTCCTTCCACTCCTTGAATTCCTTCCACTCTTCGACGGTCATAGGCTTGCAGAAATCGCACATTTTGAACCCCTTTCAGTTAGTGAATTGACTTATTCAGTTCTCAATGTTCCTTTGCTCACTATTAATAATACTACTTTGAGAATGAGAGTCAATAGACTATCTAGACTATTTTACTGAATCCGTGAACGGTAGGTTTTAGGCGGTGAGTGGTCGATCAAAAAAATCCTGGATTGACTATTGCATTCTGCTTACGGGTGTGATAAAATTTTGCGGCCGTCCTCGGTCCGGATTTCCTGGATTCCTGGACTAAAAGAAAACCCCTTGCGGGGTTTCTCTTACAGGTCAAAGAAGACCAAACCGATAATGAAGAAAAACAAGACCATTTGATACCTCCTTACAGGCAGTTGGTCAGCTCATTACGCAGGTTGCGCTTGAGGATTGCGCGGGTGCGCCTGCGGTTCTTCTTGCGGTAGGCGTTGCGCTGCTTGGGATGCCCCACGCCCCACAGGTCAGGGTCGTCCATCAGCCAGTCAGTGCGCGAGGTCTTCTTAAAGTTGTCAGCCATTTGGGTCTCCTTCCCTTGGACTACCTTAATACTATCACTGTTCGCGTTAGCGGTCAACACCTTTTTAGAGAAAATTTCGACTAATTTGTTTACATAAATCATTTAATTACCTGGGCCTACCCCTCCCTCCCTCCCTTAATAGGATAATGCTTTGGAGTCCCGCAGTCAATAGTCATTTGCAAAATTCTTAAAAAAACATAGTTCATGCCGGCGCGATCCAGGGAAAGTTACCCCAGGTTAACTTTTGCGGGTAAGAGTTGGGGCGCTTGCGCGCCCCTGTTCTCTACTTGTGGCTTTGCACCTTGTGCCATTCCTTGCAGCTAAACACAGGCCACGCAAACTGCTTGTGGTGCTTCTGCTTGCGTGCGCGTGCCTTAAAATAAATCTCGGCTTCAATCTCGCAATCAGCTAGTGCGTGATGGGCTTCGGTGTAATCCTTATCCCGCATAAGGTAGGCGTACACCGTTTCGGCGTTTGTCTTTACGTTGCCCTTATCGGTCATAAGATTGTTAACCATGCACCAACGCACATACTTGTTAGTGTCGCAAATGGTAGCGAGTGCCATAGTCATAATGTCCACAATCTCAACATTTTCATTGAAAAAGTCGTTTCCAAAATACATGTTGGCATTGTCATTAAGCACAGAGTAATCAAATCGGGCATTGTAGGCGCACATAACCGTGGTAGCGCGATAGCGGTCAGAGATAGCAGCAAAATCGGCGGCAATCTCAGCGAACGGCTTAACATCGATGCCATGAAACACGAGCGCGTCACGATAGAAATCAGACTTGTTACGCATGAAACTATCGCGAGAAATAAGCGTGGTACCAAAAGGCGCATCCGCAATCTCAGAGACGAGCGCGTTGTAACGCTCGAGCACAGTACCGTGCGAGTCGAGAACAATCCACGCCACGTCAAACGCGAGACGCGCGTCGGTGATAGTCTCAATGTCAAGAACAGCAAAAACCTTACGCATGATAGAACCCCCTTTGGTTCCCGAGGGCGGAGTCTTTTCCCCGCCCGACAATTAAATAATACGCCCTTTACTGGAATGTGTCAATAACTTTTTGCCTTCATATTTCCTTTACAATTCCCTGGAGCGCCGGCTAAGTTCACCAAGGCTAACTTTTTTGATCCACTCCCCTCCCTCCCTCCCTAATAGGGTAACATTTTCAAGCGTTAAATGCAAGACTCTCATAGAATTTTCACATTTGAAGCCGGCGCAGATAAATGATTTAACTATTTGCGGATCCAGGCAAAGTTAGCTAAGACTAACTTTTTATCCAAAAGAAAGCGAGCAGTTTTACGTCATGCTCGGGACGTGGGGCTAAGCGCGGGGCTTGTAAGTGACAGACTTGCCGTCCTTCACCTTCTCCACAAGACCCAACTCCTCGGCCACACGCATGACCGCAGCGGCCTTCTGCGTGGTCATGACCTCGGGGATGCCAAGCTCAGTGATGGCCTTCGAGCCAAGACCCTCAGCGGGCAGCAGCTCGGCAATCTTACGAGCAAGGGACTCGTTAGCGATACGAGCCTTCGACACGGTAGCCTTGCGCGGCTTCGTGAGCTGCTCGTGCATCTTCACGAGAACCTCGTTGACCTCGGGGAGGTCATTCGTGCGCTCGATAGCGATGGCGATGGCCTGTGCGCGGGTGATGGTGTTGGTGTTGCTCATGTTGGTACCTCCTAGTACCTCGTGGGGCGCCCCTGTGGCTTCCCCTCTTGACAAATTAATAATACACCCATTGGGGCGAACCTGTAAAGTCAGAACGGCAAGATTGCGTTTTCCTCCACATTTCCTTCACAATTCGATCAAAGCCTGGAAATAGAACATTAGTTCGACGCGCGGATCCCTGGAGATCAAAAGTTAGCCTAAGCTAACTTTTGTAGGTACCTCCCGCCCTCCCTCCCTTGTAATGGTAACTGTTTACCTCTTGGGTGTCAATAGTCAACACAAAATCATCACAATTAGTGCCGGCCGCAAAAGTTAGCCTAGGTTAACTCTTTACAAAAATACGAACCCTGTGCGCGGCCGACACACAGGGTTCTAGATAATGCGGGTTCTAACCCCACCCATCGGGTTTTGTAATTTTGCGGGGTTTTTAGGGTGACCCCGCACACCCTAGGTCTTACCCGACCTTGTGATAAGTGACCTTCTTACCGTCGGTGACCTTCTCAAAGAGTCCCAGCTCCACGGCCACGCGCAGCACCGCGCTAGCCTTCTGGGTGGTGGCAATCTCGGGGTTGCCGAGGTTCACCACATCCTTCGTGGTAACGGCACCCTCAGTGTGGTCAGCGACCCACTTGGCAAGGTTCTCGTTCATCACACGAGCCTTGGACGTGGTAGCCTTGCGGGGCTTGGAGATGCTGTCGAGCATCCTCTGGAGAACCTCGCAAACCTCAGCGTTGTCAAGGTTGGCGATAGCGAACTCAAGAGCGGCCTTGCGGGTGATGGTGGTCTCGGACATGGTGACCTTCTTTCTGCGGGGCGTTCCCGCGGTTGTGGGGTTCGGCTTTTCCGTTCCCCTTCCTTGACTATTACTATACGCTCATTACCCTAGTCTGTCAACGACTTTTTTACCTTCACAATTCCTTCACATTTAGGGTTTTGAGGAGCATTTGTGAAAAAGTTGTGAATTCCTCGAATTTCTCTTGACTTTTGCTTGTGCGTGTGCTAAAATTTTACGGCCATAGATGGCCGACATTTCTATTATATCACATAAAGGAATCCAAAAGCAATAGTCAAATTCAAATTCATAGAATCTCCACATTTGGCGCCGGCAAAGATCGTGGAGGTTTTGTGAAGAGACCTCCAAACTCTTGACTCAGAACATGAAAAGTACAATCAGTCCAACAGTGATAGCAAGCATACAAGAGTTCTTGACTTTGTCTGCTGTGGGTCTGTCAAGTGCGAAATCTCGCGCAAGTGTGAGAACGTTAGCAATCAGCCAAGCACCTTGTCCCCACAAATAGTTAAGACCGATAACCATTTGCCCAAGGATTGTCAGAGCAAGGATAACATAAACGGTGCGGTTCCAAGACATGATAAACTCCTTACCAGTAGCGCGGGAGAAGGGCGATGGCGGGCATGAACAAGATAGCAAGGACAGGGAGGTTGATGAGGACGGTGAGGATGATGTTGAGCAGGTCGGACATTTGGAACTCCTTTCTCTTGACAATTAGATAATAGCACGTTGTTTAAAGCTGTGCAACCTTTTTCACATTTTCTCCACATTCCAGGCCGGCGATCTTAACCGAACACCAGTTCGGTTACGTTCTAAAAGCCAAGCCCCGCACGCGGCGGGGTTCTTAGCTTCACACAAAACCGATGGGGCGCGACTTAGGCGGTTCGGGTTGCGGTTCTTCTTCCTCTTCCTCTTCCGCATAGGACAGATGGATTTCGTTACGAAAAATAGAACGGCTGTCTTGCTGCTTGTCCGCGCCATAGAACTCAAAGACTTGTACGCGGATATTTCCGCTAGTTGCCTGCACGCCTTGCAGCTGAGAAATGAGCATGTCGAGAGTCATTTTTGTCTCCTTACACCCTAGGATGCTCACAGAAATAAACAACGACAGAAAGAATTGCGATGGTAACAAGCATGATTAAACCTCCACATCAAAGACAAATTCATCTGTGTCAGAATCGAACACATCAAGGTGTCCGCCACCCATTTCCCGCAAAATCTGCTTGGCGGTAAGTTCAGCATGAAGCTGAGACATAGGAGAATCAGGCTCATGACAGAAAATTTCGCCTTCAACATTTTCGCCGACAAAGTAGAAGTTGTGACGTTCGCGCACAGGAGCCATTTTCTTTCCTTTCTCTCTTGGACTGTCTTTATTTTCGCAGAATGCGTGAGGTGTGTCAAGACCTTCACAAAATCTTCACAATTCGCGCCGGCACAGAAAGTTAGATTAGGCTAACTCTTTCATTAAGTGAAAACCCCTCATGTGAGGGGTTTTCTTTTAACGCTTGTTCTGAATAGCCTTCCACTCAGGACAGCGAAAAACAGGTTGTGCGAGACGGTGAACCAGCTTCTTCTTGTAGCTCTTTGCCTTAAAGAAGATTTCAGCTTCAATATCACAATCTGCTAGTGCGGTGTGAGACTCAGAAAAATCTACGTTGTTAGTGAGATACTGATAAACAGTCTCCGCGCTAGTCTTCACGTTACCCTTTTCAGTGACAAAACCATTAGAAATGCAATAGTTGACATACTTGTTAGTTGCGCAAATAGTACCCATCGCCGCAACCATAATGTCAAGATACTTCACAGAATCATCAAAGAAGTTCTCGCCATAAAACCAATTGCAATTCTGATTAAGAACACAAATGTCAAATGCGGCATTGTACGCACACATGATAACATTTGCATTGTACTCATACTGAAGAGCGTTAAACTCTGCGGCGATGGTAGAAAGCTTAGCAACGGGTACAGAATCAAAAGTGATAGCATCACGATAGAACGGATACTTGCGCTTGCTGAAACTATCACGGGAAAGCATCGGCAGACCAAGAACACTGTTCACAACCTCATCAACGAGAAAGTTGGCACTGGTGAGAAAGTTACCCTTAGCATCATAGACTTTCCATGCCACATCAAAGACAAAACGAGCATCGGTGACAGTCTCAGTGTCAAGAATAACATAGATGTTCTTAGTAGGCATTTGAGAATCCTTTCTCTTGTTCGATGTTGATATTATTATACCCATAGATAAAAAGTTTTGCAGCTACATTTTTTCCTTCACAATTCCTCCACAAATGCAGCCGGCATCGAACATCAGTTCGATTTAATCTCTAAAATAAAACCCCGTAGTCTTACCTAGGATGACTACGGGGTAGGCGTTTCTTTTCTTGTGGCTACTCACATTCGCACGCCTAAACCTCTGCTTTCGCCTTTGTAGTACTAGAAGATAGCTCCTTTCCTCGTCCCTCTTAACAATTATATTATAACATCATGCGGCGAGTTGTGCAAGGGCGTTCATCATTTCTCCACAATTCGTTGCATCAATGGTGAAACCATTTTTCCATGCGGCGCGCACGTCTGCGTTATCATCAACAAGAATAGAATTCTTAATTTTTGCAACGCTGTGCTTAGGCGTGCCATACTTGACAACATGAATTTCACTAAACACGTTGCCAAACCACTTGTTAAGCCACTCAATCTTTGCACGCTTGACCGCACGTGTGTACTCTACAGACCCACCCATAGCACCCCAGCTAATCACGCCGATAGTGTAGCCGTTAGACTTGAGTTTATCAAGCACTTCACAAAATTTTGTGGGATTAACAAGCGGTGCGCAATCAGAGTAAGGAATCGTGCGGCTGTTGTGCAGATGGTCAAGCCAACCATCATAACCAAAGAGGTTAGCAATGGTGCCATCCATGTCAAAGTAGATTGCCCGCATTTTCCTTCCTTTCTCTTGGATTAACAATGTTATTTTACAACATTGATTTTAGAAAAACAAGTTCTTCATAAAATCTCCACAATTGCGGCCGGCCAAGCCGAACTAGTGTTCGGTTATCCCATTAAACAGAAGTGTGGTTCTGGATGAAATCCCTCTTCCTCATTTAGGTCAAGGAAAATTACTCCATTACATTCTGACTCTTCGTCATCATTAATGCGAACGATTACATCTCCATGCTTAAAATACATCTGTTTAAGCTTGAAAATGAGTTCTGTAATAGTCATCGTTTTTCTCCTAACTGATAAAGTTAACCCAAAGAGTTACAACAAAGAAAATGACACCCCAACCAATGTAGATAGGCGGCATCCAATAATTGCGATTGTCAAGCCAGCACAGTGTAACCATCCCAAGTGCAATAAAACAAAGCCAACCAAAGGCGATGAACAGGTTAGTAAGCAGAGTCATTTGTTTTCCTTTCTCTCTTTTGCTTTAATTATATTATACCACAAAAAAGAAAATTTGTCATGTAAAATTTTTTAGAAAAAAAGTTAACTTAAACTAACTTCATTTTCAAAATTCAATCTCGCCCACGCGGCGTTAGGCAAGCACGTGGGCGAGGAAGCGCAGTCCATTTTCATTCCTACTAGGTGCGGCGCAGGGACTAGTGTGCTCCGCACCTAGACCGTGGCGATTTTTTACGCGACCCACGGTTGCCGCATTTTATATATAGGGGACACCTCCCGCGCCGAAGCCAAGAAGCATCTTTTTCTCCTTTCGTTGTGGCTCCTCTTGTCAATTAATAATATACTCTAGTTGACCCAAGGAATCAAGTACAAATTTCAATTCACAATTCCTCCATAAATAGAATCTAAAATTAGTTTTCATTTCCAAGAGGAAACAAATAGCATTTTCATTTTATCATGTCTACTTTTGGGAAACAAGTATTATTTTCAAATTCATAAAATCTCCATAAATGCGGCCGGCGATCTGCATCGAACTAGTGTTCGGTTTTGGATAAAAGAAAAGGCGCTAGCGACCGAAGCCAACTAGCGCCTACCTGCTATCCCAAAGGTTGACAGGATTTTACCCACGCATGGGTGAGCCTTTTAGCGACTTGCTCAGGTCGAGAGACTAACCAATCTTGTGGTAGGCAATCTTCTTTCCCTCAGTGAGCTTCTCGAAGAGTCCCAGCTCAACACCCACGCGAAGGACTGCCGCAGCCTTCTGAGTAGTCATAATCTCAGGAATACCCATCTCAGTAGCAGCCTTAGTGGTGATAGTCTCAGGCGAAACCTCCCACAGCATCTTAGCGGTGTGCTCATTGCTCAGACGAGCCTTAGACACCTGCTTAGCACGCGGCTTGCTGATGGACTCAAGCATCTTGCTAAGAACCTCAGTGACTTCCTCGTTCTCGAGGTTAGCGATTGCGAACTCGAGAGCCTGCTTGCGGGTCATCTTCTCTGCCATTTGGCACCTGCTTTCTGCGAGTCTTTCTCGCGGTTTGGGGATTGCCTTTTGCTCTCCCTCTGACAATTAATATAATACGCTCCTTTAGTAGTTCTGTCAATGAGAATTTTGTCTTCATATTTCCTACACATTTGCGGAAAGTCGAACATGTGTTCGGGAGATCTGCCGGCACGAGATGTGGAGTTTTTGTGGAGAACTCCATAACTCCTTGACACTAGCTGTTATTTTTGATAATGCGTCCTGTGTCATGCGAAAAGCAAAATGAAAGAAGTTCTCCATCGCTGTCAAGCAATTCAGGAAGCTCTACTACAGAAATAGTCTCAGGCTTTTCTTTTGCATTGGCTTGCCAAGTAGGATTATACTCATAAGTTGTTACAGTAAGGCCAAGAGTAAGAAACACGTCAGCAAGTTTCTCAGCATTAGCTTTTGCCTGTGCGGCTCTTTCTTCGACGGGTGTAATCTTCTTCTTCTTCTTTCCCATTATGGTGCCTTTCTCTTATGCGGCCACTTTTCCACGATACCAATATAACAGATATAGAGGGTTTGTGCAAGTTCTCCACAAACCCTCCACATTTGCTCTTATTAGAGCTGACGCTCGGTGCAGAACGTGGCGCCCTGAAACTTGACCTGATAGTGGCTCACGTCGGCGCCGTCAGTGAACGGGACGCTATCCTTATGCCACGTCTCGCCAAAAACCTTTTCGGTGACGAGCATTTCTGCAACCTCGCCCTTATTGTACTTGCTAGCCTTGCAAATGGCGTCGAAGTTAGCCTTGGTGCACTTATAGACAACGTTGCCCATTTCCACGATGGTACGCTTTATTGCATTCGTAGGACGGAAACGCAGCGCCGCATATCCGCCGCGCTTGCTAGACGTGCGAGAAAGCGTGGTGAACAGAACAAGCGTTCGGGCGTCCACGTTGTCCATCTTGACAACGTAGAACATACCATCAAGGATAAAGCAGAACATATAGTCGTGGGTGAAAGCAATGCGCGTGTAGCCCTCGCACATGAGAATCTGAATCGTGGTGTCGTTCATGGTGTGCTCCAATTGGTCGTGGCCTTTGGTCAAGACCAATTGTAATGCTTTAGACGCTCAAAAACGGCGAGAATTAACTAATTCACAAAGTCTCCACACAATCTCCACATTTTAGGAAAACAGAACAAACTGTGAAAACTTTGTGAATTTGCAAAAAAGTTCTTGACTTTCTGCGCCGCGTGTGGTAAAATTTTTCGTCCATAAATGGTCGCCATTTCTATTATACCACACTTAAAGAGAAATGTCAAACTCTCAGAGCCTTTTTAAGGGTTCACAAATACTACATAATTACATGCGATAATAAGGTGCCTAACTAAAAAAATACGCCGCGTGAGCCATTCTAAGCCATTCTAAGGCCCTGTAAGTCAAAAGGCTTATTTAAATAAGCAGAATCTTAAAACGCCTTAGAATCGTTCATACAGAAAGTTAGTTTAAGCTAACTTCTTAAACAAAGAAAAAAGGCCTTTCGGCCTTTCTTCCTTTAGCTCTGCACTCGGATAGTGTGCTCCTCGTCCTCCTCGTCATAGTAGTCGAGGATAAGGTCCTCGCCATCGAACAAGTCAACCTGTCCCAGCACCACGTCACCGTGCTCTGCGCGGATGGTCTCAAGGGTCTGGATAAGCTCGGAGATGGTCATTGTCTTGTCCTTTCTGTGTGTGTCCTCCTGACAACACTATTATTACACTCTTTAGGCCGGCCATACGCGAGAACCGCAAAGTGTGTAGTCCCTCCACGTTCTCTACACAATTACACAAAGATCGATCGAGTTACTTTGTTCCTTATTCTAAATGTGTAGGAAAAATGTACAAAGAAAGTTGTTGACTTCTCTTGCGCAGTCTGCTAAAATTTCGGCCGTCCACGATCCGCCGATTACTACAGATACTCTAATAGATAGGTACCTACTACATACATACATAGATACACACACATACATACATAGATACATACACACACATAGATACATACATAGACACATGTGCATGTGTGTGCATGTGCATAGCGTGCATGTGCATAGTACAGACATAGCACACACGGCGAGCCAGCCGCGCCGAGCCAGCCGAGCGGCCTAGCGTGGCGAGCCTAGCAGAGACAAGCGCCGCACACTTAAACCTTTTATCTGTTATCCTCTCTTGGAAAAAGTGCAACTAAAAAGTGGTTAAACTTTTTAGTTAGACCTCAACGAACTCAGTCGTGAAAACGGATTCGTGAATGTTGTAACGGTTTCCGTTTTCGTTCTTGATATTGTAGAACGTGCCCCACTTTGCATACGTGGTAGTGGACTCTACGACAAAGCGACCAGCATAGGCGCGAACATCGACACGGTTCTGGTTGCTGTAGAGGTCGTTGGTGTTGGTGTAGGTTTTCATCGTCTCGCCTTTCTCTTTGTCTTTCTTCAATTAGAGTGTAGCGAATAAACAGGCTTGTGTAAAGACTTTCACAGAATCTACACAACTCAAAAGTCCATGCTTTGCGAGGTTCATCGATGCAACTCACGCAGGCGGATAGTTTAATCTTTTATTCTTGTTGGGCGGGGCGCCATGGTGACCATGGTACGTCGAGCCGCCCGCGCCAAAGCAATTCTCACCATACCTGAACTGAGTTAGAAATGCTACTAGGGGGCACCATTTAGTCCTTTCACGAAAGTTAACCTAGGGTAACACTTTGCCCCGTCCAAAAAAATGTCAAGAGCAATTTTCAATTATGGTTTCGGAGCTATCCACATTCCATCAAGATATTCCCATCCATCATTCCATAGGTCTACAACATCTTCATTCATAGATCCAATCATCCCACAATTATAGCCATGCTTCTGCACATATTTCCAACAATCATCAGAGTTTCCTTTAAAGAAATCAATAATATGTCGCTTATCAGAACTAAAAATCGCCCAAATCATTTTATCTTACCAATCTAGAGTATCTTTAATTCTACGCTGTCTACTAGTTCCCTTATTTAGCTTAGGATCATTAAGACCTACTCCACTAAATTCACTGATCAATTTTTTCTTTGCTGATCCCTTCTTTCCGCCCAGTGTACTTTTAAAACCTTTAGTTAACATTCTTCGTCCCATATTTCCTCCTTTCTCTTTAATTATATTTTACCAAAATAAATTTATTTTGTCGATATAAATTATTTATTTTATTAAAAAATTTTAACTTTTCTAAGAATTCCCCTTGACAACCTCTTAGATATATGTTATACTTTTAGCAAAGGTAAGAAATTTTTATTAAAGGAGGTTTTCCCTTGGAATTAGATTATTCACTTACTACTCCAGAAGAAAGAGTAGCTTATGTAAAAGAGCTTCTCGCCAAAGATAAGAGAAGACGAACCCAAGATGACCTTCCTCTTTACGACAATAAAACCCTAAAAATATTAGCAGATTACATGTTATTTACACACGACCGCAATCAAACTAAAAAAGAACGAGTAGAAAAATATCCTATATTAACCCCCAATAGAGAGTTTACAATTGATAAGAGGCAGGTATCCTATGAAGGTTTAGTTGATAAACTAGAGAATGGTGAAGATGGTATCTACAATCTTATCCGAGTAGATAAAGGTCAAATTCTAGACCCTAAAGACCCTATTACAGAAGAAGATATAGATACTATCCCAGGTCTTAAAGAATGTATGGACGTAATTGTCTCTTTAAAGAATCAACTTACTACTGCATCTAAATATCAACGCAAGCAATTAAATCAAGCTATTATTGATACTTGAAAACAAGCTTATTTAATTAAAGGGTCATTTAACCAAATTGGTAGAATTAAATCTGCATCTCAAATAAAGACTTTAGCAAATATTCCTATTCCAGAAAAAATTTATTTAGATGCGGATAAAATGCCGCATTCAGATATGCCATTATCATTACTTAACCCAGAACATATATCATTCCTTCTTCAATATTATCAAATATTAAAAGAAGAGTCTTGAGAAGATTTACATTCAGATATGCATTGGCATCTAATAGACTTAGAAAATGTAACAGCCAAAGCTTTAGAAGAAAAATATCCTCTTCTTTGATGATTATTAATTTATAAAATAGATGGTTTAACAAATGAAGAAATTCAAGAAAAACTCTATGATCAGTTTGGAGAATGGCATAGTGAACAATATTATTCTACCACTTGACGTAAACGTATTCCTAAATTAATTGCGGATCAATATGCAAAAGATTATGTAGTGTGATATTATACCAATGTAGAAAAAGGTTACTGAAAGAAATGTAGTAAATGCGGCCAAGTTAAATTAGGCCATCCACTATTCTTTGCAAAAAATAGTAGCAAAGACGGTTGATATTCTCAATGCAAAGAATGCAAAAATAATAGCAGAAAAAATAAATAGAAAGGAGGAAGCATATGACAACTGGTCGTAAAATATGCAGTAAATGCGGACGTTCATTAAAAGAAACTGACTTCTTTAAAATGAAAACAGGAGAAAGATGCGACCTTTGTAAAGATTGTCTAACACAATATATTGACAATCGCAATCCTGAAACCTTTCTTTGAATACTAGAAATGTTTGATGTTCCATATTTTGAAAAGAAATGAATTCAAATTGCAAATGATCGTTATCTAAAAGATCCTGCGAAATTTGGACCTAAATCAGTAATCGGAACTTATTTGCGGACAATGAATATGGTTCAATATGCGGATTATACTTTTGCAGATTCTGACCATTTAAAACAGCCAGAAGTAAAAGAAGAACCAGACCCGCAACAAGAAGAAGATTATGAACAAAAACTCCTTGCTCGCTTAGAAGCAGGAGAAATTACGCAAGGTCAATATGACACTCTTACGCACACTAATGCTAAAGATATATCCTATTCAGAAGAAGTTCAATTTGTAGATATGGATGCGGCTGAGCCCTCTACACCGCAAGAGCAGACGCCGCAATATCAAATTTCAGCAACTTATTGAACAGATCAATTAACAGAAGATGATATTAATTATTTAATTCTTAAATGGGGTATGGTCTATACTCCAGAACAATGAATTAAAATGGAAACAATGTATTCTAAATATGCCCAAGAGTACGAACTAAATGTTGACCGTGAAGAAGTTTTAAAGAAAATGTGTAAAACTTCTCTTAAAATGGATGAATGTTTAGACGTAGGTGACTTAACTGGGTATAAAAATCTTGCGGGCGTGTTTGATCAACTCCGCAAAGGCGGTAAGTTTACTGAAGCGCAAAATAAAGAAGATCGTCAACAAGTTCTTTCTTCTATTGGAGAACTAGTACAACTTTGTGAGCAAGAAGGGGGTATAATTCCCAATTTACCACAATTTGATCCAGACCAATATCCGCAAGATAAAATTGATTTTACTATTAAAGATCTTAAAGCTTATAATTATGCTTTAGTAAGTGAAGAGCTTGGTCTTGGTGATCTAATTGAATCTTATATTGAGAAACTTGAAAAAGCTGAAAACACAGAAATTGATTTAAATGCGGGGCTTGTTACTTCTGCGGAAGAAGCTAATAAAGATACGCTTACAGATGAAGAAGCAGAAGAATGAGGTACATTCTTAGATAATGAAATTGAAGCAGAAGCAGAAGCATTAGAAAAATTCTTAGCAGGTGAGATTTAATGGGTCTTAAAGATATTTTAAAGTCATCTAATAAAAAAAGTTTTGAGATGGATGATGATGCAATTAAAGAACATGTGCGGGGTCATTTAGAGGAATATCAAAAAGTAATTGCTTATTGAAGAATGTATCCAGATAAGCTAGTTGATTATTATCTTTCTCTTGGAAATCCTTTTAATTTTAAATTTTATTTTTATCAAAGAATGTTTTTACGAATAATCTTTAGACATAAATATGTATTTGCAACTTTCGTTCGTGCTTGATCTAAATCATTTATTTCTATTATGGCTTTAATGTTGCGGTGTGTCCTTTATCCAGGTGCAAAAATTGCTACGGTTGCTGGTGGCAAGGGCCAATCTGCAGAAATTTTAGGTAGTAAAGTTGATGAAATATGTAAATTAATTCCTGCAATGGAACGTGAAATTATCTGAGACACACGAGGTACTCGAGCTCGAACATCTCGTACTAAAGATACTGTTATTTATACATTTAAAAATGGTAGTTCTCTAGAAAACGTAGCTCAAAGTGAGAAAACTCGTGGACGTCGTTTCCAAAGTTTACTTGCGGAGGAATGCGTTGGTTTAGACCAAGATTTGCTTAATGAAGTATTACTTCCTACTCTAAACGTTGACCGTATGGTTCAAGGTCAAACAGATCCAAAAGAACAGCTTAATAAGAGTCAAATATTTGTTACATCTGCGGGATACAAGGGAACATTTAGTTATGATAAACTTATTCAGCTTCTTTGTATGTCAGTAGCTCGTCCAAAAGACGCTATGATTTTAGGTGGTTCTTGAAGAGTTCCTGTTATGGAAGGCTTACTTAGTAAAAATTTCGTGCGGGACCTACGAGAAGACGGCACATTTAATGAAGATTCTTTTGAACGTGAATATGAATCACACTGGTCTGGCGATGTAGAATCTGCTTTCTTTAATTCAGAAAGATTTGACCGCAATCGCCGCATTAATTTACCTGAATGAAAATATTCAAATAAGACTTCTAAAGATGGTTACTATGTAATGGGTGTTGACGTTGGTAGATTTGGTTGCTCTACAGAGGCAGTTATTATCAAAGTTACTCCTAGCTCTGGAGACATTCCCCGCAAACGAGTTGTTAATATTTATAGTTTTGAAGAAGAGCATTTTGGTATGCAAGCTCTTAAATTAAAACGTTTATTCCAACAATATCATTGTAAAGTTGCGGTCATCGACGGTAACGGTCTTGGTGCGGGTCTTGTTGATATGCTAACAATGGATACTGTTGATCCTGACACTGGTGAAACACTTTATAATTGGGGCGTAATGAATGATGATGATAATCATTACAGAAATATGAAAACAGAAAATACTATTTATGAAGCTATGTATGTAATGAAAGCTAATGTAGCTCTTAACTCAGAAATGTATTCATATACTCAATCAGAAATTAATGCGGGCCGCGTGTTATTCCTAATTGACGAGACAACAGCTAAAAACAAATTAATGTCGCAAGCTCAAGGTAAGAAAATGTCTCAGTCTCAACGTGCGGATTATCTAATGCCATTTGTTCAAACTTCTATTTTAAAAGAACAAATGGCTAACTTAATTACGGATAATGAAGGTGCAAATATTATTTTAAAGCAGAATTCAAAAAAGATTAAAAAAGATAAGTTTTCTGCTCTTATTTATGGTTTATATTATTGCAAATTACAAGAAGACCGTTCAAAGAAAATTAAAAAACGTAACATAAAAGACTTTATGTTTTATAATTAAAATTTGGGGTCAAAATTAAAAATTATATATTGCACAGATTTATATTTAATTGAATAAATATTTTAACGTTAGGGGTATATTATGATGAGTTCTACAATGGAAATTAAAATCCATAATATTTTAACAGATTATGATATACCTTTTGAAGAAGAATATGAATTCGACGATTTAATTGCGTCTAGTGGCAGACATTTAAGATTTGATTTTGCCGTGTTTACGGAAGATGGAGAGCTTGAATTTTTAATTGAAGCTCAAGGGAGACAACACTATGCCGCAGTAGGCAAGTTTGGTGGGCAAAAAGGTGTTGAACGGCAAAAATATAATGATATGCAGAAGCGCAAATATTGTTTAGAGCATAATATAAAATTAATTTGTATTCCTTATTATGATGAAGCAAAATTATCTTATGATTATATTATGCGAGCGGCTGGGTATTAAGGAGGTCGAATATTGAGTGATACAAAAGATTTTCGTTTAATTACCTCAGAAAACTCAACACGGTCTCCGCGCGATTTTAATAAAATGAGAATTGACGGAAAGCTTTATCGTGATGATGTTATATTAAAAGCTTCTGAGTTTGCTGGCGGTAAAACCCATTCTCATAAAATCAAAAAACATGAAGTAATGAGAGCTTTAGAAAATAATGATATAAAAGAGCTTCGTACTATTTCTAATTATTTTTTTGTTAAAAGTGGTATTTATTCTCGTCTTTGTCGTTATATGGCTTACTTATATAGGTATGATTGGATGATAACTCCCATTCGATATGATGATAAAGTAAAAGATGAAAAAGTCATTGAAGGTTGATTAAAAGCAAATGCTTTATTAGATAATAGTCGATTAAAAAAGACATTTGGAGAAATTGCTCTTAAAGTGCTTCGCAATGGATGCTATTATGGATATAAAATACAACAGAAAGATGGTTGCTTTATCCAAGAGCTTCCTGTTGATTATTGTCGTTCTCGTTATAAATTAAATAATGATCATATTATCGAATTTAATATCAAGTTTTTTGATGACAAATTTAAAGATACAGATTATCGTATTAAAGTTTTAAAAATGTTCCCTAAAGAATTCCAACAAGCTTATATTAAATATAAGCATGGAACTCTAGATGAAGATTATTCTGGCTCTGGTAGGGGATGATTTGCTTTAGATGCAGGAGCTGCAATAAAATTTAATTTAAATAATTCAGATATTCCATTATTTATTTCTATTGTTCCTAAATTAATTGATCTTGAAGATGCTCAAGATTTAGATAAGCAAAAAATGGAACAACAGCTTCTTAGATTAATTATCCAAGAGATGCCAATTGATAAAAATGGTGATTTAGTATTTGACGTAGATGAAGCTCGAGAACTTCATAAAAACGCTGTTGAAATGCTAGGCAAAGCAATTGGCATTAATGTTCTTACTACTTTTGCTGATGTTAAAGTTGAAGATTTATCTGATCACAGTAATGAATCCGCGGCAGATCAGCTCGAGAAAGTGGAAAGAACAGTTTATAATGAAGCAGGCGTAAGTCAAATGCAATTTAATACAAGCGGTAACTTAGCGCTTGAAAAATCAATTGCAAATGATGAAGCAACTATGCTTGATTTAGTCCTTCAATTCCAAGACTATGCGGAATCTTTATTAAAAACATTTAATAAGAACGCAAAACGTCTAGTATATAAGGTACAAATGTTACCTACAACTGTTTATAATTATAAGGATCTTTCCAAGCTCTATAAAGAACAAACTCAAATTGGTTTTTCAAAACTACTTCCACAGATTGCTCTTGGGCAATCTCCAAGTACAGTTTTGGCTACCGCTATTTTTGAGAATCAAATGATGGAGCTTGCTGAGATATTTACTCCTCCACAGATGTCTTCTACAATCAGCAAAACTCAACAGTCTGGTGGCGCTGAGAAAGAAACGTCTGCGGGCGAGCAAGGTGGACGCCCAGAGCTTTCACCGGATGAAAAATCTGATAAAACAATCGCAAACGAAGAGTCTGAGGGTTAATAGAGAGGAGGTAAGATGGCATTAAAAAATAAATCTGAGGTAAGCATGATTCAGGGTCCTGAGTTTATTAATTTACAACCCCTTGATATTAACCCTTTAATGTCGAAATGCGAGATTAAAGTTTTTTATCTGGGTCGCAATCGCAATGGTTCTTATATTAATCGCGAAACTGCAACAGACATGGCAAAAACTTTACGTGGTACGCCTATTGTAGCAGCGTTTAATAAAGAGAAGAAAGATTTTGGTGATCATGGGCATATAATGCATATTGAGGATGGTGAATTAACCTTTTCTTGCAAAACTATTCCCTATGGTTTTGTTTCGCCTGATGCGGAAGTTTGATTCCAGAACTTTGTTGATACAGATGAATTTGGTAATCAAGTTGAACGCACTTATTTAATGACAACTGGTTACTTATGAGTCGGTCAATTTGAAGAACTTACCAAGGTACTTCGCGATGGTCAGCCGCAATCAATGGAACTAGATGATGCAACTCTAGAAGGTCATTGGGCAACTGATAATAATCTTGGTGTAGATTTCTTCATTATTAATGATGCGACTTTTAGTAAGTTGTGTATTCTTGGGGATGATGTTGAACCTTGTTTTGAAGGCGCTTCGGTTACATCTCCAGAGGTAAGTAAGAACTTCACTCAAGGCACGGAGTTCCAACAAACCTTATTTACGATGATGAACGATTTACAAACAGCGCTCAATAGTAAAGGAGGGTTGAACATGTCTGATGAAAATGTTAATCTAACAGAAGAATCTGCGGAAACTGTAGAAACTGAACATGCACTTGAAGAAAATGCAGTTGAAGAAACTCCTACAGAATTTGTAGAGGAAACTGTAGATAATACTGACGCTGTTGTTGAGACAGTTGAAGAAACAGCTAATGAGGAAACCACTTCCGAAGAGTTTACTCAAGAAGAGGTCAAAGACAAGGCCGAGACCAAAGAAGAGCAAACTCAATTTACCCGTACGGAAGAGGAATATGCGGCTTTAGCTAGCGAGAATGAATCTCTTCGCGCAGAGATTGCAGAACTTCGTGAGTTTAAGCTAAATATTGAAAATGAAAAGAAAGATAAATTAATCTCTTCTTATCATATGCTTTCTGATGAAGACAAAGCTGACGTTATTAATCACAAGAGTGAATATAGCTATGACGAAATCAAGGCTAAATTAGCTGTTATTTATGTTGAGAAAAATGTTAACTTTGACATGATTGATGGTCAAGAAGAAGTTGAACCTGAGACAACTCCTACTATGACTTTCTCTCTCGACGAAGAAGCATCTGAGAGCGTTCCTGCTTTCCTTGAAGCACTTCGTCAAACTAAAAATTTCTAAAGTAAAAGGAGGAATGTAATGGCGATTACATTTAAACGAGATGGCTATGGCCAAGTTGAGCCTAACCACCTTTCTGCTCCTCGTGACGGTCGTGTTTATGCACAGCTCCCTGCTGCTGATGATATTACCATTCTTGAAAATGGTCAATTTGTAAAGTATGACTACGCTGCTGGCGAGGTCAACTTTGATGGTGCAGGTGCATGGATGCTTGTTTATAACGAGGAAAAGCTCTATGATGAGCGTCATCAGATGCACAAAGATTGGGCACAAAAGGTAGAAGATTCTTATGATGGTAAGATCTATCCTCGTGTCTTTGGTATTGTTGCTGGTGATATTTTTACTACTAATACATTTAAAGATAATGAAACTTTAGCAGTTGGCGACGACGTTGTTCCTGGTACTGACGGTTTCTTAACCGCTGGCAAGAATGGCGATGTTGTATTCCGTGTTGTCAAGGAGTATACACTTCCTGATGGTCAGCCTGCTGTTAAACTTCAATGCATTAAGGCTTAATGAAGGGAGGATGTAGAATGGAATACAAAGATCTATTATCTTTAGCTCGTATTGCTCTTAAGGCAGATCCTGCGGCCCCTACAGCCTACGCCTTCGGTGACGAGAAGTATACTCTCGACCAAGTTAACGCCGCTCTTGCTACTGAGTTTAAGAATTTAGCTGGTACTTATAGAGATTATTGTGAAAACAAGAATCTTATTTTCCGTTTAATTGAGCAAACAATTGACGAGGTTTTACCTGCTCGTGTTGAGTCTCAATATGCTCAATTTGCTGAGGTTCAGACTATTGCTCAAGGTGATAAGGCTGTCTTCCGCACTCGTATTACTGAGTCTGCTCGTAAGCGTGCCAAGACTTTCGTTACTCGTGTTGGTCTAGCTGGTCGTTACGAAGTCTTCATGCTTGACGGTAAGTCTGTTACCGTTGAGACTGCTGCTATTGGTGGCGCTGCTCGTATTGGCTTCGAGGAAATGCTTGATGGTCGCATTCAATTCTCTGAGCTAATTGACCTTGTTATGGAAGGCATGGACGAGTATATCTATCGTGAGATTGCTAAAGCTCTCGCTGCGGTAGTTGCTGCTCTTCCTGCGGTTCAGCGTGCTGAGGTAGCTGGCTTCGATGAGGCTACAATGGACGAGCTTCTTGCTATTGCTGATAGCTATGGTAAGGCTTCTATTTATTGTACTTTCGAGTTCGCTGCTAAGATGCTTCCTCAAACCAATTGGGTTTCTGATGATATGAAGAACCGTCTATGGGCTGATGGTTGGCTTGGTAATTATAAGGGTCATAATGTAATTATTCTTCCTCAATCTATGGTTGATGAAACTAATATGGAGAAAGTTATTGATCCTGCTCAAGCTTATATCTTCCCTGTTGGCCAAGATAACAAGCCTGTAAAGATTGTCTTTGAAGGCCCCACCGCGGTTCGTACTGTTGAGGATAATGATGACTGGAGCCAAGACTTCCAAACCTATAAGAAGTTTGGTATTGCCACTTTCTTCACCAACTTTATCTTCAGTTATCGTAACACTGAGCTTAAGAAAGCTAGTCGTTTACATAATCTTCCCACCGACGAGCCCGAAGGCGCTACTGGTGAAACCGGTAATTAATAAGATAAATTAATTTAAATGGAAAAGCATGCGGCATATACAGGTACAAGAAACTTATATGATTCAATGGAAACTGCAGCTAAGTCACTTATTGCGAATAGCTCAGTAGATACAGTTCATTTTTTCATTGAAGATAATAATTTTCCGCATGAACTTCCAGATATAATTCAATGTCATAACGTAAGTGGACAAAAGTTTTTTCCTAAGAACGGCCCCAATATGACAACACAATTCACTTATATGGCCATGATTAGAGTTTGTTATACTCAATTATTACCAGAAGTTAGTAGAATACTTCAACTTGACGTAGATACTATTTGTGTAAGAGATATTGATCCTATTTGAGATTTTTTAAGAAAAGATGATTGAGTCGCAATGGTGGAAGAAACATTGTCCACTTACAAACCATACGGTCCATTGTATTATAACGCGGGAGTTGCGTTATTTGATTTAGATAGAATGCGTGAATTTAAAAAAGATGAAAAATTAATTCATTTTTTAAATACTAAAAAAGTACCCTATGTAGATCAAGATGCAGTAAATTATTTCGCTAGTCATGTTTCTAGGATTCCTGTTTGTTATAATGAAACTAAAGTTACCGGTTATACCGATTCACCCGCAATTGTACATTTTGCAGGATATAAAGATTGACAAAATTCAATCAAAGTTCCACGACGTGAATATATAAAAAAATATAAAGAGATGGATTGAGAAACAGTTTTAGAAGAACATTCAAAGAGAGTACAATAAAATGAAAATTTTAATTGCAGTTCCAACTTTTGAAAACATTACGCCAGATACTTTTAAATCTATTTGAGATTTAGATAAAGGTGATAATGAATGTTCTTTTAATTTTGTACGAGGATATGATTGTGCAACTGCACGTAATAAAATTGCACAATTAACATTAGATGGTAGTTATGATTATGTATTCATGATTGATAATGATGTAACTCCTCCAAAAGATGCTCTTCTCAATCTTCTTTCTCATAATGTTGACGTTGTAAGTGGTTTTTATATGCGTAGATATTTAGATGACCAAACTTTAAATAAAACTTGTGTATATAAACTTAAAGATGAACATAATAAATTATATTTTAATTATTCTAAAGAAAGTGCATATACTAAAGAAGAATTAATAAAACTCTATAATGATAATAAATATTTAATAAAAATTCATGGTGGAGGAATGGGATGTATTCTCATTAAAACTTCTGTTTTTAATAAAATTAGTTATCCTTGATTTGATTGAGTAAATTATAATAATTCTCATAGAGGAATATTATCAGAAGATTTATTTTTCTGTGAACAACTTCGTAAAAATGATATTCCTTGTTATGTTGATACACGAGTTGGATGCGGTCATTTAATTAGAAAAATTGAAACTTGTAAAGTTTAAATATTAATAAGGAGGGAGCATTTAATTTAGTGCTTCCTCTTTTTTCTTTAAAAAGAGATAAAAGGAGATAGAATGAGTATGTTACAAGATCATGTACTAGTTCCAGTACGTAATATGGTAAATCATAAAGTGGTTTATAAAATTCCAGATCAAAATCGCCGCGTCGTTTTTGAACCTTTCCAAGAGAGAAAGGTAAGCGCAGGAGAGCTTCGTGGATTACACTACACCGTTGGTGGAGAAGCCTTAATCCATGACTATTTATGCGTAAAGAATGATGATTTAAGAGAAGAGTTTAATATTCCTAAAGATCAAATTGAATATGATTGAGAATTAAAAGACATTAAACATATTCTTTTAGATAATAATGCATCAATTGAAGCTTTACAGGATGCATTAGATTTTGCTCCTGAAGGCATTCGAGAAATGATTATTGATTATGCAGTTATTTGGAAAATTCCCGATACCAATCGTAGAAAAGTTATTACTCAAATGACTGGTATTGATATAAATAAACAAATTGAATTTGCGGAAATAAACGAGAAAGATCAATCTCAACAAGAGGCTCCTTCTCATCGTCGTGTTAATTCTACTAAACCTGTTAGAACAGGACGCCGTGTAACCCAAGGTTAATTAGGAAGGAGGTCAAAATGTCAGATACTTCTTCCTTTACTTCTTTTGAAGAAATGTATGATTTCTTCCTTGCGGGGATCACAGATGATATGTTTATGGAAATGACAAAAGAAGATACAGAAGCTTTATTAGAAGAAATTTTAATGGCTGCGATTCCACATTTTGAGTTTCCAAGAAAAAGTCTTTTTGATTTAGATTTAGAATCAAAAACTTTTACTGTAAAGTTAACTCAAGAAGAGATGATGATTATTCGTCAATATATGATTAGTGAATGATTAGGTTATCAATTAGCTAATATTGACTTAGTTCGTCAAAAATATAGTGGAAGCGATTTTAAATTTACTTCACAAGCAAGTCACATTAAACAATTAGCTGTCTTAAAGAAAGATTATGAGACAAAAGGTTTCCATTTACAAAGACTCTACAATCGTCGCAAAAAGCGAGAAGGCGGAGGATATGGTTCTACTTTTGCTAGAATTATGGACACATCTGATACACAGTACTATGATTAGTGTATATAATATAGATATAGATGATAAAGCAATTGATAAAAATCTAGTTAGATTACAATCTCAAATTTTTAAACTTCTGCCTATGCGGGAAGAAAATCAAGAATGAGGTAAACCTTTAGAAACAATAATTCTTGAATTATTAGGAATGCAAGGTTTATTTTCTAATTTAGAATATTTAATTGCTTTAGTATGTAAATTACAAGGTTTAATTGAAATGAATGACGAAGCTGATTTTATGCTTTATCGTAGAACAATCTTTGAATGTTGTGGATTAATAGATAAAATAAGAACCTATTTTAATCAATAATGAGAGGATTTAATTAAAATGTATTATGAAGATCTTGATGGCCCGGTTTCTTCTAAACTATATGATACTTTAAAATGGCTTGGTCTTATTGGCTGCTATCTTCTTGCTCTTATTTTAGGGATATGTGGTCCGGCTTGAGGACTATCAAACCCAACTCACTCAATGTTAATTGTTAATATAGTAGGGTTATCAATTGGTCTAATATTAGCATTTAATCAAGCATTAGTTACTTCAGAAGAAGAAAACAAAGAAAATCCTTCTAAATAAGAAAAGAAAGGGGGGTTATGTCTTATAAAACTTTAGCTGCGCGTTTAGAGTATCAAGGTGGAAGCGCATTGGGCAGAATTAATCAACAAAAATTAAATAGTTTGCGGGCTGCATTAAAAAATGATTATAATTCTCGCCTTATAAAAACCCCTCTTTGTGATGCTTGGCCCGCATTAATTAATTTAAATAATTTAAAACCAGATTATGATAAAAAAATCTTATCTGTTGAATATGATGCCGGTCTTGAAGCTGGCGATGTTTTTGAAATATTAGATGACTGTACTCACTGAATGGTATATCTTCCTATTTTAACAGAAACAGCTTACTTACGTTCAGAGATTATTCGTTGTAGATATACTATTACGATTGATGATACTGAATATTGAATTTATTTTCAAGGCCCGACAGAGACAGATATTCGTTGATTTCAAAAACGCGGAATCAATATTAATGAATTAAATCTTTCTGGTACTATTTTTATAAAATTAAATAAACAAACTCGTGAATTCTTTGAACGTTTTACTCATATTAAAGTTGATGGACATATTTGAGAAGTGCAAGTTACAGATAGTATTTCTGTTCCAGGCATTCTTGAGATAGAAGTTCAAGAATATTATGATAATCCAATTGCGGAACTTCCAGAAATTAAAAAAGCTGATGATATTGAATCTGTTATCGTTGGTGAAACACTAGTCCCGCAAGATTCTACCATTGGATATTATATTCCAAAAACTTATTTACAAAGTTCTTACTCTTGGTCTGTAAGTGGTAATCCAAGAGTCGAAATTGTAGAAATAATGAATAATGGAAATATGTGTAAAGTTAGAATTCATGATGGTGCGATAGGTACTTACACTATTAATTATGGTGAGTATAGTTTAGAAGTAACAATAGATTGGCAAAGAGAATATATTACTGGACCAGATACAGTTGCTCCATATGGTATTTATACTTATGAAGCTGATGGTATATTTAGTGTAGACTCTCCTTTAGTTCGTATTAATTCTCAAGACGGTACTAAGTGCGAACTTGAAGTATTAACTGGCCGCAAAGGCAAGTTTACTTTGACATGTGTTACTGAAGATAATGAGACTTATACTTTACCTGTTACTATTGGATCATTTACAGGAGATAAAAATGAAAAAAGCATCGGTATTGTTAGCTAATAATTTTAAATCTACCTTTCTCTCCTGCGAAACAGATCAAGAAACTATTTGAAGGCGGCTTTTTGTTGAAAGCCGCCCTTATTCTGATAAATTAAAAAGACTTTTAGTTCTTAATGTTGCGGATTGTCTTGATGATTCACAAGTACAATATCAAGAAATGATTAACCAAATAAATCTTCAAGATTTAAAAGATAAACAATATCTTAAAAATGTTCCTAAACTTGAATTTGGAGAACATGAAGAAGTTAAAGCATATATTCTTTTAGAGTTTGATGATTTTATTCCAACAAGTAATCCGCAATATCGTGATTGCACTATTACTTTTTCAATTATTTGTCATTTAGATTATTGGGAATTAGATGACTATAAACTTCGTCCATATCAGATTGCGGGATATATTGATGGTATTTTAAATGGAACTAAACTTTCTGGTATTGGTACTCTTCAATTTATGGGCGCAAGTGAAATTGTAATGAACGAATATCTTGGTGGTATTGTTTTAAGATATATTGCAACACATTCTAATGCAGATGATAGTTCAAATCTTGATCCTACACTACCTTCATATCAGGACTTAAATGGTTCTTATTAATAGGTGTGTTGTTTTATGAGTATACAAGGAGATAAAACAAAATTAGGATTAGTTCTTTCTGGGCAGCCTCTGCCTTTAGAAAGTGCAAATATTTTTGTTACGCAACCTAAGATAAAAGATATAGTGTTATTTGGTGAAAATGATTTTTTATCTGCGGTTCAAATGTTAACAAAAATGGAAGATTTTGTTGATATGATAAAAAAGGGTAATATTGAGTTAGAAATCATATCAGATTTTCAATTATTAATGACGATGATCAATCAAGATGAAACAGTAAAATCATTAATTTTAAATCTTTTTACTTTAATTTTTCCAGATTATAAAGTCAATATTACAGAAAATTCAATAGACTTTTTATTAGAACAAGATGATATGAATAAAATTGTAGGGCGAATTCATTCTTTTAATTTTGAAGATTTTCAAATTATATTAAATGATGCTTTTCTTCCACATATAGAAAATGAAAGAGAACCAGATTATAACCCAGTTAATGATATGGCAAAAAAAATTGCAGATAAAATTAAAGCTGGACGAGAAAAAGTGCATGCTATGCAAGCACAAGTCGAAGGTCCTCGATCAATTTTTTGTGATCAATGTTCTACTTTAGCTGTAGGTATGCAGATGGATATAAATATATTTTTTAATTATACGCCATTTCAGCTATACGATATTTATAGAAGGTATTTTGAAAAAACAAAATCTGATTTTTATACACGGGTTTCTACTATGCCTTTTATGGATGTTTCAAAAATGGAAGAACCTCTTGATTGACAGCGTTCATTATATTAATTCTCTCTAAGCCTTGATAGAGTGAATATAAGAGATATTAAATAGGAGCGCGAACCTAAATAATATCAAAAAAGGAAAAGACTGTATACAATTTTTTTCTGTCCGTTTTTTAAAAGACAAAGGAGGTCCGCTTATGCGAATGGGTGTACGCGAGATCTGTGATGTTGTCTTCCGTCCTCTAACCGCTGTTGATATTGGTAATCAACACTTTGATGCTGGTCAGCCTGTTCTTTATCTTGATACAGCTAAGACAAGTTCTCTTGAGGGCGCTTCCACCACAGTTTATGCTCAAGGTGGTAAAGGCAATCCCCGTCTAATTGGTTGGGACGGCGAGAAGACTGTAACATTCACTGTCGAAGATGCTTTAATTTCTCCCGTTAGTTTCTCCATGCTTTCTGGTGCTGGTATTGTTAAGGGTCGTAAGGCTCAAGGTAATGATGCTGGTCAGAAGATCTATACTCACCAAGTTTATGATCTAGTCGTTGAGACTGCCAATGACAAGTTCTTCGTTGAACTTCCTGCGGATGTTCGTAATGGTGAGACAATCGTTGTTTCTAAGGAAGCTCCTATTTATGCTACTGTTTTAGACAGCGCTGGTGGTCCTAAGACCTTCCTTTCTGCTATTAAGGCTGCGGAAATCTTTACAGATAAGGCCCTTAGTACTGCTGTTACAGTTACTAATAGCGAGATTCAACTTGAAGCTGCCGATCCTGTTTACTTCCAGATTTCTGATGTTGACGCTACCAACTATACCGATACCCAAGTAAAGGGCGGCAACACTGTCCGTATTGACTGCTATACAGTTCACACTGATGGTGCTCAAGAGATTCAGATTGATGCTGAGAGCTTTGGTGGCTATTACTACATTGAAGCTGACACTCTCTTCCGTGACGAAGTTACTGGTCAGGATTTACCTGCTCAATTTATCATTCCTCGTGGTAAGATTCAGTCCAACTTCACCTTTACAATGGCCAACTCTGGTGATCCTTCCACATTCACCTTTACCATTGACGCCTTCCCCGCTTATACTAAGTTTAATAAGTCTAAGAAGGTTATGGCCGCTCTCCAGATCGTTGATCCTACTGAGGCTGGTGGACACAATTACGAGGATAAGACTGTTCTTGGTCACGCCAATCGTAGTCAAGGTGCCGATATTTATGGCGAAGGTGTAACTAGCACCGCGGCTGCTGATAATCCTTACACTAACAGTATCTTTGATACTGCAGTAAGTGGCGCTGAAGGCGAATCTGGTGCTGAAGGCAAATCTGGCGAGTAAAATTATCGCACATAATAACGGGAGACCCTTATAGTCTCCATAATGAGGGGTACCTTTGCGGGTGCCCCTCTTTTTTATTAGAGATTTTAGGGGGTGAAAATTTTGGGATCTTTAGATAGATATATTAAAGGCAATACATCTTATAAATCTGCCGCAATTGATGGTTTATCTGCTTTTTATACAGATACAGATGATTCTCCACCAACATTATTACAAAATTCTAAAGATCAAATTCTAACAGATTTTTTACATGCTTTTAAACAAGCGCAAGGTGCCAGTATGGATCCAAGGATTAAAAGTATGAATAAAGCTCAATTAAAAGCTCTTCTTTCTGAGTGAAATAGCGTTGATAAACAAGGTATTGGAGCAATGTTAAGCGATGAAATGGCAACAGAGCTTCAAAAAAATATCTTAACAGGTAGAGACATAGGCAAAGATATAGAAGCCATTAGAACCTCAGAAGGAGCAGATGTAGAAGGACCTGCAAGTATAGGCGCAGAGGTTGTTCAAAAAGAATTGGATAAAGTAAAGAATATTTTAGGCGGATATATAGATATATTACAGAATGGTCAAGATAATTTATTATTAATGAAAATAGTATCTTTATATCAAGAAGCTGGTGGAAAAATTTCTGATACAGATTTAGCTAAATATAATGGCTTGACTTTAACGAATACTGATACAGCTTTAAATATAGGAAAAGTTAGTAAAGCTTTGGATGATTTAGCTAATAGAATTAGTGAATTACAAGGAATGTCTTTATCAGAACCAATTTCATCTTTTTCTAAAATCACTAGTAGTATTAAAAAAGATTTTAATCAAATTGGCTCAGAAGGTATACATGAATCACTTGGTGCTCATAGTGCTAATGTTGTTGGAAAAAGAATTAATGACATGTTAGAGCCAATTTTACCAAGTAACTTATTTAAAGGATCTTCATGGACTATTATTTCTGAATCTAATATGGCTGGTAATACCGGGCTTGCTGGCACGAAAATGAGTGGAAAACAACAAAAAGATGATATTATTATAACCTGAACAGATGGAACATATACTATTAATCTGCCAGTAACAATGAAAGCTAGATATTCTGCAGCAAATTATAATCCAAAAATGTCTCGTAATATATTTGGAACTTTAACCCCTCAAAGCATTAACTTAGGTGAATTAATAGATATGAATTATAGTTCTAAAACTCCTCTTGAAAAAGCTTGAAATACCTGGCTATCTGGTAAAGAAGGAGCTTATACTTCTTATATCGGGGCAGATAAAGATTCAAAATATCCTAATTTAGTTAGTAATTGAGAAGATTTTAAAGAAGCTGCTAAATATACTGCTTTATTTAGAGGATTGGTTGGCACCGGAGTTAACAAAGATTTTTCTGCTTTGTTAATAGTAAATTCTACTATTTTTAGCGTTTATGATATTTTAGAGCAAGCTGATACTCCAAAAATTATAAGATGATCTGGATATACAGGCCCTCCACCTAGTTTCATTGAAATAGCAAATAGTGTTACTGGTAATTATTCAAAAGGGAATTGACCTGAAGATATACATGATACGACTAAACATCAAGAAATTATAAATCGTTGATATAGTAAAAAATACGCTATAGAAATTCAATTATCTAATCTTAGCGCAATTTTACGATAATAAAATCTTGACAAAAATAGAAAATTATGCTATACTTAAATAGTAAATATATAAGAGACAAAAGGAGTTGATTATGATTAACTTAGAACAAGTCAAAAATTGTCCTTTAACTTCTCAAGAGATGTATGACATGATTAATTCATGTATTGAAGCCGCAGAAGATAATGGATTTCTTAATCAGTTTGTATTTGAACGTGCATTAGTTTGTCACGAAATCCTTAATCTAATTGAGGATTTAGACGATCTCGCGGGATCTCGCGTTGCAGAGAATCCACTTACTGCATTTGATCAGTTCCTCGAGCAAGGGCAGGTTGATGAATTAATTGCTAATTATAAAGATACTGTCGAGTACGTAGGACAGGTTGCCGCACAATATTTTGAAGATTATGAAGAGTATCTTCTTTCTATTGGAGGAGTGCTTAATAAAGCTGAAATTTTTAGTTCAGAAGTTCTTCAGAATATGGCAGGACAAGTACAAAATTTAACAACTAATCAAGATATTAAAGAAGCACTTAGAATTGCAGATGAATGGGGAATGAATAGAGTTCCTCCAAAAGCAGAAAATCCTGTAGATTCTAAGGAAGTTTTAGATAGTTTATTTACGTAAAAGAAAAAGACCCTATGGCTTTGTGCTGTAGGGTCTTTTTTTATTATCTTTATATAATGTTTTTTATTTAATAATAGATATTGTTATCTCTAAAGGAGATATAAGGATTACATTTCCGAGAGGAAGGTGAAATAATTAAATGAAATATTCTAATAGTATTGAATACAATATTTCTACTAAATTAGATAAATCTGGTTTAACTCAACTTCAAACTCAAATTAAACAAGTTGAATTAACGATGCAACAAATGGCTAATAAGGAATTAATATCTGGGTCAAAGGTTGAAACTGCACGTGAACAGTTGCAAGGTTTAAGTAGTGCTTTAACTAAAGCTTTTAATCCTTCTCTTGGAATATTAGATTTAAGTAAATTTAGGGCGGAATTAACAGAATCTAAAGTTACAGCTCAAGGATTGCAAACTGCTTTTAGTTTAACTGGCGCGCAAGGAGCTCAGGCATTTGGGACTTTAGCTCGACAAATTGGTAATTTTAATAGTGGTTTTGAAAGAACAAGTTCTGCATTAGATAAAATGTATGTTACTTTTCAAAATACATTTCGTTGAGGCTTAATTTCTAGTTTTTTTAGTCAATTTATGAATGCAATTCATAGTTCAGTTGAATATGCAAAAGAATTAGATGATTCATTAACTCAAATTATGCTTGTCACGGATTATAGTCGTGATAGTATGAATGAATATGCTAAAGCAGCAAATGAAGCAGCGAAAGCTGTAGGTCAAACTACTGTAGGTATGACTAATGCTTCATTAATTTTTGCTCAGCAAGGGTATGATTTAGACCGGTCTCAGCAATTAGCCACTTTATCTGCTAAACTTGCAAATGCTTCTCAGCAAGATACTGCGGCGACTTCTGATCAGATTACCGCATATATGAATGCGTATGGACTCCAAGATAATATGGAAGAACTTGCGCAAGCGATGGATAATTGAGCATTAATTGCAAATATTTCTGCAGCTGATGTTGAAGAAATTGCGGTGGCATCTCAGCGTGCTGCATCAATGGCTAATGCTGTTGGTGTTAGTGGAGAAGCGCTTGCTGCACAAATTGCTACAATTGAGTCTGTAACTCGAGAAGCGCCAGAACAAATTGGTAATGGTCTTAAAACATTATATGCTCGTTTTTCTGATTTACAATTAGGTAAAGAAGATGAAGATGGTATTGGTCTTGGTAAAGTTACTTCTACTCTTCAACAAATTGGAGTTCAGGTATTAGATTCTCTTGGTAATGTCCGTAGCATGGACGATATCATGGAAGACTTAATGGCAATTTGACAAGATCTAGATGATACTACTCAAGAAGCTGTTGCACAAACATTAGCAGGTAAACATCAAGTTAACCGTTTTACCGCTTTAATGGATAATGCTGATATGTATCAAGAATATCTTGGAGCTACTGGTGAAAATGCTTCTGGTACTCTTGAACAAATGAATCAAGAATATATGGACTCTTTACAAGGTAGAATGGCTACTTTGCAAGCTACTTTAGAAGGTTTATTTAATGATGTATTTACTACAGATATGGTTTATCCATTAATTGATGTTTTAACTAAATTAGCTGAAGCTATAGATACATTATTTAAATCCGTAGGCGGCGGACCAACTATTATTCTTGGTTTAGCATCTGCTTTTATGAAATTATTTAGTACAAATATAGCACGAAGTATTAATGATATATCTAGTAATCAACAGATTGCAAATATTAGGAAATCTAATTTAGCAAATATTCAAGGAACTTTAGAACAAACAGGATTAAATAATACAGGAGTTGGTCAATTTATTCAGGCTGGAGCAAATCGAGCTAATGTAATGAATAATGAGCAATATCGAGATTATTCTGAACAGTTAAATAATTATATTGGGGCAACAGAAAATGCTATAAACGCTAATCAACAATTAGAAGATACTTATATGGCAGTCGCAGCTGCTGCGGGTATGGCGTTTAAAGAAAAAAATTTAATTTTTAAAGAAGATGATGATAGTTTTAATCTTTCAAATTTATTAGATACATTAAATGCAATAGATAATAAAGAATTAACCAAAAAATTTAATGAAATTGATTTTAGTTCTGCTATAAATGACGTAGAAAATTTTTCAAAATCTTTAAGTAATTTAGATGTTATTATGCAGCAAGTAAAAGAGCAAGGTGTTCCTTCTAAATACGCTGATTTAGATAAAAGTTTAGCGAATGCAACTACAAGTCTTAAAACTTTACATGATCAATATATTATAACAGATGATGAATTTACAAGATCACAAGAAATTTTACAAAGAGTATCAAAAGAATTACAAGATAGTGGAATAGTTTCAGAAAGTACATCAAAAGATTTTGAACAACTTAATATTAAAATGGCTCGTTTTTCTGAAATATTAAAAAATCTTACACCAGAAATTTTGTCAAAAGGACCTGCAGCGATTCAAAAAGCAGTCAGAGATGCTGTTTCTGCTGCAAAAATAGAAAAAATTAATGAAGATTCATCTACAGGGTTTATAAAAAATTTAGATAAGCAAATTAATATAGATAATATTGTAAAAACTACCACCGCTTATGGTCAATTAGCTTTTGCTATTCAGTCTATTCAAAATTTAGGATCGGTTTGAGCTAATGAGGATTTAAATCTTTGAGAAAAACTTCTTCAAATGGCCACAAATCTTGGAGCGGTAATTCCTTCTATTATTAGTGCTTTAAAGTCTTTGACGGGTATATCAAATCTTAAAGAAGCTTTTTCTAGTTGAATACATTTTGATGATATTCAAAAAACAGCTATTGCAGCAGCTCAATCAAGCAAAGCAGCAGAAGATGCCCTTATTGCAGCAAAAGAAAGATTAACAGTGCAATTACAAAAACAAAAAGCGGCAGAAGAAGCTGTGGCAGCTGCAAAAGAAAAAGATAATATTACAACAAAAGAATTAAATTCTCTTGAAAGAGAGTATTCTGCTCAAATTGTTGGAGTTCAAACAAGCAAAAAAGCACAAGCTCAAGCTCATAAACAAGCTGCTAAAGCAAAAGAAGAAGAAAAAATTGCAACAGATAATCTTAATAAAGCAGAAAAGGAAGCTAATGCAGCTAGACAAGCTTTATTAATGACTGGAATAACAGTTGCGCTAGGAATAATAGCAGCAGCTTATTCTAATTATGTTGAAAAAATAAAAAATATTACTCAAAATGCAGTAGATAGTTATAATAAAAATTATGAAAAAACTCAAGTAGATACTTCTAATTTTGATAAATTATATGAAGAATATAAAAAGACTGGGAATGCTTCTGATGAATTAACACAAGCTGGTAAAGATTTAGCACAACAATTAGGAATTGTCGGTGGAGGTGCCTTAGCGGCTAGCGGTAATTTTACTCAATTGGCAACAGAAATTGAAAATGCTAAGAATGCAGCTAATGATATGACAGATATATCTGCAGAAAATGCAATGTACGGATTAAATGATGCTGCAAATACTCATCATTTTTTTGACACTGATGACTTTATATATACGGCATCTTATGCTTCAGATGTATTAAGTTTTGTAGATCAATTTGGAAATTCAATTGGAAATTTATCTTTACCAGAAAAAATTGCTGAAGTTGATGAAGCAATAGCAAATGAACAAGAACATTATAATGAATTACTACAACAACAAAAAGAGTTAGAGAATAGCAATCTTTGAGAAGATGATCCTGCAAGAGCGGCTGCTGATCAACTTAATTTAAATAGAGAAATTGAAGAATCAATTGAATTATTAAATAATTTAGGCGCAATAACTCAAACAGATGAATATGCTCAAGGTCGTCAAATTATTGAACAACAAGCTGAACGACAAATAGATAATTTATCTGAAGATGAATTTAAAGATATGAGTTATGATGAAATAATCGCCGCATTAACAGACGTGTCTGGTGATTATCAATGAATTGCTCAACAATATCAATTAATATGTGCTCAATTAGGTGAAGATGCTGGTCGAGCTTATCTTGAAGGACTCATGCGAGAATCTAATTTAGATGCTTGGGCAGAAGGACAATGAGCGACTCTCCAAAATTTAATTCAAAATAATCCTATAGATTCTGTAACAGAATATGGTCCAGGTGATTATCATGAGGTCCATAGAGGAGAAACTGAATTAGAAAGTTTGCAACAATTTGGAGAAACTAATAATTTATCAACTTCAAATTTAATAAAAATTTCTGAAATGATAGATTGAACTGATCCAGATATAGATCAGCACATGAATGAACTTTTAGCTAATTTACAAGAAGATCTAGATAATGGCCTTTCTATTGATGAAGCAATACTTAATCAAGGTATTCAACAAGGCACAATATCTGATGAAGAAATTCTTAAGCAAAAACGAGATGATACTGGACATATCGGAGAAGACTGAGATCGAGATACAGAATCGGTTAAAGAATATGCCGATTCTTTACAAGAATTAGCAGAAATTTCTGATGATATAGACGATAGCTTAAAGAACAATAGAAAAGCAGCTATTCAAATTGCGGATGCGAATGCTAGATTAAATAAAGGAATAAAAGCTCTTAGTGATAACTGAGCAGATTGAAATGATATTATTTCAGATACAACTCCAGGAATTGAAGCTACTGAAGAATATTCAGAAGCTTTAAATGGAACTAAAGAAGCTTTAACAAATATTTTTGATTTCGATATTAGTGCTGGTTTAGCTGATAGTACTCAATTTATTAAAGATAATTTAGAATTAATTCAAGCAGCAGCTGAAGGAGATATGCAAGCTATAGAAGCACTTCGAGTAGCAGCTGCACAACAAATTATTATTGATGCAGATTTGGATTGAGATCAATTAAATGTTTCTCAACAAGATCTATTTAATTTAATTGCAGAATTTAATGCTGAAGAAATTGAAGTAGGCGCAACCTTAGATGATACTTCTTTTGGAGAAGCACTTCTTGCCATGATGGAAAGTTTAAATTTGTCTGTAGCAGAAATGCAAAAAGTATTTGATAGTCTTGGATGAGAACCAGACATTGAATATAAAAATTATGCAGTAGCTGATGCAAGTAAACAAACTACTGACGGAACTATAGAAATTGTTGATCCAGAAGCTGAAGGCGGCGTTCGTACAGTTAAAGTTTCAGATGTTGTAACATTTAATGATGATAATACGGTTACAATTCCAACAATCAATGCAAAAGGAACTACTTATCAAGGTTCTGCTGCTAGAGTTAGTTCTCCTTCTGGTCGAGGTGGTCGAGGTGGCGGTGGCGGCGGAGGCAAAAAAAGTTGTTTCGTCGCAGGCACTTTAGTTTCTCTTCAAAATTCATTTAAAGAAATTGAAAAAATTCAAGTTGGTGATATTGTTCTTTCATACAATGAAGAAAATCATCAAAATGAATATAGTAAAGTTCTTCAAACAATGATTCACAATACTACAGAAGAAATTTATGATTTATATATCGAAGATGAAACTCTTAGTGTCACAGGTATTCACAGATTCTATATTAGACGCAAACATAACATAGAATGAATTATGGCTTCTGAACTTAATATTGGAGATTATGTATTATTTGCCAATGGAGATTGACATGTAATTTCTAATATTAATGTTAAAATTCAAACTACCACGGTATATAACTTTGAGGTTTCTGATAATCACAATTATTATGTTGGTCGCAATCAAATTCTTGCTCACAATAAAGGTGGTGGCGGTGGAGGAGGTTCTGCCAAAACTATTCAATCAAAAGAAAAGAAAGAACATAAAAAAGATTATTATGAAAAAGTTAATTCTCAATTAGATAAACTTAAAGAAAATCTTTCTGGAATTGAAAAGCAAGAAGATAAATTAATTGGTGATAAAGCTCGAGCAAATCAGCAAAAGCAAATTAATTTAATTAATCAAGAAATTAAGCTTGAACAAGAACGTTTAAAGATTCTTCAAGACACGGCAGATAGTGAGCTAAAAGATGTAAAAGCTGCAATGGAAGCCAAAGACAAACTTGCTGAAGACGTTCTTAAAGATCGTGGTATTAGCTTTGATATCCCTGCTCCAAAATATGATGAAAATGGAATTATTACAAATTATGAAGCTATATCTGCGAAAATTGATGAAGCGCATAATGAATTAATTGATCAATATAATGCTGCGGCAGCTGCAGGTAATGAAGATCTAACAAAAACTATTGATGAAGCGATTAAAAAATACGATGACTATTCTGCAGCAATTCTTGAAAATGCTCAAAGACAAAATGATATTCAAAAAGAAATTGAATCTACTAAAAATAAAATTCAAGAACTTAAAGATTCTATCACAGATATTAATATTGAACTTTATAAAACTTCTATGGAAACCATTGATAATCTTAAAGATTTAAACGAAAAATGAGCAGAATTTGAAGGCTTTTTAACTGGTATGCCTACGGATTCTCCATTTAGAGATTTAACTGTTGATCTTCTTAAATTAAATAGCACTTTTGAAATTAGTAAAAAAGATGCAAAAGAATATTATCAGCAAATTATTGATGGTAAGCTTGCAGCTCAAAAAGCTACAAAAGACAAAGCAGAAAAAGAAGCAATTCAAGCATCAATTAATTATTTTACTGGCTTAAGAGATGGTTTAACAGACGATATGTTAAAGAATGGCCTTCTTGGTCTTGCAATGACTGATTTAGAGCAGCTTGAAAAATGATATAAAAATCCTTCTTTAAAAGATAATCCATTTGGAGATAATCAAAAAGCTTTAGTAGAAGCATATCAAGAAGGATATGAGAGAGTTCTTGAATTAAGTCAAGATTGACAAGATTTACAAGAAGATATTGTTGAGAATGTTATAGATGGTTTTGATGAAATAGCTGATAAACAAGATCGTCAACTTGAAAAATATGAACGCCTTGCAGAAGAGCTTGAAAATCTAGCTGATATATATGCTTTATCATATGGAGACGAAAGTTATAAAGCTTTAAGCGACATTGGCAAACGTCAAGCTGAAACATTAAAAGCTCAATTAGGTCAATATGTTAATATTTATAATTATTGACAAGAAGAATATCAAAAAACTTTAGAAACTGGAAATGAAGAATTAGCGAACTCTATTGAAGATCGTATGAATGATGTTCAAGATGAAATGCGCAATATAGCTCAAGAATCTGCGGAAACTTTTGTTGAAGCTTATGAAAATGCTATTGATGCAGCAGTTCAAAATATGTATCAAGGTCTTTTTGATGAAAATAATCTTGATCATCTTGATAGAAATTGAGAATGAGATAAGAAGGTTATTGATAATTATCGCGATGAAGTTGAAAAGACGTTTGAAATTGAACAACTTCGTAGTAAATACAATGATTTACTTAACGATGCTCAAGGTTCATCTTTGGCTACTCAAAACAAGATTCGCAAACAAATGCAAGAACAATTAGATTTATTAAAGAATCAAGAATCTGTGTCTGAATATGATGTTGAGTTAGCCAACTCTAAACTCCTAATCCTTCAAAAACAAATCGCCCTTGAAGATGCTCAACAAAATAAAAATCAAATGCAATTACGTCGAGATAGTCAAGGAAATTATCGTTATGTGTATCGCGCAAGTCAAAACGATATAGCAAAAGCTCGCCAAGAGTATATAGAAGCAGTACAAGACGCTTATGAACTTACAAAAGAGCAAAGACAAAAAACCGCAGAAGAATTAGGAAATACTTTAAAAGATTATGCTGATGAGTGAGCAGATTTAAATAAAAACATGAATCTAACTGAAGAAGAACGTATAAAACAAAGTCAAGAATTAACAGAAAAATTCTTAGACTATATGAAGCATCTTAATGAAGATTTAGCAGATAGTCAATTAGGTATGTCGGATGTATTAAACTTCATGGTAGAAAATGGCACTGCAGATGTTGCTGCAGCTGCACAAGAAATGCTTGGGCAACTCTTTGATGATCAAGGTAATTTAATAGAAGATACAAATATTGCATGATGAGATTTTGGAAATGATTTAGCAAAGAAATTATTCCCCTATATACAAGATGCGACTTCTACTATGAACGATACTTTAACGACAGAAGCAGAAGAACTTCGTGATAAATTAACTGGTCCAGATGGTGTTATTACAGATGTTAAGAAAGCTTTAATTGATGAAGAAACTGGTCTAAGACCCGCATTAGAAGATGCTACCAATGCTATTATTGGCGAAAATGGATTAAATAATGCAATGGATTCTTTAGCAGATAGTCTTGAAAATCAAAATGCTAAATTAACTGAAGGCATGGATAATATTAAAAAATATACTGAAGGATTAGCAGCTGCTATTGATTGACTAAAAACTGCTCAAGATGCTATTAAAGATTTACAAAACATTACGGTAGGAGAGTTAGTATCTGAAACAAGTGCTCCATTACCAGCAGATGCAAAACCAAAAGGGGAATCAAAGCCCGCGACGCCTACAACAACAAAGCCTGCAACTGCAACAAAACCCGCTGCAACTTCCAACGCTTTAAGTGAATCAAGAGTTCAAGCAGCTTATAATGAAATTATGAGTGGCAGAGCAGGTAATGGCTCAGCTCGTTGGACATATCTTTCAAATAATGGTTATTCATCAAGAG